>Ga0209758_1000167_pt1 | contig 151074 bp, 148 predicted proteins | sample AraplaMF_Col_mMF_FD_184258 | JGI IMG/M metagenome (GOLD analysis project Ga0209758, IMG submission 184258) | Arabidopsis root microbial communities from the University of North Carolina, USA - plate scrape MF_Col_mMF (SPAdes) (version 2) | ecosystem: Host-associated > Plants > Roots >...
ATGGTGGCGGCGCTGAACACGCCGGCAGACGCAAACGGAGAGCCCGGGGCCTTGGTGCGATAACGCAGGCCTTCGGCATCGATCGAGTTTTTGACTTGGTCTTTGGCCATGGATCAGGGGGTTGCGGACGCGGGTTGCGCGCCAGGAGGGAAAGGACACCGGGCCGTGCCTCCCGGGGAGGGCCGCGGCCGCGGCGGTCCGACATTATCAGGGCTGGCGGGGTTCCCTGGATGAAAACAGTTGGATACCCTTGCCGGGCGCCGGATTCCGGCATTCACCCGAGGAGAAGCGAATGAGCAAGTCAGGGATCGACCAGGATGCACTGATCACCATGTTCTCGCAGGCCAGCGCCAAGCAGGGCGAGGCCTTGCGCAAGGCGGTCGGCGACGCGACCCTGAAGGCGCTGCAGGGGCGCGAGCTGACGCTGCAGAACATCCGCGGCGTGGTCAAGACGGTGACCAAGGCGGCGTCCACCGGGCTGGCGGAGAACGTGTCGCCGTCGATCGACCCCGAGGCGCTGCTCGGCAAGGCCTTCGCCGGCATGGACGCGGCGCTGCTGCAGGCGGTGGAGGCGCACCGCAAGGCCTTGCAGCAGTTCGTCGACCAGGGGGTGGGCCTGCAGGAGAAGCAGCTGAAGGGCGCCTTGGGCGACCTGGAGAAGATGGAGGACGTCTTCTTCGCGACGGTCAACAAGGCCGCCGGCTCGGCGACCGAGCCGCTGCAGGGCGCTTGGAGCCAGGTGCTCGAGACGATGAAGCTGAAGGGCACCGACACCGGGGCGCAGGCGTCGAATGCCGTCGAGCAGCTGGTCGGCCAGGCCCAGACCGCACTGCGCGACAGCCGGGCGCTCGGGCTGAAGACGGCGCAGGCGCTGGTCGACAGCTATTCGGCGCTGGTCAGCGGCGTGCTGATCGGCATGGCCGAAGGGCTGCAGCAGGGCGGCAGCGAGGCGCCGGCCGCGAAGACGCGACGCCGGTAACCCGGGCCAAGCACCCCGTTCGGGCTGAGCCTGTCGAAGCCCTGGTGGATGCACGAGGCACCGCCGGCGCGCTTCGGCTGCACCCTTCGACACGGGCCTTCGACGCGCTCAGTCCCTGCTCAGGGCGAACGGTGTCGTGTCAATGCACCGACAGCTCCGTGACGCTGTTCCACAAGCTCGCCGTGCTGCCATGGCCCGTGATCCGCACATACCGCGCCGTCACGTCGGCGATGTCGTAGTACTCCTTCGCCGCCGTCTGCCCGCTGGAGATGCCGCGCCAGCGTGTCGTCCACGCACTGCCGTCCGAAGTCGCAATGTCGAAGCGCGCGCTGCGCTGGTCGCCCAGGTAGAACGCCACGCCCACCTTCTGGATCGCCTTGCTCGTCCCCAGGTCCAGCGTGATCGCCTGGCCATCCCCCTCGGCGCTCCAGCGCGTCGCCAGGCTCCCGTCGATCGCGTTGGTCGCCGGGTTGCCCGCCTGCGCGCTGGTCGCGCTGACCGACGCCACCGGCAGCGCCGCAAGCCCCGGATCGGCGCGGCGCCAGCGTTGCATCGCCTCGAGCAGGTAGTAGTCGCCCCAGGCCGTGCCCTGGTTGTAGAGCGTGTTGCCGTTGTGGTGGTTGTAGGCGCTTTGCAGCAGCACCGCCTGGCTGTTCGACGGCGAGGCCAGCGTCGCGAGGTAGGGCGCCGACAGCAGCGCGTTCAACGCCGCGCGCGCCCCGTTGCGGTAGGTCGTGGCGCGCGCGCTGTCGGTCTCCAGCAGGGACAGCTCGATCAGCCCCGCCGCCGCGATCGCTGCGGCCGAGCTGTCGCGCGGCGCGTTCGGGATCGCCGGGTCGTTGAAGTCCCAGTAAGGCACCTTGTCCGCCGGCAGGTGCGCCAGGTACCAGTCGGCCATCTTGCGCGCGGTGTCGCGGAAGGTGGTCTCGCCGGTGTAGCGGTACGTCATCGTGAAGCCGTAGATGCCCCAGGCCTGGCCGCGCGCCCAGGTGGAGCTGTCGCTGTAGCCCTGCACCGTGGTGCGCGACTTCACGCCGCCCGTCACCGGGTCGTAGGTGACCAGGTGGAAGCTGCTGCCGTCGGCGCGCACGTGGTTGTCGCGTGTCTTCAGCGCATGGCTGCGTGCCTGGTCGTACTGCGCCGCCGAGCCGCCATGCTGGCTGGCCCAGAACAGCAGCTCCAGGTTCATCATGTTGTCCATGATCACCTGGAAGTTCGCGTTGTCGCCGATCGAGCCCCACGAGCGCACCGCGCCCACCGTGCCGTTGTAGCGCTGGCCCAGCGAGTTGGCGGCGGTCAGCGCCACCTGCCGGTAGCTGTCGACGCCGGTCAGCCGGTGCGCATTGCCGAAAGGCGTGAACACCATGAAGCCGACGTCGTGCGTGCCGGTGTTGGTGTCCTGGCCCTCCATGCCGTTCTGCCAGGCCTGTGCCTGCCCGTTCCAGCCGTCGGCCGCGAACTGGCCGTGCAGCAGCCACAGGTTGGCCGCGAAGAAGCCGCTGGTCCATTCGCCCGGGCCGGCATAGGTCCAGGCCTGCGCCGCATCGCTGGTGGTCACCTTGGGGAACGAGTTCTTGTTGCTGCGCTGCGCGACCACGCCGTCCTGCTGCACCGCGACGGCCCAGCCGTTGCGGATCTTCAGGTCCAGCGCATCCTCGGCGCGCGCAGCGCCGTGCACGGCCAGCGCGCAAGCGGCGGCCGCGAGTATCGATCTCGGTGTCATGTCGTCTCCGTCGTTGTTGTCGTCGTCGTGTCGAGCTTCTTCTTCAGCGTGCCAGCCACCCGCCATCGACCGCCAGCGTGTGGCCATGCATGTAGTCGGACGCCGGCGCGGCGAGGAACACCGTCGCGCCCGCCAGGTCCTCCGGCCGCCCCCATCGCCCGGCCGGGATGCGCGCCAGGATCTCGCCGTTGCGCTGCGCGTCCTGGCGCAGCACCAGCGTGTTGTCGGTCGCGATGTAGCCGGGCGCGATCGCGTTCACGCCGATGCCGTGGGGCGCCCATTCGTTGGCCAGCAGCTTCGTCAGCCCCATCAACCCGCTCTTGGCCGCCGTGTACGACGCGACCCGCACGCCGCCCTGGAACGACAGCATCGACGCGACGTTGATCACCTTGCCGCCGCGCCCCTGCGCGATGAACTGCCGCGCCGCGGCCTGCGCGAGGAAGAACGCGGCCTTCAGGTTGACGTCCATCACCGCGTCCCAGTCGGCCTCGCTGAAGTCGATGGCGTGGCCGCGGCGGATGATGCCGGCGTTGTTGACGACGATGTCCAGCGCGCCCAGTTCGCGCACCACGTCGCCGACCAGCGGCGCCAGTGCCGCGAGCTGCGACACGTCGACCCGCAGCGCGCGGTAGCGTCGCCCGCAGGCTTCGACAGCGGCCTGCGTGTCGGCCTGGTCGCCCTGCGCCGCACCGGCCACGTCGGCCCCGGCCTGCGCCAGCGCGATGGCCATCGCCTGGCCGATGCCACGGCTCGCGCCGGTCACCAGCGCCACCTTGCCGTCGAGCCGAAACAAGTTCATCGCCGCATTGGACAAGTGGTCAGGCCAATTGACAACCGCACTGGCGTCAGGGAGTTCCCTGACAGGGCCAACCCTCTTGGATCGCGGGGAGGGCTCACAGAAGATCAAGTGGTCTGACCAATTCCGGCCAGCCGACCCTCATGCCCATCCAGACCATCGAGAGCCGCCGGCTGTACCGGCAGATCGCCGACCAGCTGAGCCGCCTGATCGACAAGGGCGAGTTCCGCGTCGGCGCGCGGCTGCCGTCGGAGCGCGACCTGTCGGAGCAGCTGGGCGTGAGCCGGCCGTCCGTGCGCGAGGCGCTGATCGCGCTCGAGGTCGAAGGCCTGGTCGAGGTGCGCGGCGGGGCCGGCGTGTTCGTCTGTGCGCGCAAGACGGCCGCGGTGCCGCATCGCGCCGATGCGACGCCGCCGGGCCCGTTCGACCTGATCCGCGCGCGCTGGATCATCGAATCCGAGACCGCGGCGCTGGCCGCGACGCATGCGACGCCCGAGCACCTGCAGCGCCTGAAGAGCGCGCTGCACGACATGCAGCGCCACAGCACGCACACGCCCGAGGGCGTGGCTGCCGACGAGCGCTTCCACCTGTGCCTGGCCGAGGCGTCCGGCAACAGCGCGCTGCTGATGGTGGTGCAGCAGCTGTGGGAGGCGCGCACCGGGCCGCTGTACACGCAGCTCGAGTCGCACTTCTCCGGCGAGGCGGTGTGGAAGCAGGCCGTCGAGGAGCACGGCGAGCTGCTGCAGGCCGTGGCCGGGCGCGACCCGCGCGCCGCGCGCGATGCGATGCGCAAGCACATGAAGAACGCCGAGGTGCGCTTCGCTTCGGGCTGGAAGCCGGGGGACTAGATGCTGCCTGCCGCCACCGACAACCCGCCCAGCGTGGCCGCCGAGGCCGCGCACTTCGAGGTGCACGATGCCGAGGTCGACCTGCGCGCCTACCGCGTCGAGGACTGGCTGGCCTTCACGCTGTTCGCGCTGCTGGGCGCGACGGTCTTCTACCAGTTCTTCACGCGCTACGCGCTGAACGACTCGGCCTCGTGGACCGAGGAGATCGCGCGCTACTTCCTGGTCGCCACCGTCTTCATCGGCGCGGCCATCGGCGTGCGCAAGAACAACCACATCCAGGTCGACTTCCTGTACCGCGTGCTGCCGCACAAGCCGATGCGGGTGGTGGCGACGATCGTCGACGCACTGCGCATCGTCTTCCTGGCCGGCTGCGCGGTGCTGACCTGGCAACTGATCGGGCGCATCGGCGCCAGCCGCATGGCGGTGGTGGATTTGCCGATGGGACTGGTCTACGGCGCGGTGCTGCTGGGCTTCGCCTTGATGACCTGGCGCGCGATCGGCGTGGCCCGCGCCAACTGGAAGCGCGGCGCCTCGGTGCTCGAAAGGCCCGAGATCGCTGACGAAGCGGCCGGCGAGGGCCCGTCGCCATGACGGCCGCCTTCAAGCTGGTGTTCCTGCTCTTCATGGGCGCCGGCGTGCCGGTCGCCATCGCGATGGCCGGCGCCGCGCTGCTGTTCGTGCTGGCCAGCGGCAACCCGCCGCCCTTCGTCGTGATCCACCGCATGGTGGGCGGCATCGACAGCTTCCCGCTGCTGGCCGTGCCGTTCTTCATCCTGGCCGGCAACCTGATGAACGTGGGCGGCATCACGACGCGCATCTACAACTTCTCGCTGGCGCTGGTGGGCTGGCTGAAGGGCGGGCTGGCGCACGTCAACATCGTCGGTTCGGTGATCTTCGCCGGCATGAGCGGCACGGCCATCGCCGATGCGGCCGGGCTGGGCACGATCGAGATCAAGGCCATGAAGGACCACGGCTACAGCACCGAGTTCGCGGTCGGCGTGACGGCGGCGTCGGCCACGCTCGGGCCGATCATCCCGCCGTCGCTGCCCTTCGTGATCTACGCGATGTTCGCCAACGTGTCGGTGGGCAAGCTGTTCCTGGCCGGCATCCTGCCGGGCGCGGTGATGGCGCTCCTGATGATGCTGACGGTGGCCTGGTTCGCGCACCGCAACGGCTGGGGCCGCGACACGAAGCCCGAGCTGCGCCGCATCGTGAAGGCGCTGGCCGAGCTGGCGGTGGTGATCGCCTTCCCGCTGGTGCTGTGGGGCCTGGCGGGCACCGGCGTGAACATGCAGCTGGCCACCGTGCTGGCGCTGGCGGCGCTGCTGGTGGCCGACAAGGTCTTCCGCTTCGATGCGGTGCTGCCGATCATGACGCCGGTGTTGCTGATCGGCGGCATGACCACGGGCCTCTTCACTGCCACCGAGGGCGCCATCGCCGCCTGCGTGTGGGCGTTGTTCCTCGGCCTGGTGTGGTACCGCACGCTGAGCCTGAAGACGCTGGTCAAGTCATGCATGGACACGGTGGAGACCTCGTCGACGGTGCTCTTCATCGTGGCCGCGGCCTCGATCTTCGGCTGGATGCTGACCGCCACGCGCACCACCGAGCTGATCGCGCAATGGGTGCTGACCTTCGCGACCGAGCCGTGGCAGTTCCTGCTGTTGGCCAACCTGCTGATGCTGTTCGTCGGCTGTTTCCTGGAGCCGACGGCCGCCATCACCATCCTCGTGCCGATCCTGCTGCCCATCGTGCAGCACCTGGGCATCGACCCGGTGCACTTCGGGCTGGTGATGGTGCTGAACCTGATGATCGGCCTGCTGCACCCGCCGATGGGCTTGGTGCTGTTCGTGCTGGCGCGCGTGGCCAAGCTGTCGGTCGAGCGCACGACGATGGCCATCCTGCCATGGCTGGTGCCCTTGCTGGGCTCGCTGGTGCTCGTCACCTTCGTGCCGGCGATCTCGCTGTGGCTGCCGCGGCTGCTGTCCTGACTGAATTTCTACAACGGAGACAACGACGATGATTCGCTTCGATGCTGCGCGCCATGCGCTGATGCTGGCCGCCGCCTGCCTGTTGCCGCTGGCCGGCTTCTCGGCCTTCACCGCCTCGACGGCGCGTGCGGCCGACTACCCGACCCACCCGATCGAGCTGCTGGTGCCCTACCAGCCGGGCGGCGGCACCGATGCGCTGGCGCGTGCCTTCGCCGAAGCCTCGCGCAAGCACCTGCCGGCCTCGATGTACGTCAGCAACAAGCCCGGTGCGAGCGGTGCCATCGGCTGGGGCTACGTGATCAACGGCAAGCCCGACGGCTACACCATTGCGGTGATGACGGTGGAGATCGCGACGCTGCCTCACCTGGGCCTGGCCAAGTTCACCTACGAGGACTTCATCCCGATCGCGCAGCTCAATGCCGACCCGGCCGCGATCACGGTGCGCGCCGATGCGCCGTGGAACACCTACGAGGAGTTCATCGCCGCCGCGAAGAAGGGCGACCTGCGCATCGGCAACTCGGGCGTCGGCTCGATCTGGCACCTGGCGGCGGCCGCCCTCGAAGACCGCACCGGCGCGAAGTTCCTGCACGTTCCCTACCAGGGCGCGGGGCCGGCGGTGCTGGCGCTGATGGGCTCGCAGATCGACGCGGTGTCGGTCAGCCCGGCCGAGGTGTCGACCTATGTGCAGGCCGGCAAGCTGAAGGTGCTGGCGGTGATGGCCGACCAGCGCGTGAAGGGCTTCGAGAAGGTGCCGACGCTGAAGGAGCGCGGCGTCGACCTGAGCATCGGCACCTGGCGCGGCCTGGGCGTGGCCAAGGGCACGCCACCCGAGGTGGTGGACGTGCTGCGCGCCGCGACGCAGAAGACGGTGGCCGAGCCGGCGCTGCGCGAGGCGATGGACAAGCTCAACCTCGGCTATGCCTATGCCGACGCGGCGGCATTCAAGAGCGTGGTCGCGCGCGACCACGAGACCTTCAAGACGCTGATCCCGAAGCTGAACCTGAACAAGCCATGAGGAGATGACGATGAAGCGCAGCACCCTGAAGCGGATGGCGGCCCTGGCAGCCCTGGCAGCGGCCTCGCTGTGCGGCAGCGCGGCCTGGGCCCAGACGCAGTTGAAATGGGCCCATGTCTACGAGACGAGCGAGCCGTACCACAAGCAGGCGCTGTGGGCGGCCGACGAGATCAAGAAGCGCAGCGGCGGCAAGTACGCCATCGACGTCTTCCCGGCCTCGACGCTGGGCAAGGAGACCGACATCAACCAGGGGCTGACGCTGGGCACGGTGGACATCATCTACACCGGCATGGCGTTCGCAGGAAGGGCCTATCCGCCGCTGTCGATCGCGTCGGGGCCGTTCATCTTCCGCGACTACGCGCACTGGCAGAGCTTCCGCAACAGCGCGATCTTCAAGGAGCTGGCCGCCGGCTACGAAAGCAAGAGCGGCGGCAACCACATCGTCGGCTACACCTACTATGGCCAGCGCCACCTCACCGCGAACAAGCAGGTGCTGAAGCCGGAGGACATGAAGGGCATGAAGCTGCGCGTGCCGGATGCGCCGCTGTTCATGATGTTCCCGCGCGCGGTGGGTGCGAACCCGACGCCGATCGCCTTTGCCGAGGTGTACCTGGCGCTGCAGAACGGCACGGTGGACGCGCAGGAGAACCCGCTGCCGACCATCGAGGCGAAGAAGTTCTACGAAGTGCAGAAGTACACGATGCTGACCGGGCACATCACAGAGTCGCTGGTGACCATCGTGTCGGGCTCGACCTGGGCCAAGCTGCCGGCGGACGACCGCAAGCTGTTCGAGCAGGTGCTGTGGGAGGCGTCGACGCGCGCCAGCAGCGACATCCTCGAATCCGAGAACCGGCTGGTGACGGATTTCGAGAAGGCCGGGCGCACCATCGTGAAGGTCGACCGCAAGCCGTTCATGCAAGCGGTGCAGAAGGCCGTGACGGCGCCGGATGCGCCGTGGCCGAAGGAGCTGTATGACCGGGTCGAAGCCTTGAAATAGCGGCTTCGCCGAGAATCCGTCGTCACCCTCGAAAGGAATGCGATGGATCTCGGAATCGAAGGCAAGTGGGCGCTGGTGTGTGCCGCCAGCAAGGGCCTGGGCAAGGGCTGCGCACTGGCGCTGGCGCGCGAGGGCGTGAACCTGGTGATCACCGCGCGCGGCGCCGAGGCGCTGGAGGCGACGGCCACCGAGCTGCGCGCGCTCAAGCGCGGCCAGGTGCGCACCGTGGCCGGCGACATCACGACGCAGTCCGGCCGCGAGGCCGCGCTGGCCGCGTGCCCGCAGGTCGACATCCTGGTCAACAACGCCGGCGGGCCGCCGCCGGGGGATTTTCGCGATTGGGACCGCGAGGCGTGGATCAAGGCGCTTGACGCCAACATGCTGACGCCGATCGAGCTGATGAAGGTGACGGTGGACGCGATGGCCGGGCGCGGCTACGGCCGCGTGGTCAACATCACCTCGGGCGCGGTGAAGGCGCCGATCAACGTGCTGGGCCTGTCGAACGGCGCGCGCAGCGGCCTGACCGGCTTCGTTGCCGGGCTGGCGCGCAGCAACCTGGTGGCGAAGAACGTGACGATCAACGGCCTGCTGCCGGGTGCCTTCGACACCGACCGCTTGCGCACCACGGTGCGCGCCGGCGCGCAGAAGGCCGGCCAGGACGCGGAGGCCGCCTGGGATCTGCGCCGCAAGGCGATTCCGGCGCAGCGCTTCGGCACCGCCGAGGAGTTCGGTGCGGTCTGCGCCTTCCTGTGCAGCCAGCACGCCGGCTACCTGACGGGCCAGAACATCCTGCTGGATGGCGGCGCCTACCCCGGCACGTTCTGATCGAGCCGTTCGCCCTGAGCAGGGACTGAGCTTGTCGAAGGCCCGTGTCGAAGGGTTGTGGCCGCAGCGCTCCGAGAGTGCCTGCGCACGCCCGACGGGCCTTCGACAAGCTCAGTCCGACCCTTCGACAAGCTCAGGGCGAGCGGTTTTTTTGCCACCGCCGGGTTCGCTTTCGGAGATGGACGGCAAGCTCGACACGCGCCTGGTCTACGACGCGGTGGGGGACGTCAAGGCGCGCGAGCCGCTGCCGAAGTAAATGAGATCGCGGCGGCTCAGCCGTCGCCCAGGGTGGGCGCCTGCGTCAGGTCGGCATCGACGTTCATCAGCACGCTGGCGAGCGACAGTGCCCGCCACAGGTGCGGCGGCATCGCCATGATGGCCTCCGGGGACTTGGCGCTGGCGACCCAGGCGCCGATCTCGGCATGTTGCTCGATCGTCAGCAGGTGCCGGCGCCGCATGTCGTCCAAGGTTTCCATCGACTGCCTTTCGAAAACATCCCGGCCATCATCGCATCTTCGCTGCGGCTGACAGCTACACACCTGCTCACATCCCCGCCGTTGCCAACTGGAACCAGTTCCATACACTGCGCCACGCAGGCGACGAACTGCGAAAAAGGGGACGGACGATGCGCGGGATTCACTGGACGTGGAAAGCCGCCGGCGTGGCCGCGGCGATCGGCCTGATCGGCACCTTGGCGGCGTGCGGCGGCGGGGAGGGCGGCACGACGGAAGCACCGACAGCGAGCATGCCTTCGGAGAATGCCGCGGCCTTCGCCCCGTCGTCCGACACCACGCTGCCCCTGCCGGCCGAGCGCTACGTGATCGCCAACGCGGCCAGCGGGCAGTGCATCGAGGCCGCGGCCGACAACGTGAACGGCGCGCGCTTGCGCTTTGCCGATTGCAACACCGGCGCGGCACAGTCCTTCGGCGTCAGCGTGGATGCGAGCGGTCGTTACAAGCTGCTGGCCAGCAGCGGCCGTGCGGTCGACGTGGCCGGCGCCTCGGGCGCCGATGGCGCGGTGGTTCAGCAATGGCAGGACAACGGCACGCCCGCGCAGCGCTTTGCGATCAAGCGCCAGCAGGGCAACCGCTTCAGCTTCGTCAGCGCCGCCAGCGGCAAGTGCATCACGCCGTCGGCCAGCACCGGCCTGCAGCAACTGACCTGCAAGGACGATGCGACACAGCTGTTCCAGTTGCATCCGGTCGCAAGCGGCGGCAAGGCCGGCCCGGCGGTGGGCCGCTACAGCGTACGCTCGGTGCGTTCGCAGCTGTGCCTGGGCATCGAAGGCGCGAGCACCGCCGACGGGGCGCGCCCGCTGCAGGCCGTGTGCGCGGCCGACGATGCGCAGCGCTTCGACGTTGCCTCCTCGGGCGACGGTGCCTGGCGCCTGACCAACGTGCGCAGCGGCAAGTCGGTCAGCGTGGCCGCATCGTCCACCGCCAATGGCGCGGCCGTGCAGCAGTTCACCGACAACGCCGGCGCGAACCAGCGCTACACCGCGAGCGCCATCGGCGATGCCTTCGAACTGAAGGCACGCCACAGCGGCAAGTGCCTGGACGTCGCGGACTTCAGCGCCGCGGTCGGCGGCATCGTGCACCAGTGGGATTGCACGCGCAACGACAACCAGCAATGGCGCCTGGTGCCCGATGGCAATGCGCCGCCGGCCAACCCCGGTGGCAAGAGCGCCAAGCGCGGCATCGCGTACGACGTGGCCACGACCGCCGACCTGAACGCGCTGACGCCCGGCGTGTCGTGGTGGTACAACTGGTCGCCGCGGCCGAAGCTGACGCCGCCGGCCGGCACGGATTTCGTGCCGATGCTGTGGAACGGCAACTTCAACGACGCCGAGATCGAGGCGCTGCTGAAGGCCAACCCACAGTACAGGTACCTGCTGGTGCTCAACGAGCCCAACCTCACCGACCAGTCCAACCTGACGCCATCCGCGGCCGCCGCGCTGTGGCCGCGCATCGAGGCGCTGGCCGCCAAGACCGGCGTGAAGATCGTCGGCCCCGCGATCACCTGGGGCACGATGCCCAACTATGGCGATCCCGTCGTGTGGATGGATGCGTTCTACACCGCCTACCGCGCCGCCAACGGCCAGCGCGACCCGCGCATCGACTACCTCGCCTTCCACTGGTACGACTACGGCCTGGCCGGCCAGCTCGATCGGCTGGTGAAATACGGCAAGCCGTTCTGGGTGACCGAGTTCGCCAACTGGCACAACGGCGACGGCTCCGCGCAGATCGACACGGTGGCCAAGCAGAAGGCGCAGATGGCCGACATGGTGGCCACGCTGGAGAACCGGGCCGACGTCTTCCGCTACGCCTGGTTCACCGGGCGCTGGAGCAATGACGTGCACTTCACCAGCCTGCTCGCGGCCGATGGCAGGCTCACCGAGCTTGGCAGCTACTACCTGTCGCTGCCCTACAAGCCCTGAGGCTGCAGGTCGGCCAGGGCGCCCAGGTCGCGGGCCGGCGGCCGGCCGTACAAGCGCGCGTACTCGCGGCTGAACTGCGACGGGCTCTGGTAGCCGACGCGGTGGCCGGCGGTCGCGACGCCGATGCGCTCGACCATCATCAGCCGCCGCGCCTCGTGCAGGCGCAACTGCTTCTGGTACTGCATCGGCGTCAGCGCGGTGACGGCCTTGAAGTTGTGGTGCAGCGAGGATTCGCTCATGCCGACGTGCGAGGCCAGGTCCTCGATGCGCAGTGGTTCGGCGAAGTGGTGGCGCAGCCAGTCGACCGCCTTGCCGACGCGGTGGCTGCGGCTGTCGGCCGACACGATGGCCAGCAGGCGGCCGCCATCGGGGCCGCTGAGCAGGCGGTACAGGATCTCTTCCTCGACCAGCGGGGCGAGGGCCGGGATGTCCTGCGGGCGGTCGAGCAGGCGCAGCAGGCGGATCACCGCGTCGAGCAGCTCCGCCGAGGCGCGGTTCACCGTGAGGCCGCGCAGGCCGTCGCCCGCGGCCTGGGCTGGCGGCGCGGGCACGCGGCGCAGCAGCTCGGTGAGCCGCACGCCGTCGATCGCCATGCCCAGGCCCAGGCTGGGCGCGGCCTCGCTCGCGACGGTGACGCGTGAGACGACCGGCAGGTCCACCGAGGTCACCAGGTAGTCGCCGACGCCGTAGGTGTAGTCGTCGCTGCCCAGCGTCAGGATCTTCTCGCCCTGGGCCAGCAGCGCGAAGCAGGGCCATTGCGCGGCATGGTGGGGTTGCGTGGGGGTGGAGCAGCGGCCGAAGAACAGGTTGCCGATGGCGGTGCTCGCCTGGCCGTCGGCCGGGGCGTGGCGGGCGATCAGCGAGGCGATCTCGGCGTAGCGGTCGGGGAGTGACACCATGCCCTGGATCTTGCCCCAGGATGCTGCAAGGCCCTGCAGGGGGAGTGCATGATTTGCAGGATCGTGCATGAACTCAGGAGGATTCGGCTAACGCACCCCCGCCGGGCTGCAGGATGATGCGACCCGTTCACCGGAGGAAGCCCATGACCGAAGCCATCGAGATCACGACCTTCAAGCTCAGCAACTGCACCTGCGACGACTTCATCGATGCCAACGTCGAGATCGACGAGTGGCTCAAGCGCCAGGCCGGGTTCCGCTCGCGCCGGCTGGCCCAATGGAACGACGGCACGGTCGTCGACATGCTGATCTGGGATTCGGCCGCGCACGGGCGCGTCGCGATGGCGCGGCTGATGAACGAGATGGGGCATTCGCGGGTGCACGCGATGATCGACCAGCCGACGGTGTCGTGGAGCGTGGCGCCGGTGCGGCATCGGGTGTGATGCGCGAAATGCGCGGGCATCAGCTGGAGCGCGCGGTCGAGCGCGCCTTCAACCTCCGCTCGATCGCCGCCACCAACTGCTCCTTCGTGAACGGCTTGGCCACGTAGTCATCCATCCCCGCCGCCAGGCAGGCCTCGACGTCGCCCTTCATCGCGTTCGCGGTGAGGGCGACGATCGGCAACCGCGCGCTGCCGCTGACCCCTTCAACCCGCTCGATCTCGCGCAGCCGCGCCGTCGCCTCGAAGCCGTCCATCACCGGCATCAGGCAGTCCATCAGCACCACGTCGAAGGCGTGGCTGCTCGCCGCGTCGATCGCCGCCTGGCCGTCGGCCACCACCTGCACGTCGTAGCCGGCCATGCGCAGCATCTGCGCCGCCACCTCCTGGTTCACCAGGTGGTCCTCGGCCAGCAGGATGCGCGCGCTGCGCATCGGCACCGCCGCCGGGGCCGGCGCGGTCACCGCCGCGGCGCTGGGCACCAGCTCGTGCGCCAGCAGGTCGATCAGCGCGCGCCGCAGCTCCTGCTTGCGCACCGGCTTCGACAGCCAGCGCTCGACGCCCAGCCGCGTCAGGCTCACCGCCGGCATGTCCAGCCCCTGCGAGCTGAGCATCACGATCTTCAGCCCGTCGAGCTGCCGGTTGGCCCGGATGCGCTGCGTCAGCGACAACCCGTCCATGTCGGGCATGTGCACGTCCAGGATCGCCAGGTCGTGCACCACCGGCCGCTTGCGCATCATCTCGAGCGCCTGCTCGCCGCTGTCGGCGGTGTCCACGCGCAGGCCCCAGGCGCTCAACTGGTGGCGCAGGATGTCCAGGTTGGTCGTGTTGTCGTCGACGATCAGCACCTGCAGCCCGTGCAGCGCCACCGCCTCGCGGTCGGTCAGCGCGCCCGCGTTGTCGGGCACCAGCCGCATCGGCAGCGAGAACCAGAAGCGCGAGCCTTCGCCCGGCGCGCTGTGCAGCTGCAGCTTGCCGCCCATCATCGCCACCAGCTGGCTCGAGATCGTGAGGCCCAGCCCGGTTCCGCCGTGGCGCCGCGTGCGCGAGCTGTCGGCCTGCGTGAAGGCATCGAACACCCGCGCCTGGTCGGCCGTCGAGATGCCCGGCCCCGAATCCGACACCGCAAACTCCACCAGCGCCGCATGGTTGTGCGCCGCACTGCTGGCCGGCAGCCGCGTCACCGAGATCATCACGTGGCCGCGCTCGGTGAACTTGACCGCGTTGCCCATCAGGTTCATCAACACCTGGCGCAGCCGCGCCGCATCGCCGTACGCGCGCAGCGGCAGGTCGGCACCCATCTGGCAGATCACCTCCAGCCCCTTCGCGTGCGCCTGCACCGCCAGCAGCTCGGCCACGTCGTAGGCCACCTCGCAAGGGTTGAACGGCAGCGACTCGACCTCGAACTTGCCGGCCTCGATCTTCGAGAAATCGAGGATGTCGTTGATGACGCCCAGCAGCGCCTGGCCCGAGCGGTGCGCGCTGTCGGCGAAGCGGCGCTGCTGGTCGTTCAGCGTCGTGCCCATCAGCAGCTCGGTCATGCCCAGCACGCCGTTCATCGGCGTGCGGATCTCGTGGCTCATGTTGGCCAGGAACTGCGACTTGGCCTGGCTGGCCGCCTCGGCCGCGTCCTTCGCGGCCTGCAGCTCGCGCAGGTGCTGCGCCTTGTCGGCCGATGCATGCTCCATGCGCCGGCGGATGCGGTAGCCGTACACCAGCATGCCCAGCGTGATGGCGGCGATGACGACGGCGCTGGCGAACTCGAGCCAGCGGTAGCGCGTGACCGACCGCGCCAGCGCGTCGAACTGCGCCTTCTGCACCGCGCGCGACACGCGGCCGACGCCGCGCAGCTCTTCCTGCATCTGCGCATAGCTGCGGTCCACCTCGACCATCGCGCGCGACGCCGGCTCGAAGCGCTTCTCGGCATAGCGCTGCAGCGTGAACTCGGATTGCTCCACCATGCGCTGCACCGACGCACCGGCCCCCTGCAGGCCCTGCAGCATCAGCTCGCGCTCCGACTCTTCCAGGTGGCCCTGGAAGCGCTGCAGCGCGGTGGCCAGCGCCTCGGTGAACCGGGCATGCGCCGCATGCAGCCGCACGCGTTCGCGCTCGACGTCGCCGGACGCGAAGATGTCGTTCGCCGGCGCATCGACCTCGCCGGCCAGGCGCCGCAGTTCCGACAGCGCGTCGAAGCGCACCGCCCAGCCGCGGTCGGCGGCCAGCGAATCGGCAAAGCGCTCGTTGACCCGCAGGCCCAGGAACTGGTCGAGCCCGACCACCAGCAGGATTAGCACCGCCGCCGCGCCGTACAGCAGTTGCCACGGGCTCCGGCGAGCGGTGGGGACTGCGTCGGGGGCGGCTGGGGTCATGGTGTCCGGCGTGGCGCTGCGCGGGATGTTACGACGATCCCCGCGGCGATCAGCGCGAAGGCGGCCACGTGGTACCACTGCGGGCCTTCGCCCAGCATCGCCGCCGACATCAGCGCGGCAAACACCGGCGTCAGGTTGGCGAAGAAGGCGGCGATGGCCGGCCCGACCGCGGCGACGCCCGCACCCCAGCAGAAATACGCGACGATCGACGGGCCGATGGCGACGTAGGCCAGCGCCGCGAACACCGCGCCCGACCACAGCACCGGCTGGCCGGTCAGCGCGAACTCGGCGCCGGCGCCGGCCCCTGCCCACAGCGCGCCGAAGCCCACCTGCGCCAGCAGGAACTCGGCGCCGCTCCACGACGGGCGCCCGGGGTCGCGCATCGAGGCCGGCGGGCGCGCCAGCATCCAGCTGTAGACCGCCCACAGCGCGGTGGCCAGCAGCATCAGCAGGTCGCCCGGCACCAGGTGCAATTGCAGCAGGCTGGACGGCCGGCCGTGCGACAGCACCAGCGCGACGCCCAGCAGCGACAGCACCGCGCCGGCACCCTGGCGCCGTGTCGGCGGCTCGCCGTAGAACAGCGCGCCGGTGGCCAGCATGAACAGCGGCGAGCTGGCCGCGATCAGCGTCACGTTGATCGGCGTCGACGTGCGCACCGCCATGTACTGCAGCGCGTTGTAGCTGCCGACGCCGACCAGGCTGAGCGGCGCCAGGTAGCGCCAGCGCTCGGCCAGGTCGCCCGGCCGACGGAACAGCCGCCAGCCCAGCGGCAACAGCAGTGCGAAGGCCAGCGCCCAGCGCAAGGCGTTGAGCGCGAGCGGCGGCACGCTGCCCACCATCAGCCGGCCGACGACGGCGTTGCCGGCCCACAGCAGGGGCGGCAGCGTGAGCATCAGGACGATGCGCGGTTGCAGCGCCGTCATGCCGTCGGCATCGCGGCGCCGCAGTTCCAGCACTGCTCGAACGGCCCGTCGATCACTTCATGGCATTGCGGGCAGGCCCACAGCTGGCGCCGCGGGTGTTGCAGCTCGTGCAGCCGCACGACGGCGCGCGCATGGTCGGCCTCGTCATCAACCCACAACTCCGGCAGCGTCTGGTCCGGGGGCACGCCGCCGGACAGGCTGCTGGCGAAGGCGCGCTGCACGCTGGTCGGGATGCCCGATTGCGTCAGCATGTCCGCCCACAGCTGGGCGAGCGCGAGGTTGGGTGCGGTGGTGAGGCGTTTCAAGACCGGGTACGGGCAAGGGCGGGGGAGTGCTGGCACGATACCGCATCTCCCTGCAGCTTCGAGGACCATGCCATGCCACTTTCCGCGCAAGTCATCCGCATCGAACAACCCGGCGGCCCCGAGGCGATGAAACTGGCCGAGGTGCCGGTCGGCGAGCCCGGGCCGGGCGAGATCCGCATCCGCCACCATGCCATCGGCATCAACTACATCGACATCTACCACCGCACCGGCCTGTACGCACTGCCCTTGCCGCTGACGCTGGGCGTCGAGGGCGCCGGCGTCGTCGACGCGGTGGGCGCGGGCGTCACGCACCTGCGTGCCGGCGATCGCGCGGCCTACGTGAGCCAGCCTCCCGGTGCGTATTCGACGCTGCGGGTGATGCCGGCGAAGTGCGTGGTGCGGCTGCCCGATGCGATCGGCTTCGACGAAGGCGCGGCGATGATGCTGAAGGGCCTGACCACGCAGTACCTGCTGCGCAAGACGCTGCCGCAGGGCGGGCTGGCCGCCGGCGACTTCGTGCTGTTCCATGCCGCGGCCGGCGGTGTCGGGCTGATCGCCTGCCAGTGGGCGAGGGCGCTCGGCCTGCAGCTGATCGGCACCGCCAGCACCGACGAGAAATGCGCCGCCGCGAAGGCGCATGGCGCGGCCTTCACGATCAACTATGCGCGCGAGGATTTCGCGGCCCGGGTGAAGGAGATCACCGGCGGCAAGGGTGTCAAGGTGGTCTACGACGGCGTCGGCCGCGACACCTGGGACAAGTCGCTCGATTCGCTGCAACCCTTCGGCCTGATGGCCAGCTACGGCAGCGCCTCGGGCAAGGTGCCGCCGTTCGACCTGGGGGTGCTGGGCGCCAAGGGCTCGCTGTTCCTGACGCGGCCGACGGTCTTCACCCACATCGCGAGCCGCGAGTCGACGCAGGCGATGGCCGACGAGCTGTTCGCGATGGTGACCAGCGGCCAGGTGAAGATCCCGGTCGAGCACCGCTATGCGCTGAAGGACGCGGCGCAGGCCCACATCGACCTGGAGGCGCGCAAGACGATCGGCGGGTCGGTGCTGGTGCCTTGACGGGAGGACGACCCGGATGGGCATCCGGGCTGCGCGTTATGTCCTGCGCTACATTTCGGGGTCCTTCACGTCGTCTCTCCCCCCATGTTTGCTGAAGCCGCAAGTGCAGCGGAGTCCGCGTGGATCCCGCTGGCGCTGTCGCTGAAGGTGGCCGGCTGGGCCACGTTGATCGATCTGCTGCTCGGCGTCGGCCTGGGCCTGCTGCTGGCCCGCGGGCGCTTCCCGGGTCGCGACCTGCTCGACGCGCTGCTGACGCTGCCGATGGTGCTGCCGCCCACGGTGCTCGGCTACTACCTGCTGGTGCTGATCGGCAAGCGCGGCTGGCTGGGCGCCTGGTTGCACGAGACCTTCGGCATCAACCTGATCTTCACCTGGCAGGGCGCGGTGATCGCGGCCAGCGTGGTGGCGCTGCCGCTGGTGCTGAAGTCGGCGCGCGCGGCCTTCGAGGCGGTCGAGCCGCAGCTGGAAGATGCGGGGCGCGTGCTCGGCCTGTCGGAGGCGGCGGTGTTCTTCCGCGTGACGCTGCCGCTGGCCTGGCGCGGCATCCTCGCCGGCACGCTGCTGGCGTTCGCGCGCTCGCTGGGCGAGTTCGGCGCGACGCTGATGGTGGCGGGCAGCATCCCGGGGCGCACGCAGACGCTGTCGGTGGCGGTCTACGAGGCGGTGCAGGCGGGGCAAGACGGCGTGGCCAACGTGCTGGTGCTGATCACCTCGCTGACCTGCATCGCGGTGCTGCTGCTGGCGGGGCGGCTTCTGCCGGGGAGGGTGTGGCGATGAGCTTCGAGGTGGACATCCGCAAGGCGGTCGCCAGCGAGCGCCGCCGCTTCGAGCTGCGCGTGCGTTTCACGTCGCAGGCGCGGCGCACCGTGATCTACGGGCCGTCGGGCGCCGGCAAGACGCTGACGCTGCAGGCCATCGCCGGGCTTTTGAGGCCGGACGCCGGCCGCATCGTCTTCAACGGCGACACGCTGTTCGACAGCGACGCGCGCATCGCGGTGCCGGCGCGGCAGCGGCGCTTCGGCTACCTGTTCCAGGACTACGCGCTGTTCCCGCAGCTGAACGTGCGGCAGAACATTGCCTTCGGCCTGCAGCGCGGCTGGCTGAACCCGGCGCGCGACGTGGGCGGCGAGGCGGTCGAGCGCTGGCTTGCGGCGCTGGAGCTGCAGCCGGTGGCGTCGCAGCGCCCGCACCAGCTGTCGGGCGGGCAGCGGCAGCGCACCGCGCTGGCGCGCGCGCTGGTCAACGATCCGCGCGCCTTGTTGCTGGACGAGCCGTTCTCGGCACTCGACCCGGCGCTGCGCGAGCGTACGCGCGACGAACTGGACCGGCTGCTGGCGCAGATCGACATTCCGCTGGTGATGATCACGCACGACCCGGACGACCTGCGCCGCTTCGGCGAGCATGCGCTTCAGTTGCGCGACGGCCTGATCTCGTAGCCCGGATGCCAATCCGGGATCGTCAGTCCGACATTCCCCGGATTGCCATCCGGGCTACTTGCCGCGCCTGACCCTCAGCAACTCGTCGAGGATGAGCAGGATCGCCCCCAGCGTGATCGCGCTGTCGGCCAGGTTGAACGACGGGAAGAACCTGTCGGCCCAGTGCACCTGGATGAAGTCGACCACGTAGCCGTGGATCAGCCGGTCGATCACGTTGCCGAGCGCGCCGCCGAGGATCAGCGACAGCGCCCAGGCGAACATCTTCTGCCCGCCATGGCTGCGCAGCATCCACACGATGAAGGCGGCGGCCACCGCGCCGAGCGCGACGAAGAACCAGCGCTGCCAGCCCGACGCCCCCGCCAGGAACGAGAACGCCGCGCCGGTGTTGTGCACGCGGACGACGTTGAAGAACGAGGTGACGTGCACGCTCTCGCCGTAAGTGAAGCTGCGGACGATCAGCGTCTTGGTGAGCTGGTCGAGCAGGATGACGATGAGGGCGACGCCCAGCCAGGGGAGCAGGGAGCCGCTGCCGGATTTCTTGAACGCCATGCTCAGGCAACCTTCCGCTGTTCACCATCGCCATACAGATTGCTCGTGCACCGCCCGCAGATCGTCGGATGCCGAGCATCGATTCCGACATCGTCGCGGTAGTGCCAGCAGCGCTCGCACTTGGTCGCGGCCGACGGCGTCACCGTGACGGCCAGCGCATCGCCCGCCACCAGCCGCGCCTGCGAGGTGATCGTCACGAAGCGCAGGTCGTCGCCCAGCGATGCGAGCAGCGCATGGTCGTCCGCACCGGCCGTGATCGCCAGCTCGGCCTGCAGCGACGAGCCCACCTGGCCGGCGCTGCGCAGCGCCTCGATCTCCTTGTTGGCCAGGTCGCGCACCTCGCGAAGCCGCGCCCACTTCGCCAGCAGCGCGTCGTCGATCCATCCGGCCGTGTCGCTGAAGGTCTCGATGAAGATCGACGCCGACTGCCCCGGCGCGAACACCTTCCAGGCCTCTTCCGCGGTGAAGCTCAGGAACGGCGCCATCCAGCGCAGCATCGCGTGCGTCACGTGCCACAGCGCGGTCTGCGCGCTGCGCCGGGCCAGCGACTTCGGCGCGGTGGTGTACAGCCGGTCCTTCAGCACGTCGAGGTAGAACGCGCCCAGGTCTTCGCTGCAGAACACCTGCAGCTTGGCCACCACCGGGTGGAACTCGTACACCTCGTAGTGCTTCAGCACCTCGGCCTGGAACTGCGCCGCGCGTGCGAGCGCGTAGCGGTCGATCTCCAGCATCTGCGCCGGCGGCACGGCATCGGCCGCCGGGTCGAAATCGCTGGTGTTGGCCAGCATGAAGCGCAGCGTGTTGCGGATGCGGCGGTAGGCGTCGACCACGCGGGCGAGGATCTTCTTGTCGATCGCCAGGTCGCCGGAGTAATCGGTCGCGGCGCACCACAGGCGCAGGATCTCGGCCCCCATCTCCTGCACCGAATCCTGCAGCGAGATGAAGTTGCCCAGGCTCTTGCTCATCTTGCGGCCCTGGCCGTCGACCGTGAAGCCGTGCGTCAGCAGGCCGCGGTACGGCGCATGGCCTTCCATCGCGCAGGCGATCAGCAGCGACGAATGGAACCAGCCGCGGTGCTGGTCGTGCCCTTCCAGGTACAGGTCGGCCTCGGGGCCGTCCTCGCTGGTGGTGCCCGGCTGGCTGCCGACCTTCTCGTTCAGCACGTGGTAGAAGGTCGACCCCGAATCGAACCACACGTCGAGGATGTCGTTGCTCTTGATGTAGTCGCCGGCCTCGGCGCCCAGCACCTCGTCGACCGTCAGCTTCGACCAGGCCTCGACGCCGCCTTGCTGCACCACGTCGGCGGCGCGGTCGATCAGCGCCATCGTGTCCGGGTGCAGCTCGCCCGTCGCCTTGTGCAGGAAGAACGGCAGCGGCACGCCCCAGTTGCGCTGGCGGCTGATGCACCAGTCGGGCCGGTTGGCGATCATGTCGTGCAGGCGGGTGCGGCCGTTCTCGGGGTAGAAGCTGGTCTGGCCGATCGCGTCGAGCGCGGTCTGGCGCAGCGTCTTCGGCGCCTTGTCCTTCGTGAACACGCCTTCGCCCTCGTCCATGCGCACGAACCACTGGGCCGCGGCGCGGTAGATCACCGGCGTCTTGTGGCGCCAGCAGTGCGGGTAGCTGTGGTCGAGCTTGGCGCTGGCCAGCAGCCGGCCGGCATCGCGCAGCGCATCGGCCACCAGCGGCGCGGCCTTCCAGATGTGCATGCCGCCGAACAGCGGCAGCGTCGCCTCGTAGACGCCGTTGCCCTGCACCGGGTTCAGGATGTCATCGACGGCCAGGCCATGCTCGCGGCAGGAGTTGAAGTCGTCCACGCCATAGGCCGGCGCCGAGTGCACGATGCCGGTGCCGTCTTCGGCGGTGGCGTAGTCGGCCAGGTAGACCGGGCTCACGCGGTCGTAGCCCGGGTCCACGTCGGCCAGCGGGTGGCGGAAGGTGAGCCCGTCCAGCTTCTGCCCGAGCGTGGTGGCGACCACCGTGCCCTGCAGGCCATAGCGCGCCAGGCATTTGTCGACCAGCGCCGAGGCCAGCAGCAGCAGGCCGCGCTCGGTGTCGATCAGCGCGTACTCGAGCGCCGGGTTCAGGTTCAGCGCCTGGTTGGCGGGGATGGTCCAGGCGGTGGTGGTCCAGATCACCGCGAAGGCGTCCTTGGCGAGCGCGGGCAGGCCGAAGGCGGCGGCCAGCTTCGCCGGCTCGGCGGCCTGGAAGGCCACGTCGACCGCCTGCGAGGCCTTGTCGGCGTACTCGATCTCGAACTCGGCCAGCGACGAATGGCAGTCGAAGCACCAGTACACCGGCTTCAGGCCGCGGTAGACGAACCCGCGCTCGATCAGCCGCTTCAGCACGCGGATCTCGTTGGCCTCGTTGCCGAAGTCCATCGTGCGGTAGGGGTTGCCCCAGTCGCCCAGCACGCCGACGCGCTTGAAATCGGCCATCTGCTGGGCGATCTGCTCGGTGGCGTAGGCGCGGCTCTTGGCCTGCACCTCGGCACGCTCGAGGTTGCGCCCGAAGGTCTTCTCGATCTGGTTCTCGATCGGCAGGCCGTGGCAGTCCCAGCCCGGCGTGTAGCGTGCGTCGAAGCCGGCCAGCTGGCGCGCCTTGACGATCATGTCCTTCAGGATCTTGTTGGCCGCATGGCCGACGTGCAGCGTGCCGTTGGCATACGGCGGGCCGTCGTGCAGCACGAAGCGGGGGCGGTCGACGCGGGCGTCGCGCAGCTGCTTGTAGATGCCTTGCTCGCTCCAGTCCTTGATCCAGCCCGGTTCGCGCTTGGGCAGGTCGCCGCGCATCGGGAACGGCGTGTCGGGCAGGTTGAGGGTGGCTCGGTAGTCCGTGGGCTTGTCGGTCATGGCGTTGCGCGCGGGGACGCGTCGGGAAGACAGGTGCCGGCGCGGGGCGCCGGGGCTCGCGAAGGACGGGGTGGGGCGAGCGTTAAATTCGATCGCGGGTGGTCTGGCGGCGTTGCGCGGCGTACGACGCCAGGCAGGCGCGGGCGTCTTGCGCGTCCTGCTGGATCGCCGCCGTCAGGGCATCCAGCCCGTCGAAACGGGCTTCGTCGCGAAGTTTGTGCAGCAGTTCCACCCGGACGAGTTTACCGTAGCCCCCTTCGGCACCGAGGCGGGCGGGCCAATCGAGGCAGTGCACTTCGAGCAGCACGCGGCCGGCATCTTCGACCGTCGGGCGCACGCCCAGGCTGGCCACGCCGTCCAGCGGCTGCTCGCCCAGCCCATGCACGCGCACCGCGAAGATGCCCATCGCCGCCGTCTTGGCGTGGGCGAAGCGCAGGTTCAGCGTGCGGAAACCCAGCTCGCGGCCGAGCTTGCGGCCGTGGATCACGTGGCCGCTGATGCTGTAGGTGCGCCCGAGCAGCGACTCCACCTGCACCATGTCGCCGGCGGCCAGCGCCTGGCGCACCGCCGAGCTGGACACGCGCAGCCCGTGCACCTCGTAGCTCTTCATGCGGGCGACGTCGAAGCCCTGGGCCGGGCCGGCGGCGTCGAGCATCGCGTAGTCGCCGCCGCGGCGCGCGCCGAAGCGGAAGTCGTCGCCGACCAGGATGTACTTGGTGCCCAGGCCGCGCACCAGCATGTCGACGATGAAGGCCTCGGGCGACAGCGAGGCCAGGGGCTTGTCGAAGCGCAGCACGACGACCTGGTCGATGCCGCAGCGCTCGAGCTCGCCGAGCTTGTCGCGCAGCGTGGCGATGCGCGCCGGCGCCTGCTCGGGCTTGCCGGCGGCACGGGCGAAGTAGTCGCGCGGGTGCGGCTCGAAGGTCATCACGCACGACGGCAGGCCGCGGTGCTGGGCCTCGTTGCGCAGCAGCGCCAGCATGGCCTGGTGCCCGCGGTGCACGCCGTCGAAGTTGCCGATGGTGAGGGCGCAGGCGTCGGCCATGCCCGGGTGGTGGAAACCGCTGAAGACGCGCATGGGGGGCGATTATCCGTCGCGGCGATGGCGCCGTCCGGATCGGCGGACCTGGAACTGAGGGGGGTGGGCTGGCCACTCAGGGCGATCGTTCATTTGCGCCGGAGGTGCTGCTGTGGCTGGATTGCGAGATCGTCGAATCGAATCCCTCGGGGGCGGCGCCCGGCCCTGCGAGAGAAGGTCTTGATCCCCGGTCCGAAGCGGGCGCGGGGGCGGGACGAGATCGTTGTGGGGCCAACGATGCAGCATCTCGCCGGCGAGTGGCTTGTGCAGGGGCGATCGATCAAGTTTGCAGGCGACCACATCTCGGACGACTCCATCCCGTGCCTGGAAAACATGTTGAGCGGAATGCAAGAAGCCGACCTGGACCTGTCCAACGCCGGTTTGGGGCCGGCCAGGAATGAATCTCGCAGAGCCTCCGAATTGATCAACGTGTTGACGACGAGCGCATCGCTGGTTTCATTGCGGTTGGGTTCATCGAGGAACAAGGTGTGTTGGCGTGAGGTGTTGCTGAATGTCGTCAGCCAGCCCAGCCACCTGCGCAGGCTGACGCTGTGCTCGAGGATGTGGTTCGGCAAGTCCGCCGTCGAACTCGCGACGGGCCTGTGCGATTGCGCGAGCCTCAACCCTGTGACGCTGGATCGGTGGGATGAGACGGATGTGCTGACATTTCTCGGTGCCGTCACCCTGCCTCGCCAGGGCTTGCAACGTCTGACATTGACCGGCATGTCGATCAGTGCACACGGTGTGTCGATATTCGAGCAGCAGCTCGCCGCCGCAGAGACGACCAGCGGATTGAAGCTGGTGCTTTCGAGCCGATCCGACGGCGTCTGGCGTGGCGATATGGTTGCTACGATCGACACGAGCGGTGCGCGAAGGGAACACGGTGCTGACATCGCGCCGGAGATCCTCCATGCGACGGTGAACGCCTCGTTGGCTGCGATCCTCGCTCAACTGGACGCCGAGCCGGTCGACCCGCACGAGGCGATCATCCGACTGCACTCGATCAAAGAAGCGCTACCGGAAGGAGATGCGACGCCCCTGCCAGCCTTCGGCACTCCGGATGCTGGATTCAGCCCGAGGCCACGGACCGCACCCAATCCCCCACAAGGCCAGGAGCCACTCGCCAAACGCCGTCGGACTCAGACCTTGGATTGACGCCTTGCCGCCCCGCTCAGCGCTTGCGCACCAGCGCTTCCCGCTCCGCCGCCGACACCCACCGCCATGCCCCGGACGGCACGCCCTGCAGCGTCAGCTCGCCGAACGCACTGCGGTGCAGGCCCTCGACGCGGTTGCCCACCGCGGCCACCATGCGCTTGACCTGGTGGTACTTGCCCTCCGTCAGCGTCAGGCGCAGCGTGGTCTCGCCGGTGGCTTCGCAGGCTGCGGCGCGCACCGGCGCCGGATCGTCGTCCAGCACCACGCCGGCCAGCAGCCGGGCCACCTGCTCCGGCGTCACCTCGTGCTTCGCAGTCACCTCGTACACCTTGGGCACATGGTGCTTGGGTGAGGTCAGCCGGTGGATCAGCGTGCCGTCGTCGGTCAGCAGCAGCAGGCCGGTGGTGTCCTCGTCGAGCCGCCCCACCGGCTGCACGCCGCGGTTGCGCAGTGGCGCCGGCAGCAGGTTCAGCACGCTCGGGTGGTGCTTGGGTTTCTGCGAGCACTCGTAGCCGGTGGGCTTGTGCAGCAGCACCAGCGCCTTCTCGTGGTACGTCCACTCGCGGCCCTGCACGGTGAAGACCAGGCCCTCGGTCGCGACCTCTTCGGCCGGGTCGGCCACCACCCGTCCAGCCACCGAGACCCGCTCGTGAAAGATCAGGCCCTCGCATTCGCGGCGCGTGCCGAAGCCTTGGGAAAACAACACCTGGGACAGGCGCATCGGACAACTCTTTCGTTCAGGAATGCCGTTCGGACCGGCCGCCCGCAGGGAACTGCGGCCACTGCCTGGTCACACAGCGGGATCGTTCATTCGCGCGGGATGCCTTCATGACGGCTTGGCGGGATTGTCGCAGCGGCCTGGAGGCCGGGCCGTGGCTGCTCGACGAGCAGCGCAACACCATCCGGCTCGGGGCCCGGCAGATCAGCGTGTCGACGGCCGAACGCCTGGGTCTGCTGCTGCGCGAACGGCCCCAGGCGCACCTCGACCTGTCGGGCGCACCCCTCGAGGGCCGGGACAAGGCCCGGGCCGCCGCGGCCCTGACCGGCGTGCTGGTGCAGAACGGCGGCCTGACCGCGCTCACCGTGGGCTCCAGCAGGAACAAGGCCCTGTGGCAAGCGTCGGTGCCGAAGATCCTGCGTGCCAACCCGCAGCTGCAGGCGCTCACGCTGCACGGCGAAGCGTGGCTGAGCGATTGCGCCGGCCGGCTCGCCAGGATCGCGGGCCGCCAGCCCACGCTGCAACGCCTCACCTTGCAGGGCTGCAGCGCCGCCACCGCGACGGCGCTGCTGGCCGCGTTGCCCACGCGGCGCGCCGGCGTTTCGCACCTGGTGCTCGACGCCATCGGCACCAAGGGCTGCACGTCGCGCTTTCTCGCCTCGCTGATCGAGGAGCTTCCGAAGTGCCGCTTGCGCCGGCTGACGCTGGTCGGCATCAAGGGCTTCGGGCGCATGCGCTGCGCCAGGCTGGTCGATGCGCTGCACGCGGCCAGCTGCCCGACGCTGCTCGACCTGCCGCAGGCCGCCCGCTCAGAAGTGCAGTTCCAGCAGTACCGCGTGGTTGCCGGCGCAGGGCCACGCGCGGCCGGTGATGTGTTCGCCGTTGAACTCGCCGCTGACGGCGCGCTCCGCCCGGTCGAGCACGCGCGCCGTGGCCAGTGACACGCCGGCCACGCCGGCCGGCAGCTCGGCTGGCACCTGGCCGTCGAGCAGGATACGGTCGCGCGGCACGCCGAAGTACCCGCGCGGGCGGCTCAGCTGCACCAGCGCCACGGTCTCGGCATCGACGTCCGCCAGCCGGCTCGCGCGCAGGTGCACCAGCGACGACGAGCGCAGGAAGGCCGATCGGTAGATGTGCGTGGTGGCGTGGTCCGGCGCACTGATGACGAACTCGAGCGGCGTGCGGCTGTCGGTCGCGAACGGCCCCCAGCGGCCGTCGGCGCCGACGCCGCGGCGGTGCCGGGCGGGGCCGGCACGTTCGCCGGTCGCGGGATCGGTGGCGAACACCTCGACCGTCGCACCGGCCAGCGGCAGGTTGTCGGGCACCGCGGCCTGCGCGTGCAGCCCCGACACGGTGCCGTCGAGCAGCACCTGCGCCTCGGGCTCGATCTGCAGCGTGGCCGGAGATTGGCCGGTGATGAAACGCCAGGTGGCCTCGAAGGCGGCCGGGCTGAACGAGGTCTCGCGGTGGTCGATGCCGGCGATCACCACGTTGTGGGCGCCGCGCAGCTCCGGGCTGGCGGCATCGACGCCGGTCGGCGTGCCGGGCGCGCCGATCCACAGGCCGTCGGGCTGCGCGTACTTGTCGTTGGCATCGGAACGCAGCGTCATCCAGCGCGGGCCGGGCGGGGTCTCGCCGTTCGCATTCAAGCCCGCGAGGAACGGGCCGGCGCCGTTGAACTCGTTCCCCGGCCGGAAGCCGGGGTCGGCCCACACCCCGTGGTTGGGTGTGCCGCCGAGGATGGCATGCGACACCTGCGCCGCGCCGCCGTGCGCGACGAAGTTGCGCACCGCGAAGCCGCCGCGCGAGTTCGCGACCAGGATCACCTGCGCGGCACCGTGCAGCGCGCGCACCCGCGCGACCTCGTCGGCCAGGCAACGCAGCGCGTCGGCCGTCGAGCTGCGGCCCGGTTGCGGGGCGGCGTCGTCGTCGCGTGCCAGCGGGCAGGGCATGTCCAGCGCGTGCAGCCGCTCGCGCGGCCAGCCGTTCGATTCGAAGCGCCACAACGTGGTCAGCCACAGCGCCGCGGTGTCGCCGTTGCCGTGCACGAAGACGATGGGCGCGAAATCGGTCATGGCCGTCACGGGCCGCCCGCCGCGAGATCGCACGCCGCCGGAAAGGGACCCCAGCCGCGCGCCGCCTGCACCGCGCGCACGATGGCGCGTGCCATCGCCTCGGCCGCCATCGTGCCGAGCAGCGTCGGGTGGCCGGCCAGCCCGCTGCGGCCGGTGGCGAGCGCGAACACCGTGTCGCCGTCGCTGTGCGTGTGCACCGGGTTGATGCTGCGCGCCAGGCCGTCGTGCGCCATCTGCGCCAGCTTGTTGGCCTGCGATTTGGTCAGCACGGCGTCGGTGCCGACCACGCCCAGCGTCGTCGCCGCGCCGGGCTGCAGCTGTACCGGCAGCGCGCCGGCCAGCAGCGCGCCGGTGCTGCCGAGCAGGCCGCGCCCGTCGGCGCTGCGTGCACCGGCCAGCACGCGGCCGCTGTGCGGGTCGATCACGTCGCCCACCGCATTCACCGCGGCCAGCGCGCCCACCGTGATGCCGGCGACGCTGACCGATGCGCAGCCGAGCCCGCCCTTCATCGCGCGGTCCAGCCCGAACAGCTTGCCGACCAGCGCGCCGGCGCCGGCACCGACGTTGCCTTCGGCGCAGGGCGCGTCGGTGGCGGCATGGCAGGCCGCGTAGCCGGCCGCCGCGTCGGGCCGGATCGCGGCATCGCCGGTGAACAGGTCGAACAGGATGGCGGCCGGCACGATGGGCACGCGGTGCGGGCCGACCGGGTGGCCGATGCCGCGCTCCTCGAGCCAGCGCATCACGCCTGCGGCGGCGTCCAGCCCGAAGGCGCTGCCGCCGGCCAGCAGCACGCCGTGCACCGCCTCGACGGCGTTCAGCGGCGACAGCAACTCGGTGTCGCGCGTACCGGGCGCGGCGCCGCGCACGTCGACGCCGCCCACGGCGCCCTCGGGCGCCAGCACGATGGTGCAGCCGGTCGGGCGGCGCGGGTCGGTGAAATGGCCGACGCGCAGGCCGGCGACGGCGGACAGGCCGGGTCCGAAGGCCGTGGCCGGCATCAGGCGGCGGTGGGGCCGCCCAGGCCCGGTTCGTCCTCGAACCAGGTGAACAGCACCAGGCCGACGATGGAGGCCAGCGGGAAGGTCACCAGCGCGAGCAGCACCCACAGCGCGGCGCTGCGCTTGAGCCGCGCCGCCGCGATCCCGATGAAGACCAGGTGCAGCGCGAACGCGACGAACATCGCGATGCCGAGCAGGATGATGCGCGGCACCGATTCGAGCGTCGACGACAGCAGCGGCGGCAGGAAGGCGAACACGCAGCCTGCGAACACCACCAGCGAGACGGTGGCGGCGGTGGTCGCGCGGGAGGCCGGGTGAGCGGGCATGGCGGGGCTCCGGGGGAGGGATCCCGCGATTATGCGACCCCGTTGCCGGCCTTCAGGCGAACACGCCCGCGGTGTCCTGCAGGCGCGCCGAGACCTCGCCGAGCTGGTGCAGCGTGTCGCCGAAGCTGAGCTCCATCACCGTCAGCCGCTTGAAGTAGTGGCCGGCGACGTACTCGTCGGTGACGCCGATGCCGCCGTGCAGCTGGATGCACTGCTGGCCGACGAAGCGCATCGACACGCCCAGCTGGTACTTGGCCTGGGCCAGCGCCATGCGCCGCGCATCGGCCGGCTCGTTCATCTTCAGGCTTGCGAAGTAGCTCATCGAACGCGCCAGCTCCAGCTGCATCTTGACGTCGGCGATGCGGTGGCGCAGCGCCTGGAAGCTGGCAATCGCGACACCGAACTGCTTGCGCGTGTTCATGTACTCGATGGTCACCGCCACCAGCTGGTCCATCGCGCCGACCGCCTCGGCGCACAGCGCCGCGATGCCGATGTCGACCGCATGCTCCAGTGCCGCCAGGCCGGCGCCGGCCGGCACCAGCAGCGTGGCCGGCGTGTCGGCCAGCGAAAGCTCGGCGGCGCGGGCGCCGTCGGCGGTGCCGTAGCCGCGCGCCTTGACGCCGGCGGCCTTGCGTTCGACCAGGAACAGTGCAATGCCTGCCGGATCGTCGGCCGCGCCCGACACGCGCGCCGGCACGATGAAAGCATCGGCCTGGTCGCCGGCCGGCACGAGGCTCTTGGCACCGCTCAGCGTCCAGGCGGTGCCGGAGCCCTTGGCCGCCGTCTCGACGTGGGCCAGCCGGTAGCGCGCGCCGCGCTCCTGGTGCGCCAGCACCACCAGCGCGTCGCCGGCCGCGATCTTCTGCAGCCAGCCGTCGATCGCCGGCTGCGGCGCGCAGGCCGACAGCACGCCGCCGGCGATCAGCGCGCCCTGGGCGTACGGTTCGAGCACCAGGCCGCGGCCCAGCTCTTCCATCACCACCATCGCGTCGACCGGGCCGAAGCCCATGCCGCCCTGCGCCTCGGGCACGAACAGCCCGGCCAAGCCCAGGTCGGCGATCTCGCGCCAGGCTTCGCGCGAGTACCCGCCGGCCTGCACGATGCGCTTGCGGCGCTCGGCGTCGTAGCCCTTGGCCACCCATTTGCGCACCGAGTCGCGCAGCATCTCTTGATCGTCGGAGAAATCGAAGTCCATGTGGTGATCCTCAGCTGCCCAAGACCGTCTGCGCGACGATGTTGCGTTGCACCTCGTTGCTGCCGCCGTAGATGGTGGTCTTGCGCACGTTGAAGTAGGTGGCGGCCAGCGGCGCGCAGTACGCGGCGCCGACGTGGTCGCCCTGCCAGCCGGCCTCCATCGCGTCGTGGATGAAGGGCACGCTGTAGGGGCCCGCGGCCAGCATCAGCAGCTCGGTCAGGCGTTGCTGGATCTCGCTGCCGCGGATCTTCAGCAGGCCGGCGACGTCGAGCGACTGCTTGCCCGACTTCTCGCCGCTCAGCACGCGCAGCACCATCATCTCGAGGGCGACGATGTCGACCTCGAGCTTCGCGATCTCGTCGCGGAAGCGGACGTCGTCGTACACCTTCTCGGCCTTCGCGATGCGCTTGAGCCGTTCCAGCTCGCGCTTCGAGCGGTTCACGTCGGCGATGTTGGTGCGCTCGTGCGCCAGCAGGTACTTGGCATAGGTCCAGCCCTTGTTCTCCTCGCCCACCAGGTTGTCGGCCGGCACCTCGACGTTGTCGAACCAGACCTCGTTGACCTCGTGCTCGCCGTCCATCGTGATGATCGGGCGCACCGTGATGCCGGGGCTCTTCATGTCGATCAGCAGGAAGCTGATGCCGGTCTGCGGCTTGCCGTCGCTGCTGGTGCGCACCAGGCAGAAGATCCAGTCGCCGTACTGGCCCAGCGTGGTCCAGGTCTTCTGGCCGTTGACGACGTAGTAGTCGCCGCGGCGCTCGGCACGGCATTTCAGCGACGCGAGGTCGGAGCCCGAGCCCGGCTCGCTGTAGCCCTGGCTCCACCACACCTCGCCGCTCATGATGCCGGGCAGGTGGCGCCTTTGCTGCTCGGGCGAACCGAAGGCCATGATCACCGGCGCCACCATCACCGGCCCGAAGGGCACCACGCGCGGCGCACCGGCCAGCGCGCATTCCTCCTCGAACAGGTGGCGCTGCACCGCGTTCCAGCCCGGCCCGCCGAACTGCTTCGGCCAGGCCCAGCCATGCCAGCCCTGCTTGCCGAGGATCTTCGCCCAGCGCTGCAGATCGTCCTTGGACAGCCGCAGCGCGTTGTGCACCTTGTGGCTGATGTCCTTCGGCAGGTTCTCGGCCACCCAGCCGCGGATCTGCTCGCGAAAGGCCTGCTCCTCGGGCGTGAAGTTCAAATCCATCGTCGTGTCTCCTGTCGGGCGCGTCTCTCGCCGCGTTTTAGCACGGTCGTGCGTTTGTTGCGTGTCCCAGCGGCGACAAGGCTGGTACCGATAATCCCGCGGTGCCCTCCTACCGTTCGACCGTCGCCTCGCTGGCCGTCGGCCAGCTGATCAGCTGGGCGGCGCTGTACTACGCATTCTCGTCCTTCGTGCTGCCGATGCAGCGCGCGCTGGGGTGGAGCAAACCCGTGTTGATGGGGGCTTTCACGCTTGGCCTGGCGGTGTGGGGCGCGAGCAGCTATGCGGCCGGGGCCGCGATCGACCGCGGCCACGGGCGTGGCGTGCTCACCGGCGGTGCGCTGCTGGCCGGGGCGGGTTTCCTGCTGTGGTCGCAGATGGAACAGCCGGCCACGCTGTATGGGGCCTGGGCGCTGCTGGGTGCGGCGATGGCGATGACGCTGTACGAGCCGGCCTTCAACGTGTTGACCAAGCGCTTTCCGCTGCGCTTTCGCGACGGCATCACGACGCTGACGCTGGTGGGCGGCTTCGCGAGCACGCTGTCGTTCCCGGCCGTGGCCTGGCTGGTGGGGGCCTGGGGCTGGCGTGCCGCGCTGGCGGCGATCGGCGGCGTGCTGCTGCTGGGCGTGGCGCCGCTGCACGCCTGGGCGCTGCGCGGTGCCGACCCGCGGCCCGTATCGCGCAGCGGCCATGACGTGGCCGACGACGCGACGCTGCACGAGGCCTTGCGGCATCGCTCGTTCTGGCTGCTGACGGGCACCTTCACGCTCTACTCGTTTGCGGCGGCGGCGTTGTGGGCGCACATGATGCCGATCTTCGCGTCGAAGGGGCGCAGCGAGGTGCAGGCGCTGGCGGTGCTCACCTGGATCGGCCCGGCGCAGGTGGCGGGTCGCTTCGTGTTCCTGGCCTTCGGCCGCTGGGTGACGCCGCGCCGGCTCGGCCTGGTGGTGCTGGGCGGCCTGCCGCTGTCGTTCGCGATCTTCGCGCTGGCCGACGGGCTGGCGGCGCTGATCGCCTTCGCCGTGCTGTTCGGCGTGGCCAACGGCCTGGTGACCATCGTGCGCGGCAACCTGGTGCCGGAGTACTTCGGCCGCGAGCACGTGGGTCGCATCGGCGGCGCGATGTCGGCGATCGCGCTGCTGTCGCGCGCGGCGGCGCCGGTGCTGACGGCGTGGCTGCTGCTGGCGCTGCCGGGCTACCGCGAGATGCTGCTGGTGCTGGCGTTGCTGGGTGTCGCGGCCTTGTTCAGCTTCGCCTTCGCCCGGCCGCCCGAACTCAGGGCTTCTTCTCCAGCGTCATCGTGTCGTTCTCCCGCTTCATCTGGAAGCGGGTGAGGAAGCTGTTGCCCAGCAGCACCTGGTTCATCGAGGTCGGCAGCACCAGCGCGTCGACGTTGAACACCTGCACGTCGCCGATGCGCACCGAGTTGAGCGTCAGGCGCCAGGCCTGCACCGCGCCGTTGGCGGTGTTGGCCGTGCCGCGCACGCCGTCGCGGTATTTGAGGCCGATGCTGTCGGCCTCGGACTGGCTGATGACGACGCTGGTGGCGCCGGTGTCGACGACGAACACCACCGCGCGGCCGTTGATCGCGCCCTGCGTGAAGAAGTGCCCGCCGGGCCCGGCGGGCAGCACGATGCGCGTGCCGCCGCCTTCGGACGGTGCCCCCGCGAGGTTGACCTGCACGCCGCCCAGGCGCAGCTGCATGCGCTGGCCTTCCACCTCGACCACGGCCTCGCCGCCGGACAGGCTGACCAGCCTGACGCCCTGCACCGTGGCGCCAACGGCCACCGTGCGCGGAGAGCCGTTGATCATCAGCAGGGCCTTGTCGCCCAGGCTGCCGCTCAGCGAGACGTTCTGCGCCAGTGCGCTGCCCGTCGACAGCGCGCCGGCCAGCAGGCCGGCCGCCACGAGGAGGCGGCGCATCAGTCGCGGAAGTTGTTGAAGGTGAGCGGGGCGTCGGGCACGTCCTTGCGGATCAGTGCCATCGCGGCCTGCAGGTCGTCGCGCTTGGCGCCGGTGACGCGCACCGAATCGCCCTGGATCGCGGCCTGCACCTTCATCTTGCTCTGCTTGATGAGGTTCTGGATCTTCTTGGCGGTGTCGCTGTCGATGCCGCTCTTCACGGTGATCGGCTGCTTCACCTTGTCGCCGCCGATCTTCTCGATCTTGGCGCTGCGGTCGAGGAAGCGGATGTCGACGCTGCGCTTGGTGAGCTTGGCCAGCAGGATGTCCATCACCTGGCCGATCTGGAAGTCGCTGTCGGCGTAGACCGTCAGTTCCTTCTCTTTCAGCTCGACCCGGGCGGACGAGCCCTTGAAGTCGAAACGGGTGCCGATTTCCTTGGCGGTCTGGTCTACGGCATTGCGAACTTCGACGAGGTTGGGGTCGAGTACGGCATCGAAGCTGGGCATGGTCGGTAATTCCTCGCTGGATCAGCGAAAATTCTGCCATGCAAATCGAGTCGGGCGTGAGCCTGAAACCCTACAACAGCTTCGGGCTGCCCGCGGTCGCGCACACCTTGGTGCGCGTGGCGAGCGACGCCGACGTGCGCCGCGTGGTCGACCACCCCACGCTGGGCCGGGTGCCCAAATTCGTGCTGGGCGGGGGCAGCAACATCATTCTCACGCGCGACATGCCCCAGGTGGTGCTGAAGGTCGAGGTGCGCGGCATGACGCTGCTGCGCGAGACCGAGCGGGCCTGGATCGTCGAGGCCGGTGCCGGCGAGAACTGGCACGAATTCGTCGAATGGACGCTGGCGCAGGGCTGGCCGGGCCTGGAGAACATGGCGCTGATCCCGGGCACGGTGGGGGCGTCGCCGGTGCAGAACATCGGTGCCTACGGCATCGAGCTGAAGGACCGCTTCGAGTCGCTGGATGCCGTCGACCTGGTCACCGGCCGCAGCGTGACGCTGAACAGCAGCATCTGCGCCTTCGGCTACCGCGACAGCGTGTTCAAGCATTCGCTGGCCAACCGCAGCGTGATCACGCGGGTGCGGTTCCGCCTGCCCAAGCCGTGGCAGCCGGTGCTGGGCTACCTAGAGCTCGAGCGCAAGATGGCCGAGACCGGCATCACCGCGCCGACGCCGCGCCAGGTGTTCGACTGGGTGTGCGCGATCCGCCGCGCCAAGCTGCCCGACCCGGCCCAGGTGGGCAATGCCGGCAGCTTCTTCAAGAACCCGGTGGTGACGCCGGAGCAATGCCGCGACATCATCGGGCGCGACCCGGAGATCGTGCACTACCCGATGCCCGATGGCAGCGTGAAGCTGGCCGCCGGCTGGATGATCGATGCCTGCGGCTGGAAGGGCAAGAGCATCGGCCGCGCCGGGGTGTACGAGAAGCAGGCGCTGGTGCTGGTGAACCGCGGCGGGGCGATCGGCTCCGAGGTGGTCACGCTGGCGCGGGCGATCCAGGAGAGCGTGTACGGGCGCTTCGGGATACGGCTGGAGCCGGAGCCGGTGGTGGTGTAGCGGTCGCGCGTGGGGGTGGGCCTGCGCGTTTCGACGGGGCGGCTTTCAGGAATTCGACGCGCCGCCGGGTCCCAGCAACCCCAGCTTCGCGCACAGGTCGCGCGTGATCCCCATGCTGCGGTCCAGCTCGTCCAGCAGCGGCTCGATCGGCGCCTTCGTGCCGTCGACCGCCGCGTCCTGCAGGCGCGCCGCGCTGTCGGCCACGCTGCGCAGCCCCAGGCTCAGCGCCGCGCCCTTCAGCGCATGCGCCTGGCTGCGCACGCTCGCGTGGTCGTGCCGGCCATGGGTCTGGCGCAGCGCCTGCAAGGTGCCGCCGTGCAGGCTGAAGAAGCGCGCCAGCAGCTCGGCATACTTGGCCGGCGACAGCGCGACGCTGACGTTGTCGACCGTCGCCTGGTCGAGCGGCGAGGGCTCGGCCGGCACCACCGGCGCCGGCGCCGCGGTGAAGACCGGCGTCGCGTGCCGCCCGTAGCGCCCCAGCACCTCGCGCAGCTGCGGCAGGTGGGCCGGCTTGGTCAGGAAGCCGTTCATGCCGGCCTGGCGGGCCCGCTCCTGCGATTCCTGGAATGCGTCGGCCGTCAGCGCGATGATCGGCACCTCGCCCTGCGGCGCCGGCATCGCGCGGATCGCCCGCGCCGCCGCAAAGCCGTCCATCATCGGCATGTGCAGGTCCATCAGCACCACGTCGAAGGCCTCGCCCTGCATCGCGCGCACCGCCTGCTCTCCGTTCTCGCTGAACACCGCGCGGTGCCCCAGCTTGTCGAGCACTGCCTCGAGGTAGGCGCGGTTCACCGGATGGTCCTCGGCCACCAGCACCCGCAGCGCCTGCACCGGCGCCGCCTCGGCCGGCGTGCCGTCGGCCGTGACGCCGGGCGCCGCCACCGCCGGCAGCGGCAGCGTCACGACGAAGCGGCTGCCCACGCCGGGTTCGCTGGCCACGGTGATGTCGCCGCCCATCAGCCGCGCCAGGCTGCGCGAGATCTCCAGCCCCAGGCCGGCGCCGCCGTGGCGCCGCGACGTGGTGTCGTCGCCCTGCGAGAAACGCTGGAACAGCCGCGCCAGCATCGCCGCGTCCATGCCGATGCCGGTGTCCACCACCGAGAACAGCAGCGCGCCGTCGCTGCGCCGCGTCGCCGCCAGGCTCACCATGCCGGCGTTGGAGAACTTCACCGCGTTGCTCAGCAGGTTGAACAGGATCTGCTTCAGCCGCGTCGCATCGGCATGCACCCATTGCGGCACGTCGGGCGCGATGCTGACCTGCAGCTGCAGGCCCTTGGCGTGCGCCTGCACGCGCATCAGCGCATCCACCTGGCCCAGCAGCTCGACCAGGTCGAGCGGGCGCGGCGCCACCTGCAGGTTGCCGGATTCGAGCTTCGAGATGTCGAGGATGTCGTTCAGGATCGCCAGCAGGTGGTTGGCCGAATCCTTGGCCGTGAGCAGGAAGCCGGCCTGCTGGCCGGTCAGCGGCGTGTCCTGCAGCAGCGACATCATGCCCAGCATGCCGTGGAAGGGCGTGCGGATCTCGTGGCTCATGTTGGCCAGGAACACGCTCTTCGCGCGGCTCGCCGATTCGGCCTGGCTGCGCGCCACCGCCAGGTTGTCGGCCAGCGCCTGCAGCCGCTCGCCGCGCTCGGACACCACGCGCAGCTGCCGCAGCACGATGAAGGCGAAGGCCAGCAGCAGCACGCACTGGAACAGCGTCAGCCCGAGGCTCAGCTGCGACTGCGTGCGCACCGCCGCGTTGCGCTTGGACACCCGCTCGTACAGCAGGTGCGAGGCGCCGAGCGACAGGTCGTGCAGCGGCACGCTCAGCGCGTCCAGCCGCACCAGCAGGATGCGCAGCGCGTTGGCGTCCAGCACCGCCACCGGTTTCTCGCCCAGGTAGCGGTCGGCCTCGGCGACGAAGGCGCGCACCTGCTGCATCGCCTGCGTGTAGACGCTGTGGTCGGGCATGATGCGCGCCGCGCGCTCGTGATCGACCAGGCTGATGCGGCTGACGAAGATGTCGTAGCGGTTCTGCAGCGCATCGGTGGCGGCGGCCTGCGATTCGGTCAGCGCCACGTGCATCTGGTTGCGCAGGCGCAGTTGCTCGGCCTCGAGCTGGAAGAAGCTCCAGCCCAGCGCGTCGTTCTGGTAGTGCACGCTGCTGTCGAGCAGGTCGTACTGGCGCCACTGCACGTAGGCCGCGGCCAGCAATGCCAGCACCAGCGAGGCGCCCAGCAGCACCAGCCAGAGCCGGCGCGGCCGGCTGGCTGCGGCCGCGGCAGCCGGGGCGGTCGGGGCGACCGTCGTCGGCAGGCTCGCGCTCATCGGATCTCGATCTGCCGCAACTGCCAGACCGCGCGGCTGTAGTGAACCGCGGTGCGCAGTTCGGGTTGGTCGTCGAAGGGGTAGATGATGATCAGCGGGCCCTTGTCGCGCACCGTCATCGGCTTGTCGTCGAGCAGCCAGGCCACCATCACGTCGCTGGCCGCGGCGTCTTCCACCGGGATGTCGACGCGGTAGTCGTTCAGTGCCACCGCGCGCGCCACCGTGCCCTGGGCGCCGGCGGCGGCCAGCAGGTCGCGCAGGCGCACCCCGGTGAACTTGCGCGGCTTGCTGTACCAGGGGGTGCGGGTCGAGAAGCTCAGCTGCGGCAGCTTCTCCAGCGCCGGCATGTCGAAGACCAGGCCCTCGGGCAGGTTGCGGTTCTGCACGCTGCCGGACAGCGTCAGCACCGGCTTGCCCTGCGGCGGCTCGGCAGCCCCGGCCGCCCGGGCGTGCGGCGCCGCCAGCAGCCCGGCCAGCGCCCATGCGGCGGCGGCACACACGGCTCGCCTGCGTCCACCCTCTTGTCCCGATCGTCCCATCTGACGATTTTGGCATTGGTTTGCACGTTGTGAGCCATCGTGACACGCCGGCATACTGCGCGGCACATGAACCTGAACCCTGTTTCGATGTGGCGGCTGCTGCTGGCAGGCCTGGCGCTGGTGCTGTGGTGGCGCTTCTTCACGCAGCGCGGCGCGGGCCTGGCGGTCACGGTGGGCGGCACGCTGCTGCTGTGGGGGCTGTACCGGGCGCTGGCCGCCTGGCAGTTGCGCTCGGGGCTGCGGGTGATCCGCGAACAGCCGTTCCCGCCCTTCCTGCGCGGCAAGATGCGCAGCCTCTATCCGGAGCTGGACGACAAGGCGCTGCACGATGTGGAGGGCGGGCTGCGCCAGTTCTTCATGGCCTGCGCCCGCTCGAAGGGCCGTTTCGTCGCGATGCCGTCGCGCGTCGTCGATGCGCTGTGGCACGAGTTCATCCTGCACACCCGCGGTTACGACGCGTTCTGCCGGCGCGCCTTCGGCCGCATGCTGCACCACACGCCGGCGCAGGCGCTGGGCACGCCGACCGACAGCCAGGCGCGCAAGGACGGGTTGCGCCGGGCCTGGTTCTGGAGCTGCAAGGAAGAGGGCATCGACCCGCTGAAGGCGGCGCGGCTGCCGCTGCTGTTCGCACTGGATGCCGCGCTGGCCGTGCCCGGCGGCTACCGCTACGTGCCCGACTGCAACCTGCTCGGTGCCGACCGCGGCGGCACGCACTGCGCGACGGATTTCAGCTGCGGCTCGTCGTGCGGCTCGGGCAGCGACGACGGCAGCAGCGCCGATGCCGGTGGCAGTGGCGACGGGGGAGGGGACGGCGGCGGGGATGGCGGCGGCGGCTGCGGTGGGGGTGGCGGGGACTGACCCGCCCGGCCGGTCAGCCGGCCGGTCAGCCCGACCGGTCAGCCGAAATGGCAGACGTAGTGCATCGTGTCGCTGACCTCGATGTCGAAGGCCGACTGGCCCGGCACCGAGAAGGACTGGCCGGCGCCATACGACTGCCATTCGTCGCTGCCCGCGAGTCGGATGCGGCAGCCTCCGGCGACGACGTCCATCACCTCGGGCGCGCCGGTCGTGAAGCGCAGCGTCGAAGGCAGGATCACGCCGACGCTCTTCTTGCTGCCGTCGGGCAGCTCGATGCCGTGGGACACGCACTTGCCGTCGAAGTAGACATTGGCGCGGGTGCTGATGAGGGCGGAGATCTTGTCAGAGGGCATGGGGGAATCCGTATTCGGGGGGGCCTTGGAACGCCTCGAGTTTATCGGCGGCGTCTTCCAGCGTGGCGTCCGCCCCCAAGCCCGGCACCACGCCTGGTGCGCGTTCGTTCAACTCAAGCATTTCGCTGGGGAACAGGCAAGCGCGATGCTTCTGGAAGAACTCCGCGGCATTTTGCCGTGCCTCGGGCGTGACGTTCTGGGCGAGGGCTTGCTGCGGCGAGGGATGCTGCCGCACAAATGCAGCCAGCGAATCGAGAAGAGGTGCTTCCAGTTCGGGGCTTGGTGTGCTGCCGGACTCGAACACAAGCTCGGTCGTGCTGGATTGATTCCGCAGGCCCCACTTCTGGGCTTTGGACAGGTTCGTGACCAGGGTCAGGTATTTCAGCGTGTTCGCTTTCAGAAGGCGTTTGATTGCCGCGCAGGACTTTGTGGACGGCGTGTTGGTGACCAGTCGCAGGTGTGTCAGCGATGAGGAACTGTTTTCCTTTGCAAATCTTGCCAGCCATGCCCGGACCGTTCGCCCCTCGGGTGCGTGCACGGTCAATGTCTCGAGCACCGGATGGCGGCACAGCACGGCCTGCAGGCGAAGTACTGACTGTGCGCCGTTGAATGGAGGATGAAGCGCGAGGTGGCGCAGGGTTCGGTTGCTGCTCAAGGCGTCGATCAACTTGTTGACGAGGGCTTTGAAGCCCTTGAGCTCGCCCAGAATCAAGCTGTGGATGCTGGTGTTTTCGCCCAAGGCATTGAAGATGAGCGTGGCGCCGAAGGTGGAGATCGTGCAGTTCTTGAGGGTGAGTGAGCGTAGAGCCGACGTCGTCTTCAGCGCTTCCTGAAGTTGCAGCGCTTCATCATTCGCAAACCCCTTCCCTTCGAGGTGGGCGGTCTCGAGCTTGTTTCCTTTGATGTCGCGAGCGAGGTTCCACTCGCTCTTCGCGCTGCATTTGTCAGGCGGCATGGAGGGTAGTGGCCGATATTGGCTGACCTGGAGTGGGAGAGACCTTTTCATCTCATCCTCGGCAACGAAGGATTCTCTGTGGTCGCCCGCCTGCCCCGGGTTCCATCCCGCGACACCGTTGAATATGCCCGCCATTCACCCCCCCGCATCCCTTGTGGCATCCCACGGGCCGGCGGTCTAATCCTTGCTTCATGACCGACCGTGCCTGCGAAGCCGCCTTCCCGACCCTGTGCGACACGGTGCGCCGCGACGGCGATGCCTGGGTGTCCGAGGTCGGCGGCCTGACGCTGCACAGCCACTTCCAGCCGATCTACAGCCTGTCGCACGGCCGGCCGGTGGGCCACGAGGCGCTGCTGCGCGCGGTCGATGCGCAGCGCATGCCGCTGGCGCCGGCGCACGCGCTGCGCGGCGACGGCACGCTGGCCGACGTGCTGCTGCGCGACCGCGCCGCGCGCCTGGTCCACATGCTCAACTTCGCCGAGCAGGCCGGCCCTGCGCACTGGCTGTTCTGCAACATGCACCCGCAGGTGTTCCTGCAGGGGCCGCGCCTCGATGCCGATGGCTTCCAGGCCGCGCTGATGGCCCACAGCGGCCTCGCGCCGCACCGGCTGGTGGTCGAGGTGCTCGAGGACGCCGTCTCCGACGAGGACGATTTCGACGCCGCCGTGGCGCTGGCGCGCCAGCGCGGCTGCCTGCTGGCGCTGGACGACTTCGGCGCCGGCCACTCCAACTTCGACCGCGTCTGGCGCATCCAGCCCGACATCGTCAAGCTCGACCGCAGCCTGGTCGCGCGTGCCGCGCACGACCGCCGTGCACGCCGTGTCGTCACGCAGATGACCTCGCTGCTGCACCAGTGCGGCGCGCTGGTGCTGATGGAGGGCGTGGAGACGCAGGACGAGGCCTTCGTCGCGCTCGAGGCCGATGCCGATTTCGTGCAGGGCTTCCTGTTCGCGAAGCCGCAGGCCCGCATGGTGTCCGGCCAGCACACGCCGCCGGCACTCGTCAACCTGTGGGACGCATTCGAGGCGCGCTGGATGGACGAGCACCAGGCGCAGCGCGAGCACATCGCGCCGTACACCAACGCGATCGGCTATGCGTCGGCGCTGCTGTCGGCCGGCCGCTCGATGCAGGAGGCGCTGGCCTCGTTCCTCGCGCTGCCCGGTGCCGAGGTGGCCTACCTGCTGGGGGCCGACGCCCGGCAGATCGGCGTCAACCACTGGGCCGCGAGCCGGCCGCTGCGCGAGCAGCCGGCTTTCGAGCCGATGCGCAACACGCACGGCGCGCGCTGGGCACGCAGGCCCTACTACCGCCGCGCGATCGAGGCGCTCGGGCGGGTGCAGGTGACGCGGCCCTACCGCACGCTGCACGGCGCGCACCTGTGCGTGACGGTGTCGGTGGCGTTCCGGGTCGGCGACGAGCTCAACGTGATCTGCGGGGACGTCGGCTGGACCGACCACGCACGCCCCCCGGGTAAACTGCCCCGATGAGCAATCCGACCCCCGGCGCCGGCCTCCAGGACGACCAGGATGCGCTGCCGCCCGGCAGCCGCCTCGGCGAGTTCGAGATCCTGAGGGTGCTGGGCGTCGGTGGCTTCGGCATCGTCTACCTCGCGATGGACCACGCGCTCGAGCGCCAGGTCGCGATCAAGGAATACATGCCGGCCTCGATGGCCGCGCGCGGCGAGGGCGCGCTGGTGTCGCTGCGCTCGCAGGCGCACGTCGAGACCTTCGGCATCGGCCTGCGCTCCTTCGTCAACGAGGCCAAGCTGCTGGCCCGCTTCGACCACCCGTCGCTGGTCAAGGTCTACCGCTTCTGGGAAGCCAACGGCACCGCCTACATGGTGATGCCGTACTACGTCGGCCGCACGCTGAAGGAAGAACGCAAGGCGCTGTCCGGCGTGCCCAGCGATGCCTGGATCCGCGGCGTGATCGACCCGCTGCTCGGCGCGCTGGAGGTGCTGCACAACGAGGACGTGTTCCACCGCGACATCGCGCCCGACAACATCCTGCTGCTGCCGTCGGGCCTGCCGGTGTTGCTCGACTTCGGCGCGGCGCGGCGCGTGATCGGCGACCGCACGCAGACGCTGACGGCGATCCTGAAGCCCAACTACGCCCCGATCGAGCAGTACGCCGACGTCGGCCAGTTGCGCCAGGGCCCGTGGACCGACCTGTACGCGCTGGGCGCGGTGCTGCATTTCGTGATCACCGGCCGCCCGCCGGTGCCGTCGGCCGCGCGTGCGGTGCACGACGATGCGAAGCCGCTGGCCCAGCTCGACGAGGTGCAGCGCGGCACCATCGGCCAGCCGCTGCTGCGCAGCATCGACTGGGCGCTGGCGGTGCGCCCGAGCCACCGGCCGCAGAGCGTCGCGCAGTTCCGCGATGCGCTCGAGGGCCGCATCGTGCCGCCCGAGCGCCCGGTGGCCGACGGCGAGGCGACGCAGCCGGTGTCGCGCGAGCAGGTGCAGGCGGCCTGGTCACCGACGCAACCGATCGATGGCCAGCCGACGGTGTTCCAGCCGACGGCCGCGCTGACGCAACCGGCCCCGCCGCCGAGCGCGAAGGAGCACCGGGCCGCGGCCGCGGCGACTGTGGTGATGCCCCCGCCGGCCGCAGCGCGGCCGCAGGTTGCCGCGCCGGTGGCGAACGTTCCGCCGAAGCGGCGGGTCGGGCTGGTGGTCGGCTTGGTCGCGGCGCTGCTGGTCGTGGCCGCGGCAGGGTTCGCGCTGAAGGGTCGGGGCCCGGGTGAGGCGGCATCGACCGCTGCCGCGGCGTCTGCGGCGGCGCCGGTGCCGCCCAGTCCGGCGCCCGAGGCGGCACCAGCACCCGCACCCGAACCGGCCGTGGCTGCTGTCCCGGTCGAGCCTCCCGCGTCGCAGGCACCCGCGGCGGTGGCCGAAGCCAAGCCGGCCGTTGCACCGAAGCCTCGTCCCGATCCGAAGCCTGCCGCGACCTCAGCGACGCCCGCGCCGGCTGCCGCCGTGCCGCCGGTGGCAGCGGCACCGGCTGCACCTGCGGAGGCCAAGCCTGCAGCGGGTCCGGCGACGCCGGGGGAAGCCTGTGGCGCCCGCAAGTTCCTCGCACGGCTGAACTGCATCCTGCGCGAGTGCGAGACCAACCCGGCGTTCCACGATCACCCGCATTGCGTGCGGGCGAGGGCGATCGAGGATGAGCGCAAGCGCAAGGAGACGATGGGCGGGTAGCGCGCCTAATGCAGCGCCGACAGGAACTGCTTCAGCTCCGCCGTCTGCGGCGCCCCGAAGACCTGCTCCGGCGGCCCCATCTCGTGGATGCGTCCGGCGTGCATGAACACCACGCGGTCCGCTACCTTGCGGGCGAAGTTCATCTCGTGCGTGACCATCAGCAGCGTCATGCCTTCCTCGGCCAGCGTCTCGACGACGCGCAGCACCTCGCCGACCAGCTCGGGGTCGAGTGCCGACGTGATCTCGTCGCACAGCAGCACCGCCGGCTCCATCGCCAGCGCCCGCGCGATCGCGACGCGCTGCTGCTGGCCGCCCGACAGCTGCTCGGGTTGCGCATCGAACTTCTCGGCCAGCCCGACGCGCGCCAGCAGCTTGCGCGCCTGCTCGGTGCAATCGGGGTTCGCCTTCTTCTTCACCAGCGTCGGCGCGAGCATCACGTTGCGCCCGACGCTCAGGTGCGGGAACAGGTTGAAGCCCTGGAAGATCATGCCCACGCGCTGGCGCAGCGCACGCATCGCCGCGGCATTGCCGTGCAGCAGCGGCTGGCCGTCGACCGCCAGCGCGCCTTCATGGAATTCCTCCAGCCCGTTGACGCAGCGCAGCAGCGTGCTCTTGCCCGAGCCGCTCTTGCCGATGATGGCGATCACCTCGCCGCGCGTCACCGACAGATCGATGCCCTTGAGCACCTCGTTGGTTCCGAAGCGCTTGCGCAGCCCGGTGATCTCGACGATGCCGGGTACGGCGGTTTCAGCGATGGCCATGAAGCTTTCTCTCCAGCGAACGGGCCCACAGGGACACCGGGAAACACAGTGCGAAGTACAGCAGCGCGACGCAGGCGAACACGGTGAAGGGCTTGAAGGTCGCGTTGGCGATCGTCGAGCCGGTCTTGGTGAGTTCGCTGAAGCCGATCACCGACGCGAGCGCCGTGCCCTTGATGATCTGCACAGCGAAGCCCACCGTCGGCGGCACCGCCACCTTCAGCGCCTGCGGGCCGATCACGTGGCGCAGCTGCTCGCCCAGGTTCAGTGCCAGCGCGCTGGAGGCTTCCCATTGGCCCTTCGGCACCGCGTTGACGCAGCCGCGCCAGATCTCGGTGAAGAAGGCGCTGCTGTACAGCGTCAGCGCGATCGCGGCGGCGGTCCAGTTCGACAGCGACAGGCCCAGGCCCGACAGCCCGAAGAACAGGAAGAACAGCTGCATCAGCAGCGGCGTGCCCTGGAACAGCTGCACATAGCCGGCGACGAAGCGCTCGGCACCGGGCAGCTTGGCGAGCCGCGCCACCAGCAGCGCGAGGCCGACGATCGCCCCGCCGATGAAGGCGACGAGCGACAGCGCAACCGTCCAGCGCAAGGCCAGCAGCAGGTTGCGCAAGATTTCCCAGAGCGTGAACTCAACCATCGTGTCAGTCTCGTAGCCCGGATGCCAATCCGGGGTGTCCTGCGAAGCCGCGATCCCGGATTGGCATCCGGGCTACCCGAAGATGAAGCGAGAGCCGAGCCAGTTCAGCAGCCGGCGCAGCGCGATCGACAGCAGCAGGTAGATCAGCGTGCCGACGATGAAGGCCTCGAAGGCGCGGAAGTTGCGGCCCTGGATCAGGTTGACCGCGTGCGACAGCTCGGCCGTCGCGATCTGCCCGCACACCGCCGAGCCCAGCATCACGATGACGATCTGGCTCACCATCGCCGGCCACACGCGCTTGAGCGCCGGCGGCAGCACGACGCGCGTGAACACCTGCAGCTCGGTCAGCGCCAGGCTGCGCGCCGCCTCGATCTGCCCACGCGGCGTCGTCGCGATGCCGGCGCGCGCGATCTCGGCCGCATACGCACCCAGGTTGATCACCATCGCCAGCACCGACGCGGCCTCGGGCGACAGCTTCACGCCCAGGCTGGGCAGGCCGAAGAACAGGAAGAACAGCTGGACGATGAAGGGCGTGTTGCGGATCAGCTCGACATAGGCCCCGGCCACCCAGCGCAGCCAGGCGGGCCCGTGCAGCCGGGCCCAGGCGCAGGCGATGCCGAGCGCGAGGCCGAACACCGCCGACACGCCCGTCAGCGCGAGCGTGACGCCCACGCCCTTGGCCAGCAGCGGCCATTCGGCGAGGACGGCGGGAAAGTCGAGGCTGATCATGAAAGCCGCTCAGCCGGTCACTGGGGCAGGTCGCCGGCGGGGCGGCCGAGCCACTTCACCGCCATCTTGTCGAGCTCGCCGCTCTTCTTCGCGTCGGCGATGATCTCGTTGACCTTGGCGCGCAGCTTGTCCTCGCCCTTGGCCACGCCGATGAAGTTCGGCGAATCCTTCAAGAGCAGCTTGAACTCGGTGCCCAGCTGCGGGTTCTTCGCCATCATCGCGCCGGCCACCGAGGCGCCGGTGGCGATCAGCTGCGTCTGCCCGGAGACATAGGCCGAGACGGTGACGTTGTTGTCCTCGAAGCGCTTCACGTCCAGGCCGGCCGGCGCGATCTTGCCGAGCTCCTGGTCTTCCATCGCGCCGCGCGTGACGCCGATGCTCTTGCCGGCCAGGTCGGCCGGCGTCTTGACGGCCAGCGTCTTCGGGCCGAACACCGCCTGGAAGAACGGCGAATAGGCGGCGGTGAAGTCGATCACCTTCTCGCGGTCCGGGTTCTTTCCCAGCGTCGAGATCACCAGGTCGGCCTTCTTCGTCTGCAGGTAGGGGATGCGGTTGGCGCTGGTCACCGGCACCAGCTCGACCTTCACACCCAGCTTCGCGGCGATCAGCGTGGCCATGTCGACGTCCAGGCCCTGCGGCTTCAGGTCGGTGCTGACGAAGCCGTAAGGCGGGTAGTCGGTCGGGATCGCGATCGTGATCAGCTTCTTCGTCAGCACCTCGTCGAGGGCGGCCTGCGCCTGCGCGGCCTGGCCTGCGAACAACAAGGGTGCAGCGGCCAGCAGGCCGAAGGCTTTCAGGAAAGTGCGGTGGCGCATCGTCAGTACTCCGGGGTGGACGGGGAAGAAACCAGGGGCGTGAAGAGCCGCTTGCGCGGCTTGGCGGGGCTTGTATGCAAGGGTTGTGCCTTGCCGGACGTCAGGGAAGCCGACGCGAGCGGCGACAGCGCGGCGCGCAGCGAGGCCAGCGGGTCGCTGCCCAGGCTCGGGTCGAGGTGGGCGGCAACGCTGTCGATGTGGCGGCGCATCAGCTCGCTGGCGGCGGCACTGTCGCCGCGCGCCAGCGCCGCGACGATCTCGGCATGCTCGGCGCACGACTGTGCCGCCTCGTGGTTCGACTGGTAGAGCACCGCGATCAGCGTGGTGCGCGCGGTCAGGTCGCGCAGGATCTCGGCCAGCGTGCCGTTGCCGGCGCATTCGGCCAGGCAGACGTGGAAGTCGCCGAGCAGGAAGCTGCGCTCGCCCGGGTCGGCGGCGGCCACCGCGGCCTGCTCCTGCGCCAGGTGCTGCTGCAGCCGTTGCAGCGCGACGCCTTCGAGCGGGGCCTGCAGCGACTGCAGCAGGCCGGTTTCGATCAGCCGGCGCGCGGCAAAGGCCTCGCGCGCGTCGTCGGGCGAGGGCTGCACGACGAACCAGCCGCGCCGCGAGTTGACCTCGACCATGCCGCGTGCCGCCAGCCGGGCCAGGGCCTCGCGCACGATGGTGCGGCTGACGCCGAACAGGTCGGCCAGCGGCTGCTCGCCGAGCCGGGCGCCGGGCGCCAGCTTGCGCGCCAGGATGGCGTCGACGATGCGGTCGGCAATGTGTTGGGGCTTGTTGCGGATGGCAGGCACCAGCGTGAGGCATGGATCGGTTGCATACAAGCCGGCTCACCAAAATGAGGCGTGGAGGCCTGCAGCGCTCACCCGGGTGGGGTGCGGCGGGGTTGTATGCAAGCGCCGGGCCTGGATATCCGGGCGTCGGACCTCAGCGGGGGGCTGGCTCGCGCAGCCGGCGCACGGTCATCTGCAGCAGGCGCGCATCCGCGCTCGCCCGGTGCCGCGTCAGCCCCAGCTCGTTGCTGACGGCCTGCTTGGTGGCGTACCAGTCGCGCGCCTCGGCTTCGGACAGCAGCGAGCGCAGGTTGTCGAGCCGGAAGCTCGGCACCAGCCCGGCTTCCTCGTACAGCGCACCCAGCCAGGGGTAGTCGTGGGCCCAGCCGTCGCTGTACAGCGTGCGGCCGTGCAATTGGTCGTTCAGCCATTGCGCCACGTCGCCCACCGGCCGCCCGTGCGCCAGCAGCGTGTCGCGCTGGATGTGGTGCACCGCCTCGGCCGCCGAATCCCAGTGCGTCCAGTGGCCGGCCGGCTGGATCAGGCTGCAGAAGCTGGACCCGTCTGGCAGCACGTAGCCGACCTCGATCGGGTAGCTGTCGCGGCCGAAGCCCGAGGCCTCGATGTCGAGGATGGCCGGCGCGCCCTGCGCCGACGGCCGCGGGGCGGCAGCTTCGGGTGGGGTGGCGGGGTTGGCGATGGCCATGCGGCAGCTTAGGCAATCGGCGCGCCAGCCGATCTGCGGAGAAGCCCGGGGATGCGCCACCTTTCCGCGGCCGGCGCATCAGGTCGGGCGGGCTGCGGCGACATCCCGCAGGTGGGTCGCCACGATGTGCGCCGTCAGCAGGGCCAGTCCCACCATCAGCAGGTGCAGCAGCAGCCAGTTGAAGGTCAGGAACGCCACCAGGTCCGGGATGGAGTGGAGCGGAACGTGCCGGCTGAAACCGCCGAACAGGATCTCGCCGATCGCCACGGTGCCGCCCACTGCCAGGCCCATGGCCAGCAGGCGGGCGGTCCAGCGCTTGTGCCGCAGCCGTGCCATGGCCACCGGCTGCAGGCCCTCGAGCAGGCCGGCCTTGGCGGCCAGATCGTGGAGTCCCAGCACCTGCACCGGCAACAGCACGTGCGACAGCAGCCAGAACAGCAGCAAGGCGCCCATGTGGTGGCTGCTCAGGTTGACGCCGCCGACCAGGATCGCCAGCGCCGGCGTGCCCACCAGCTTGTGCAGCGAGGTCGTCACGCAGTTGAAGCCGATCGCGACCAGCAGGCCCAGCACCGGCAGCAAGGTCCAGCGGCTCGTGAGGTGGGTGTAGCCCAGGTCGACCGCGGCGCGGCGCCAGGTGTCTGTGTCAGTCATGTGTGTTCCCTGCGACGTGGTCGGCCCCTGCCAGTCTTGCGGTACAGAGTAGGGGAACATTCGCGCGCTGCGCTGTCTTTGGCCATACAAGCTGCGCATACCGGCTTCTGGGATTTCGATGGCTCGACCGGTTCATGAAGCTGCCACACGCCCCCCGCAGACTGCGCGTTTTCAGCTTTTTCCCGGGATGTACCGCATGGACCGTCGGATCTTCTTGTCAAACGCCTTGGCGCTCACCGGTGCGGGGGCGCTGCCCGGCCTCTCGTCGGCCCAGCAGGCGCCGGCCGCCATCACGCGCGATGCAATGCGCCCGCAGTTCCCGTCCGGCATCCAGTCGGGCGATGCGCGGGCCGACAGCGCCATCGTCTGGACGCGCAGCGACCGTCCGGCGCGCATGTGGGTCGAGTGGTCGTCGACCGCCAGCTTCGCGAACGTGAATCGCGTGCGCGGCCCGCACCTGCTGGAGGACTCGGATTTCACCGGGCGCCTCGACCTGACCGGCCTGCCGGCCGGGCAGGAGGTGTTCTACCGGGTGGTGCTGCAGGACCTGCACAACGAGCGCGTGCTGTCCGAGCCGATGCCGGGCCACCTGCGGCTGCCGGCCGCATCGACGGGCCGGGCGCTGCGCAACGTGCGCTTCGCGTGGAGCGGCGACACGGCCGGCCAGGGCTTCGGCATCAACGAGGCCTGGGGCGGCATGAAGATCTACGAGCAGATCCGCCGCGTCAACCCCGACTTCTTCCTGCACAGCGGCGACACCATCTATGCCGACGGCCCGATCGCGGCGCAGCTCAAGCTGCCCGACGGTTCGACCTGGAACAACGTCGTCACCGAAGAGGTCAGCAAGGTGGCCGAGACGCTCAACGAGTACCGCGGCCGCTACCGCTACAACCTGCTCGACGCCAACATCCGCCGGCTGTCGGCCGAGGTGCCGCAGATCTGGCAGTGGGACGACCACGAGGTCAGCAACAACTGGTCGGATTCGAAGGACGTGTCGGGCGACGCGCGCTACACCGAGAAGAACGTGCCGCTGCTGGTGGCGCGTGCGAGCCGCGCCTTCCTCGAGTACGCGCCACTGCGCCGCGGCCCCGATGCCGAGAGCGAGCGCGTGTACCGCCACCTGCCGCAAGGGCCGCTGCTCGACGTGTTCGTCGTCGACATGCGCAGCTACCGCGGTGCCAACGGTCCGAACCTGCAGACCGAGGAGACGCCTGACAGCGCCTTCATGGGCCGTCCGCAGATCGCATGGCTGCTGGAGGGGTTGAAGCGCTCGAAGGCGACCTGGAAGGTGATCGCCGCCGACATGCCGATCGGCGTGCAGGTGCCCGACGGCAAGGATGCGCAGGGGCGCGACAAATGGGAGGCGATCGCCAACGGCGACGATGGCGTGCCGCTCGGGCGCGAGCTGGAGATCGCGCGGCTGCTGCGCGAGATCAAGCGGGCGAACATCAAGAACATCGTCTGGCTGACGGCCGACGTGCACTACACGGCGGCCAATTTCTACGACCCGCGCAAGGCGAAGTTCAGCGACTTCCTGCCGTTCTGGGAATTCATCTCGGGGCCGCTGAACGCCGGCAGTTTCGGGCCGAACAAGCCCGACGCCACCTTCGGCGTGCAGGTGGTCTACGAGAAGGCGCCGCCGTCGCAGAACGTCGCGCCGAGCGAGGGCTACCAGTTCTTCGGCCAGGTCGACATCGACGCGAAGACCAAGGCCTTCACGGTGAACCTGAAGGACCTGACCGGGGCCACGCTGTACACGAAGACGCTGCCGGCCGCCTGAGCTTGCGCGCGCAAAGGCGCGGGCGGGCAGGCTGGGGCGCGCCGGATGGGGCGGTCGCCGCGCCGGGGGGCGCGTCGACTGCCCTGCGCTGCCTGCTTTCAAGGCCCGTCGCCGAAACTCCCGCCGCTCGCTTCGCTCGCTGTGGTCAAACAGTCGGCGACAGTCAGATCACGATCGCGCTTCGCGCGGGGCCTTGAAAGCAGTCAGCTCCGGCGCCCCACCCTGATTGGCGCGCCCCAGCCTGCCCGCCCGCGCCTTTGCTGAACCAGCGTCTGTGTGCGCAGATCCCGGATTGGCATCCGGGCTACCAAGTATTCGTAGCCCGGATGCCAATCCGGGACCGCGGCACACGGTGTCAGAGCAAGCGCAGCGGCCGTTCCCTACGGTGCTGTGATCTTGACAATGCCGCCGCGCGTCAGCACATACAGCGCGCTGTCGGCCGTCCCCACCGCCATGTCCACCGGCGCATCCGCCACCTTGCCGAAGGCATAGGCGGCGTTGCCGTTGGCCAGGTCGACGCGGCCGATCGCGTGGCTCACGTAGTCGGCGAAGAAGTAGCTGCCGCGGTACATCGCCGGGAAGCTGCCGCTGTCGGGATAGAACGCGCCACCCGCAATGCACTGGCCGACGAAGAAGCCGCCGGGGCCGTTGCCCTCCGGGTTGGTCGCGCTGTGCTTGTAGGTGAACAGCGGCGCGGTGATGCCGGTGGTCACGTGCTCGTTGCCCTCGGACCCCGGCCAGCCGTAGTTGGCGCCGGCGGTGCCGACGTCGATCTCTTCCCAGGTGACCTCGCCCACGTCGTTGATGTGGATGCGGCCATCGCTCGGGCGCACCGCGAACGTGAACGGATTGCGCAGGCCGTAGGCCCACACCGCGCCGTAGGCCGCACCGCCGCTTGCCGCGAAGAACGGGTTGTCGGCCGGGATCGAGCCGTCGTCGTTCAGGCGCAGCAGCTTGCCGAACAGGCTGGTCTTGTCCTGCGCCGGCGAACCCTGCGCGTTGTCGCCGACACCCACGTACAGCTTGCCGTCCTTGCCGAAGTGCATCGCGCCGCCGTTGTGGTTGGTGGCGCTCGTCAAGGTCGGCAGGTTGAAGATCACCACCGGTGCCGCCGGGCTCGCGATGTCGCCGGTCGCCACGTAGCGGCTGATGCGGTTGTGCGTGCCGTTCTGCGTGGTGGTGTGGTAGACGTACACCCACCCGTTGGTCGCGAAGTTCGGGTGCAGCGCGACGCCGATCAGGCCGCGCTCGCCCTGCGAGTCGACGGTCAGCGTGGTGAAGGGCTGCACCTGCAGCACGCCGTTCTTGACGACGCGCAGCGCGCCGCCCTGTTCTGCGACGAACAGGCGGCCATCCGGCGCCTGCGCGAACGCGGTCGCGTTGTTCAGGCCGCTCACCCAGGTCTCGTTCATCGTGAAGCCCTGAGGCAGCGTCACGTTGCCGCCGAACTTGACGGTGGCCGCGGTCCAGTCGGAATGGTTGCCGGCTGCGTCGCGGGCGCGCGCCCGGATCACGTGCTGGCCGCTCGCCTGGTTGGTGGTCACGACGCTCGCGGTGTACGGCGCCGCGGTGTCCTCGGCGCCCAGCGCCGCGCCGTCGAGCTGGAACTCGACGCCGACCACGCCGACGTTGTCGCTCGCGGTGGCGGTGATGGCCAGCGTGCCGGTCAGGTTGGTCGCCAGGTTGGCCGGCGCGGTGATCGTCACCGTCGGTGCCTGCGTGTCGGGGCCTTGCGGCGCCGTGACGGTCACCGTCACCGCCGTGCTGGTCGTCGTCGCGCCGGCGTTGTCGGTGGCGCGCGCGGTCAGCGTGTGCGCGCCGGTCGTGGTGGGCGTCCACGAGAAGGCGTAGGGGCTCACCGTGTCCGAGTTCAGCAGCGTGCCGCCGTCGAAGAAGTCGACCTTCGCGACCGTGCCGTCCGGGTCGGCCGCGGTGGCGGACAGCGTCATCGCGGTGCCGGTGACGCCGGTCGCCGCGGCCGTGATCGTCACGGTCGGCGGCTGGTTGGTGGCCGGCCCATCATCCTGGAAGGTGGCGGTGTAGGTCGTGTCCGCCGCCGGGGTCGAGATGGTGTGCGTGGCGATGCCGCCATCGCTCCAGCTGACGAAGCTGTAGCTGCGGCCGTTGAACACCTGCGTCCCGGCAGTGATGTCGCGCTCGATGCCGACCACGCCGGTGAAGGTGCTGGGGCTGGTCACCGGTTGGCCGTCGATCATCAACTGCAGGCCGGCCGGCTGCGTCGCGAGCGTCACCTGCGCCTTCAGCGGCTGCACGTCGCGCGTCACCTCGGTGCTGCGGCCATCCTTGTCGGTGGCCCGCAGGTGGAATCGATACCAGATGTTGGACGAGGTCTCGCCGCGCACCGGGATGGTCACCGTGCCGCTCGCGCCGGTGGTGGGCTGCTGCAACGGATGGGTGTGCGCGTCGTGGTGCAGGTCGGCCCACCAGGTGAGCGACGACGCTGCCAGCGTGCCGTCCTCGGGGTCGGTGGCGCTGCCGGTGAAGGTGAGGGTGTCGCCGGCCTTGAAGGTCGCGCCTTCAGCCGGACTCTGGATCGTCGCGGTCGGTGCGTTGCCGACCGGCGTGCTGCCGCCCGAGTCGCCGCCGCTGCCGCCGCAGCCGGCCAGCAGCAGGCTGCATGCCATCCCCAACCCCCAGGCCTTCGACTGCCATCCCATCATGCTCACCTCGTTGTTGTTTCGTGATCGCCCGCCAGTGTCGGCGCTTTGCCGGCGCCGGCAACTCACCGGGGCGCAGCGTGTGTATCGCCCCGGCAATGAGTGTTGCGCATTGTGCGCGAGCGGCTGCGTTCAGGAGGCCGAGATGCGCGTCACCCCGGCGCGCGTGAGGATGTACAGCGCCCCGTCGGTGCCCACCAGCATGTCCACCGGTTCTCCGATCAATCGGGAAAACGCATAGGCCGCATTGCCGTTCGCCAGGTCGACGCGGCCGACGGTGCGCGTCACGTAGTCGGAAAAGAAATAGCTTCCGTGGTAGCGCGACGGGAAGCTGCCGCCCACCGGGTAGAAGGCGCCGCCGGCGATGCACTGCCCGACGAAGAAGCCGCCCGGGCCGCTGCCCGGCGGCGTGGTCGCCGAATGCTTGTAGGTGAACAGCGGGCCGGTGATGCCGGCGCCGACGTTGGCGTTGCCCTCCGAGCCCGGCCAGCCGTAGTTGGCGCCCGGTGCGCCCAGGTCCACCTCTTCCCAGGTGCCCTCGCCGACGTCGTTGATGTGGATGCGCCCGTCGCCCGGCCGCACCGCGAAGGTGAAGGGGTTGCGCAGGCCGTAGGCCCAGACGGCGCGGGCGTCGCCGGTGGAGGTCGCGTAGAACGGGTTGTCGGCCGGGATGGTGCCGTCGGCATTCAGCCGCAGCAGTTTGCCGAACAGGCTGGCCTTGTCCTGCGCCGGCGACCCGCGCGCGTTGTCGCCGACACCCACGTACAGCTTGCCGTCGTGGCCGAAGTGCATCGCGCCGCCGTTGTGGTTGGTCGCGCTCGACAGCGCCGGCAGGTTGAACAGCGCCACCGGTGCGCCGGCCGCGACGTCGCCGTTCGCCACGAAGCGGCTGATGCGGTTGTGCGTGCCGCCCTCGGTGGTCGTGTGGTAGACGTAGACCCAGCCGTTGCTCGCGAAGCCCGGGTGCAGCGCGACGCCGATCACGCCGCGCTCGCCGGCGGAGTCGACCGCCAGCGTCGCGAAGGGCGTGGCCAGCAGCACGCCGTTCTTGATCACGCGCACGCGGCCGCCCTGTTCGGCGACGAAGATGCGGCCGTCCGGCGCCTGGGCGAAGGCGGTCGCGCTCGCGAGGCCCGCGACCCAGGCTTCGTTCTTCGTGAAGCCGGCCGGCAGCGCTACGCTGCCGCCGAACTGCACCGTCAGCGCGGTCCATGCCGAGACGTTGCCCGCCGCGTCGCGCGCCCGGGCACGGATCACGTGCTGGCCGCTCGCATGGGTGGCCGTGTTGATGCTGGTGCGGAACGGCGCACTCGTGTCGATGCTGCCGTGCGGCGCGCCGTCCAGCTCGAACTCGACGCCGGCCACGCCGACGTTGTCGCTGGTGTTCGCGATCACGTCGAACCAGCCGTTCAGGTTGTCGGCCAGGTTGGCCGGTGAGGTCAGCGCGATCGTCGGTGCCTGCGTGTCGGAGCCGCTCGGCTTGGTGACGTTGACGGCGACCGCGGCGCTGCGGGTGGCTGCGCCGGCGTTGTCGGTGGCGCGCGCCGTCAGCGAATGGCTGCCCGCGGTGGCGGGCGTCCAGGTCCAGGTCCACGGCGCGGCGGTGTCGGTGCCGAGCAGCGTGCTGCCGTCGAAGAACTGCACCTGCGCGACGCTGCCGTCGCTGTCGGTCGCGGTCGCCGTCAGCAGCAGCGGGTTGCCGACGGTGCCGCTGGCCGGCGCGCCGAGGCTGGCGGTTGGCGGCAGGTTGGCGGCCGGGCCCTGGTCGGTGAAGGTCGCGACGTAGGTGGTGTTGGCGGCCGGCGTCGAGATCGTGTGCACCGCGCTGCCGCCGTCGCTCCAGGTCGAGAAGACGTAGCGGCGGCCGTTGGCCACCTGCTCGGCGGCGCCGATGTCGCGCTCCAGGCCGACCACGCCGGTGAAGCTGTGCGGGCCGGTGACCGGCTGGCCGTCGATCGTCAGCTGCAGGCCCGCGGGCTGCGTGGCCAGCGTCACCTGCGCCTTGCGCGGCAGGATGTCGCGCACCTTCTCGGTGGTGTTGCCGGCGCTGTCGACGGCCTTCAGGTGGAAGCGGTACCAGATGTTCGCGGAGGTCTCGCCGCGCACCGGGATCGTGATGCTGCCGCTCGCACCGACGGTCGGCTGCTGCAGCGGGTGGGTGTGGGTGTCGTGGTGCAGGTCGACCCACCAGGTGAGCGCCGAGGCCGGCAGCGTGCCGTCCTCGGCATCGGTCGCGCTGCCGCTGAACAGCACGGTGTCGCCGGCCTGGAACGGCGCGCTCGCTGCCGGGCTGGCATAGGCCACCACCGGCGCGGCACCGACCGCGGCGATGCGCACGTCCTGTGCCGACTCGATGCCGGCGCCTGCGCTGTCTGCACCACCCCCGCCGCAGGCCGCCAGCGCTGCGCACAGCCCGACACCCCACGCCATCGATCGCCAGGATTGCATGTCGTTCTCTCCGTTGTGCCCAGCCGCATGGGCAATCGGCATGCCCGGGAGGCCACCGCTGTTGTCGCCGGCGCGACAGGGTGGCTGCGGGTTGATGCGCTGGGCCGGCGATGGGGCACTGGGCTATACCTCGGGGATCCCGACCCGGAGACCCGCCGTGACCGAGCAGACTGCCGTTCCGACCCGCCCGCACCACCGCTTCTGGCCGCGCCGGTTGCCGCGCGAGCTGGCCATCCCGTCGACCACGCTGTGGTTCAACCTGGAGGTCGCATCGACCCGCTTCCCGGACAAGCCGGCCTACCTGTTCTTCGGCCAGGCGCTCGGCTTCCGTGCGCTGCGCGAGCAGGCCGAGCGGGTGGCGGGCTGGCTGCAGCAGGCGGGAGTGCAGGCCGGCGACCGGGTCGCGCTGTACCTGCAGAACTGCCCCCAATATGTGGCGGCGTACTACGGCATCCTGCGCGCCAACGCCGTGGTGGTGCCGGTCAACCCGATGAACAAGGCGCAGGAGTTCAAGCACTACATCACCGACCCGCAGGCCCGCGTGGCGATCTGCAGCGCCGACCTGGCGGTCCACATCGCGCAGGCCAATGCCGAACTGCCCGAGGGCGAGCGCCTGCAACAGGTGCTGGTGGTGCGCTACGCCGATGCGATGCCGGATGCCATCGAGCCCGGCATCGCACCGCCGCCGGTGATGGAGGCCTGGCTGCGCAGCGATCCGGCGCTGCCCGAAGGCACGAGCGAACGCTACACCCGCTGGGCCGATGCATTGGCGCAGGCGCACCTGCCGGGCCCGCACACCGCGCAGCCCGATGACCTGGCCCTGCTGCCCTACACCTCGGGCACCACCGGGCTGCCCAAGGGCTGCATGCACACGCACCGCACGCTGATGTCGAACACGGTGGGCGGCTGCTGGGCCCATGCCGGTGCCGAGACCATCAGCCTGGGCGTGGTGCCGATGTTCCACATCACCGGCATGGTTTACGGCGTGCTCGGTCCGGTCTACAACGGCGCGACCACGGTGCTGATGCCGCGCTGGGACCGCGAACTGGCCGGGCGCCTGATCTCGCGCCACCGGCCCACGCACTGGACCTGCATCCCGACGATGATCATCGACCTGTTCGGCAGCCCCCACTACAAGAGCTTCGACCTGTCGAGCCTGCGCTACCTGAGCGGTGGCGGCGCCGCGATGCCGCAGGCGGTGGCCGAGCGGCTGGAGGCCGAGTTCGGGTTGCGCTTCGCCGAGGGCTACGGCCTCACCGAGACCGCGGCGCCCAGCCATGCCAACCCGCCGGAGCGGCCGAAGCTGCAGTGCCTGGGCATCCCGATCTTCGGCGTCGACTCGCGCGTGGTGGACCCGCTGACGCTGCAGGAGCTGCCGCCCGGCGAGGTGGGCGAGATCATCACGCGCGGGCCGATGGTCTTCCAGGGCTACTGGCGGCATCCGCAGGCCACCGCGGCGGCCTTCGTCGAGTTCGAGGGGCAGCGCTTCTTCCGCACCGGCGACCTGGGGCGCATGGACGAGGAGGGCTACTTCTTCATCACCGACCGGCTCAAGCGGATGATCAACGCGAGCGGCTTCAAGGTCTGGCCGGCCGAGGTGGAGGCCTTGCTCTACCGCCACCCGGCGGTGCAGGAAGCCTGCGTGATCGCGGCGCACGATGCCTACCGCGGCGAGACGGTGAAGGCGGTGGTGGTGTTGCGCGCCGAGGCGAAAGGCAAGACCCGCGAGCAGGACATCGTCGTCTGGGCGCGCGACCAGATGGCGGCCTACAAGGCGCCGCGCATCGTCAGCTTTGCCGACAGCCTGCCCAAGTCGGGCGCCGGCAAGGTGCTGTGGCGCGTGCTGCAGGAGCAGGAGGGAAAACCCTCGTAGCCCGGATGCCCATCCGGGGCCGTGTGCCTCGATCTGTGGTTTTGTTCGCAGGGAATCCGGGCTTTCCAGCAGGGCGGAGCTTCGCCCACGCCCCTAACATCCGCGCTGCTCTGAAAAACGAACGTTCGTGCTGACAGTAAAAGCGCGACGACCCTTGGCTGGACTGAAGACTGAGAAGCAGGAGATACGGATGCATCAATGGAAACGCAATGTCGTCGCGCTGGGCGTGGCGGCGCTGGTGGCTGCCTGCGGCGGCGGTGGCAGCGACACGTCGACCCGGGTCAACATCACCGCGGTCAAGGTGATGGGCGACAGCCTGGCCGACGTCGGCACCTTCGGCGGCGTGAAGGCCACGGTGCAGGGCAGCGATTCGAAGGTGTTCCCGGAGCGCGTCGCGGCGGGCTATGGCATCTCGACGATGTGCAGCTACTACGTCGCCACCGGCGCGACCACCTTCGCCGTCAACCCGGCGGCCGGCTGCACCAACTACGCGATCGGCGGCGGGCGCATCAACAACTACACCAACCCGGCTTCGCCGCTGTCGGTGATCCAGCAGATGAAGGACGCCACCGCGAGCGCCAACATCGGCGCGAGCGAGCTGGCGCTGATCGACGGCGGCGGCAATGACGCGGCCGACCTGGTGGGCGCCTTCCTGAAGGCCAGCACCGACGGCGGCGCGAGCTACGTGGCGCTGCTGAAGACGGTGCTGGACGCGACCACGGTGAACACCGAGGCGGCCAAGGGTCAGTCCGGCCTGGTCACGCTGGGCGGCATGTACATGGCGGCGCTGGCGACCCAGTTCGGCGCGGCCATCGACACCAACATCCTCGGCAAGGGCGCGAACTACGTGGCCGTGCTGAACATGCCGGGCATCACCAACACGCCGCGCTTCCAGATGGTGCTCGATTCGATCGCGGCCAAGGCCGCGGCCGGGGGCGCCACCGATGGCGGCGCCGCCGCACGCGCCCAGTACGAAGGGATCTTCAAGGCCTGGATCGTGGCCTTCAACGGCACGCTGGACAGCCACTACGCCGGCAATGGCAAGGTGGTCGTGGTCGACTTCTACACCTCGTTCAACGAAGAGGTGGCGATCCCGGCGCAGTACAGCCTGAGCAACGTGAAGACGCCGGCCTGCCCGATCACCGGCGTAGGCGCCGACCAACTGCCGACGTACACCTTCGCGACCTGCACCGACGCCGCGCTGTCGGCCGCGCCGCCCACCGGCGTGACCGACCCGAACTGGTGGAAGAGCTATGCCTTCTCGGACGGCTTCCACCCGACCCCGTATGCGCATCAGCTGCTCGGCCAGCTGATCTCGAGGAGCCTGGCCACCAAGGGCTGGCTGTGAACCGGATGCACGAAGGAACAACAACCATGACCAAGACATTCAAGTGCATCGCGCTGGCCTCCTGCGTGGCCGGCCTGTTCGCCAGCGGCGCGGCCAGCGCCCAATCCGCCGGCTCGTGGCTGGTGCGCGCCGGTGCGGTGCGTATCGACCCGAAGGTCGACAGCGGCGACCTTAGCGCGCCGGCCTTCCCCGGCACCAAGGCGGACGTCGACTCGAGCACCCAGTTCGGCGGCGGCATCACCTACATGTGGAGCGACAACGTCGCGATCGACCTGCCGCTGTCGATGCCGTTCAAGCACGACATCAACGGCGCCGGTGCGATCGCCGGCGTCGGCAAGATCGGCGAGACCAAGGCGCTGCCGATCACGCTGATGGGCCAGTACCGTTTCCTGGAGGCGAGCTCGCCGTTCCGCCCGTACGTCGGCGCCGGCATCACCTACGCCAAGTTCTACAAGGAAAAAGGCACGGCGGCGCTGACGGCGTTGACCGGCGGCACCTCGTCGAACCCGACCACGCTGAAGGTCGACTCGAAGGCGGCCGCGACGATCGAGGTCGGCGCGAGCTTCACGTTCAACGAGCGCTGGTTCGTCGACGCGACGGTGCTGAAGACTTTCCTGAAGACGACCACGACCTTGTCGACGGGACAGCAACTCGACATCAAGCTGGACCCGCTCACCACGGCGGTGTTCGTCGGCTACCGCTTCTGATCGAGGCGTTGTTGGGGGAGAGCCCTGCCGTCGCGAGACGGCAGGGCCTTTTTCGTGGCATGGCGGAACTCGCCCCGCGGCGGTGTCACTGAGGCCGCATGCGAAATTCAACCATGACGGATTGCGAGCGGGCGCAGTCTCACGGGCTTGGCTCGAGCCCGGGTCCAGGGCGTGCAGGCGAATGGTGCGAGCGGTTTCTCCGCGAGCCGGGCATGTGCCAGAAGCGCAAGGATCGTCTGAAAAGGGGGCTCGAGCAGCAGCGGAGCCAATCCAGCGAATGCGTGGCCACACGCATGGCTGACAAAAACTGGCCGGACACGGCCAGCTGCCTCGTGGGCCAGCCCGGCACCACCCGCCGCGGGCATCCGATGATCGCCGCGCTTCAGCAGACCGTGGCCGCCGACTACAAGCTCGTTGCCAGTCGCGGCCTGGCCAAGCGCCGGTCGCTCGACGGCGTGATCGTGCTGATCGGCGAGCAGGACCACGACAAGCCAGGTCCTGCGACGCGCGCTCTCGAATCCATCTGGCAGCGCGGTGACCTCCACTTCGTTGAACTGCCGGACCCTTACGTGCGCAGCGGGCAACTCAATGGCTTCTTGCGCGGGATTCCGGCGACGCAGGCGGACGCGGATGGCGGATCGGTGGGCATGGACGACTTCGAACTCGGCGTGCAGATCGAGACCTTGATGGCCGAGGTGGCCGGGGCCCTGAATCGGCTGATCGACCAACTGGCCCTCGACGTGCATCCAGGGGGATCGTCCACGAAGCAGCTCAATCCCGTGGCCACTCTCGCGCAGCTGCGGCAGCGCAGGGACGACCTGTTGGCCAGGTACAAGAGGCTCGCTCCCGACCGCAGGCGACAGACCAAGGAGGTTCTTCGGCGGCAGAAGGCCGTGATCGACGCGGAGGCCCGCCTGGACGAGCTGGTCGGGGGGACCTTGCCTTACCGCTCCGACTTCATGGCCGAGACGATCCTGGAGCGCGTCCGGGCAGATCGCGAGTCAGGCACATTTGCTGGCCGGACCTACGTGGCCGTCGCGGGCGTCGCCCATCTGCAGGGGATGGCACAGTGGTTGCAGAAGGCCGGTGAACGCTACGTCCTGCTCTGCCCCCACGCAGTCCGCAGATTGATCGCGGCCTGCAACTGAGGTCAAGCCGCCAGCTTGAACACCGACACGGTGCTGACGAGGTCCCGCGCCTGCGCCTTCAGGCTCTCGGCCGCCGCTGCACCTTGCTCGACCATCGCGGCGTTCTGCTGCGTGGTGGTGTCCATCTGCGTCACGGCCTCGCCGATCTGCGACACGCCGGTGCTCTGCTCGCTGCTGGCGGTGCTGATCTCGCCGACGATGTCGGTGACGCGGCGGATCGAGTTCACGACGTCCTGCATCGTCGTGCCGGCGCGATCCACCAGCACCGTGCCCTGCTCGACGCGCTCGACGCTGGTCGAGATCAGCGCCTTGATCTCCTTTGCCGCATCGGCGCTGCGCTGCGCGAGGCTGCGCACCTCGCCGGCCACCACCGCGAAACCGCGGCCCTGTTCGCCGGCGCGTGCCGCTTCCACCGCGGCATTCAGCGCCAGGATGTTGGTCTGGAACGCGATGCCGTCGATCACGCCGATGATGTCGACGATGCGCCTGGACGAGTCGTTGATGCCCTTCATCGTGTCGACCACCTGGCCGACCACGTCGCCGCCCTGCGCCGCGACGTCGCAGGCGCCCTGCGCCAGCACGTTGGCCTGGCGCGCGTTGTCGGCGTTCATCCGCACCGTGCTCGACAGCTGATCCATCGCGGCCGCGGTCTGCTGCAGCGCGCTCGCCTGTTCCTCGGTGCGCGCGCTCAGGTCGTTGTTGGCATGCGAGATCTCGGCCGACGCGGTGGCCACGCCCTCGGCATTGCGCCGCACGTCGGCCACCAGTTCGGCCAGCCGGTTGCGCATGCCGCCCAGCGCGCCCAGCAACTGGGCACACTCGTCGCGACCGTCGGCATGGATGGCGCGCGACAGGTCGCCGCCGGCGATCGCCTCGGCCGAATCCACCGCCTGGTGCAGCGGGCGCGTCATCGAGCGCGTCGCCAGCACCGCGAGCACCAGGCCCGCCAGCACCGCGACGACCGCGCCGCCGGCCAGGATGCGCTGGCCGCTGACGGCGATGCCCAGCGTCTGCGCCTGGCTGGACTGCAGCCGCTGGTCCATGTAGCTGTCGATCGCCGCCAGCCCCTTCAGGTAGTCCTGCGCCAGCGGGTACAAGTCCTTGTCGACCTGCACGGCCACGTCCTCACCGGCCTGCTTGCGCTTGAAGAGCGCGCTGCGCGACACGCGGTAGGCCTCGCGTTTCGTCGCCAGCTCGCCCATCAGCCGCTTGCCGGTCTCGTCCTGGATCAGCGCGTCCAGACGCTGCTGCATCTCGCTGATCGAGGCCGACGAGACGTCCATGTCGCGCTTCAGCGCCTCGATGTAGGCGGCGTCCGAGGCCTTCAGCGAGGCCGCGGTGCGCACCCAGTTCAGGTTGATGCTGGCCGCCCAGCGCGCCGCCAGCGATTGCCGCTGCATCTCGGTGGTCGCCAGCTCGTTGCTGGCGGTCTTCAGGGTTTCCAGGCGCCACACGCCGATGGTCGACACCAGGGCCGTGATCGCGAGGATCAGGCCGAAGGCAAACCCCAGGCGCTGGCCGAGCTTGAATTGATTGAGCTTCACGAGCGGTCTTTCTGTCAGTTGAACTACACGGACTGAGCCGCAACCGAAGCTTAAAAAACCGGTCCCTGTGTCAGTGCCAAGAAAAGAGGCAGATTCCGAGCCTCTTTCTGGTGCATCCAGGGCCTTGTAGGACGGCGGCGACAGCGGGTGGCGCCCGCCGACTACAGCGCAACGCGCCGTCGGCCCGCCTGGGTTCGCCGGGTCGCCCCATACCGTGGAGGCCTCGAACAACTCAACGAAGTACGGAGCCCGCCATGACGCTCGGAACCATCCTCTTGATCGTGCTGATCCTGATCCTCATTGGTGCGCTGCCCACCTGGCCGCACAGCCGCAGCTGGGGCTTCGGCCCGAGCGGCGGCCTGGGCCTGGTGGTCATCATCCTGATCGTGCTGTTGCTGATGGGGCGCATCTAGCCGTCGTCGGCGTGTCGATCGACGTCGCAACTGGCGCTCAGAAGCGCGAGCCCGGCTGCTGAAGGAAACGGACTTCGTCGGGCGTCGACGCCCGCCCGAGGATGTCGTTGCGGTGCGGAAAGCGGCCGAACCGCGCGATCACCTCGCGGTGCCTGTGCGCGTAGTCGAGCATGCCTTGCAGCAGCGGGGCCTCGGCGGCGAGCCGCGTGAAGCGGGCGACCGCCTCGTCCTGGCAGGCCAGGTCTTCCGCGTGCTCGAACGGCAGGTAGGCGAAGGCACGCCGCAGCGGCGGCAGCGCGAGGTCGGCGCCGCCGGCGCACAGGGCGCGGCTCGCGGCCAGCGCGAGCGCATCGCCGTCGAACGAACGCGGCCGGCTGCGGAAGACATTGCGCGTGAACTGGTCGAGCAGCAGGATGCGCGCGAGCACTGCATCGGCCGGTGCGGTCCAGTCGGCCAGGCCGCCGGCCAGCGCCTCTTCGACCAGCGGCCCGAAGCGCTCGGCGATCTCCTGGTCGGTCGCGTCGCTCTTGGTGAACCACAGCGGCCGCATCGCCGGCTCGGCCGCTGCCGGCCCGAACCAGAAGCCCAGCATCTCGGCCGCGCGCGGATCCATCGGCGCCGGCCTCAGCGACCCAGCCGCAACCACAGGTAGCTGTACTCCAGCGCCTGCAGGTGCGCGCGCTGCTCGTTGTCGGCCGCGCCGCCGTGCCCGCCCTCGATGTTCTCGTAATAGAACAGCTCGTGCCCCTGCTGCAGCATCAGTGCCGCCATCTTGCGCGCATGCGCCGGGTGCACGCGGTCGTCGCGCGTCGACGTCGTGAACAGCACCTTCGGGTACTTCACGTCCTGGCGCACGTTCTGGTACGGGCTGTACTTCGAGATGAAGGACCACTCGGTCGGGTCGTCCGGGTTGCCGTATTCGGCCATCCACGATGCGCCGGCCAGCAGCGTGTGGAAGCGCCGCATGTCGAGCAGCGGCACCTGGCACACCACCGCGTTGAACAGGTCGGGCCGCTGCGTGAAGGTGGCCCCCACCAGCAGCCCGCCGTTGCTGCCGCCCATGATGCCGAGGTGGCGCGGCGCGGTGATCTTCTGCGCCACCAGGTCTTCGGCCACCGCGATGAAGTCGTCGTAGCTGCGCTGCTTGTGCGCCTTCACCGCGCTCTGGTGCCAGGCCGGGCCGTACTCGCCGCCGCCGCGGATGTTGGCCACCACCAGCACGCCGCCGCGCTGGTACCAGGCACGCCCGAAGCTGCCCGAGTACCAGGGCTTCAGCGAGATCTCGAAGCCGCCATAGCCGTACAGCAGCGTCGGGTTCGTGCCGTCGGCCTTGGCGCCCTGTGGCCACACCACGAAGTAGGGCACGCGCGTGCCATCCTTCGAGGTCGCGAAGCGCTGCTCGGCGCGCATGCCCTTGGCATCGAACAAGGCGTTGCGCGATTTCAGCAGCTCGCGCTGGTCGTTCTCGGTGCCCGCGATGTACAGCGAGTCGGGCGTCAGGAAGTCGGTGTAGGTGAGCAGGTAGCGCTCGGCCAGCGCATCGGTCTTGAGCAGCGGGTCGTGCAGGCTGCTGACGCCCAGCGCGCCGGGGAAGGGCGCGGCGATCTCGCGCCGCGTGAAGTTGGCCCCATGCTTGTGCCATTGCTCCAGCTTGCCCGCCACGTTGTCCAGCACGTTCAGCAGCACATGGTCGCGCGTGGTGGTGTAGCCCGACAGCGAGCGCGTCGGCGTCGGCGTGAACAAGGCCTGCAGCTTGCGCTCGCCGCGCAGCCAGCCGGCCGCATCGGTGGCCAGCAGCGAGCCGCTCGCGAAGCTCTCGCTGCCCGCCTTGAAGTCGCTGCGCAGGTGCAGCAGCATCGTGTCGCGCAGGAAGCTGATCGTCGCGTCGTCGGGCACGTCGATCTTGACCAGCTTGTCCTTCACCAGCAGGAACTGGTGGCTGTTGTAGAAATCGATCGAGCGGACGAAGACGGTGCGCTCGAAGCCGGGCGTCTTGTCGACGCTGACGTTGACGGCCACGTCCTTGGCCTCGCCCTCGAACACCACGACCGCATCGGCCAGCGGCGTGCCGCGCTTCCAGCGCTTGATGACGCGCGGGTAGCCCGAATCGGTCAGCGAGCCGGGGCCGAAATCGGTGCCGACGTAGATCGTGTCGCCGTCCAGCCATTCGAGGTCGGACTTGGCCTCGGGCAGCGTGAAGCCGTCCTTGACGAACTGCTTCGTGACCGCGTCGAACTCTCGCACCACCTTCGCATCGGCACCGCCGCGCGACAGCGACACCAGGCAGCGGCGGTAGTCGGGACCCAGCACCGCGGCGCCGCCCCAGACCCAGTTCTCGTGCTCGGCCGCGCCCAGCGCATCCAGGTCGAGCACCGTCTCCCAGGCCGGCTCGGCCTTGCGGTACTCGGCCAGCGTGGTGCGGCGCCACAGGCCACGCTTGTGGTTCTCGTCCTGCCACAGGTTGTAGAGCCAGTCGCCGCGGCGCGTGACGGCCGGGATGCGGTCTTTCGCGTTCAGCACCTCCAGCAGCTGGGCGCGCGTCGGCGCGTACTCGGGGCGCGCGGTGAGCTCCTTCTGCGACGCGGCATTGCGCTCGCGCACCCAGTTCAGCGCGCGTTCGCCCTGCACGTCCTCGAGCCAGGCGAAGGGATCGGCCGGAGTCTGCGCGGCGGATGAAGCGGCGGCGGAGGCTGCGGCGGCGGAAGCAGGGGTTTGCGACATGGCGTTGGAGGAGGTCAGGGTGAGCAGCGGCGCGGCGAGTGTGCCGGCGGTGGCGGCGAGGAGGCCGCGGCGGGTGGCGGAAACATCGGACGTCAAGTTCAGGCCCTCAGCGATTCGGTTTCGGGATGGCGCTGCATGTAGACGCGCACGTAGGAACAGAGCGGATCGATCTTCAGATGTTCCGCCCGCGCGTACGCAAAGGCCGCCTCGACCAGCCGGGCGGCGATGCCGCGGCCCTGCAGCGCCGGGTGCACGACGGTGTGCGTCATGTGCATCACGCCATCGGCCAGCTGGTAGTCGGCCACGCACAGGTGGCCGTCGATCGTGGTTTCGAAGCGCTGCTGCGCGCGGTCGTGCGAGATGGCGACGGGAGTCTCGGTCATGGCGTCCTCGGGAGTCCGGGCTGCCAGTCTGCCAGCTTCGGCGCCGAATGATCCACGCTTCTCGGGTGGCCCCGCGGCGCGTCAGGCCTCCGGCGTCAGGCGCTGCGGCGTGACCTCGATGCTGCGCGTGCCGTCGCCCACCCACACCGCGCCGTCCTGCACCGTCACCTGCAGCTGCATGGTGCGCTGGGCCAGCGCGGCGAGCGCCTGGCTCTGTTCGGCCGGTACCTGCCAGACGGCCAGGTTGCGCGCGCGGGTGATCTTGGTGGCGATGCCGTTCCACCAGATCGGCGTGCTGTGGCTGAAGCTGTACACCACCACGCGTTCGGCGCGCGGGCTGGCCTTCATCAGGCGCTTGTCGTCGGGCTGGCCGACCTCGATCCACTGCATGACCTGGCCGGTCAGGTCTTTCTGCCACAGGTCGGGCTCGTCGGTGTCCCACAGGCTCTTTGCGAACTCCAGCGCGCCGTTGTCGTTGTCGGCGGGCACGTTCAGCGCGAACGCGAGCAGGCGCATCATCATCCGCTCGTCGGTCTCGGACGGGTGGCGCGCGATCGTCACGCCGTGGTCGCCGTAGACGTTGCGGTCCATGTCGGCCAGCTGCAGCGTGGCCTTGTAGATGGTGGCCTTGAGTGCCATGGGATGCGGGACCTGCAAAGCGAAAGGGGTCTGGATTAGACCAGACCCCTTCAGGGAGAGGAAAAACGGCGGCGGCTTACCAGCGGTCGGAACGCATCAGCGGTTCCCACTGGCCGTCGCGGCGGCGGTACACCGTGATCGCGCCGTAGGCCTGTTCGCCGTCGGCGGTGAAGCGCATCGAGCTCGTCACCGGCGACACCGGGTCGATGGTGTGCAGCTTCTCGCGCAGCTTGACCGGGTCGACGCTGTCCGAGCGGCGCAGCGCATCGGCGACCACGTACATCGCGTCATAGGCATAGTGCGCGCCCCACACCGGGTCGGCCTTGTAGACGGTCTGGAACTTCTTCAGGAAGGCGGTGCCGGCAGCGAACTCGCGCGGCTCCAGCGCGCTGGAGGTCACGTACAGCGTGGTCACGTCGTTCGGCGCCTTGGCCAGCTTCTCGGTCTTCGACGAATTGGTCGACAGCACCGGCAGGCCCGACAGGCCGGCGGCCTTCATCTGCTCGAACAGCGGCATCAGCTGGTTGTCGCGCAGCACCGCCACCAGCACGTCGGGCGGGGTGGCCTTCAGCTTGGCGACGAAGGCGGCGAAGTCGGTGGTCTTGTTGTTGACCGACTCGTTCAGCGTGACCTTCTTCTTCAACTTGGTCAGTGCCTCGCCGACGTCCTTGCTCATCGGGCGGCCGAAGGCCGTGTCCTCGAAGATCACCGCGACGTTGCTCGCGTTCAGGCTCTCGGCGATGTAGCCGCCGATGGCGCGCGCCTGCAGGCCGTCGTTGGCGACCAGGCGGAAGGTGTTGCCGTCGCCCTGCTTGGCCAGGTCGACCGCGGACGAGGTGTACAGCTGCGGGATGTTGGCGGCCTTGTAGATCGGGATCGTCACCTCGGAGATGTCCGAGCTCAGGTGGCCGATCACCGCGGTGACCTTCTGGTCCACCAGCTCCTGGGCCACCTTCTTCGCGGTTTCCTTGTCGGCCTTGTCGTCGACCGCCACCACCTCGATCTTCACCGGCTTGCCGGCCACCTTGAAGCCGGATGCATTCAACTCGTCGGCCGCCATCTTGACGCCGTTCAGCAGGTCCTGGCCGCGCGCCGCGGACGGGCCCGACAGCGGCTGCGCGACACCGATCTTGATGGACGGCGGGATGCTCGGTCCACAGGCCGCCAGCAGGGCGAGGGAGGCGGCAGCCACGACCGATGACAGCCGGGCGGGACGGAAGATGCGCATGCGGGGTTCTCCAGAGTTGTGAGCGAACGCCATCAAACGGCTGTGATGGCGTTGACGAAGCAGTGACAAGTTGTCTCAGTCGAAATGTATCTGCAACGCGGCCCAACACAAGGCATGTACTCACTGCCAAATGCTGCTGCGGGCAACTATGCAACGCCCGATCTGCGGGTTTCGCGGGGAAACGTGAGCTATTTCTCGATCCGCCGCGACAGTGCCGAAGCGCGCTGGCGCAGAAAGGCGAGCAGCCGGGCGGGGTAGTCCGGGTGTGCGGCCTGGCGCACCGACAGGCGTTCGGCGAGCGCCGTGCGCCAGGCGGCGACGCGCGGCAGGCCGGTGATCAGGCCGAAATCGGCGATCCGGTCGATCACGTCGAAGTAGCGGAACACCGGCCCGAAGACGGCATCGACCATGCCGAAGGTGGGGCCGGCGAAGAACGGGCCGGGGCCCAGCACGGCTTCGAGCTGCTCGAAGCGCAGCCGCAGCTCGGCGCGGCGGGCGTCGAGCGCCGGCTCGTCCGGCGCGTTGTAGAAGCCGGCGATGCCGTTCAGCACCGCCGAGCCGAACTCCATCCACGACCGCTGGCCGGCACGCTCCAGCGCATCGGCCGGGTGCAGCCGCGGTGCGAGCGTCTCGTCGAGGTATTCGCAGATGACGGCCGATTCGAACACCGGGCGCTCGCCGACCAGCAGCACCGGCGTCTTGCCGAGCGGCGAGACGGCGAGGAACCAGGCCGGCTTGTCGGCGAGGTCGATGTCGCGCCGTTCGAACGGCTGCCGTTTCTCCAGCAGCACGATGGTGGCGCGCTGCACGTAGGGGCACAGCGCGTGGCTGACCAGGGTCAGGGCGGGGCGGTCCATGGGGCCGCTCCGTCAGCGAGCGCGGCGCAGCGCGAAGGCGCCGTCGCCGAGCAGCGCGTGCACGAGGCTCGCGGCCGCCAGGAACACCGGGTACTCCCAGCCGCCGTTCGGGCTGGTGAAGACCCAGCCATTCGGCCAGTGCGTCCAGGTGGCGCCCAGCAGCACCGGCAACAGCAGCAGCGAGACGCGCGCGCCGTGCAGGCCGAGCAGGATGGCCGTACCGCCCAGCAGCTCGGCCGCGAACACCGGCCCCGCGGCCCAACCGGGCAGGCCGACCGACTGGAAGAACTGCGCCGTGCCGGGCAGCGTGAAGACCAGCAGCTTCAGCAGCGCGTGCGCGATCCACATGCTGCCGAGCGACAGGCGCAGCAGCAGTGCGCCGAGGGCCTGCTGCGTGAAGGAGGACGGCAGCGCGCCGAGGTGCGCCGCAGGGGTCGGGGAGGCGTGGGACGACATGGCGATTCCTTTCGAGCGAGTAGGTTGTTGCAAACAATATGATTGCAAACGCAACTAAAATATACGCCATGATGATCGCGTTTGCAACTACTTTGGAGAGGCCCATGGCCGAGGACACACCCGCGGCGGGCAGCGAGGAATGGGGCGTGCTGCTGACGGCGCACGCGGTGCTGGTCGAGCAGATGGAGCGCCGGCTGGCGCAGGCGGGGCTGCCGTCGCTCGCCTGGTACGACGCGCTGTGGGCGCTGGAGCGCAGCCCGGGCCAACGGCTGCGGCTGAGCGAGTTCGAGCAGTGGATGGTGATCAGCCGCAGCAACATCACGCGGCTGGTGGACCGGCTGGAGGACGCAGGGCTGGCGCGCCGCGAGCGCTCCGACGAAGACCGCCGCGGCGCGTTCGCGGTGCTGACGGCCGAGGGCCGCAAGATGCGCAAGCGCATGTGGACCGTCTACGAGCCGGCGATCGGCGCGCTGTTCAACGCGCCGTTGACGGCCGCCGAGCGGGCCCAGGTGGGCGTGATCGGCCGCAAGCTGCTGAAGGCGGCGCGTGGGGATGCGGGCTGAGACAATCGGCGGCTGCCTGACCTGAGAGCCCTGCCATGACCCAGAAGAAATTCGACCTCGCCAAGAACCTCGCGCTGAAGATCAACAACCAGATGAAGGCGGGCGGCGTGCCCGGCCGCTTCGGCCAGGAGGCGACGGCGGTGGTCGACAAGCGCGAGCAGCGCCGCCGCGATGCCGCCGCCGGGCTGGTGCCGTTCGCGTGCAAGCTGCCGGCCGAGCTGACGCAGCAGCTCAACGAGCGTGCGGCGGCCCACGAGGGCGGCATGACCGGGCTGCTGGTCGAGCTGCTGGGCAAGGCGCTGAAGAAAAAATAAGCCGCCGCAGCGGAAATAGCGGCGGCTGCTGCGGCGTACACAGGGCATCCCTCACTGACCGGAGACCCCGATGCTCAAGAAGACCTGGATCCCGCTGTTCGGCGCCGTCGTGCTGGCCGCCTGTTCGTCGATGATGGGCGCCCCGGCGCCGGCCAAGGTGGCCGATGGCGCCTTCGTCGGTGCCAACGGCATGACGCTCTACACCTTCGACCGCGATGCTGCCGGCAGCGGCAAGAGCGTCTGCAACGGCCCGTGCGCGACCAACTGGCCGCCGCTGATGGCCGACGATGCCGCCAAGGCCGGCGGCGACTGGAGCGTGGTGACGCGCGATGACGGCAAGAAGCAGTGGGCCTTCAAGGGCAAGCCGCTGTACTTCTGGGCCAAGGACACCAAGCCGGGCGACAAGACCGGCGACGGCTTCAACGGCGTCTGGCACACCGCGACTCCGTAGTCCGGATGCCAATCCGGGCTACGAATACACCGTGACGACCTGGTAGCCCAAGGCGGCCAGGTCGCCGGTGGGTGACCACAGCCGCGACACCTGGTTCACGTACCCGCCCGCCGCGGCCAGCGCCTCGGTGTCGACGCGCCACCAGCCATCCGCCGGCAGGTCGTGCGCGACCGGGCGCAGCTGCAGTTCCCACGAGACCGAACTCGCCGGCGCCGGCCGCTTGAAGTGGCTGATGGCCGGCGTCGGCGGCGCATCGGCCAGCATCACCGCCAGCAGCTCGGACGGCAGCGGCTGCGGCTCGCCCTTCAGGCGCACGTGGATGCGGCTGTGCCAGCTGTCGGTGCCGCTGAAGGGCAGCCCGCCCTCGGCCCAGCGCATGTCCAGGTGCTGCAGGAAATCCGGCATCGCGCCGGCGACGAAGGGCAGGACCGGGATCTGGTCCGGTCCCCGCTCGACACCCGGCTGCGCCGGCGCCAGCCGGGGCACCACCGTCTCGCGCTCGCCGCCGAACACGCCCAGCATCAGCGCCGCGGTCTCGCCAAGTTGCTGCACCAGGGCCTGCAGCTGGCGGACGCTCTTGCCCTCGCGCAGCACGCGCACCACCACGTCCACCGGCCCCGGCGTGACCGGACCGATGAAGCTCGTCTGCAGCGCGCGCAGCTGCACGCCGGCCGGCCAGGCCGCGGCGGCCACGTCGCGCATGGCCTGCACCGCCAGCGCCGAGACCAGGCCGCCGAACGAGGTGCGGCCTTGCTGCCAGTCTTCGCTGATGTCGAAGCGCACGGTCTCGCCGTCGCGGGTGCGGGCGTCGAGCAGGCGGGACAGGGGGAGGAAGTCGGCCATGGCAGTCGGGGAAGGTCGGCGATGGTGGATTATCGAAGCGCGGTGCAGCGGCCGATGCCGCCAACGCGACATTCAGCGCGGCCGTGCTGCCGCCACCTCGCGCCGCTCGGCGTCGCTGTGCTGCCCGAGCTCGATCAACGCCATCACGTCGATCGCCTGCGCGGCCGGCACCGGGTTCGGCGCCTCGCCGGCGATCGCATCGCGCACGCCGGCGTAGTAGGCCGGGTAGTCGCCGCGCAGCAGCGGCCAGGCGCAGGACTGCAGCGTCTGGCCGTCCGGCCCCAGCGTGCTCAGCGTCGCGGCCTGCGTGTCCAGCCCCCAGTCGGCCCCGGGCGTGGGGCGCAGCCCGGCCTTCAGCGCGTCTTCCTGCAGGTCGAGCCCGTGCTTGACGAAGCTGCCGTGCGTGCCGTGCAGCGCGAAACGCGGGCCGGGCAGGGCCGTCAGCGCGCTCGCCCGCAGCGTGACGCGCAGCCCGTTCGCGTAGGACAGGCGTGCATCGAAGCCGTCGTCGTTGACGGCATGGTCGCGCTGGCGCGCCAGGTCGAGCCGGATCGCCGCCGGCCAGCCGAACAGCTGCAGCGCCTGGTCGAGCAGGTGCGGGCCGAGGTCGAACCACAGCCCGCCGCCGACCGGCGACTGCTCGCGCCAGCGCTGCCGCACCAGCGGCCGGAAGCGGTCGAAGCGCGATTCCAGCTCGGCGATGCGGCCCAGCGCGCCGCGCGCCAGCAGCGCGCGCAGCGTCAGGAAGTCGCCGTCCCAGCGGCGGTTGTGGAACACCGACAGCACGCGGCCCTGCGCGGCAGCCAGCGCATCCAGCTCGATGGCTTGGGCCAGCGTCACGGTGAACGGCTTGTCGACCACCACGTGCTTGCCCGCCTGCAGCGCCGCGCGCGCGAGCGGGTGGTGGCTGTCGTTGGGGCTCGCGATGACGACCAGGTCGACGTCGTCGCGCGTGCACAGCCGCAGCGGGTCGGCCTCGACCGGCAGCCCGGGCCAGTCGCGTGCGACCTTGGCGGCATCGCTGCTCGCGATGGCCTGCAGCCGCAGGCCGGGAACGCTGGTGATCAGCGGTGCATGGAAGGTCTGGCCGGCATAGCCGTAGCCGACGAGGCCGGTGCGAACATCAGGGCGGGAAGAGGGGGCAGTCATCGCAAAGTCCGAGAGGATCGTGGGGCACTGTAGCCGGGTGTGTCCGGCGGGGATGGCATGATGCGCGCCGCACTTTCTCCTGAAGGATGACCTGGAATGAGTTTCGTCGCTTCCTCCACCACCACGGGCATCGCCGCGCGCTGGCTGCTGGCCGCCTGCCTGGCCGGCCTGGCCGCCTTGCCCACGCATGCCGCCGACCAGCCCGCCAAGAAGAAGGAGGTCACGCTCGGCAAGGCCAAGCCCGGCCTGCCGATGCTGACCAAGGAGCAGCTGCGCAGCTGCCTGTCGCGCAACGACAGCATCAAGGGGCGCATGGCGGCAGTGCTGCCGGAACAGGCAGCGCTGAAGAAGGAAGGCGATGACCTGGCCCAGGCCGGCCAGGCGCTGAACGCCGACCGCGCGACGCTGGACTCCACCAAGGAGGACGTCGTCAAGGGCTTCAACGAGCGTGTCGTCGAGCGCGAGAAGGCCGTCGAGGCCTACAAGGCGCGTTCCGAGGCCTACAACGCCAAGGTCGATGCGCTGCAGGCCGACAAGACGGCCTACCTGAACGACTGCGATGGCCGCACCTATTTCGAGGATGAGGAAGCGCAGATCCGCAAGGGAAAGTAGCGCCCTAGAATCGGCGGCTTCTTTCTCTTACCGTGAGAAGCCGCCATGAACGTTGCCACGAGCAATCCGCTGCTGCAGCCCTGGGACACCCCGCACGGCCTGCCGCCTTTCGACCGGGTCCGGCCCGAGGACTTTGCCGCCGCCTTCGAGGTGGCGCTGGCCGAGCATCGCGCCGAGATCGACGCCATCGGCGGCCAGGACAGCGCCCCTGATTTCGACAACACGGTGGCGGCCTTCGACCGCTCGGGTCGCCTGCGGGCGCGGCTGGAGGGCCTGTTCCACAACCTGACGTCCAGCGAGACCTCGCCGGCGCTGCAGGCCGTGGAGATGCAGCTCGCACCGCGCATGGCCGCGCACGCCAACGCCATCTACATGCACGCCGCGCTGTTCCGGCGCATCGACGCGCTGTACGCGCAGCGCGCGTCGCTGGGCCTGGCCGCCGAGCAGCGGCGGCTGCTCGAACGCGTGCACCTCGACTTCGTGCGCGCCGGCGCCAAGCTCGCCGGTGCGGCGCAGCAGCGCTATGGCCAGGTGATGGAGCGCCTGGCCGAGCTGACGACGCGCTTCGGCCAGAACGTGCTGGCCGACGAATCGGCCTTCCGGCTCGAGCTGCGCGGCGAGCGCGACCTGGCCGGGCTGCCGCCGTTCGTGCGCGACGCGGCGCGCCAGGCCGGTGCCGAACGTGGCATCGACGCGGCGGTGATCACGCTGTCGCGCTCGCACATCGTGCCCTTCCTGACCTTCAGCGAACGCCGCGACCTGCGCGAGCAGGCCTGGCGTGCCTGGGTGTCGCGCGGCGAACACGACGGCCCGCACGACAACCGCCCGGTGGCGCGCGAGATCCTGGTGTTGCGCGCCGAGCAGGCCCGCCTGCATGGCCATGCGAGCTATGCCGACTATGCGCTGGCCGACACGATGGCCGGCTCGCAGGCGGCGGTGAACAAGCTGCTGCAGCAGGTGTGGGTGCCGGCCAAGGCGCGTGTCGCCGAGGAGCGCGAGGCGCTGAAGGCCTTGCTGATGACGCTGCCGCAGTCGCAGCGGCCCGCGGCGGGTGAGTCGCAGGAGATCGAAGCCTGGGACTGGCGCTACTACGCCGAGAAGGTGCGCCAGGCGCGCTACGACCTCGACGAGGCGGCGGTCAAGCCCTACTTCCCGCTCGAGCGCATGGTCGAAGCCGCATTCGACTGTGCGCAGCGCCTGTTCGGCCTGCGCTTCGCGCTGCGCGGCGACATCCGCGCCTACCACCCCGACGTCAAGGTCTACGAGGTCAGCGGTGCAGACGGTGCGCTGGTCGGCATCTTCCTGCACGACAACTTCGCGCGGCCGAGCAAGCGCAGCGGCGCGTGGATGGGCTCGTACCGGCAGCAATCCCGCCATGGCGGCGGCGTGCTGCCGGTCGTCGTCAACAACAACAATTTTGCGAAGGGCGCGCCCGGTGCACCGACGCTGCTGAGCTTCGACGATGCGGCGACGCTGTTCCACGAATTCGGCCACGGCCTGCACGGCCTGTTGTCGAACGTGACCTACGAGCGCCTGTCGGGCACCAACGTGCTGAACGATTTCGTCGAGCTGCCGTCGCAGATCTTCGAGCATTGGCTGGCCGAGCCCGAGGTGTTGAAGCGTCATGCGCGGCATTTCGAGACCGGCGAGCCGATCCCGGATGCGCTGGTCGAGCGCCTGCAGGCGGCGCGCAAGTTCAACCAGGGCCACGAGACGGCGCGCTACACCGCGTCGGCGCTGGTCGACATGGCGGTGCACGCGGTCGGCGACCCCGAAGGCATCGACATCGTGGCCTTCGAGCGGGCCGAGGTCGAGCGCATCGGCCTGCCGCACGGTGTCGGCATGAACCACCGGCTGCCGCATTTCCAGCACCTGTTCTCCAGCGCCATGTATGCGGCGGGCTACTACGTGTACCTGTGGGCCGAGGTGCTGGACGCCGACGGCTACGACGCGTTCACCGAGGCCGGCAGCCCGTTCGACCCGGTGGTGGCGCAGCGCTTGCGCGAGCACGTGTACGCGGTCGGCAACAGCCGCGAGCCGGGGGAGACCTATCGCGCGTTCCGCGGGCGCGATGCGTCGGTGGAGCCGATGCTTCGCGAGCGCGGGTTGCTGCAGACTTGAGTTCGTAGCCCGGATGCCAATCCGGGTTTGTGTTCCTGTCTTGGCGCGAGCAAAGGCGCGGGTGGGCAGGCTGGGGCGCGCCGGATGGAGCGGTCGCCGCGCCTGGAGGCGCGTCGACTGCCCTGCGCTGCCTGCTTTGAGGGCCCGTCGCCGAAACTCCCGCCGCTCGCTTCGCTCGCTGTGGTCAAACAGTCGGCGACAAGTCAGTTGACGAAGCGTGCTGGCGCACGCGGGCCCTCAAAGCAGCCAGCTCCGGCGCCCCATCCTGATTGGCGCGCCCCAGCCTGCCCGCCCGCGCCTTTGCTGAACCAGCGGCTCCGTGCGTGCATCCCGGATTGGCATCCGGGCTACCCCGTATTCGTAGCCCGGATGCCAATCCGGGACCGCATCACACGGCGCCAAAGCAGGCGCAGCGAAGCGACCGATCAAGCAACGCGCCGGGGAACTGGCTTTGCCAGGCCCCTGGCGTGGCGCCCCTTGGGGGCAGGAGCGTGAAGCGACTGGGGGGCCAACATCGTCCATTCGGACTACGGGAACAATCGATCGAGCGCCCCCAGGAACGCCGCGAAGTCGATCGGCTTGGTCCAGTAGTCGTCGAAGCCGGCGGCGCGCGCTTTCGCGATGTCGTCGGGCATCGCATTCGCCGACAGCGCGACGCACAGCGTGCCGGCCGTCTGGGGCTGCGCACGCAGCCGGCGCAGCACCTCGAAGCCGTCGAAATCGGGCAACTGCATGTCGATCAGCACCAGGTCGGGCCGCAGCTCGGCGGCACGCTTCACCCCTGCCGCGCCGGTCGGCGACGATTCGATCGCGAGCCCCGCCTGGCCACGCACCAGTTCTTCCACCAGCAGCACGTTGACCGGGTTGTCCTCGATGTAGAGCAGCTGGCCGCGGCGCTCGCGCGGGGCCTGCGCGGGGCCGGCCGCGCCATGCGGTGCCGATGACGGCGTCTCCTCGGCCGGCGCGTCGGCGCGCGGCAGGCGGACGTCGAACTGCGAGCCCACGCCCGGTTGGCTTGTGACCATCACGACTCCTTCCATGCGCTCCACCAGCGCCTTGACGACGGCCAGGCCGATGCCCGTGCCCTCGATGCCTTCGTTCTCGATGCCCAGCCGGTTGAACGGCTCGAACAGGTGCGACAGCTGGTCGGTGTTCAGCCCGCGGCCGGTGTCCTCGACCCGCAGCGTCACGTGCGTCGCATCGACCCGGCACGACAGATTCACCCGGCCATGCCGGTGGTTGTACTTGATGCCGTTGCTCAGCAGGTTGATGAGCACCTGGCGCAGCCGGATCCGGTCGGCCCGCACCGTGGCCTCCAGCCGCTCGGCATGCAGCGTGATGCCATGCTCGCGCGCCAGCGCCTCGACCAGCGGCAGCGTCTCGTAGACCACCGCCTGCAGCGACAGCGGCCGGATGTCCAGCCGCAGGTTGCCGCTCTCCAGGCTCGACAGGTCGAGCACGTCGTTGATCAGCGACAGCAGGTGGCGCCCGGCCGCGGCGATGTGCTCGATCTTGTGGTTGTGGTCCGCCGTCAGCGCCCGCGCATCCAGCTGCAGCAGCTGCGCGAAGCCGAGCACCGCGTTCAGCGGCGTGCGCAGCTCGTGGCTCATGCGCGCGAGGAACTCCGACTTGGCCGTGCTCTCGCGCAGCGCGACCGCACGCTCCTGGCGCGCGCTCTCGGCACTGCGGGCCTCGGTGATGTCCCAGTTGACCCCCATGTGGCGCCGCACGTGGCCGTTGGCATCGGCCACCGCCGTCGAGCGCGAGGCCAGCCAGTGCACCGACCCGTCGGGCCAGACGACGCGGAACTCGTACGCGGCGCTCAGGCCCTGCTCGACCGAATGGCGCAGCAGCGCGGCGACGCGCTCGCGGTCCTCGGGCCACACCATCGTGGCGCGCTCGGCCTCGTCCGGCACGCGCGACGACGGTTCCAGCCCGCGCAGCCGGAACATCGCCTCGTCCCAGACCGCGACACCGGTGTCGGGCACCCATTCCCAGGTGCCGATGCCCACGCTGCGCACCGCCAGCCCGATGCGCTCGTTCGCGCTGCGCAGCGCCGCCTCTGTCTTCACGCGCTCGGTCACGTCGATCGTGATGCCGAACAGCATCGGCCGGCCGTCGCGCGTCTCGCGGCGCACGCGGTTGACCAGCCAGCGCACCTCGCCGTCGGGGCGGAGGATGCGGTACTCGTGCTCGACCGAGACATCGTTGGTGGCACGGATCTCGTCGCGCACGCGCTCCATGAAGGCCCGGTCCTCCGGGTGCACCACCTCGGCCATCCACTCGGTGCCCGACGGCACGCCGCGTTCCTTGGGGCGGCCGATGATGCGGTACATCTCGTCGTTCCACTCGGCCCGGAAGGTCACCGGGTCGCGGCTCCAGATGCCCAGCCCGGCGGCGGTGGCGGCGATCTCCAGCCGCTTGGCCATCTCGGTGGCCCGCCGCGTGTGCTCGACCTGTTCGGTCACGTCGAGCGCGACGCCGACGAACTCGATCGCCGTGCCGTCGGCATCGCGGCGCACGACGCGACGCGTCAGCACGTAGCGGAAGCTGCCGTCCGGCCGCCGGTAGCGCGCCTCCATGTCGACCGGCCGGTCCGAGCGCATCGCGACCTGCGCGGTGGCCAGCACCTGCGGCAGGTCGTCCGGGTGGATCAGCGCGCGCACCTCGTCGATCGACAGGCCCTCGGGGCGCGGCACGATGTCGAGCACCTGGTAGGCGCGCTCGTTGTAGTACATGCGGTCGCGCTTCAGGTCGTGGCGCCAGATCGCGATGTTGCCCAGGTCGACCGCGATCTTCAGCTGCGCGCTGGTGTCGTTGAACGACTCGGCCAGCTCGTAGGCCTCGGTGTCGTCGACCATGATGCCGATCGCGCGCACCGGCCGGCCGGCGGCATCGTTCTTGACCTCCCACTGCGAATGCACGCGCCGCACCTGGCCATCGGGCAGCACGATGCGGTAGCGCATGCCGTAGGTGCCGGCAGCCCGCGTCGATTCGCGAAAGCGCGGGCCGATGCGGTCGTCCGGGTGGATGCGCTGGTTGGCGACCTCGAAGTTCGGCGTGCCGGCGCTCGGGTCCATGCCGAAGAAGCGGAACATGTGGCGGTCCCAGCGGCCTTCGCCGGACGGGATCTCGCGCTCCCAGACGCCGAGCCGGCCGAACTCCTGGGCCATGTCGAGCAGTTCGGCCAGGCGCCGCGCCTCGGCGGCCAGCTGACGCGCCTCGGTGACGTCCTGCACCGCCAGCAGGCCCGGGCTGGGCGTGCGCAGGCGCAGCCAGCGCGGGGCACCTTGCGGGGCGGTCCAGGGGTGCTCGTCGATCGCCAGCGCCGCTGCGGCCGGCAGGCCCAGCAGCGCACGCAGCGCGCGCCCGTTCAGCGCGCCCGGCGCCTGCCCGCAGGCCCGTTCCAGGCCGCCGTTGCTCCAGGCGATGCGACCGTCGTCGCCGAGGACCAGCAGCCAGTCCGAGCTCGCGGCCAGCAGCGCCTGCGCAGCCGCGGGGGGCATGGGGCTGGGGACGGGCTCATCGGGCGCTGCCATGGACGGCAAGTGTTGAGCCGATTGCATCGGGCGTCCAGCGAAGTTGCCCGATGAGACAGTTGTTCCCCTCAGGTCTCAGGTTGCGGCGACCTGCAGCACCAGCTTGCCGAAGTTCTCGCCGTTGAACAGCTTCAGCAAGGCCTCGGGGAAGTTGTCGAGGCCGGTAGCCAGGTCTTCGCGGCTCTTGATGCGGCCCGACTGCAGCAGCCCGGCGAGCTCGGCCACCGCCACCGGATAGCGGTCGGCGTAGTCGAACACCACCATGCCTTCCATGCGCGCCCGGTTGACGAGCAGCGACAGGTAGTTGGCGGGACCCTTGACCGGCGCCGTGTTGTTGTACTGGCTGATCGCGCCGCAGATCACGATGCGCGCGTGCCGGTTGATGCGCGTCAGCACGGTGTCGAGGATCTCGCCGCCGACGTTGTCGAAGTAGATGTCCACGCCCTGCGGGCAGTGCGCCTTCAGGCCGTCCTTCACCGCGCCGGCCTTGTAGTCGATGCAGGCGTCGAAGCCGAGTTCCTTGACCACCCATTCGCACTTGGCCGGCCCGCCGGCGATGCCGACGGCACGCAGGCCCTTGGCCTTGGCCAGCTGGCCGACGGTCTGGCCGACCGCGCCGGCGGCGCCCGAGACCACCACCGTCTCGCCGGCCTTCGGCTGGCCGACGTCGAGCAGGCCGAAGTAGGCCGTCATGCCCGGCATGCCCAGCACGTTCAGCCATTGCATCGGCGTGCCCAGCCGCGGGTCGATCTTGAACAGCCCCTGGCGGCGGATGCCGGCCTCGGGGATCAGGCAGTACTGCTGCACGCCGAGCGTCGCACTGACGGTGTCGCCCACCGCGAAGGCCGGGCTCTTCGACGCGACCACGGTGCCGATGCCGCCGGCGCGCATCACCTCGCCGAGGCCGACCGGCGGGATGTAGCTCTTGCCTTCGTTCATCCAGCCGCGCATCGCGGGGTCGAGCGACAGGTAGGTCGTCTTGACGAGCACGCCGCCGGCCTCGGGCTCGGCGACCGGTTCGCGCGTGAACTGCCAGTTGTCGCGCGTGGGCATGCCGACCGGGCGGGCGGCGAGTCGGATCTGCTGGTTGACCAGGTCGTTGGGCATCGCGCTGTCTCCTGTGAAGGGCCGTTTCGGGTCTGTGCCGGCGATGGTAGCGCCGATGTCGGCCCTGTCCGACAGCCGATCGGGCGGCGTGCCGACAGGGCGCTCACAGGCGCGAACCTACAGTCGGCTCGAACAGCAGAACCTGCAGGAGAACGATGATGAGCAAGCCCGTGTGGATGGTGTGCGCCGCGGCGGCCCTGGTGGCCCTGGCGGGTTGCGATTCGAACGACAACCGGACGGTCGGGCAGAAGCTCGATTCGGCCGTCTCGTCGGCCGAGCAGGCGGCGCAGCAGGTGAAGCAGAACGCGAAGCAGTCGGTCGACGAGGTCAAGGCCGCCGCCCGCGATGCGTCGCAGGCGAGCCAGGACGGCAGCTCGCAGATCGGACAGTCGATCAGCGACGGCGCGATCACCGCGTCGATCAATGCCGACATCGCGAAAGACCCGGACCTGAGCGCGCTGCGCATCAACGTCGACACCAAGGCGGGTCACGTGTCGCTGTACGGCGCGGCACCGAGCGAGGAGGCGCGCCAGCGGGCCGAGCGCATCGCGATGGCCGTCAAGGGCGTGAACGGCGTCGACAACAAGCTGGCGGTGGAGGCCGTGCAGGCCAAGCGCTGACGCGATCCGTCGCGACAAAGCAAAACGCGGCCCGGAGGCCGCGTTTCTCGTGGAGCAGGGCGTTCAGGCCCTGCGCCGCATCACAGCACGCGAATGTTCGCGGCTTGCAGGCCCTTCTGGCCTTGCTTCACTTCGAATTCCACGCGCTGGTTTTCCAGCAGCGTCTTGAAGCCATTGCCCTGGATGTCACGGAAGTGGGCGAACAGGTCAGCGCCGCCCGCATCTTGAGCGATGAAGCCGTAGCCCTTGCTCTCGTTGAACCACTTCACGGTACCGGTTTGCGTCGTCATGGACGAGTCCTATTTCTATCAAAAGTAATGCGGCAGCACCATGCTGACGCATGCAGAGACACTCAAGAGTTATTCGGGGATTTCAACAGAACCGGGCTGGAACCAGCACGGCGTCGCAAAAGATCACTCACAACCACAGCCTTGCGTATACCTGTGCGTCGAATATACACCACGGGTCGGGACATTCTGCACAGTGTGGAGAGAATCGGCGCTGGCGACGGTGTTTCCACACGACATGACACGGCCCCAGCCGCGGCGCCGCACAATCCGCCGGATGTCCGACGACCCCAGGTGCGAGGAGCCCACATGAAGACACGAGCCGCCGTGGCGTGGCAAGCCGGCCAGCCCTTGAGCATCGAGACGGTGGACCTGGCGCCGCCGCGCGCCGGCGAGGTGCTGGTGCAGGTGAAGGCGAGCGGCATCTGCCATACCGACGAGTTCACGCTGTCGGGCGCCGACCCGGAAGGCCTGTTCCCGGCCATCCTCGGCCACGAGGGCGCGGGCGTGGTGCTCGAGGTCGGCCCGGGCGTCACGTCGCTTCGGCGCGACGACCATGTGATCCCGCTGTACACGCCCGAATGCCGGCAGTGCAAGTTCTGCCTGTCGCGCAAGACCAACCTGTGCCAGCTGATCCGCGGCACGCAGGGCAAGGGGCTGATGCCGGACGCGACCAGCCGCTTCTCGATCGATGGCCGGCCGATCCTGCACTACATGGGCACCTCGACCTTCAGCAACCACATCGTGGTGCCGGAGATCGCGCTGGCGAAGATCCGCCCCGACGCGCCGTTCGACAAGGTCTGCTACATCGGCTGCGGCGTGACCACCGGCGTCGGTGCGGTGATCTTCACCGCCAAGGTCGAGGCCGGCGCGAACGTCGTCGTGTTCGGCCTGGGCGGCATCGGCCTGAACGTGATCCAGGGCGCCAAGATGGTCGGCGCCGACAGGATCATCGGCATCGACCTGAACCCGGCGCGCGAGGCGATGGCGCGCCGCTTCGGCATGACGCACTTCATCAACCCGCGCGACGTCGACAACGTGGTCGACGCGATCGTGCAGCTGACCGACGGCGGCGCCGACTACAGCTTCGAGTGCATCGGCAACACGACGACGATGCGCCAGGCGCTGGAGTGCTGCCACAAGGGCTGGGGCCAGAGCATCGTCATCGGCGTCGCCGGCGCCGGCCAGGAGATCGCGACGCGGCCGTTCCAGCTCGTCACCGGCCGGGTCTGGAAAGGCTCGGCCTTCGGCGGCGCGCGCGGCCGCACCGACGTGCCGAAGATCGTCGACTGGTACATGGACGGCAAGCTGAAGATCGACGAGCTGATCACGCACAGGCTGGCGCTGCAGGACATCAACCACGGCTTCGAGCTGATGAAGCGGGGCGAGTCGATCCGCTCCGTGGTCGTGTATGACTGACGCGCCGCGCTTGAAGACCTTGTCCGCCCACGCCTGCTTCGGCGGTGTGCAGAGCTTCCACGAGCATGCGTCGGCCGAGATCGGGCTGCCGATGCGCTTCGGCGTGTTCACGCCGCCGCAGGCGGCATCGGGCCGCGTGCCGGTGCTGGTGTACCTGGCCGGGCTGGAGTGCAACGAACAGACCTTCGCGATCAAGGCCGGCGCGCAGCAGCATGCGGCGCGGCACGGGCTGATGCTGGTGACGCCCGACACCAGCCCGCGCAACACCGGCGTTGCCGGTGCCGATGCCGACTGGGATTTCGGTACCGCCGCGAGCTTCTACCTCGATGCCACCGAGGCGCCGTGGCGCACGCACTGGCGCATGGCCTCGTACCTGGTGCGAGAGCTGCCGGCCGTCATCGCCGAACAGTTCGCCGCGGACACCGGCCGCCTCGGCCTGTTCGGCCACTCGATGGGCGGCCATGGCGCGCTGACGCTGGGACTGAAGCACCCGCAGCTGTTCCGCAGCGTCTCGGCCTTCGCGCCGATCGCGGCGCCGATGCAGGCACCGTGGGGCCAGAAGGCCTTCGGCGGCTACCTCGGCGACGACCGCGCGGCCTGGGCGACGCACGACGCGACGGAACTGGTGAAGGCCGGCGCACGCGCGCCTGCGCTGTTGATCGACCAGGGCCTGGCGGACAAATTCCTTGCGACGCAGTTGCACCCCGAGCGGTTCGAAGCGGCCTGCGTGGCCGCCGGGCAGCCATTGACCTTGCGGCGGCACGTCGGTTTCGACCACGGCTACTACTTCATCGCGACCTTCGTTGCCGATCACATCGCGCACCACGCCAAGGCGCTGTAGCCCGGATGCCCATCCGGGGCGGCCGCCCCAATGCACCCGGATTGGCATCCGGGCTACGAGCCAAGCACATGAAGCTGTCTGTTCTCGATCAATCCGTGGCCCTCAGCGGCCTGGGCGAAGACGCCGCCATCCGCGACACCCTCGCGCTCGCCCAGCACGTCGAAGGCCTGGGCTACCACCGCTTCTGGGTCAGCGAGCACCACAGCCTTCCGACCATCGTCGGCAGCGCGCCCGAGATCCTGATGGCGGCCATCGCCGCGCGCACCACGCGCATCCGCATCGGCAGCGCCGGCGTGATGCTGCCGCACTATGCGGCGTTGAAGGTGGCCGAGCAGTTCCGCGTGCTCGAGGCGCTGGCACCGGGCCGCATCGACCTGGGCGTCGGCCGCGCGCCGGGCGGCGACATGCGCACCGCGCAGGCGCTGAACCCGCACACCTACGGCACGGCCGAGCATTTCCCCGAGCAGGTGCGCGACCTGCAGGCCTGGACCGCCGGCTTGCGCCACCGCGGCATCACCGCGCACCCGCGCGGCGACGTGGCACCCGAACTGTGGATCCTCGGCAGCTCCGACTACGGCGCGCAGATGGCGGCGCAGTTCGGCCTGCCGTATGCCTTCGCGTACTTCTTCACCGACGGGCAGGGCGCCGAGCAGGCGCTCGATCTGTACCGCCGCCTGTACCAGCCGAGCGAGCGCCATCCGCGCCCGCTGGCCACCGTCTGCGTCTGGGCGCTGGCGGCCGACACCGAGGCCGAGGCACTGCACCACGCACTGAGCCGCGAACGCTGGCGCGTCGACCGCAACCGCGGCATGCTCGGCCCGCTGCAATCGCCCGACCAGGTGGCCGCGCGCGGCTTCACGCCCGACGAGATGGCCACCATCGAGCCGATGCGCCGCAAGGCCTTCGTCGGCAGCGCGCGGCAGGTGGCCGACAAGCTGCGGGCGCTGGCCGATGAGCTGGAACTGGACGAGCTGGTGATCAACACCTGGGCGCACGATCCGGCGGTGCGCCGTCATTCGTACGCGCTGATCGCGCGAGAATTCGGCGGATGAACCTGATCGATTTCGAACTGCGCGGCGACTTCATCCCGCTCGATGCCCTGCTGAAGGCCACCGGCGTGAGCCACAGCGGCGGCGCCGCCAAGACCCTCGTGGCCGAGGGCAAGGTCGAGGTCGACGGGCAGACCGAGCTGCGCAAGACCTGCAAGGTGAGGGCGGGGCAGGTGGTCCGCGTCACCGGCACGCGCATCCGGGTGTTGTCGCCAACCCCGGATGTCACGTAGCCCGGATGCCAATCCGGGGTTTGCCTTAGCTCAGAAGCGGTAGTTCAGGCCGACGGAGAACATGTCGGTGTTCTCCTTGATGTCCAGCGCCTTCACGCGGTAGCGTTCCCATTCGCCGCGGATCGACGTGTTCTTGAACAGGTCGTACTGCACGCCGGCACCGTACTTGATGTCGGTGCCGCGCTCGCTGTCGTTGACGCCGTTGACGGTGCGGTCGGCCTTGCCGTTGTAGACGCCGACGCGGCCCAGCAGCGAGAAGTCGGTGGCCACCGGGAAGGTGCCGACCGCATCGAGGAATACGCCGTTGTTGAGCTTCAGCTCGCTCGCGCTGCTGCTGTACTTGCCCAGGCCCACGTAGCCGCCTTCGAGGCTGAAGTTCGGCGTGAACTGGTAGCCGCCGTACAGCTTGCCGCCGGTGTCCGTCTTGTCGGTGTCGATGCCGCCGACGTCCGGGCCGTGGAAGCGCGTCGTCCCGAGGCTGCCGCCGATGTACGGGCCGGGTTGCAGGGGCTGCGATTGCGCGTGCGCTGCGAGCGCCATCAGCGAGGCGGCCGAGGCGAGGATGAGTTTCGTGCTGAGTTGGTTCATGGATCTACTCCTGCTTTCTCTTCAGTAGGGAATGCCGGATAAAGCTTTCCGACAGAGGTGCAGGATCGACCCCGGATGTGAACGCGACACCCCTCGAAGGTGAAGTTTCTTGGCCCGCTGCAACGTGATGTAGTAGTTGCCCCAAGAATGGGAACTTCAGTGCGGAACAGGCCTCGAAGGCCGCTGCTCAGCGCGGCGCGTTGGAGCGCGCGGCGCGGTCTCTTTCGCGCAACATGAAGAGGTACAGGCTCTCGACCTTTTCGCGCGCCCACGGGGTCTTGCGCAGCACCTTCAGGCTCGACGAGATGCTGGGCTCGATGCTGAAGCAGCGCAGCTGGATGCGTTCGGCCAGGCCTGCCCAGCCGTAGTGCGCGACCAGTTCGTTCAGCAGCGCCTCGAGCGTGAGGCCGTGCAGCGGGTTGCGCGGTTGGGTGGGCGTGCTCATCGTGCGAGCCTTGCCAGTTCGGGCTGGATCGATTGCACCGCGGCGACCGCATCGGGGTGGTCGCGCAGGAACGCGAAGTCCGCGAAATCGAAGCCCGGCCCGACGGTCGCGCCGACGTAGGCGAACTCGCCCAGCGGCTCGGCGGCCTGCCACCAGTGCGCCGGCACCGTGAAGCGCGGCTGGCTGCGCCGGCTGACCGGCGCCAGTTCCACCGACTCGATGCGGTCCAGCGACGGCGGCATCAGCCACAGCCGCAGCGGGCCGCCCTCGAGCAGGTGCCACACCTCGTCCGACAGCACGCGGTGCCAGGCGCTGAACTGCCCGCGCGCCAGCAGGAAGTCGATGCTCGTCAGTGCGCTGCGTGCGGACCGGCCGTCGCCCGGCGCCACGCCGGCGGCGGAGCGGAAGAACTCGCGGTAATGACCGCCCTCGGGATGCGGCTGCAGCTGCAGTTGCTCGATCAACCCGGCCACACGCGGATGAATGCTCATGCGACGTACAGCATCACGGTGACGAAGTGGCAGGCGGTGCCGGCCAGCACGAACAGGTGCCACACGCCGTGCGCATGGCGCCAGCGCTCGTCGTTGGCATAGAACACGATGCCGCCGGTGTAGAACAACCCGCCGGCCACCAGCCAGGCGAGCGCTGCCAGCGGCAGCTCGCGCACCAGCGGTACCGCGGCGATCAGCGCCAGCCAGCCCATGGCCACGTACAGCGGCACCGATGGCACGCGCTCGCGGCCCAGGCTCAGCTCCTTCACGATGCCCAGCACCGCCAGCCCCCACACGACGCCGAACAGCGACCAGCCCCAGGGCCCGCGCAGCGTGACCAGCGCGAACGGCGTGTAGGTGCCGGCGATCAGCAGGTAGATGGCGCAGTGGTCGAACTTGACCAGCACGCGCTTGGCGGCGCCGCGCACGCTGTGGTACAGCGTCGACGCGCCATACAGCAGGATCATCGTCGCGGCGAAGATGCTGGCGCCGACGACCTGCCAGGCATCGCCGTGCAGCGCCGACTGCGTGATCAGCCAGGCGCCTCCGCCGATGGCCAGCAGCAGGCCGGCCAGGTGGGTGAAGCTGTTGAAACGCTCACCGTGGTACATCAAGGTTCTCCCTCGTGGTGCAGGCCGCAAGCATAGCGGCGCGCAAAGCCCGTTGCCGCGCTGGCATCATCGCGGGATGACCGAACGCATGCAGCCTCCCTACGTCACACCCTCGCAACTCGTGCCCGACCTGCGCGTCAAGGGCCACGCGGTGATCAGCCCGCACGGGCTGTGCAACTGGCTGTCGGCCCGCCCGGCCGAGCTGCAGGCGCTGGAAGCGTCGTGGAACGACCTGCCGCCCGACGGTTACCTGCGCGACGGTGGGCGCTACCGGCGGCGGCGCCATTCCTGCTTCGTCGTCGAGGGCGACGCGCTGGTGCAGGCGCCGCACCGCGCGCACTGGCAGCCGGTGGCCTACAACGCGCTGCACGGCGGGCTGGAGCGCTGGTTCGAGCCGATGTCGCCCGAGGTCGTCGGGCACGCGGTGTGGGGCCGGCTGCTGCGGCAGATGGCCGCCGCCTGCAGCGAGCTGAAGGGCGCGCAGCCCTGGTATGTCGAGGCGCACCAGTTCCGCATCGACACCACCGACGGCATCGGCCGGCCGACGCCGGAGGGCGCGCACCGCGATGGCGTCGACTTCGTCGCGGTGCTGCTGGTCGGCCGCCAGGGCGTGAAGGGCGGCGAGACGCGGGTGTTCGAGGCCGACGGCCCGCAGGGCATCCGCTTCACGATGAGCGAGCCTTGGACCACGCTGATGCTGGACGACGAACGCGTGATCCACGAGAGCACGCCGATCCAGCCGTTGTCGGTCGAGGCGCAGGCGGCGGCGCACCGGGATACGCTGGTGCTGACCTTCCGGTCGCGCGGGTTCCAGGGGCCGGCCTGAACCCCTGCCCGGGATGGCTTCCGGGCTGCGGATCGTCCTGCGTGGCTGCACTTCATCCCGGCGACCGGCCGTTTCGTCGCAATCCGCTGGGAAGCGCCGGCGACGCTGCCGATACTGGCTCCATCGACGAACAAATCACCGACTGGAGCCCGACATGAACGCCACCCGCCTGACCCAAGCCACCCTGATCATCGCCACCCTCTGCGCTGGCTTCATCGCCCAGGCCGGCGAAGCGGCTCCGGCCGCCGCCACCCGCGTCATCGTGCTGCCGGCCGTCACGGTGGTCGGCAAGAAGGCCCCGGTGGTGGTGCTGCCCGAAGTGGTGGTGGTCGGCAAGCGCCAGCAGCCGCAAGAGACGCTGCTGGCCCAACTGGTCCGCACGATCCGCGGCAGCCGCGGCTGAAGCGAAGCCAAAGACCCTGCAACGGCAGCCGGCCCGATAATGCCGGCTCGCCAACGAGGTGCCGCTTGTCCACGATCTTCCGCCGAGTTTTCGCTTTCATCATTCGCCTGGCCGCCCTGCTGATCGGCGCGCTGTTCGCGCTCGGGCTGCTGCTGCTGGGCCTGGTGCTCACCACCGTCTTCATCGTCTGGGCCCTGCTGCGCGGCCGGCGCCCGCAGGTGCGGCGCTTCAAGGTCGATCCGCGCCAGCCGTTCGGTGGCTTCTCGCGGCGCGCGGACAACGCCGACGTGGTCGACGTCGAGGCGCGCGAAGTGCCCGCCGCCCCGCGTCAGCTCGACCGTTCCTGATCCCGGGGCGGGCCGAGCGCCGGGCCGCCCCAAGCCGGCCCGCATCCCCTTGGGGGATCGGCCGGCGTACCCGCCGGGCGAGGGGTGGTCATTCCCGGACGTCGGCCACCGGTTGGCTGCCGAAGTCGGCGCGGTCCAGCCAGGCCAGCACGCGCGCCGCGGCGTCGGCCGGCGAGCTGAGGCTGCCGTTGCGCTGCAGGTTGATGAAATGCTCCCGGTCGGGAAAGCCGTCGGCCGGGTTGTCGCGCAGCCGGGCCTGCATCTCGGTGTCGATCACGCCGGGCGCCAGCGAGACGATCTTCGCGCCGTTCGGCTGCGCCGCCTCGTCGAGCGCGATGGCCCGCGCAGCATGGTCCAGCCCCGCCTTCGCGGCGCAGTAGATCGACTGCCCGGCCATCGCGCGCCGGCCGAGGCCGGACGAAATCTGCAGCACGCGGCGCCGCGTCGGCCAGGCCAGTGTCGCGCGCAGGAAGGCCGCGGTCAGCAGCAATGGCGCCTCCAGCCCCACCCGCAATGCATTCGACACGTCGGTGCCATCGACGTGGCCGAGCGGCCCGGCGCGCGTCACCACGCCGGCGTTGTTGATCAGCGTCGCGGTGTCGAAACTGGTGTGGTCGAGTTGCGCGAGCCAGGCCGACAGCCGGTGTGCCACCGGCAGCGGCGTCGCCAGGTCCATCGCCCATTGCTCGCAGCGGGCACCGCTGGTGCCGGCCTTCAAGGCCAGCGCCTCGCTGGTGCGCCGCGAAATGCACAGCAGCTGAGTGCCGGGCGCGAGCAGCTGTTCGGCCATCGCGGCGCCCATCCCGCGCGATGCGCCGGTGACGATGTAGAGCGATCGGATCATCCCAACGCCTCCAGACCAGAAGGGCGCATTGTCGCGCCGATTTGTAGCGTTGATTGACGCCGCATCGCGCGCCGTGCCACACTTCGCGCCCCGATCCACCCCGCCGCTTGCGGCACTGCACAAGGAGGCCACGCAATGACGACGTACACAACAGCGACTGATATTGCCCTCCCGCTGTGCACGGCCCGCAAGACCTGCTTGCGCTGATCGACCCCTTCTTCGGGTTCTGACCGCCCGCACCGGCCTCGCAACGACTTCTGCGGCCCGCGGCACAGCTTTCTTCCTTCGTGGCCCTGGACGGCTTGTGCCGCCCAGGGCGCCTGGCTCGGCGCGTGCGCCGGCCGCGATGATGAAAGTCCGAACCCACCATGATCGAGATCGATGTCGAGCGCTTGCGCTCGATGGGGCTGACGCCCGCGATGGCCTTGCAGGCCGCCACCTTCCCTGAAATCCCCGACACCTCATGGCGCCTGATGCGCCTCACCGAGGTGCACCGCGAGACCGTCGAACTGCATGACGGCACGCAAGCGCACGCCGCCCGCGTGCTGCCGCGCCTGGTGCGCGCACTGGACGACGACGGCACCGGCCTGGCCGTCGGCGACTGGGTGTTCGTCGCCGATGACGGCCACGGCCAGCGCTGGGTGCACGAGCGCGTGCCGCCGCTGTCGCACATCGCCCGGCGCGACGCCGATGGCCGCCGCCACCCGGTCGTCAGCAACGTCGACACCGCGTTGCTGGTGATGGGGCTGGACGACGACTTCAACCCGCGCCGCCTTGAGCGCTACCTGATCCTGGTGCAGGGCAGCGGCGTGCTGCCGGTGGTCGTGCTGACCAAGGCCGATGCGGTGACGCCGCAGGTGCTGGACGCAGCCCGCGCCCAGTTGCGCGGCCGCCTGCCGGCCAGCGTCGACCTGCTGGCCGTCAACGGCCGCAGCCCCGCGGCCGCGCAGGCACTGCAGCCGTGGTTGTCTCCCGGCCAGACGGTGGTGCTGATGGGCTCGTCCGGTGCCGGCAAGTCGACGCTGACCAACACGCTGGCCGGTACCGCGGTGCAGGACACCGGCGCGGTGCGCGAGCACGACAGCCGCGGCAAGCACACCACCACGTCGCGCTCGCTGCACCGGCTGCCCGGCGGCGCCTGCGTGATCGACACGCCGGGGCTGCGCACGCTGCGGCCCGATACCGACGAGGCACGCCTCGCGCTCAGCTTCGGCGACATCGCGCAGCTCGCGCTGCAGTGCCGCTTCCGCGACTGCCGGCACGAGGACGAGCCCGGCTGCGCGGTGCGCGAAGGCGTCGGTGCCGACCGCGTGCGCAACTACCACAAGCTGTTGCGCGAGGTGCGGCGCGACACGCTGACGGTGTTCGAGCGCCACCAGCAGCTGTCGGAATGGAAGGCGCGCGGACGCTCGGCGCGCCAGCGCATGAAGCTCAAGCGCGGCGAGGATTGAAGCCGGCCGGCGCCGCCACGTCGGTGCGCTTGGTCGACTTGTGGCGGTACATGCGCGCATCGGCATGGATCAGCAACTGGCTGCTCGAGGTGATCTCGGAGCCGAACGCGATGCCGAAGCTGATGCCGCAGCCGTCGAAGCCGGCCGCATGCAGCCGCTCCTCGAAGCGGCGCATGTCGGCGCGGGTGTCGTCCTCGTGCTGCATGTTGCCGAGCACCGCGAACTCGTCGCCGCCGAGGCGGAACACCGTCATGCCGCGCTCGCGCAAGGTCTTCAGCTGGCGCGAGAACTCGCACAGCAGCGCATCGCCGTGCGCATGGCCGCGCTCGTCGTTGATGCGCTTGAGCCCGTCGAGGTCGATCATCACCAGCATCAGCCCGGCCGACGAATCGGCCTCGGTGAGTGCCGCCAGCGCGCGGTCGAAGGCGTGGCGGTTGCCGATGCCGGTCAGCGAATCGGTGCTGGCCTGGTCGAGCGCGCGGTGCAGCTGGCTCAGGTAGCCGTCTTTCTCGATCGCCAGCAGCCGGATCTTGTCGGCCAGCGCGAAGGCCAGCAGGATCGCATCGGCCGTGCTGCCCAGCAGCGTGATCAGCTCCGGGTTGCGCACCATGTCCTGGCTCAGCCCCAGGTTGGCCGGCAGGATGATCAGCGCCGGCAGCAGCAGCGCGAGGAAGGCGGCCAGGAAGTAGCGCGCCGGCAGGTAGCCCGACCACAGCCGCAGCAGGCCGGCCACCAGCGCCAGCGTCAGCGAGATCGAGATCACGATGGTGGCCAGCGTGTGCGCCCACGACATCGCGATGAAGCAGCTGGGCAGCAGCACCAGCGCCAGCACCAGGTTGGCATAGCCGAGCGCGGCGAGCCGCGGCGCGGCCTCGCGCAGCTGCAGGAACTCGATGTAGAAGAGGGTGTTGAACACCACCATCAGGAAGAACGGCAGGTAGTGCCATTCGAGGCCGTGCCAGCCCAGCCACTGCGCCGGCAGGTGGAAGGTCAGGCCCCAGCCGGCGGTCGCGGCCAGCAGGTACAGCGCGTAGTACAGCAGCGCCTTGTCGCGCGTGCCGAGGAACATGAACACGTTGTAGAGCGCCAGCGTCAGCAACGCGCCGAGCGAGAACAGCGCCAGCACGTTCTCCGAGATCACGGTGCGCCGGTAGTCGGCCTTGGCCTGGATGTCGATGCCGGGCAGGCGCGCGAAGTAGCGGCTGTCGATGCGCAGCAGCACGTGGGCCGAGCTGCCCTGCGGCAGCTGGATGTCGCTGCCGTAGTGCAGCATGTAGGGCGTGTCGGCCTCGTAGCCGGTCACGAAGGTCTGCGGCGGCTGGCTGCCGACGTAGATCCAGCCGCCGACGTGCTCCATCAGGCTGGCATGCGGGTCGATCACCCACTGCGTGGTGCTGGCGTCGTTGCGCACCGTCGCGTGGAACCAGTAGTGCCCGCCCAGCAGCCCGACGTGCGGCACCGGCGTCTTGCGCGCCAGCCAGGCGGCGAGGCCGTCGACGTCGGGCGGCTCCTCGTTCGCATCGGCGAGGTAGAACTGGCCGACACGGGTCAGCTCGACCGGCTCGGTGGGCGACAGCGGCGTCTGCGCGCAGGCCGTGCCGGCGGCCAGCAGCCAGGCCACGCAGGCGACGGCCCACCAGCTGAGGCGGCGGCGCGTCGCGGAGCGGAAGGGCAGACTCATGAGCGGGTCGACTGTAACAACAAGCATCCGACACCGGCCTTGAAAACTTCTTAAACGTCCATTTCAGACGTCACTGCGACCGACGATCACCTCCGGATGTCCGCAGATCGCCCGCGAGGTCTGCATGCCCGCCATCGTCGCCGCCTCGACGCAGCCGGCGTTCAGCCCGGTGCGGATCCAGTCGCCGGTGACGAACAGGTTGGCGAAGCCGGTGCCGTCGGTCGCGAGCCGGTGGCGGCTGCTGCCCACCACCGACAGCACGTAGCGCTCCGACGGGTCGACGTTGGCGCGCCAGTACTGGCTGTCGAAGCGCTTGACGCCGTTGGCGTCGGTCGGGTCGACCAGCAGCGGCCAGCGGAAGCCCTCGGCGGTGGTGGCCTGCGGCCACAGCGCGCCGATGCGCCGCTGCAGCTGCTCGATCGCGCCCGCCTTCACCTGCTCGGCCATGCGCTTCGGGAAGGCATGGTCGGTGTATGGCGGGTAGCTCGCCAGCGGCAACGCGCTGCAGAAGTACGAGACGTTCTTCGGCGCGATGACGGGCGGCCAGCTCTCGCGGCACAGCAGCTGGTCCATCGGGGCCCAGGTGTCGAAGGGCTCGCTGAAGGCGCTGAGCACCGGGGCCTGGCCGTCCGGCGCAAAGGTCTTCCAGCCGATCTGGTGCAGGTCCTGGTTCAGCCACACCTGGTAGGCCTGGGTCGCGACCGCCTTCACGTGCTGGCACGACGCGGCCAGCGCCGGGCTGCGTGCCACCAGCTGCGGGCACAGCTGCGCGACCGACGCCGCCGAGATGCCGAAGATCACCTGGTCGAAGTCGACCCCGAGCTTCAGCGTGCGCGTCGGCAGCGGCGCTCCGAAAGCTTGCCGGTACACCTCGGGCCAGTCGCTCCAGTTGGATTCGAGGTTGATGCCGTGCCGGCGCAGCAGCGCGGCCTGCGCCGCCTCGAGCTGGCCGTACAGCGGCGCGCTCGGCCAGCAGGCCAGCCCGTCCACGTCGACCAGCGGGTGGTAGCCCTGTGCCGGGTCGGCCAGCGCGGCCTGGCGTGTCATGCGGATCTCGCCGACCTGCCGGCCCGACGCATCGGGCAGCAGCTCGTCGACCTTGTGGAAGAACTCGAACTTCACGCCGCGCTGTTGCAGCAGCTGGTAGAACGGCGTGAACACCGTGTCGCCCATGCCGGCCTGCATCTTCCACATGATGGCGCCGTGGTAGTCGAAGGCCACGCGCAGCATGCCGCGCAGCATGGTGCCGGCCTCGATGTTCGGCTTGTCGAAGTTGCCGTCCTCGTAGGCGAACACCAGGTCGTAGAAGCCGACCACCGGTGCCGACTGCACGGTGACCTGCGGGTTCGCGCCGTGGCGTGTCAGCCAGGCCTGGAAGTCCTCGTCGTTGATGACGTCGAAGCCGCGCGTCAGCACGCCGTCCTCGATCATGCCGATGATGCTGGTCAGGCCGAGGTCGGCGCAGATGTAGAGGCGGCGCAGGTCGTCGCCGAGGCTGTTGTCCTGCAGCAGGTCGCCGAAGCGGGCGTGCAGCCAGGTGCGCACGCATTTGAGCGCGCTCGACTGCAGCAGGTGGTGCTCGGGCGCGTGGTCGGCCAGCGCGGCCGGCAGCTCGGCGCTGAAGCGCTGCAGCGCGGCGAAGGCCACGCCGACGTCGCTGCACAGCGCCATCACGTCGTTCTCGACGTGCTCGGCCAGGCGGTGCAGCCAGCTGCCGGCGTGGGTCTCGGTGTCGAGGGCGTGGTGCGCCGCGGCAGCCCCATGGACATCGGCATCCTTCAGCTCACCGAGCCACTGCTTGATCCATTCGTAGCCGACCTGCACGATCTGCCACAGGTCGAGGGTCTCGTTGCCGTCGCCCGGCTCGCCCGGCATGGCCGGCGTCTGGATCGGCCACAGCCGCCATTCGCCCTTCACCTGCTCGGTCAGCGTGATGAACTGCTGCGGCTTGAAGGCGTCGCGCCAGGTGCGCAGCGGCGCGCCCTCGGGCCGGTCGAGCAGCGCATAGGCGCGTTGCATGGTCTTGAAGGCGTTGTCGTAGAAGCCGAACCAGATGTGCAGGCCGTGCTCCTCGATGCGCTGGCCGAGCGCCGCATTGCGCCCGCTCGCGCCCTTGCCGCCCAGGCGCCAGCCCATCTGCCAGACGGTGATCTCGTACTGGTTCTGCCAGCCCGGACGGTCGGTCAGGTAGAAGGCCGCGGTCATCGCCGCGACGCCGCCGCCCAGGATCGCGATCTTCTTCGGCGCGATGCGCGAGTTGTCGTACAGCTCTTCGCCGGCCGGCACCTCGAAATCCATGTCGATGTGGAAGGGCAGGATGGCCGGCTGCGCACCGAGCGCGAGGCCCAGCGTCCGGTCGAGCGGGAAGCTCGCGAACGGGTGCAGCACGCACTGGTACTCGTCGCCGAGCAGTTGCACCTTGCGCACCGCCTTCACCGTGGCCGGTGCGGCGACCAGCGCCTGGTAGACGGCCTTGAGGCCGGCGGCATCGGGCAGTTGCTTCAAGAAGATCTGCGCGACGTTCGGGCTGCGCAGCATCTGCGCGACCTGCTCCCAGCCGGCCTTGTCGAGCGACAGGAAGCCGGGCAGGTTGGCGGCAAGCAGCTCGATCGCCTGCTCGATCAGCTCGGGCAGGTCGTCCAGGTCCTTGGCGAGCTTGTTGCCACCGGCAGCCTGCACTTCCAGCAGCGGGTGCGTCTGCAGCCGCGAGTCGGGGCTGAAGGGCTGGAAGCCTTTCGCGGCCAGCGTGAAGCGGGTGGCCGGCTGGCCTTCGGCCGGCATCGTGTACTCGCACTCGTACTTCGGGTAGCCGAACAGCTCGCGCCCGTTGATCAGCGCCATGCAGTCGTCGACCCAGATGTGGCACGGGTAGAAGAACACGCGGCTCACGCCCGCCTGGCCGGCCGGCACCTGGCCGACCATGACCCAGGTGACGATGTCGGTCTCCTCGCCCCAGCCCTTGGCGGCGTCCGACGGCCAGGCCGACTGCGCATGCTGCACCTGCGTGAAGGTCAGCATCACGAACGGCGACAGCACCTTGAAACTCATCGTGCCGCCGGCCACGGCCGTCAGCGTCTGGTCCACCGTGGCCTGCATCCTCGCGACGTCGCCGTGCACGAAGAAGCCGTACATCCGGGAGCGGTTCAGCTGCAGCGGCGGGTGCATCAGCGGCGAGCCGCCGGGGTAGATGAAGTCGGGGCGGTTGCGGGCATCGGTCATGGGCCCGAAGTATTACCGCGATGTCGGATAAGTCACGTCTTGTCACCCGAACAGGGGACGGCAGGATTTCACGAACGCGTGCATCCCATCGGTTTTCGCGATGGGGGTATCTCGAAAATCGCCAGGCGCGGGTCAGTCGTGGTGCAGCCCGGTCAGCGTCGACGGCCAGCCGGTGGCCGGCGCGCCGCCGCCGCGGAAACGCCGCGCCGGCGCGACCGGCTGCGGCAGCCCCGGCAGCGACACCGGGGCGTTCAGGCGCATGCGCTGCGCGGCACGGCGGCGCGCGAACCAGAGGGCCAGCAGGGCCAGCGGCGGGACGACGGCGAGTGCCGCGATCAAGATCCAGGGCTTCATCGGGGTTCCAGTACGGCAGGCCGGGATTGTCTCAGGACGCCGTCAGTCGCCGGTAAGCCGTTGTCGCTGCGCCAGCGCCGGAAACATCTTCATCCACAGGCCCGCCACCACCAGCGTGCCGAAGCCGCCCAGCAGCACCGAGCCGATCGGCCCGAACAGCGCCGCGGTGGCGCCGGACTCGAACTCGCCGAGCTGGTTGGACGCGCCGATGAAGATCGAGTTGACCGCGCTGACGCGTCCGCGCATCTCGTTCGGCGTTTCGAGCTGCACCAGGGTCTGGCGGATCACGACGCTCACCATGTCGGCCGCGCCGCTGACCCACAGCGCGAACAGCGAGACGAGGAACACGCTCGACAGCGCGAACGCCAGCGTCGACAGGCCGAACACCGCGACCGCCGCGAACATGGCATGGCCGGCGCGCCGCTCGATCGGCCAGCGCGTCAGCGCCACCGACATCGCGAGCGCGCCGACCGCCGGTGCGCCGCGCAGCAGGCCCAGCCCCCACGGGCCGACGTGCAGCACGTCCTTCGCGAAGATCGGCAGCAGCGCGGTGGCGCCGCCCAGCAGCACGGCGAACAGGTCGAGCGAGATGGCGCCCAGCACCACCGGGCGGTTCCAGATGAAGCGCACGCCGGCCAGCACGGTGGCGATCGTCACCGGCTCCTTGGGCGGCGGCACGTGCGGGTGGCCGATGCGCAGGAACAGCACGCCGCCGAGCAGGAACAGCGCCGCGCACACCGCGTACACCACGTCGGCACCGGCCACGTAGATGAAACCGCCGAGCGCCGGCCCGCCGATGATCGCGGCCTGCATGCCGCCGGAGCTGAAGGCCATCGCGCGAGGCAGCGTGTGCGCCGGCACCAGCAGCGGCACCATCGACTGCTGCGCCGGCATCTGGAAGGCCTTGGCGCAGCCGATCGCGATCGACAGCAGCAGCAACAGCTCGCGGCTCGCCCAGTGGCCGTGGGTCGCGGCGGCCAGCAGGCCCGCGATCGCCAGCTGCACCGCCATGCAGCCGGCGAGGATGCGGCTGCGGTCGTGGTGGTCGGCCACGTGCCCGGCCACCAGCGTCAGCAGCAGCGCCGGCAGGAACTGCAGCAGCCCGACCAGGCCCAGGTCCCAGGCGCTGCCGGTCAGGGCGTACATCTCCCAGCCGACGGCGATCATCAGCATCTGGTTGGCCATCGTCGCGGCGATGCGCGCATACCAAAAGCGCATGAAGGCGGGCAGGGAGAACAGGGAGACGGAGGCGGGGAGGGTGGACGACACGAAGGGCGGGCTCGGGACGGAGGAGGGGTGGCGGTCAGGGGCAGTTGCAGCCCTTGTCGAAGACGATGCGCCAGACGCCCGGCGATTCCTGGCGCCACACCGACGTGAAGCTCGAGACCGGTTTGCCGTCGGGGTCGAACACCGGGCCGGTGCTGAGCGCGAGCTGGCCGGAATCGAGCACCGCGACCTTGTCGGGCCGCCACGAGAACGGCGCCGTGGCGCCGTCGTAGAAGCGCTTCCAGCCGGCGGCGACGGCGGCCTTGCCGCGCAGCGGCGTGGGGCCGGAGAAGAACACGGTGTCGTCGGCGAGGAAGCGCGTGAAGCCGGCGTGGTCGCGGTCGGCCATGGTCTGCGCGAAGGCGCGCTCGGTGTCGGCGACCTGATGTTCGAGGGTGGCGCGGGGGACCGGTGGCGCAGAGGCGCAGCCGGCCAGCGACAGGGCAAGGGTCAGCAGCAGCGTCGTGCGCAGGTGCAGCATCGGGGGCCTTCTGGGCGTCGGGCGGAACCGGCATGTTACGGCTGGCGCGGTGCCTGTGCGTATGCTCGGGTTCATGGACGAGACCTCCCCCACGCCGCCCACGCTGGCGCGGCTGTTCCTCGGGCTGCTGCCCGACGAGGCCACCGCGCAGGCCATCGACGACTACCGCGGTACCTGGGACTGGCCGGCCGGCACCTCGCCGGTGCCGCAGGACCGGCTGCACGTGACGCTGCATTTCCTGGGCGAGCTGCCGCGCGCGCAGATGGGCAGCTGGGTGCAGGGGCTGAACGTGCCGTTCGAGCCGTTCGAGCTGCGACTGCAGCAGCCGGACCTGTGGTCGGGACACATCGCGGTGCTGCGGCCGGGGAGCGTGCCGCGCGCGCTGGCCGAGCTGCACGAGCGGCTGGGCCTTGCGCTGCAGGGGCTCGGCCTGCCATTGCTGCGCCAGGCCTTCACGCCGCACGTGACGCTGGCCTACCAGGCGAACGGGTTGACGCTGCCGCACTGGCGCGCGGACATCCCGTGGCAGGTGGGTGGCTATGCGTTGATCGAATCGATGCCGGTGCGGCCGACGTACTACGACGCGGTCTACCGCTACCCCTGACGGCGTGGCGTTGCTCGTGCGTCGAACGGTTCGCCCGTGCTGAAGAAGCGCCCGCCGGCGATGTAATGCAGCGTCCGCTCGTCCGCATCGTCGCGCCAATGCCCGTTCGCGAACAGCCGCGGATCGGCCCAGGCCGCCACCACCTCGCCGAGGAACAGGTCGTACGTCGCCTGGATGTGCGGCTCCGGCAGCAGCCGGCATTCGAGCCAGGCCGCGCAGCCTTCGAGCAGCGGCGCCTCGATGCGGCTGCCCGCGAAGACGTCCAGGCCGAAGGCATCGAACTTGTCCTGTCCGGCCGGCAACTCTCGCGCCGAGATGCCGCCGACCGCCAGCGTCGCCTCGGCCTGTGCGCGCGTCGGCACGTTCAGCGCGAAGCTGGACGAGCCTTCGACCAGGCCGCGCGTGAAGGTGGTCTTGTCGATCACCACCGCGACCTTGGGCGGATCGAAATCCAGCGGCATCGACCAGGCCGCCGCCATGATGTTGCGCTGCCCGCCATGTGCGGCACTGACCAGCACCGTGGGGCCGTGGTTCAGCAGGCGGTAGCACTTGGCAAGTTCGACGGGTTCACGCATGGCGCATGTCAAAAGGGGGCAGGGGAGTGGAAGCGCAGCTCGCGGCCGTCGACCGGGTGCGGCAGCCGCAGCGATTGTGCGTGCAGCAGCAATCGCGGCGCCTTCGCAAGGGCTTCGGCCGGCGCATACAGCGCATCGCCGACGATGGCATGGCCGATGGCCAGCAGGTGCACGCGCAGCTGGTGCGAGCGGCCGGTGACCGGCTCCAGCGCAAGCCGCGTGGTGCGCGCTGCCGCGTCGCGCTCGAGCACGCGCCAGCGCGTCAACGCCGGCTTGCCGTCGCTGAAATCGATTTTCTGCTTCGGCCGGTTCGGCCAGTCGGCGAGCAGCGGCAGGTCGATCTCTCCGGCGTCGGCCGCGACCAGCCCGTCGACCACCGCGACGTACTGCTTGTGCACCTCGCGCTGCGCGAACGCGTGGCTGAGCCGCCGCTGCGCCGCCTTGCCGCGGGCGAACAGCATCAGGCCCGAGGTCGACATGTCGAGCCGGTGCACCACCAGCGCATCGGGCCAGCCGGCCTGCACGCGGGCGGCCTGGTTGTCCAGGCCCTGCTCGCCGCGGCCCGGCACGGCCAGCAGGCCGCTCGGCTTGTCGACGACCAGCAGCGTGTCGTCGAGGTACAGGAAGTCGGGGTTCGGGTCGGGCATCGTCGAGTCGGGGGGTGGGCAGCGAATTTACCGTTGTGGGCGCACGCGCAAGAGCCTATACCTCGTGCGTTGTTTCCCGGTGTTTGGCGATGGACCTTGATTACTTCGGGTCGGAGCAGGACGTTCAAACGCTCGAACGGCAGCTGGTGGCCGCGGAGGGAGCGGCGCGATTGCCGTTGCTGACGGCGCTGGCGTGGTACCTGCGCCAGCGCGACACGCGGCGCGCGGTGGCGCTGGCCGACGAGGCCCAGGTGCTGCTGATCGCCGGTGAGACCACCGCTGAGCGGCAGGCGAGCCGCTGCGCGGCGCGCCTGGCCCTGGTGCAGGGCGAGGCGAAATGGCTGTTCGCCGAGCTGGAAGCGGCCCGGCACTGGCTGTCGCAGGCGCAACGGCGCTTCGAGGCGGTCGGCGATTTCGGCGGCGTGGGCGACGTCGCGCTGGCGCTGGCGACGCTGCTGCAGTACCACGGCGACGAGCCGCTGCAGGCACGCGAGTGCTTTGCCGCGGCCCAGTCCGCCTACCGCCGGGCCGGCGACGGGCTGCGGCAACGCTGTGCCGAGGCCAGCCTCGCGCTGGGCCTGTTCATGCAGGAGCCTGCGGCGGCCGTCGCGCGCTGGGGCGACGTCTTCGACGGCGCCACCGCGTCCGGCCACGGCGGCGTCGATGCGCGCATCGCGCTGCTGAACGGCTGGTTCGCCCAGTTCCGCGGCGACCTGGTGCAGGAGATCGCCTGCCACCAGCGCGCGTTCTCGCTGGCGCTGGCCGCGGGCCAGCTGCGCACGGCGATCATCGCGGCCGGCAATGTCTCGCGGGCGTTCGCCAGCCTGAACGATCCGGCCCAGGCGCTGGCCTGGGCGGAGCGCGCGATCGCGCTGGCCCGGCGAACGGAATGGCCGGCCACGCTGGCCTTCAGCCTCAGCTGGGTGAGCATGGCGCTGCACCAGATGGGCCGCTCGGCGGCGGCGCGCGACCTGCTGAGCGAAGGCCTGGCCGGGCTGGGGCGCCGCGCCGGCAGCTTCCATTCGATCGCGTCGACGCTGCTCGGCGACGTGTGCTTCAGCCTCGGCGAATACGCCGCCGCGGCCGACGCGTATGCGGTCACCGAGGACAACGAGCGCCGGGCCGGGCGCGCCACCTGGTACCTGGCCGACGCGCTGCGCGGCAAGTCGCTCGTGCTGTCGCGCTTTCGACGCCGCGATGAGGCCATCGCCGCCGCCGAGGAGGCGCTGGCGATCCACGTCAAGGCGGGCGTCCGGTGGCGGCAGGCCGCCTGCCTGCAGGCGCTGGCGACGATCGCCAGCGAACACCGGCTGCCACCGCCGGTCGGCTCGGCGGCGGCCAGCGGGGCGATCCACTACCTCGAACAGGCGCTCGCCATCGACGAAGGCACGCTCGGCAAGACCGTGTCCGACGAGCTGTGCAGCGACCTGTCGCGCGAGTACGAAGCGGTGGGCGACCTGGCGCGTGCCCTCGGCTTCGAGCGGCGCGCCGCCGCGACGCGCATGCGCATCCAGTCGAAGAAGGCGACCGACCTGGGCACGGCGATGCAGGTGCGCTTCGAGACCGAGCGCGCCAAGGCCGAATCCGAGCACCTGCGCGTGCTGGCCGAATCGGAGGCGCGCCGCGCCGACGCGGAGGCCGCGGCCAACCGGGCCAAGAGTGCCTTCCTGGCCAACATGAGCCACGAGCTGCGCTCGCCGCTGAACGCGATGCTGGGTTTCTCGCGCCTGCTGCTGCGCGACGAGACCCTGGGCGAGCGGGCGCGCCGCGACGTGGCCACCGTGCTGTCCAGCGGCGAGCACCTGTACCAGGTGGTGAACCAGGTGCTGGACCTGTCGAAGATCGAGGCCGGGCGCATGAGCGTGCAACTGGTGACCTTCAACCTGCACACCGTGCTGCACGAGCTGGAAGAGGTGTTCGTGCTGGGCGCTCGGCAGAAGGGCCTGCAACTCGTCGTGCAAGCCGTGCAGCCGCTGCCGGTGCGCGTGCAGGCCGATGTCGTGAAACTGCGCCAGGTGCTGGTCAACCTGTTGAGCAACGCAATCAAGTTCACGCCGCACGGCCGCGTGAGCCTGACGGTGCAGGCGGCCGGCGCAGGCCGCCTGCGCTGGCGCGTCGCCGACACCGGCGTGGGCATCGCGGCCCACGAGCTGGGGCAGCTGGGCGTCGCGTTCATGCAGGCGCAGGCCGGGCGGCAGGCCGCCGAGGGCACGGGCCTCGGGCTGGCGCTGAGCCGGGCCTTCGTGCAGCTGATGGGCGGCGAGCTGCGCTTGTCGAGCACGCCCGGCACGGGCACGACGGCGCAGTTCGAGATCCCGGTGCAGTTGCCCGAAGCCGACGCGGCGGCGGTCGAAGCGGCCGCACCCCGGCGCGCGATCTCGCTGGCCGCGGGCACGCCGGAGCAGCGCATCCTGGTGGTCGATGACCTGGCCGAGAGCCGGGCACTGCTGGCGCGGCTGCTGCAGCCGCTGGGTTTCGCGGTGCGCGAAGCCGCCAATGGCCAGGAGGCGCTGGACGCGTGGCGGCAATGGCAGCCGCACCTGATTCTGATGGACATGCGCATGCCGGTGATGGATGGGCGCGAGGCCACGCGGCGCCTGCGGGCCGCCGAGCCGCGCCGCGCCACCGTCGTGATCGCGCTGACGGCGAGCAGCTTCGACGAGCAGCGCGACGAGTTCCTGGCGCTGGGCTGCGATGAATTCCTGGCCAAGCCTTTCAAGGAGGAGGCCTTGCTGCAGGCCATCGGGCAGCAACTGGGCCTGCGCTACGAATACGAACACCCGCTGCCGGCCGAGAACGGGCCGGCGCTCGACCTGCGGCGCCTGGCGCAGGTGCCGCAAGCGTCGCTGGCCCGCCTGCGCAGCGCGCTGGAACACGGCGACGTGCAGGCGATCGAGCTGGCGCTGCAGGACCTGCGGCCTTGCGATCCCGACACGTTCGCAGCCCTGGCGGGGATGGCGGCGCGGTTCGAGTTCAAGCGCATCCACGCCGTGCTGAAAAGCCTGGCCCTCACTTCCGGAGAAACCTCATGAACACGATGCGTCGCCGATTCCTGCGTCACAGTGCCGCCGCGCTGGCGTGTGCCGGCCTCGTCGGGCCGCGCATCGCGCGCGCCCAGGTGCCGATCGACACGCTGCGCATCGTCGTCGGCTTCGCGGCCGGCGGCACCGCCGACCTGCTCGCGCGCAGCGTGGCCGAGGCCTTGCGCGGCAGCCATGCCCGCACCACCCTCGTCGACAACAAGCCGGGTGCCGGCGGGCAGTTGGCCATCCTGGCCGTGAGGGGCGCGCCGGCCGACGGCAGCACGCTGCTGCTCACGCCGTCGTCGATGCTGACGATCTTTCCGCACACCTACAAGCAGCTGCAGTACGACCCGGTGAAGGACGTGGTGCCGGTGTCGCTGGCCAGCGTCTTCGATCTGGCCTTCGCGGTCGGGCCGCTGGTGGACGCATCGGTCGGCACCCTGCAGGAGTTCCTCGCATGGGCCCGCGCCCATCCCGAATCCGCCGGCTACGGCTCGCCGGCGGCCGGCTCGTCGCCGCATTTCGTCGGCGAGATGCTCAGCCGCGCCGGCAGCGCCAACCTGCGCCACGTGCCGTACCGCGGCAGCCAGCTTGCGGTGCTGGACCTGAGCAGCGGGCAGGTGGCCGCCGTGTCGGCGCCGCTGGGCGACCTGCTGCCGCACCTGCCGGCCGGGCGCATCCGGCTGCTCGCGGTGTGCGGCACCCGGCGCAGCCGCTTCGCGCCGCAGGTGCCCACCTTCGTGGAGCAGGGCCTGAAGGACATCGTCGCCGACGGCTGGTTCGGCTTCTACCTGCCCGGCGCCGCGAGCCCGGAGACTGCGCAGCGCGCCAACGCCGCACTGCGGGCCGCGCTGGCGAAGCCGTCGATGGTCGACGAGTTCGCGCAGATGGGCCTGGAGGTGAGCGGTTCCAGCCCGGCCGAACTGGCGGGCCTGCAGCGGCGCGACTCCGAACGCTGGGCGGGGGTCGTCAAGGCGGTCGGCTTCACGGCGATCTGATCATCGCCGACACTGGCCGCATGCATGAACAGCAAGCGCTGGCCCGCGCACGGGCCCTGATCTCGCGCGGCGGTCGCCGCATCCTGGGCCTGGTGGGGCCGCCCGGCGCCGGCAAGTCGACCGTCGCGCAGCAGCTGGTCGAGGCGCTGGGCGGTGCGGCGGTGCTGTTGCCGATGGACGGCTTCCATCTCGCGAACGTCGAGCTGGCCCGCCTCGGCCGGGCCGGCCGCAAGGGCGCGCCGGACACCTTCGACGCGGCCGGCTACGTCGCGCTGCTGCAGCGCGTGCGTGCGCAGCGCGAGGGCATCGTCTACGCGCCGGAGTTCCGCCGCGAGATCGAGGAGCCGATCGCTTCGGCCATCCCGATCGCCGCCGAGGTGCCGCTGGTGGTCACCGAAGGCAACTACCTGCTGCTCGACCAGCACGGCTGGGGCGGCGTGCGGCCGCTGCTCGACGAGGCCTGGTTCGTCGAGGTCGACGAGGCCGTGCGCCGGCGGCGCCTGGTCGAGCGCCACATGCGCTTCGGCCGCAGCGAGGCGGACGCACGCGCCTGGGAGGCCGGCACCGACCAGCCGAATGCGGTGCTGATCGCCGGCACCGCCGCGCGCGCCGACTGGCGCTGCGCGGTCGGCTGACCGTTCACTTGCGGCTGTAGGTGATCTTCCTGGCACCGCCTTCGCAGCTGCCGACCACCTTGGCATCGCCGACCTTGTCGGTGTCGACGATCTCCAGCACGTAGCCGGTGACCTGCTTGCCGTCGAGCTTGGCGGCGATCTCGGTCTTCAGTTCGTCGCACGACTTGCCGGCGGCGAAGGCGGGGGCGGCGGCGAGCAGCAGGGCGGACAGGGCGAGGGTGGCTTTCATCGAGGTTCTCCGTGGGGTGGTTTGGATTGTTCGGGCGCGCATGGTGCCATGCCGCGCGGGGTCAGGGACAGCTGCGCACTTCGCGGCCGGTCCATTTGAGCGCCGGGTCGGGCCGCTGCAGCTGGTCCGACAGCACGCCGCTCAGCCGGCCGCTGTTGCCGAACGCGAAGTTGCCGCCGTAGTCGATGTCGGCGATCAGCCAGCGGCCGTCGATGCGGTTCAGCAGCACGGTGTCGGTCCAGCCGGTGGCGTCGGTCTTGCCGCCGTCGTCGAAGAACATGCGCACCGGCACCCACGCGATGTCGCGGCCGAGCCGCGCCGGCTGGGCCTTCACGCGGGTCGGGCCTTCGAACAGGCTGGAGTAGAGGTCGCCTTCGACGAAGGGCGGCTTGTCGCCCGGCGCGGTGGCGAGGAAGGCCTCGTCGTAGCGGTGCGCGGTCTTCAGCAGGCAGTGCAGGCGCGGCGTGATCATCGCGCCGATCAACTGCAGCGCCGGGCCGTCGGGCGCTCCGCCGTTCGGCAGCTGGGCGATGCGCAGTTCATAGAACGCCTGCACGGCGGCCTGCGGCCCGGGCGCGGGCTCGGCCGCGGCTGCGGCTGCGGCCAGCGCCGGGCCGGCGAGCAGCCAGGCCATCCACCGGCGCAGGCTCATCGGGCCACCGCCTTGCGCGAGCCGTCCTCGAACAGCTCGTCGTCGCGCAGCAACTGGCCGGCTTCATCCCATTCGCGCTCGCGCGACAGCTTGGCGCGGGCGTCGTAGCTGCGTTCGCTGCGCAGCCGGCCCTGGTCGTCGTACTGCTTGTGCGCGGCCAGCGGCGTGCTGTCGTAACGGTCGGCGACGAGCCAGCTGCCTTCGAAGGCGACGCGGCCGTTGTCGTGGTAGCGCGTGTCGCGGCGCACCGGCTTGCCGTCGACGGCGACGAACTCCTGCTTCTCGCGCGGCTGGCCGTTCAGGTACCAGCGCTGCTCCAGCAGCAGCTCGCTGCCGCGCTCGGTGGGCGTCCAGCGGCGTTCGCGCACCAGCGTGCGGTTCTCGTGGAACTCCTGGTCGAGCGTGGTGATGCGGCGCGGGCGCTCGGCCGTTCCGGCGCGCACCCATTGCACTTCGCGGCGTTTGACGCCGTCCTCGGCGAAGTTGCGGTCGATGCCGCCGGTCTCGGTGCGCTCGCTGGTCTCGGCGGGCTTGCCGTTGTCCCACAGCGATTCGCTGCGCACGCGTTCGCCGCGCAGCAGCACCAGGTGGCTGCGCTCGCGGCCGTCGTGGCCGTACAGCGTGACCTGGCCCGGGCTGCCCTTGAAGCCGCACCAGGCGGCATCGTCGGCATGCGGCGCGAACAGCGGGCGCGGGCCGCAGCGCAGCGCCGACAGCTGGCCGCGCGCGGTGAACTCGGCCACCGCCAGCTCTCGACCGTCGTCGTCGTTGAAGCTCAGCCGGCCCAGCGGGCCGTTGGCATGCCAGCTGCGCGACAGCCCGATGCGCGTGCCGTTGCGGAAGGTCTCTTCGCGCAGCACCGGGTTGTTGCCTTCGGTGGCGGCGAATTCGCGCGCGAGGCCGTCGCGGTTGCCGCGCTCGTTGGTGTTGAACTCGCTTTGCAGCACACCCTTGCGGTAGTAGCGCATCACGCCCATGAAGACGCCGTCGCGCAGCTCCTGGTCGCGCTGCAGCGGGCCGCCGGCACCGTCGCGGCAATGCATCGTGCCGCTCCTGCCCTTCGTCGTGTGGCCGTTGGCCGGGTCGACCGGCTGGCCGTCGAGGTCGCAGACGAGGAGGGCGTGGGCCGCCAGCGGTGCCAGCGCGAGCGAGAGCAGGAGGGCGGCGGATCGGTGCATCGGCGGATTGTCTCCGGCGCCGCGGCGGGCGGTCGCGGCAGCAAGTCACGCTCGGCAAGAACTTCGGGGGATTATTGTTTGACAGAAACTCTTCTGCGACACTCGCGGCCATGAAAGAACCCGCCCTGAGCCGCGCGCTCGCTGCCGCCTGCGTGGTGCTGGCCGTCCTGTTGCCGCTGGCCACGGCGATCGCGCTGTGGCTGCTGCCGATGCCGGCATGGCCGGCGCGTTTCGGCATCGCCGGCTTCGGCGGCCCCACCGCCCAGCTGGAGCCCTGGCAGGTCGACGTCGCGTGGCTGGCCGGCATGCTGCCGGTGTCGTGTGCGGCCTGCGGGCTGTGGCATGCGCGGCGCTGCTTCCAGAGCTTTGCGCGGGGGGACTACTTCAACGAGACGGCAGTCGGCAGCCTGCGCGGCCTGAGCATCGGCATGCTGGCGGCGGCGGTGGCCGGGCTGGTGGCGCCGAGCCTGGTGTCGGTGGCGCTGAGCTGGAACCTCGGCCCCGGGCACCGGTCGCTGGCGGTCGGTTTCGGATCGAACGACCTGCTGTTGCTGCTGTTCGCGGCGGTGGTGTGGCAGATCGCGGCGGTGATGCGGCGCGCGGTGGCCATCGCCCGCGAGAACGAGGCCTTCGTTTGAGATGCCGATCGTCGTCACGCTCGACGTCGTGCTGGCCGACCGCAAGGTGAAGTCGAAGGCGCTGGCCGAATACATCGGCATCACCGAGGCCAACCTGTCGCTGCTGAAGCAGGGCAAGGTCAAGGGCGTGCGCTTCGACACCTTGCAGCGCATCTGCGAGTACCTGCAGTGCCAGCCCGGCGACCTGTTGGCCTGGGTACCGGATGAGCCTTCGTAACCCGGATGCCAATCCGGGACATGTCGGACAAACCCCGGATTGGCATCTGGGCTACGGGGCGGCCCGCATTCCCACGGGGGATCGGTCGATGTACCCATCGACCGAGGGGTCGTCACTTCACTCGCCAGATCACGTTGCCGACGTCATCTGCGACCAACAAGGCCCCTTGCTTGTCGAGCGCGACGCCCACTGGCCGGCCCATCGCATTGCCCTCGGACGACAGGAAGCCGCCCAGCACGTCGACCGGCGGACCGGCCGGCTTGCCCTGCGCGAACGGCACGAAGATCACCTTGTAGCCGCTGTGGGGCTTGCGGTTCCACGAGCCGTGCTGGCCGATGAACATGCCGTCGGCGAACGCGGCCGGCAGCGAGTTGCCGCGGGCCGACGCGAGGCCGAGCGACGCGGTGTGCGGCCCGAGCGCGTAGTCCGGCGCGATCGCCTTGGCGACCATCTCGGGCTGCGCCGGCTTGACGCGCTCGTCGACGTGGGCGCCGTAGTAGCTGAAGGGCCAGCCGTAGAAGGCACCGTCCTTCACCGACGTCATGTAGTCGGGCACGAGGTCGCTGCCGATCTCGTCGCGCTCGTTGACGACGGTCCACAGCGCGCCGGTCTGCGGCTCGAAGGCCAGGCCGTTCGGGTTGCGCAGGCCGGAGGCGAACACGCGGTGCGCACCGGTCTTCGTGTCGACCTCCCAGATCGCCGCGCGGCCTTCTTCGGCGGCCAGGCCGTTCTCGCCGACGTTGCTGTTGGAACCGGTGGTGACATAGAGCTTGCTGCCGTCGGCGTTGGCGATCAGGTTCTTGGTCCAGTGATGGTTGACGGTGCCGGCCGGCAGGTCGACCAGCTTGCTGCCGCTGCCTTGCAGCTGCGTCGCGCCCGGCGTGTAGTCGAAGCGCACGACTGCATCGGTATTGGCGACGTAGAACGCGTTGCCGACCAGGGCCATGCCGAAGGGCGACTGCAGGTTGGCGATGAAGACGCTGCGGGTTTCGGCCACACCGTCGCCATCGGCATCGCGCAGCAGCGTGATGCGGTTGGCACTGGGCACGCCGGCACCGGCCTTCTTCATCGTCATCTTCATGAACCAGCCGCGGATGCCCTTGCCGTCGTCGGGTTTCGGCGGGGCGTTGGTCTCGGCGACCAGCACGTCGCCGTTGGGCAGCACGCTGATCCAGCGCGGGTGCTCGAGGCCGGTGGCGAAGGCCTGCACCTGGGTGCCGGGGGCCGACGTGGGCTTGACGCCGCTTGGCCAGCCGGTGGCGGGGGCGATGTTGACCAGCGGGATCAGGCTCTTGTTCGGTGGCGGCAGTTTCGGGTTCGGGCCGGTGCCGTCGGCGACCTGCAGGTTGGCGGTGCCGCCGCAGGCGGCCAGGACGAGCAATGCGGCCAGGGGAAGAGGGCGGAGGTTCATGGCGGGACTGTCCGGCCGCGCGCGAGAGAGAGGTGTAGGCCGATGGCTCGACACCGTGTCGGACAGCGCAGGGGCAGCCGGTTTGTGGGCATCGTCTGACAGGGATTGGCGACGCAGGCTGACGGCAGGGGCCGGGAGGGGCTTCTAAGGTTGAGGCGTCTCAGGACAAGGCTGCAGGTGGCGCGTGCGCTGCTGCAACAGGCTCAACCAGATCGCCCCCGGGCGTACGACAGGAGAATGACCATGAACAAGCACACTTTGACGACGACGGCCGCTGCGGCATTGCTGGTATCGGTGGCCCTGGTGGGCTGCGGCAAGCGCGATGCAGCGGAAACCACGGCAGCCAAGACGAATGATGGCGTGATCGCCCAGGCGGAGCAGAAGGGCCGCGACTTGCAGGCCGATGCCTCGCGCGGCATGGACCAGGCCAAGCAGGCCGGCCGCGACATGGCCGACGACGCCAAGGCCGCGACCACGAAGGCCGGCGACAAGGTGGCCGATGCGGTGATCACGACCAGCGTGAACGCAGAACTGGCCAAGGACTCGAGCCTCAGCGCGCTGAAGATCAACGTCGACACGGCCGACGGGCGCGTGGCGCTGCGCGGCACGGCGCCGAGCGAAGCCGCCCGCGAACGGGCGACTCAGCTGGCGTCGAACGTGAAGGGCGTGGTCAGTGTCGACAACCAGTTGACGGTGGAACCAGCGAAGGGCTGACCACGTAGCGCGGCCAGCAGATTTCGTCTGGCCGCGCTTCCTCATTGCCTGTCGTCGTCGCATGACGCTGTGCTGTGGGCGTCCTCCGCCGTGGTGTGGCTGTTTTCTTCGAGTGCGCGGTGCATTTTCTCGAGTGCAGCGATGTCCTCGGAGGCCTCCGACGGCTTGCCTGCCTTGATGATCTGGTGCGCCTCCTTGACAGCTCTTTCTGCTTGAAGATCCAGATGAGTCGCCATTCTGGGAAGTCCGCCCGGCGGAAATCTGCGCAGTCCCGTGCCTTTGAGTTCCGTGCCCCTGACCTTCTCTCGGCCGAGAGGCGGACTTGACTTGTGCCTCGCGACTTTTACCGTTCCTTTCTGGCATACGGGGTTGCGGTACCTGACCGGGCTTTTGCCGTCGGCTCGCATCTTGAGAGTGACACGTTGAACCACGGCGGGTGAGCCCTGGTCGACCGGATACGGCGATCTCGGGCTGCCGGCCATCGGCGACAACGGTGGACGAGAGGCAGAAGGTGGTTGATGCGTGTTCGATTCCGGAGGGCGTTGCTCCGGACTCAGACTCCTGACGGAAAGCTTCGCGCGCGTCTTTGCGTCTTCGGTGCGCTGTCGATGCCGGCTCCGCGAGCGGTCGGGCGTGACGCTTGCTGTTCGGTTCAACGGGGCGGAGAAGCGCAGCGGTTGGACTTTCGTCGGATGGTGCGCGGGAATCTCGCGATACTGTTTATGCTGCGTAAACGATGCTGATTGAACACGGCGCGTTTGCCGAGGGCTCAGCCCCAACCGCGCCAGCAGGGTTTCGGCCTTGTCGTTCGGCGGAACCTTACCCGCCTCCCGTGAACCGAATCGCCGAATTGTTGGAATCTCCACCTGCGCACTGTGCCGGCGCACCTTGTCGAAACTCATGTACCTACCCCTGGATCGTCGAAGGACGAAATGTGCTGCTGGGTGGCATGACGTGTGGAAGTGGTTCCCCGTCTTGTGACGGGGCTACCAAAAGCAAAGGGCCACCGCAGGGTGGCCCTTATCGCTACCGAACAACGCTCGCGAAGAGCATCGACGGGATCTGGCGCCGGGTACGGGTTCCGGGTTCCGCCCAGTGGTGCGGTCGGTTTGTCGCCTTGATGGAGAAGGATTGTGCCGCAGCGATGTGACAGCGATCTTTCAAAAAGCGCTCTAAAAGCAACGCTTGTCATGCGATGTCAGGAGGGAGGGGCTAAGCTCCCGCCCTTGCGCGCGCGGAGCCACCCTCCGGCGGGCGCCGAAGTACCACCGTGGAGATCCTGCGTGTTTCGTTTGTTCGAGAGCCTGCTGCACCCGTACCCCGACACGGTGCCCGTTCCGCCGCCGCGCGGTTTCTTCTCCTTCGTGTGGGCCTGCACGCTGGGTTCGCGCCGCTTCGTGCTCGGCATGATGTCGCTCACGGCCCTGCTGGGCGTGTTCGAGGCGCTGCTGTTCAGCATGATGGGTCGCGTGGTCGACTGGCTGGGTGCGACCCCGGCTGCCGAGCTGTGGACGCAGCACCGCGGCACGTTGCTGTTGCTGGCCGCGATCCTGCTGGCCAGCCCGGTCGCGGTGGCGCTGCAGACGCTCTTCAAGCACCAGGCGCTGGCCGGCAACTTCCCGATGCGGCTGCGCTGGAACTTCCACCGGCTGATGCTCGCGCAGAGCATGAACTTCTACCAGGACGAGTTCGCCGGCCGCGTCGCGGCCAAGGTGATGCAGACTTCGCTGGCCGTGCGCGACACGGTGATGATCCTGACCGACATCCTGGTCTTCGTCGTCATCTACTTCACGACGATGGTGGTGGTGGTCGGCGCCTTCGACGCGCGGCTGCTGGTGCCGTTCCTGGCGTGGCTGGCACTCTACGTCTCGGCCCTGCGCTACTTCGTGCCGCGCCTGGGCAAGGTCGGCCAGGCACAGGCCGACGCGCGCTCGCTGATGACCGGCCGCATCACCGACGCCTACACCAACATCGCCACCGTCAAGCTGTTCTCGCACGCGCAGCGCGAGGCCGGCTTCGCCCGCTCGGCGATGCAGGAATTCATGCAGACGGCGTATGCGCAGATGCGCCTCGTCAGCGGCTTCGAGATCGTCAACCACAGCCTGAGCATCGGCCTGATCATGTCGACCACCGGCGCCACGCTGTGGCTGTGGGCCCAGGGCGAGCTGGGCATCGGCGCAGTCGCGGCGGCCACCGCGATGGCGCTGCGCCTGAACGGCATCTCGCACTGGATCATGTGGGAGATGGCCTCGCTGTTCGAGCACATCGGCACGGTGCATGACGGCATCAACACCCTGTCGCGCCCGCAGGCGGTGGTCGACCGGCCGGATGCGCGCCCGCTGGCGGTGACGCGCGGCGAGGTCCGCTTCGAGCAGGTGAGCTTCGCGTACGGCGGCAGCAGGCCGGTGATCGACAACCTGTCGCTGCACATCCGCCCGGGCGAGAAGATCGGGCTGGTCGGGCGCTCGGGCGCCGGCAAGTCGACCATCGTGAACCTGCTGCTGCGCTTCTACGACGTCGAGTCCGGCCGCGTGCTGGTCGACGGGCAGGACATCGCCGGCGTGACGCAGGACAGCCTGCGCGCGCAGGTCGGCATGGTGACGCAGGACACGTCGCTGCTGCACCGCTCGGTGCGCGACAACGTGCTCTACGGCCGGCCGGATGCGGACGACGCACAGATGATCGCGGCGGCGAAACGCGCCGAGGCGCACGAGTTCATCCAGGGCCTGACCGACCCGAAGGGGCGGCAGGCCTACGACGCACACGTCGGCGAGCGCGGCGTCAAGCTGTCGGGGGGCCAGCGCCAGCGCATCGCGATCGCGCGCGTGATGCTGAAGGACGCGCCGATCCTGCTGCTCGACGAGGCCACCAGCGCGCTCGACTCCGAGGTCGAGGCGGCGATCCAGGCCAGCCTGTACCGGCTGATGGAAGGCAAGACGGTGGTGGCGATCGCGCACCGCCTGTCGACCATCGCGGCGATGGACCGGCTGATCGTGCTCGACAAGGGGCGCATCGTCGAGGAAGGCGACCACCGCAGCCTGCTGGCCCAGGGCGGGCTGTATGCGCGCCTGTGGGCGCACCAGAGCGGTGGGTTCCTGGGGGAGGAGGCCGGCGACGAGGAGGTGCCGGTCAAGGCGGAGCAGGCCGCCGAGTCGCTCGCCTGAAGGCGACCCTCTCACCGGGCCCGGACCGGCGGCGTCGCGTTGCAGACGTTGATGTGCCGCGGGCTGTGCACGAACCATTCCTCGCGCCGCACGCGCCGCGCCTGCAGCAGGGCCTGCCAGGTTGGCGTGTCCGTCCGCATGATCTCCAGTGCGGGGCGTTCGCCCACGGGAATGTCGGCGACCAGCCGCACGCGCCGGATGGCACTGCGCTGCGCGGCTTCGGCGTAGAAGCCCATGTCTGCCGTGCCGCGTGGCAGCGCCGACAGCCACTGCATGCCCTGCAGCACCCGCCCCACCACCGTGATGTTCAGGTCCAGCCCGCGCGGTGCCTGCCCGATCACCGCATACAGCTCGCTGCCGTTGCTGCTGTCGACCGCCATGTCGCGTCCGGCACCGAGCGTGCCGTAGCAGTGCGCCAGCCATGCCCGGCCGCTGCGCGGGTCGGCCGCCACCGGCATGCCGTCGACGAAACCGGTGACCGGCGCCCAGCCATCGACGTCCGGCAAGCGGGTGAGCGGCAGTCCCTTCAACGGGACCGAGAACTCCGCCGGCAGCTTCTTCGTCGCGCTGCCCAGCGATTTTGCCCGCTCGGGGGCCTCGGCATCCGGGTCGCCCCACTGCGCGACGTAGTTGTCCTGCACCCGCAGCACGGCGAGTCCGTCGTAGAAGCCCTCGTGCGCCAGCGTGCGGATGTTGGCCGCGTGCTGCGGCGCGAAGCGCGGGGCCAGCTCGATGATGACCGGGCCGCTGCGCGGATCGGCCAGTTCGAGCACCAGCGTGTTGGCAGGATCCAGCGGGCGCCAGTCGCCGGGCGCCGATCGCTCGATGACCTGGGCGGCGGTCAGCGCCGGCGCGGCACCCGCATCGATTGCAGCGAGGACAACGACAAGGCAAGCCACTGAAGCGAAGAGACGGCTTGAAGGCATGGTCGGGGTTTCGGCGAGTGGGTGGCAGCCACGATAGCAGCCCGGGCTGCGCGTCAGGGCCGTGGCCGATGCCACCACCACCGCCTCGCCGCCAGCAGCGCCGCCATCGCGTAGGCCACCGCGCTGGCGGCCAGCGCCCACCGGGCACCGAACGTGCCGGCAAACCAGCCTCCACCGAGCGCACCCGCCACGATGCCGACGTGGCCGACGGTGCGGATGCCGGCATCCACGCGGGCCAGCCGGTCCGCGGACACCAGCGTCTGCCGCAGCGTGCGGTCGTGGACGTCGTGCACCGTGTGCCCGCCGTCCCCGATGACCTGCTGGCCGATCAGCAGCGCGGCGGCCAGCAGCCCCGCGATCTCTGCCAGCGGCAGCAGGCCGTTCCCGAGTGCAAGCAAGGCGAGCCCGATGGCCATCGCGCGCCCGCTGCCGAAGCGGCGCCCGAGCGCAGGCGACAGCGCCCCAGCGGCCACCGCCCCCAGCGCGCCGGTCGCGAAGATCAGGCCCAGGGTGCCGGTGCCGAAGGCCAGGTCGCGCGAGACGAAGATCATGTAGCTGGTGCCCGCGATGCCCATGCCCACGCTGGACAGCAGCTGGGTGACGGCCAGGGCGCGCAGCGATCCATCGTGGGCGATGGTGCGCAGGCCGTCATGCGCTTCGGCGGCGATCTGTCGCCAGCCCGCGAGGGCCTGTGCAGCCGGCTCGCTGCGCACCGCGGGCGCGTGGTCGATGCCGCGCAGGCAGAGCGCCGATGCCAGGTAGCTCGCCGCATCGACGGCCAGTGCCAGCACCGCACCGGCGCCCTGGTAGAGCCAGCCACCCAGGGCGAAGGCGACGGTCTCCGACAAGCTGGTGCCGATCGACAGCTGCGCATTGCCGGTCGACAGCTGGTCGGCGGCGATGCGTTGCGCCATCCACGCCGAGCGCGCCAGCTCGAAGGCCACCGTCAGCAGCCCGCCGGCGGCCGCCGCAACGGCCAGCATCCAGAACGTCACCTGCCCGGCATGCGCCAGCCCGGCCAACAGCATCAACAGCGCTGCGCGCGCGACGTCGGTGCACAGCATCACGGTTCGCTTGCGCCATCGGTCGACCAGCGTGCCCAGCAGCACCGCGCCGGCGGCGCCGGCGGCCACGTCGGCCATCAACAGCCAGCCCATCTGCAGGGGAGTCGCGTGCAGGCCCAAGGCCGCCAGCCATGGAATGGCCAGGCGGCTGAGCATCGATCCGAAGTTGGAGACGAACTCGGCGGCGAGGACGCGATGGAAAGGGGAGACGCGCATGGGCGGCGCATTGTCGCCGCCCAGCGTCGCAGGGAAATCCGATGCGGGTCAGCGATGCCCGTCCCAGTCGCGGCGGTCGTGATCGCGATCGCGCCAGTCGCGGCCCGGGCCATAGTACGGCGCCGGTTCGACCACCACCGTGCGTTGGCGGTACCCGCGGGGCGGCACGACGATGCAGGCGCTGAGCAGCTGCGTCACGGCGACGATGCCGACCAGGCCCAGCATGCGGCGGTTCAGAATGCGTTTCATCGTGGTCTCCTGTGGGCCGGACAGCGGCCCTGCAACGACAACGGGTGCCGTCGCGACGATGTTGACGCCCGCACGTTGCTGCGAGGTAAAGGCCGCGTATCCGCGTGTGCCCGGCGCCGCTATCCGACGCTCCGCACCGGCTGGGCGCGCCGTTGCCGTTCCAGCATCCACAGCAGGTAGGCCACGATCGCGACGTTCAGCAGCAGCGTCGCGACACGCAGCGCGCTCACGCGCTGCAGCAGCTCGTAAAGTTCCACCGGCACGTAGATGGCGCCACCGGCCGCGCCCAGCCAGGCGGCCCAGCGGTAGCCGTGCCACAGGCCGTAAGCCTCGGCCAGCCGCACGCTCGCATACAGCGCGGCCAGGCCTGCGAACAGCCACAGCCGCGCATCGGTCAGCTGCGTGCTGGCTTCCAGGAAGATGTGCGGAAAGTGCCGGTCCGGGTCGAGGTGCAGCCCGGCGATCAGCGCCTCGGCCAGGTGCCGCACGTCGCGATGCAGCAGCGACAGCAGGCCGAAGCCGCCGGCCAGCACCGCCACGCCCTTGACGGCCTCGAACACCGCGACGGCCTGCATCGTGCGCGGCGGGTGGTTCGTGCTGCTCATGACGTCAGGGGACGTGCGGCCGGCGCGTCGATCACCAAGTCGCTCAGCGGCTGCGCGACGCAGGGCAGGATGAAGCCCTGCTGCTTCTCTTCGGCGCTGAGGCCGGGCCACTCGATCGGGTACTGGATGCGCCCGCTGACGAGCTTGCAGATGCAGGCGCGGCAGGTGCCGTTGCGGCATGAACTGGGCAGCCGCACGCCGGCCCGCTGCGCCGACTTGACGAGCCCCTGCAGCGGCGGTGCCTCGAAACGGTAGCCGCCGGGCTCGACCCAGGCCTGGAATGGCGGCGCGTCCTCCACGCTCATGCGTCGCCGCCTTCGTGCAGGAACCTCACCTTCACCTTGCGCCCCTTCAGCTTGCCCTGGTTGAGGCGTTGCAGCGCCTGCCTGGCGATCGCACGGTCCACGGCGACGTAGGTCGAGAATTCGCCGACCTGGATCTTGCCGACCTGCGCGGCCGTGAAGCCGGCCTCGCCGGTCAGCGCACCCAGCACGTCGCCCGGGCGGATCTTCTCCTTGCGCCCGCCGAGGATCTGCAGCGTCAGCATCGGCGCGGTCAGCGGGCCGGAGCCGGTCGGCGTCAACTCCGACAACGGGTGCCATTCGGATTCGCGCCCCTGCACCTGCTCGATCTGGCCGACGCGGCCCATCTCGTCCATGCTCGCGAGACTGAAGGCCCAGCCGTCCTCGTCGCCGCGGCCGGTGCGGCCGATGCGGTGCGTGTGCACCTCGGGGTCGGGCGTGATGTCGACGTTGATCACCGCTTCGAGCTGCGCGATGTCCAGGCCGCGCGCGGCCACGTCGGTGGCCACCAGCACCGGGCAGCTGCGGTTGGCGAACTGCACCAGCACCTGGTCGCGGTCGCGCTGCTCCAGGTCGCCGTGCAGCGCGAGGGCCTGCACGCCTTGCGCGTTCAGCACGTCGACCAGGTCGCGGCACTGCTGCTTGGTGTTGCAGAAGGCGATCGTGCTGGCCGGGCGGAAGTGGTGCAGCAGCAGGCCGACCGCATGCAGGCGCTCGTCGTCCTTCACCTCGTAGAAGCGCTGGCGGATCTTGGCCGCGGCGTGCTGCTCGGCCAGCTTGACCTCGCGCGGCTCGCGCAGGAACTGCTGGCTCAGCTTGGCGATGCCGTCGGGGTAGGTGGCCGAGAACAGCAGCGTCTGGCGCTGCTTCGGGCAGCGCTTGGCCACCGCGACGATGTCGTCGAAGAAGCCCATGTCGAGCATGCGGTCGGCTTCGTCGAGCACCAGCGTGTTCAGCGCGGCCAGCGACAGCGTCTCGCGCTCGAGGTGGTCGAGGATGCGCCCCGGCGTGCCGACGACGATGTGGGCGCCGTGCTCCAGGCTCGCGATCTGCGGGCGCATCGTCGCGCCGCCGCACAGCGTCAGCGTCTTGACGTTGTCTTCGGCGCGCGCGAGGCGGCGGATCTCCTGCGTGACCTGGTCGGCCAGCTCGCGCGTCGGGCACAGCACCAGGGCCTGCACCTCGAAGCGCTTCGCGTCCAGCCGCGCCAGCAATGCCAGCGCGAAGGCGGCGGTCTTGCCGCTGCCGGTCTTGGCCTGCGCGATCAGGTCGTGGCCGGCCAGCGCGATCGGCAGGCTGGCCGCCTGGATCGGCGTCATGGTCTCGTATCCGAGGCGCGACAGGTTCTCGAGGGTCGCGGGCGACAGCGGCAGCTGGCTGAACGGAAGGCTCTGGGTCATGGCCCGATTATCGGTGGCGAGACAAGAGCGCTGATCCAGGCCTGCTATTGATTGCCTTGTCCTGGATCTGGGTGCCCAGGTGGGAGCTGCATGGCCATGTACGGGCCTATTGCTGTCCTGATGGTCGCAACGTGGCGCGCAGCGGCGCTGACGGCCTCGCACTGCTTCTTCCTGCGTTGAGCGTGCGGCTCCTCGGAGCGGGGCGCAAGGCGTGCAGGGGCTGATTTTCTTCTCAGGTCTGAGGTTCGTGTGAATTCCATGGAGCGGGCACAGTTGCGGACAAAGGTCTGCACTGAGTGCCCACGCCAGGCAGTTCGTTCCTGGTTAACGGTGTGCCGCCATTCTGGTCAGCAGCGTCTTGACGTTCGACTCCGCCGACAACCGCTGCGACAGGTACTCGGCCAGCCGCACATGCTGGCTGAACACCACGTTGAAGCGCAGGTGCGGGTCGCCGGCACCGTCGGCCATGAAGGTCGCGCCGCGCGCCAGCAGGATGCCGTTGCGGTAGGCGTCCTTCACCAGTTCGTCGATGTCGACACCGTGTGGCACCGTGCCCCACAGGAAGAGGCCGCCTTCGCCGGGGTGGTCGAGCAGCACGCCGGCCTGGCGCAGCTGCCGCGTCGCCAGCCCGCGCGCGGTGGCCAGCTTCTGCTGCAGCCGATCGAGGTGCTTGCGGAAGCGGCCGGTCGACAACAGTTCGAGCAGCACGTGCTCGTTGAGCGCGGCCGTCGTCAGCACCGACAGGATCTTCTCGCGCAGCAGCGGCTTCAGCCACTTCGGCTCGGCGGCGATGTAGCCCAGGCGCAGTGCCGGGCTCAGCGCCTTGCAGAAGCTGGAGTAGTAGATGACGTTGCGCAGCTCGGACAGCTGCGCCAGCCGCGTCGCATGGCCCGGGTGGAAGTGGCCTTGCACGTCGTCCTCGGCGACCAGGAAGCCGTGCCGCTCGGCCAGCCCGAGCACGCGGTGCAGGTTGGCCGCGCTGCTGCCCCAGCCGGTCGGGTTGTGCAGCACGCTCTGCACGAACATCAGGCGCGGCCGGTGCTCGATGCAGGCGGCCTCGATCTGCGCCAGGTCGGGGCCGTCGGGCCGCCGCGTGATGGGCACGATGCGCACGCCCATCTCGCGCAGCCGGCCGAACAGCAGGAAGTAGCCGGGGTTCTCGACCATCACCGCGTCGCCCGGCTGCAGGAAGCTGCGGCAGATCAGGTCGATCGCATGCGTGCCGCCGAAGGTGGTGAGCACGCGGCTCGCGTCGACCGCGATGCCCTGGCTGCGCATCAGTGTCGCGATGCGCTCGCGCAGCTCGGGCAGGCCCTGTGGCGGACAGCGCGCCGCCATGCCGCCGTGGGCGCGTGCCAGCCCGCGCTGCACGGCGGTCGCGGGGATCGCGTCTTCGAGCCACGACACCGGCAGCGCACCGCTGCTGGCCGGCAGCACGCCGGCCCGCTGGTCGTGCGCCTGCTGCACCAGCCACACCGGTTCCTGCTCTTCACCGGCTTCGAGCAGGGCCTGGAACGGCTGCTGCGCGGCAGCCTCGCAGACGAAGAATCCGGCGGTGCCGCGCGAGTCGATCAGCGCTGCCGCGACCAGCCGGTCGTAGGCGGTGACGACGGTGTTGGGGCTGACACTCAATTGCTTTGCGAGCGTGCGGATCGACAGCAGCTTGGCGCCGGCGGACAGCTGGCCGCCTTCGATCAGCGCACGCAGCCGGCTCTCGATCTGGTCGGCCAGCGGCACGGTCGAATCGCGGTCGAGGGTGAACACGGTGCAGGTCTCCGGATCGCTCAGCGCGTCAGCAGCAACACGGCCAGCACCGCGAGCGAGCCTGCCATGATGGCATTGAACGCCTCGCGGCGGCCCGGCCGCGTCAGCACGCGGCGCAGGCCGGAGCCGAACAGCGCCCACAGCGAGATGCACGGGAAGTTGATGCCCAGCGTCACCGCCATCACGAGCAGCGCGCCGGCCGCGGTGCTCATGTCGCTCGGCATGAAGACGGTGGCGAGGGTCACCGACTTGAGCCAGGTTTTCGGGTTGACGAACTGGAAGGCGACCGCCTCGGTGAACGACAGCGGGCTGGCGAGTTCCGCGCCGAAGACGATCGGCGTCGTCAGCCTCCAGGCCATCCACAGCAGGTAGAGCGATCCGGCCACGCGCAGTGTGTCGTGGATCACCGGGTGCTGGACCAGCACCGCGCCCAGGCCCATGCAGGTCACCCAGGTCTGGATGCCGTTGCCGGCGTTGACGCCCAGCAGGTGCGGCAGCGTGCGGCGGTAGCCGAAGTTCGCGCCCGAGGTGGTGAGCAGGATGTTGTTCGGGCCCGGCGTGATCGACATCAGCAGCGAGTAGGTCAACAGGGGCAAGAGGTCGTTCATCGGAAGCTCCTTCAGCGTGAAGACGAGCTTAGGAACAGGCCCTGGCGGCGTGAAGCTACAGGCGTGCGGCTGCGGCCGGTCACTGTATCAACCCACGGGGCCGCACAGTTTCAAGCAGGGCGCGCCGCGTTAGGCTGTGCGCACCCGAACCGGAGCCCAGACCATGGACTTGCCCCTGTCCCTGCCCATTTCCTACCGCGACGTCGAGATCGCCGCCGGCCATCTGCAGGGCGTTGCGCACCGCACGCCCGTCGTCACCTCGCGCACCGCCGACCAGCGCACCGGCGCGCAGGTCTTCTTCAAGTGCGAGAACCTGCAGCGCATGGGCGCGTTCAAGTTCCGCGGCGCCTACAACGCGCTGGTGCAGCTGGATGCCGAACAGCGCCGCCGCGGCGTCATCGCGTGGTCGTCCGGCAACCACGGCCAGGCGATCGCGCTGTGCGCCAGCCTGCTGGGCATGCCGGCCGTGATCGTGATGCCGCAGGACGCCCCCGCGCTGAAGATCGCCGCGACGCGCGGCTACGGTGCCGAGGTGGTGCTGTACGACCGCTACCGCGACGACCGCGAGGCGATCGGCAAGCGGCTGAGCGAGGAGCGCGGCCTGGCGCTCGTGCCGCCCTACGACCATCGCCTCGTGATGGCCGGGCAGGGCACGGCGACGCTGGAATTGATCGACGAAGTGGGCCCGCTGGACGCGCTGTTCGTCTGCGTCGGCGGCGGCGGGCTGATCAGCGGCAGCGCGACGGCGGCCAACCACCTGTCGCCGCAGTGTGCCGTGTACGGCGTCGAGCCCGAAGCCGGCAACGACGTGCAGCAGGCGTTCCGCACCGGCGAACGCGTGCACATCCCCGTGCCGCAGACGATTGCGGATGCGGCGCAGACCCAGCAGGTCGGCGCGCTGACCTTTCCGGTGATCCGCCAGCGGGTGCGCGACATCCTGACCGTCAGCGATGCCCAGCTGGCGCGCACGATGCGCTTCTTCGGCGAGCGGCTGAAGCTGGTCGTCGAACCCACCGGCTGCCTGGGCGCGGCGGCGGTGCTGGAGAACCTGCTGCCGCTGGCCGGAAAGCGCGTCGGCGTGATCGTCAGTGGCGGCAACATCGACCTGTCGCGCTATGGCGAACTGGTGGCCCAGGCATGAGGCCGGTGCGCACGCTGCAGGGAAGCTGCCATTGCGGCGCGGTCAGGTTCGCGATCGAGACCGATTTTCCGGAGCTGACCACCTGCGATTGCTCGATCTGCCGGCGCAAGAACGCGCTGATGGTGAAGGTGCACGAGAGCCGGTTCACATTGCTGGCCGGTGCGGACGCGCTGACGGAGTACCGGTTCCACACCCGCACGGCCCGCCACTTCTTCTGCCGGACCTGCGGCATCTACCCGTTCCACCGCAAGCGCGTGACGCCCGATTTCGTCGGTGTCAACGTGTTCTGCCTCGAAGGCTTCGATCCGGCCGGCATCCCGGTGCGGGCGACGGCGGGGGCGGCGATGGCCTGAGGCCTCAAGTCCGCGCCGCGCCGGCCGATAAGCACGGATCACCGGAAGAGCGAGGCCCTGCCCATGTCCACCCCCTTTTCCATCGGCCTGTCCGGCCTGAACGCCGCCCAGCTGCGGCTCGACACGGCCGCCCACAACGTCGCCAATGCCCAGACGCCGGGCTTCCAGCGCCAGCAGGTGGTGCAGCAGGCGGTTGCGGACGGCGGCGTTCAGGCCGAGGTCTCCGCGCAGCGCCTGCCGGGCGGCTCGCTCGAGGCGGACGCCGTCGAGCAGATGTCCGCGGCCTACAGTTTCAAGGCCAATGTGCGCACCTTGCAGGTGCAGGACGAGGTGTTGGGGTCGCTGCTGGACATCCGCGTGTGACGTCACGACATCTTCCAACACGTTCTCTTTTCGTTTCTTAACGTCAACCAACAGTCAACAAGTCCCGTTGTGGACGCAAGCCGGGCGACAGCCGGGCCAGCTTCAGGAAGTCGGGCCGAACGACTTCCACTCCATTTCGGGATACACCATGACCAAGTCTCTGATCGTCGCCGCCGTCCTGTCCGCTTTCGCCGTGGGCTCGTTCGCTCAAGGCACCGCCGCTGCCGCCGCTGACACCAGCGCTTCCGCGCCGGCCAAGAAGGGCACCCACAAGAAGCACAAGGCCGAGAAGAAGGCCGCTGCCGCTGCGCCGGCTGCTTCCGCCGCCAAGTAATCAGGCCCGTCCTGACACGAAGAAGCCGGGCTTGCCCGGCTTTTTTTCGCCCGGCCGGCGCGGATTTCGTGTCCTTGTGCATGCGCCGGCCGCATTTCGCGCACGCTGTGCGCATCGGGTTGTCAGGCAATGCCTGTCAAGCCTGTCGGACGTACCGCTCGCACTGACGCAGGGATTGGAATTTATCCGACCCCCCGGAGCGAGTGGCACCGACAGCGAGATTGACGGACACGGCCTAATCTTCATTCATCGAGTCTGGGTTTCATCAGGTCGACGACCGATCCCAGGCCAGGTTGCTCCTCGGAGGCTGACATGAGCTCTACTTCGCAAACCGCCCGCTACGAGATCCGGTTCCAGTCGCTGTTCAACGAAGGCCGTGCGCTGGCCTTCCCGTGCGATGCCGACGGGCACGTGCAGATGGATGCTCTCAGCGATCGTGCCCGCACCAACTACCTGTATGCCCGCGCTGTCGTCGGCCGCGAATACGCGACGCCGGCCGTGATGCGCAGCGATCTGCACTGATCCCGCCCGGCCGCGCACTTCGCGGCCCGTTCACTTGCCGGCGATCCCCAGCAACTCCACCTCGAACTGCAAGGTGGCATTCGGCGGGATCACGCCACCGGCCCCCGCCGCTCCGTAGGCGATGTCAGGCGGGCACACCAGATGGGCCTTGCCGCCGACCTTCATGCGCTGCACGCCCTCGGTCCAGCACTTGATCACCCGGTTCAACGGAAACTCCGCCGGCTCCTTGCGCGCGTACGAGCTGTCGAACTCCTTGCCGTCGGCCAGCGTGCCGCGGTAATGGACCCGGACACGGTCGGTGGCCGCCGGGATCGCACCGGTGCCCTCCTTCAACGAGCGATACACCAGGCCGCTGGCCGTGACGACCGCGCCGGGCTGCTTGGCGGCGCTGGCCGCCAGGTCGGCCTGCGCCAGCGCCGAGAAGCTCACCACACCGGCTGCAAGGGCACACAAGACTGTCTTCAAGCCGCAACTCCCGAGGGTTGAATGGGGCCGCCATCATCGCCGAAAAGCACGGGCCCCGCGGCGTTTCGTGCAATGTGACGCAGTCGGAACACGGCCTTACGTGTCTCACTGCAAACCGCTGTTTTCGGTCTCCTGACACATGACCCTCTGGATACGGTGGGTACGCAGCGATGTGCTGCGCCACACAGGCGGTATCCCCACTGTCTGCCTTCGCCATGACAACCGTCTCCCTGAGCTTCACCGTTTCACTGGCCGTTACTGCCGATGACGTGCGCGATGCGTGTGCGGTACGTGCCGACGCCTACGCCCACCACGTGCCGTGCCTGCACGACGCCCTGACTCGTCCCGATGTCCAGGATGGGCAGCGCGGTACCGCGATCGTGCTGTGCCGCGACAAGGACACCGGCCGGGCCATCGGCACCGCCCGCATCCAGCGCAACGCCGCGGCGCCGCTGCGCCTCGAAAGCACGGCGGTGTTGCCGCCGTGGCTCGCCGAGCAACCGCGCGCGGAAGTCTCGCGCTTGGCCGTCCTGCCGGGCGCCGCGCCATTGACGCGGCTCGCGCTGATGAAGGCAGGCTACCTGTACTGCCTGGCGAGCCAGGTCCGCTGGATGGTCATCGGCGCGCGCAGCGACGCGCTCGTGCGCATCTACCAGGGCCTGGGCTTCCGCGACGTGCCGGGCCCGGATGGCAGCGTCCTGCGGGGGCAGGCCGACAACGTTCCCTTGCGGATCCTGGCCTTCGACATCGCCACCGCCGAGCGCACCTGGCTGGCGTCGGGCCATGGCCTGTACTCGTTCATGTTCGAGACCTACCATCGCGATCTCCAGCTGTTTCCGGAAGATCGCGTTCCATGCCGGGTCGGCGAGGTCCGGCAGGCCGCCTGACCTGCAGCCCGGCCTGGGTCGACGAACCACCGCCCCACAGCGCCAGCACCCGCGTCAGCTCCTCGCGCGTGAACGGCTTGGCGATGAAATCGTCCATGCCGGCATCGACGCAGGTCCGCCGGTCCTCGTCGGCCGACGTGGCCGTCATCGCGACGATCGGCACGTGCTGCAGACCGAGCGTGCGCTCCTGCGCGCGGATCTCACGCGCCGCGGCCTGGCCGTCCATCACCGGCATGCGGCAGTCCATCAGCACCAGGTCCGGCCGCTCGGTCTCGCGCAGTGCACGTCCGACGGCGTCGCGTCCGTTGTCGACGCGCTCGTGCGCTATCCCCAGTTGCTGCAGGTACGCCGCGATGATCATCGTGTTGACCTCGTCGTCCTCGGCCACCAGCACGCGTCGCAGGCCGATGCCGGTGTCGCTGTCCGCCGCAACGGCCTCGGCCGGGTCGTGCGGGGGCGACGCGGCGGGCAGGCGCGCGGTGAACACGAAGCGCGAACCGACGCCGGGCTTGCTGTACAGCACCAGCTCACCGCCCATGGCCGTCGCCAGCTCGCGCGCGATCGTCAGGCCCAGCCCGGCGCCATCGTTCAGCGGTGCGTCGCGATCGCTCGGCCGCAGCTGGTGGAAGGCATCGAACACGTGGATCTGGTCGGCCGGGGCGATGCCGGGGCCGGTGTCGATGACCTCGATCTCGACCATGTCGGGCGATGTACCGCTCGCCAGGCGCAACTCGATGTAGCCGCTGCGGGTGAACTTGATCGCGTTGCCGAGCAGGTTGTGCAGCACCTGCCGCAGCCGGGCCGCATCGCCCATCACCCAGCTCGGGCGCGGGAAGCTGTGGCTGAGCGAGAAATCCAGGCCCTTGTCGGCGGCCCGCACCGCGAACACGTCGGCGACCAGGCCTGCCTGCGTGACCAGGTCGAAGACCTCGTGGCGGATCGCCAGGTGGCCGGTCTCGATGCGCGAGATGTCGAGCAGGTCGTTGATCAGCCCGAGCAGGTGCATGCCGGACGACTCGATCAGTTCGACGCGATGCTGCACGGCCGGATCGCCCGCATCGAGATGCAGCAGGCGTGCGACGCCCAGGATGCCGTGCAGGGGAGTGCGCAGTTCGTGGCTGATGTTCGCGAGGAACTGCGTCTTCACCTCCATCTGCTGCTCCATCATCCGCACCGCGGCGGCCTTCTCGTGGGCGAGTTCCTGGGCCTGCATGCGCAGCAGGATGCTGGCCGTGAGCCGCTGCTGGCCTCCTTTCGACGTGAGCAGCTGCAGGCCGAGCAGCATCAGCACGCCCAGGCTGCCCACGATGCCGACCTCGTCGCCGCGCAGCGCCAGGCCGGTGGCGGTGGGCACGATGATCGGCGCCACGTAGGCGGCGGTGGCGAGCAAGCGGGCCTGCAGTCCGAAGGTGGCGACGCAGGTGACGCTGGCGAGCGCCGCGGCGACGAAAGATGCCACCTGGACCGGCTGCGACATCATCCAGAAGCCGGCCACGCCCCACACCGAGCCGTCGAGTGCGAGCAGGCCATAGGTCAGCCGGCGCCAGCCGCGCGTTGCGGGCTGCCCGGCGCGGGCATGCAGTTGCGCGAACAGGATCCGCAGCGTGGCGACCGCCAGCTTGGCGACGATCCAGGCGTCCAGCCAGGCCTCGGGGGTCGATCCCGACCAGTAGACCGCCAGCAGCATCGCGAACGCGGTGGCCACGAGCGTGCCGGCCCGGGTGTGCAGCAGCACCATGCGCAGCAACTCGGCCTCGATGTGTTCGGCGCGTGCCGCGTCCGGCGGCTGCGCCGGCACCATCGGATCCATCCCGGCATGGGTGGTACTGCGGCTGGAAGTGCGATGCCTGGCCACATGTGTCTCCCTGAGCGCAGTATGACGCCCGCCATCCCTGTCGGAACGCATTGAAACATGCGGGATTGCCGAAACCCGGAGCGGGCGGCCGGCATGGCGCTTCGTACACTGGGGGCCTGCTCCGATTGCTTCCCCGATGACCATCCTGCTGGCGCCCATGGAAGGGCTGCTCGACTTCACGCTGCGCGACGTGCTGACGCGGGCCGGCGGCATCGACCGCTGCGTCTCCGAGTTCATCCGGGTCACCGGGACACTGCTTCCGGAGCGCGTGTTCACGCGCATCGTGCCGGAGCTGCGGCACGGCGGGCGCACGCCGTCCGGGGTGCCGGTCAGCGCGCAGCTGCTGGGATCGGATCCGGTGTGCCTGGCCGAGAACGCCGCGCGCCTGGCATCGCTCGGGCCTGCCGGGATCGATCTCAACTTCGGCTGTCCGGCGAAGGTCGTGAACCGGCACGGCGGCGGTGCGGCCCTGCTGGACGATCCTGCGCTGCTGGCGCGCATCGTCGAGGCGGTACGGCGTGCCGTGCCGGCGCAGCTGCCGGTGACGGCGAAGATGCGGCTCGGCTTCAACGATGATGCGCGCGCGGTCGAATGCGCGCAGGCGATCGCCGGGGGCGGGGCCGCCGAACTGGTCGTGCATGCGCGCACCAAGGCCCACGGCTACCGGCCGCCGGCCTACTGGGAGCGCATCCACGACGTGCGCATGGCCGTCGGCATCCCGGTCATCGCCAACGGCGAGATCTGGAGCGTGGCCGACGCGATCCGCTGCCGCGAAGTGTCCGGATGCAGCGCGTTGATGATCGGACGCGGCCTGGTGGCCGACCCCGGCCTGGCGCTGGCGATCCGCGGCAGCGACGCCGCGATCGGATGGGCACAGCTGCTGCCGCTGCTGCTGCGCTTCTGGGTCCTCGTCGCCGGCCATGTCGACGCACGCCACCGCGCGGGCCGGTTGAAGCAATGGCTGAACTACCTGAGGCGCCGCCACCCCGAGGCGCAGGCAGCGTACGACCAGGTGCGTACCGTCAACGACGCACATGTCATCGAGCAGCACCTGCGGGCCTGGTGCGAAACCGGTTCGCCGCCCGGGCGGGCGGCGGGTCACACACCCGAACACGCACGACACGCCGACCTCGCGCAGGCCACCGCATAATCGGCAGCCCACAGAAAGGACACCGCCCGTGAAACGCTCGACCCTGAACCTGCTGTTGACCGTCTTGATGATTCCAATGCTGCATGCCTGCGGCGGCAACAGCGAGGAAGACCAGGGCTCCGTGCGGCTGGTCAACGCGACCACGAATTTCGGCGCGCTCGATGCCTACCGCGACGACACCGGCATGGTCAACACCATCGCCTCCGGCACCGCGAGCGGCTATGCGAACCTCGACAAGGATTCCTACACCTTCAAGATCGCCAAGAGCGGACTGGGCACCACGGCTGCTTCGGTGACGGGGGATGTGTCCGACAGCAACCACTACGCGCTGGTGGCCTATGCCACCGGCAGCTCGCTGCAGGTCAGCTACCTGGGCGAAGACGAGACCGCGCCGAGTTCGGGCCAGGCCAAGCTGCGCTTCATGAACACCGCCAGCGTCGAGGCCGGCAGCGTCGACATCTACGTCGGCCACACCGCCTGCAGCGCACTCACGTCGACCGACATCGCGGCGGCGTCCGCGGTGTCGACCGCGGCCGTGACCGGCTTCACCGCGTTCACGGCAGGGACCTACAGCGTCTGCGTGACGGCCGCTGGCAGCAAGACCGACGTGCGGCTCGACATCCCGGCGCTGCCGCTGGGCAACCAGCAGATCGGCACCCTGGTGCTGACGCGCAGCACCAGCGGCGTGCTGGTGCACGGCCTGCTCCTCAACCAGCAGGGTTCGCTGGACGCGCATGCCAACCTGTCGGGCCGCGTGCGCGTGGTGGCCAACCCGCTGGCCGGCGCCACGACGACCACCGTGGCCAACGGCACGACGCTCAGCAGCCTCGCCCCTGCCGCCTCGATCGGCGGCTACAAGCTGGTGACCGCCGGCGCGCTGACCGTGACGGTCAATGGCGCTGCGGTCGATGCCGGTGGTGCCACGGTGACGGCCGGCACCGACATGACCTTGCTGGTCACCGGCAACGTGGCGTCGCCAACCTTGTCGGTGATCCCGGACGACAACACGCTGTCGACCAGCACCTCGCAGCCGGTCAAGCTGCGGCTGGTCAACGGCGTGAACGGATTGACCTCGAGCGTGACCATGACGCTGGAGAGCGACGTGATCGGCGATGACGTCGCCTTCGGAACCGCCTCGGCCCCCGTCACCGTGGGTGCCACCACCGAGAACGTCGACATCGCGGTCACCAACGGATCGACGGTGCTGTTCACGACCCAGCAGACCCTGTCGGCCAACAAGGTGTACACGGTGTTCCTGCTGGGCGACACCAGCACGGTCACCACGTCCAGCAAGTTCCGCTCGGACCGCTGAGGCCACGCCGGCCTGGTGCCGGGCTCGCGCCCCGGCGCGGGTTTCTGCTCCCCCGGGACACCCCGTCCCGGGGGAGCTTTCCGACATCGTTGCAGCTATAGTGAAACGCATCCGGAGGGTGCGTTGATGTATGCAGTACGCGCGTTCAGGACCGTCGAAATCCTGATGGTCGAGGACAACCCGGGCGACGTTCGCCTGACGCGCGAAGCGCTGCGACAAAGCGATCTCGATCTTCGCCTCCACCACGTCGAGGACGGCGTCGCCGCGATGCATTTCCTGCATCGGCGGGCACCCCATGAAGCGGCGCCGCGACCGGACGTCGTGCTGCTCGACCTGAACCTGCCGCTGATGGACGGGCGCGCCGTGCTGGCGGCCATGAAGTCGGACCCCGTGTTGCGCTCCATCCCGGTGATCGTGCTGACGACCTCGCATGCCGAGGTCGACGTGGAGCGCGCCTACGACCTGCAGGCGAGCTGCTTCGTCATCAAGCCCGCCGACCTGCACGAGTTCAACCGGGTGGTGCAGAGCATCGAGCACTTCTGGTTCAAGACGGTTCGTCTGCGCACGCGGGAGCAGGCGGCATGAGCGGCACGCTGAAGCTGTTGCTGATCGAGGACAGCCGGGCCGATGCCCGGTTGATCGAGGAGATGCTGCGCCGCACCCACATCGACGACTTCGTGCTGAGCTGGTTCGAGCACCTCGACGACGGCGTGCAGGCCTTGCGCAGCCAGGAGTTCGACGTGCTGCTGCTGGACCTCGGCCTGCCGGGCAGCTGGGGCATGGAAACCCTGCAGCAGCTGATGGCGCAAGGCGTGCGGGTGCCGGCGCTGGTGGTGATGAGCGGGCTGTCCGACGAGGCGGTGGCGCTGCAGGCGATCCAGTCGGGCGCGCAGGATTACCTGGTCAAGGGACAGGTCACGGCCGACCTGCTGTCGCGCACGATTCGCTATGCGATCGGGCGCCGCCAGGCCGAAGACGCACTGCGCCAGGCACATGACAAGCTGGAAGTCAGGGTGCAGGAGCGCACCGCCGAACTGGCGACGGCCGTCCAGGCGCTGCATGTCGAGATCGAGGAACGCGCGCGCGCCCAGGAGGCGCTGCGCCAGCACCGCGATCATCTCGAGGACCTGGTGCAGGCGCGCACCGGGGAATTGGTGGTCGCCCGCGACCGGGCCGAAGTGGCGAACCGGGCCAAGAGCGCGTTCCTGGCCGCGATGAGTCACGACCTGCGCACGCCGCTGAACGGCGTGCTGGGCTTTGCCCAGCTGCTGCAATGGGACAAAGGCCTCAGCGAACGGCAGCGGTCCGCCGTCGGGGCCATCCGCCAAAGCGGCGAGCACCTGCTGACGCTGATCAACGACATCCTCGACCTGGCGAAGATCGAGGCCGGAAAGTTCGAGCTCTGCCCGACCGTGTTCGAACTGCGCCCCTACCTGCAAGGCCTGGTCGAAGTGGTCGGCGTGAAGTCGGCGCTGAAGCCACAGCTGCGCCTGGCGGGAGATTTCGCGCCGAAGCTGCCAGCGACGTTCAAGGCGGACGAGAAGCGCCTGCGGCAGGTGCTGTTGAACCTGCTCGACAACGCGGTCAAGTTCACCGAGCGCGGCGACGTGGTGTTGCGTGTCGAGCCGCTGGATGGCCGGTGCGTCCGCTTCGAGGTGCAGGACAGTGGCGCCGGCATGGCGCAGGACCAACTGGCCCGGCTGTTCCAGCCCTTCGAGCAGGTGGGCAACCTCGAGGACCGCAACCGCGGCACCGGGCTCGGCTTGGCGATCAGCCGCCAGTTCGTGCGCTTGATGGGCAGTGACATCCAGGTCCGCAGCACCCAGGGCAGCGGAACCCGTTTCTGGTTCGAGCTCGCTTGCGAGCCCGCTTCCGGCGATGTGCCGCAGGTGCCGGGCGAACGGCGCACCGTGACGGGCTATGCCGGGCAGCGGCGCCGGATCCTGATCGTGGACGACGTGCCGACCAACCGCGCGCTGCTGGTCGATGCGCTGGGCAGCCTGGGATTCGAACTCGGCGAAGCCGGCGACGGGGAGGAAGCGCTCGACATGATCGACCGGCTGCCGCCCGACCTGGTGCTGCTGGACATCGTGATGCCGCGGCTGGGTGGCATCGAGACGGTCATGCGCCTGCGCCAACGCAACCCGCTGCTGCCGGTGATCGCGGTATCGGCCAGTGCCACGCTCGACGACAAGGACCGCAGCCTTGCCGCCGGCGCCAGTGCGTTCCTGAGCAAACCGATCAGCCTGCAGGCCCTGCTGGACCAACTCGCTGCGCTGCTGCGCATCGAGTGGGCCGAGGCATAGGGGCGGTCAGCGCAGGATGCTTTGCGTGCGCGCGACGGCTTCCGTCCGGTTGCGCACGTTCATCACCTTGAAGATGCGCGACAGGTAGTTGCGCACCGTGTTCGGCGAGATGTTCAGTTCGGTGGAGATGCGCTTGTTCGGCATGCCCTGGCAAACGCACTTCAGAACGGCGGCTTCCCGCGGTGCCAGGTCGTAGGCGGCGGCGAGGTTTTCTTCCGCATAGTTCTGCTCGCTGGCCTCGATCTCGGGCGTGCCTGCCGTGCGCGACATCTCGTCTTCGGTGGGCATGTACTTGTGGCCGGCCAGCAGCAGCGTCACCGCATGCAGGATGTCGGCCGCCGAGCGCGATTTCGGAATGAAGCCGGAGACGCCGACCGCGACGGCGCTGGAGACGAAACGCCGCGTCGTGTGTGCAGAGAACACCGCGATCGGTGGGCAGGCCGGCAGCTTGCGCAGGTAGACGACACCGTTCAGGTTCGGGCCGATCGGCGACGAGATGCCGAGCAGCACCAGGTCGACCGCTTCGTTCGACAGGATGCTGCGTGCCGTCTGGACATCGCCGGCCGCCAGCGCGATCACCGGCCGCTCCAGCTTGGTCAGCATCAGGCTGATGGCATCCCTGACGATCTCGTGATCGTCGACGATCAAAATCCTTGCTATTCCACTACTGCTTGTCATAACCGCCTCGAAGTTGAAGAGATGAGAGCCGTGTCCCTGTGATATTGGCGTGGCGCTGCTGTCAGGCAGCGTCCTCTTCTGGATGGGGTACCGCGTGTCCCTGCATCCGATGATCAAGCTGCTGTGTGCAGGCAGCATGGGCGTTTCGTGCATCTTGTCTGCACATCCGCCGAGCGGGCAGGGAGCTTGGGGTCGTGGTGCGTTGGGTGTCGACGCACGGTGTTTCGCCGATCGCGCCGCGGCGGATCATCAGCAGGGTGCTCGCGGGCGCTGCGGCGCGGGAGGCCGCGACGGTGCTGCGGGCGCGGGCTGCGTGCCGGGCGCGCAGCCTGTCTTCGCGCCGCCGGGCTTCTGCCAGTTCGCATTGCAGCAGATCGATCTGGCTGCGCGCATCGTCGAGGAATTCTCCGGTGGCGGCGCGTTGCCGGGCCAGTTGCTGCCTCAGCGTGACGACGTGGCGCTCGAAGCGCCGCCGGGCCTGCCACCACAGGGCAAGAAGCGACGGTACCAGCAGCGAGGTGCTGACGAGCAGGGCCAGTGGGTTCATGAGAGCGTTCGATGTCGTGTCCATGGTCGTTCCCGGTAGGGCGAAGCCGATGCGGCTGGTGTGGTTCGATGATCCCGTCGGCACGGCGGTCTGGCTATGTACGAATGCCGCGTGGGGGGCCGTCCAAGGTCAACAAATGCCAACTGCAACGGGTCGCCGAGAAGCACAAGAGTCAGGTTGAACTATCGATCGTTTCGGGGTCCGATACGACCTGTGTTTTGTCAACAATTGACAAGTGACAGATATCCCGCCCACCGTCGGAACGTGCCTGCAGGCAGCGTTCAGGCGGCCTTGTCGAGCGCGCTGCGCACCATCTGGAGCGCCGCCTTCGACTGGAACTGCTCCGCAAGGGCCTGCAGCCGCAGTGCAAAGGGGCGGCATGGCTCGCACGCGGCGGCCACCTGCCCGGCGCGGGTCGCGAGATCCTGCATGTTGCCGACCTGGGCGAGGCGCAGCAGGTCCTCGAGATCGGCACGCGCCGGCAGCGACGCAGCCTCCGCCAGCGCGGCCTTGTGGCCATCGACCGGCAGGGCCGCGATGTCCCACTGCAGGTGCAGCAGCTTGCCGATCTCGTCGACCAGGGCCGACAGCGTGAACGGCTTCGACAGGAAGGCGTCGGCGCCGACATCCAGCGTGTGCTGGTGGTCGGCCGCCGATGCACTGGCCGAGATCGCGATGACGCGCACGTCGCGCAGCGTCGGCAGCTCGCGGATGCGCCGCGTGGTCTCGAAGCCGTCCATCACCGGCATCACGCTGTCCATCAGGATCAGGTCGGGTCGGATGTCCAGTGCACGCTCCAGGCCGGCGGCCCCGTCGGAGGCCTCGAACAGCTCGAAGCCGAGCGACTTCAGGAACATCACCATCGGCCGGCGGTTCGCCTCGGTGTCGTCGATCACGAGCAGCTTGCGGCGCGTGCCGGCGTAGCCGATGACGCTCCGTGCCGCGCGTGGCGCAACCGGTTGCGCGCCCTGGTGGCCGGCGACGAGCGCCAGTTCGAGCTCGAACGAGAAATGGCTGCCCCGTCCGATGCGGCTCTCCACCCGGATGTCGCCGCCCATCAGCGCCACGAGCTGGCGGCTGATGGCCAGGCCCAGGCCGGTGCCGCCGAAACGGCGCTGCACGTTGTCCGCCTGCTCGAACGGCTGGAAGATGGCGTCGAGCTTGCACGGCTCGATCCCGATGCCGCTGTCGTGCACTTCGAAGCGCAGCCTGGCGTTCGCCGCGCCGCGCCGGGACTGGTGCACGACCAGGCGGACGTCGCCCGACTCGGTGAACTTGACGGCATTGCTCAGCAGGTTGAGCAGGACCTGCCGCAGCCGCGTGTTGTCGACCATCACCACGATCGCGTCGTCGCTGTCGTCGTCCACGCTGAACGCCAGGTGCTTCTCCGCGGCGCGGATGCGGATGATGTCGGTGATCGCGTTGAGGAAAGGCTTGAGTGCCAGGGCTTCGGGGAACAGCTCCAGGCGGCCGGCTTCGATGCGCGAGAGGTCGAGCAGGTCATTGATGAGCAGCAGCAGGTGTTCCGCGCTTTGCTGGATCGTGCGCACGCCCTGCATCTGCTCCTTGTCGAAACGGTCATCGAGCTGGAACAGCTGCGCGTAGCTCATGATCGCGTTCAGCGGCGTGCGCAGCTCGTGGCTCATGTTGGCCAGGAAGCTGCTCTTGGCCCGGCTTGCGACCTCGGCCGATTCCTTGGCGGCGCGCAGCTGCGCGGTTCGCTCGCGCACCGTGACCTCCAGGCTGGTCTGGTTGACCTGGACCTGGTCGAACATGGCGTTGAACTGCTCGACCAGGTCGCCCAGTTCGTCGCTGCTGCGGCGCGTCACGCGCTGCGGCGCTCGGCCCTGGTGGATGTCGCGTGCGACGCGGGCCAGGTCCTCGATCTGGGACAGGCTGGCGTGCAACAGCACCGCCGCGAGCATCAGCCCGATGGTCAGCGAGATGCCGAGTGCGCTCAGCAGCGGCAGCGAATGCTGCTGCCACTGCGCCAGTTCCGACGGAGCGACGCCGAACAGGCGGAGTTCGCCGATGCGCACGCCGTCGAGGGTGACGTTCAGCGTCGCCATCAGCGGCTCGCCTTCCGCATCGGCTCCCGGATGCGGCACCGTGTAGGTCGCGAACAGCCGCCCTTGCGCGTCATACAGCTCGGCACGGGTGGCCGAGTCCTGGCCGCGCAGCGCCGTCAGCGTCTCGGTGGCCGCAGCGCCATTGCCGAAGGCCAGCGCCGCGGCCGTGCCTTCGGCCATCACGGCGGCCAGTGCCGCCAGGTGCTGCCGGGCCGCCGCCTGCTGCTTCGAGATCTCGCGTCCCACCTGCCAGCTGCCCAGCGAGAGCAGTCCGCAGGCCAGGCTGATGGCGAGCAGCAGCACCGTCTTGCGGCGCAGCGGCAGGCGGCGCCGTCCGAACCAGCGTGCCGCTGCAAAGATGCCGCCGTGGCGGCGAATGCCGTATCCGGGCATCACGACCCCTTGTCGGTCACGATGCTGCGCGCCAGCCGCAGCAACTGCGGCGACAACACGAGGCGCGCACGCTCGGCCTGCGGCAGGTTGATGTCGAACTGCACGCGCTGGCCCGTGGTGGACAGCCGTATCGTCCCGCCGTTGGCGATGAACGCCGGATGGTCGCCGATGGTCAACACCGGCAGCGCGGAGAGCGGTTGCAGCCATGCCCGGTCGACCTCTGAGCCGCCGGAGTACAACAGGTCGCACTGCACCGCTTCCGCGGCCCTCAGGATGCGGCGCAGGCGCACCGGACGGCCGCGGATGAGGGTCCCGTCGGCTTGCGAGAACGCCGCGAACAGCGATTCGCCCCCCTGCACGCACAGCCGGAACGAATCGGCCGCAGCGCCGTCCGGCCACGCCGTGTAGCGCGCGAAGTTCAGCGTGAAGGCAACGCGCAGGTGCTCGACCTGGACGGTGTCGACCTGCGCCGGGACGGCGTCCAGCACCGCTGCCGCCAGGGCGGCAACCAGCCATCGGCGCAGCCTGCGCCGGGGTGCTGGGGGGTGCAGGGCGGAGTTCAGTCGTCGTCCCCGTGGGTTGGAAGCGCCACGTTGCCGGTTCGCACATGGTGCCATGCCGTCCGGGCGCTTCGGGCATGCGCTTCGTGGCGAGCAGCCTGGCACCCGGACAGCGCTGTCTGCCACCACCGGCCTGTCGGCCGTGGGGCGACCCGTGGGCTCATGTGGCGGCTCGCGGCAAGGTGAAACGGAACACGGTGCCTTCGCCCGGCGTGGACGCCACCCAGATCCGGCCGCCGTGGCGTTCGACGATCTTCTTGCAAAGCGCGAGCCCGATCCCGGTGCCGTCGTACTGCGAGCGGCTATGCAGGCGCTGGAAGAGGATGAAGATGCGTTCGAAGTGGGCCGGTGCGATGCCGATGCCGTCGTCGCTGACCGAGAACTGCCACGCGTCGTCGTCGGGCTGGGCCTCGACGTGCACGCGCGGCCGCGGCCCGCGCCGGAACTTGATCGCGTTGCCGATCAGGTTCTGGAACAGCTGCACCAGCTGGGTGTCGTCGGCTGCCAGCGTCGGCAGGCCGCTGTGGGTCACCTCGGCCCCGCTCTCTTGCACCGCGACCTGCAGGTTGCGCAGCGCCAGCCGCAGCGCGGCGGCGCAGTCGGTCTGCTGCAGCGGGCGGGCCTTGCTGACGACCCGCGAGTAGTGCAGCAGGTCGTTGATGAGCTTCTGCAGGCGCTTGGCGCCGTCGACCGCGTAGCCGATGAACTCGCGGCCTTCGTCGTCCAGCCGGTCGCGGTAGCGGTCGTCCACCAGCTGCAGGTAGCTCGCGATCATGCGCAGCGGTTCCTGCAGGTCGTGCGAGGCGACGTAGGCGAGTTGCTCCAGGTCGGTGTTCGAACGCTGCAGCGCGGCCTGCGTGCGTTCGTGGGCGCTGATCTCGTCGCGCAGGCTGGCGTTCTGGGCCTCGACGCGGCGCTGCAGCGAATGCAGCGTCAGGTGCAGCCGGATGCGGGCCAGTACCTCGGCCACGTCCAGCGGCTTCGTCACGTAGTCGACCGCGCCGACCGAGAAGCCGGTGAGCTTGTCGGTGGTTTCGGCCAGTGCCGTCATGAAGATCACCGGGATCTGGCGCGCCGCCTCGACGGTCTTGAGCCGCCGGCAGGTCTCGAAGCCGTCGAGCCCCGGCATCATGACGTCCAGCAGGATCAGGTCGGGCCGCACCAGCGTGGCCCGCTCGATGGCGTCCTCGCCGTCCTGCGCCACCACCACGCGGTAGCCGTGGTGGGCGAGGAAGCGCGCGGCGGCTTCGAGGTTGGCCGGCAGGTCGTCGACGACGAGGATGGTTTCCGTTGCTGCAGGAGCCGTTTCGTGGGCGGCGATGGGTGAGGCGTCGGTTTGCATGGCTCAGCTCGGGTGGTTGGCGATGGGGCGGTCCGTGCCGATCAGGAACATGCCGGTGTGGCTGCGCAGCGCCTGCGACGATGCCCGCAGCGAGTGCACGGCCTCGGCGGTGCGACCGGCTTGCGCGGCGCCTTGCTGCGTGCCCTGCGCGAGCAGCGCCAGCGCTTCGTTGACGCTGGCAATGTAGCGGTTCTGGTCGGCCGCGGCAGTCGAGATCGACCCCAGCAGGCCGGTCATCCGGCCGGCGTTTTCCACCAGCTCGCTCATCCGCTGGCTGGCGTCGGCGCTGATGCGCGTGCTGCCTTCGACCCGCTGCACGTTGGTGTGGATCAGGCCGCGGATCTCGCGCGCCGCGGCGGCCGATCGGTCGGCCAGCATCCGCACCTCGGCGGCGACGACGGCAAAACCCCTGCCGGCCGTGCCGGCACGCGCCGCCTCGACCGCGGCGTTCAGCGCCAGCAGGTTGGTCTGGAACGCGATGCTGTCGACCACGCCGGTGACGTCGGCGATGGTGGTGGACAGCTGGCGCAGTTCGGCCAGCGTGCGGGCCTGGCTGGCCATCGCGTGCTGGCCCGCCTGCGCCGCCTGCGCGTTGGCCTCGCACAGGCGCGCAGCGGCATCCACCTCGCCCTGCGTCTGGTCGGCGGCCTGCGAGATGCGCCGGGCCGCCTCGGCACAGTTCTGCATGCTGCGGCGCGCATCTTCGCTGCCGGTCACCAGGGCCTGCGCATGGCCGTCGAGCTCGGCGCTGGCATCCAGCACGTCGCCGGACACCTGGCGCACGTCACCGATGATCGCGGCGAACGAATGCTGCAGCGCCTTGGCCGCCTGGATCAGCCGGGCCGCCTCGTCGGAGCCCCAGGCCACCGGCGTGCCGGTCAGGTCGCCGCGCTGCATGCGGGCCATGTGGGCGGCCACCACGTCGAGCCCGCCCTGGGTCGCCTTGCGGAACGACCAGAACAGGTAGGCGGCGAGCAGCAGGCTGCACAGCAGCATCGAGATCACCGTGTTGCGGCGCAGGCTGCTGGCGCGGCTGCGCTGCTCCAGCAGCTCGCGGGCAGTGACGAGCGCCTGCTGGTGCAGTGCCCAGTAGCCGTCGAAGGCCCGGCTGCCGGCCGCCTTGAAGCGCACGGGATCACCCTTGACGCTGCCGCCCAGCACGTAGCGGCGCGCCAGGCCGCGCAGCTCGGCGGCCCCCGGGCTGCCCTTGTCGAGGCCGAGTGCCGGGCGCAGCGACTCGCGCAGCGCCAGCGCCTTGTCGAGGTCGTCGGCGGTCTGCGCCTCCAGGTACTCCATGACCGGCAGTGCGTCGGACAGCAGGCGCTGCTGCGGGCCCGTGATCTCCCCGCTGGCCAGGGCCTGGGTGCCGAGCGAGGCCACCTGGCCGATGCGGTCGCCGAGCTCGGGAATGCGCACGATGGCCCCGGCGATCAAGCGCCCGGTGGCCAGGTCGGAATCCTGCGACAGGCCGGACTGCTCCAGCACCACGCGGACCAGCGCCAGCTGGTCCGACGCCAGCTGCGTGTAGCGTTCGTAGACCTCGGTGGCGTCGGAGCCCTGGGGAGGTGCCGGCGGCAGATCGGCCGCGATGGCCTTGAAGGCCGCAGCGGTGTCGAACACGCCGCCGAGCGCGCGCTGCGCGGCCTCCAGCCGCATGAACTGCGCCCGGTAGGCGGCCGCGTCGGCGGCCCAGGCGACGGCCTCGTTCACCGCGGTGGCCTGCATCGCCCGCGGGCGCTGGGCCTGGGTCAGCCGCACCAGCGGCAGCGCATCGGCCAGGTACTGCAGGCCTTGCAACTCGCGTGCGGTGGCGGCCAGGGCATCGGACACACCGCGCAGGTACACCGTGCCCAGCATCGTGATCGGCACCAGGAACACCGCCGAGATGATGCAGGCCTTGGCATGGAACGACAGCCGGCGGAACAGCCGCACGCCGGGCGCCCACACACCGTGGTACCTGAAGAAGTCCGGCAACCGGGGCTTCGGCGCTTCGGTCGGCGGTCGCAGGCCGACGGTGGTTCCGGCGGAGGTCGATGTGTCCATGGGGTACTTCTTCCTGTTCCAAGGAGTCACGGAAAGAGACGTTCGCGTTCCTTGCTGTTGACAAATATCGCCGCGCCGGCCCCTCCAGTGAATGACTGATTTGTCAACGAATGACAACTGGCGGGAACCGGCGCGTGAGCACGGGCGCCGGTTGGCAGTTGTTGACAAAGCCCCGGTTCAAACGGCGTCCACTGTGTCGAAACCCGAATCACATTCGCGGTTCACGTGGATGCCATCAAGAAAGGACCAGAACGTGAAGATCACATTCCCGGGGGCGCTTGCCCTGTTGCTGGCACTGGTCGGCGGGGTCGGCGCGGCATGGGCTGCCGATGACGCTGCGACGCCCCAGGACCGCCAGTGGCTGCTGCCCGACCAGCCACCGCACCCGGCGGACAACACGCCGTCGGCCGCGCGCATCGAGCTGGGCAAGATGCTGTTCTTCGACGCGCGGCTGTCGTCCGAGGGCACTCTCTCGTGCGCCGGCTGCCACAACCCGCTGTACGGCTGGTCGGACGGGCTGCCGACCGCCAAGGGCTGGCGCGGCAAGGTGCTGGGGCGGGCCTCGCCGACGATCGTCAACGCCGGCTACAACACGGTGCAGATGTGGGACGGCCGCCGTTCGAGCCTGGAGCACCAGGCGATGGGGCCGATGGAGTCGGCCGACGAGATGGCCAGCCGGCTGGACACCTTGTTCGGCTGGCTCTCGGGCAACCCGGGCTACAAGGCGGCGTTCGACGCGGCCTACCCGGGCGAGGCGATCGACAAGGCCACCACCTCGAAGGCCATCGCGGCATTCGAGCGCACGGTGGTCAGCAACGACGCGCCGTTCGACCGCTGGCTGCGCGGCGAGCAGGGCGCGATGACGCCGCAGCAGGTGCGCGGCTTCCGGCTGTTCACCGACGTGGGCAAGGGCAACTGCGCGGCCTGCCACCAGGCGCCGAACTTCACCGACAACGGCTTCCACAACATCGGCCTTGCGTCGCACGGCCGGGAGCAGCCGGATCCGGGCCGTTTCGCGATCAAGCCGCTGCCGTCGCTGAAGGGGGCGTTCAAGACGCCGACGCTGCGCGGCGTGGCGCTGACGGCGCCGTACTTCCACGACGGCTCGGCCGCGACGCTGCTCGACACCGTCGCGCACTACAACCGCGGCGGCGACGTGCGCACCGACCTGTCGACGGTCATCAAGCCCTTGAACCTGTCGAGCGGCGAGATGCGCGACATCGTCGCCTTCATGGAAGCGCTGACCGGGCCGGTCCGGCCGTTCACGCTGCCCCGGCTGCCGGCGAACTGACGAGGAGAAGCCGCATGTTCTCCATCCCCCACCGGAACGGTTTCGCGCTGGCCGCATCGCTGCTGCTGGCGGCATCCCCTGCCTTGGCCGCCGAGCACGTGCTGGCGCAGAAGGGCAAGGCGTTCTCGATGAAGAAGCTGCAGGCGAAGGTCGGCGACTCGGTGAAGTTCGTCAACGAAGACCCGTTCGCCCACAACGTGTTCTCGCTGTCCGATGCGAAGAGCTTCGACCTCGGCTCGTTCGGCCAGGGCGGCTCCAAGTCGGTCACGCTGGACAAGCCCGGCACCGTCGAGGTCGAATGCGCCGTCCACCCGGACATGCGCATGGTCATCGAGGTCGGCAAGTGAAGCCGTGGGACCGGCGCGCGCTGTGGATCGGCGGGCTGGTCGCGGCCTGCCTGTGGAGCTGCGCGGCGCGCGGCACCGAGTTGCCGCGCGACAGCCGCGATGCCGCGGTGTTCCGCGGCGCGCTGGTGTTCGGCAACTACTGCGTCACCTGCCACGGCATCCATGCGGACGGCAACGGCCGCGCGGCACGCTTGTACAAGCCGAAGCCGGCCAACCTGCGGCTGAGCGACAAGAACGATGCCTACGTCGCGTTGATCGTCAGGCTGGGCGGCGAGGCGCTCGGGCGTTCGCCCTTCATGCCGCCATGGGGCGCCGAGCTGACCGACGAGCAGATGCGCGACCTGGTCGTCTACGTGCGGTCGCTGAACGAGCGCGCCGACCCGGCGCGCTGAACCCGGGCGCTCAGCCCTGGGCCCAGAACACCGCGAACCAGCCCTGCGGGTCGGTCCAGTGCCGCAGCTGGCGGAAGCCCGATTCGCGCAGCAGCGCCTCGAAGCTCGCGAGGGTGTACTTGTACGAGCTTTCCGTGTGGATGCGTTCGCCGATCGCGAAGCGGCGCTCGTGTCCCGGCCAGCGCACGCTCAGGTCGCGCCGGGCCTGCAGGTGCATCTCGATGCGCGACAGCCCGGCATCGAAGCGCGCCACATGCTGCCAGTCGGGCAGCTGGAAATCGCTGCCGATGCGCCGGTTCAGGTGCGGCAGCAGGTTGCGGTTGAAGGCCGCGGTGACGCCCAGCGCATCGTCGTAGGCGGCTTCCAGCAGCGCGGCCGGCTTCACCAGGTCGACGCCGATCAGCAAGCCGCCGCCGCGCGCCTGCTCGCGCGCGCTCGACAGCAGCCGCGACGCCTGCTCGGGCGTGAAGTTGCCGATGCTGGAGCCGGGGTAGAAGAACACCGGCCGCTCGCGCAGCAGCTCGGTCGGCAGGGTCAGCGCATTCGCGAAGTCCATCCCGAGCCCGGTGACGGGCAGCGCCGGGTGCTCGCGCTGAACGCCGGCCAGCGCCTCGCGCAGGAAATCGACCGAGATGTCGATCGCCACGTAGCGCGACGGCCGGAATTCCGGGAACAGCCGCACCGCCTTGGCGCAGTTGCCGGCGCCCAGGTCGATCAGCGTCATGCCGGGGCCGATCGCCGCGGCCATCTCGCGGCCGTGCAGGTCGAAGATCGATGCCTCGGTGCGCGTCGGGTAGTACTCGGGCAGCTCGGTGATGGCCTCGAACAGGTGCGAACCGAGGCTGTCGTAGAAGTATTTCGGTGCCACCTCGGCGCGCGCCTTCATCAGCCCAGCGCTCACTTCGGCCAGTGTCGCGGTCTCGGTGGGCAGCGTGTTCTGCATGAACTTCGGCTGCAGCGCCGGCGGGCGCTGGGGCCGGGCGGCCTGCGCGGGTTCTCTCGATGCCAACAACGGGTCCATGCAGGTCTCCTTGGGGTGGGGCGCATCTTGCCGGATGCCGCCAACGGTTGTCGATCCGGCGGCGTAGGACTTACAGCCGTCGAGGTGTAGGACTCGCCCTCGGATCGGGGGCGGCGTCGGACAGCCATAATCCCGCCCTGGCCCTCGCCGCGAAGGGCGACGGAAAGCGCCATCGATGCAGATCGGTTTCTCCATCAACGAAATACTGTGCCTGCTGAGCCTCGCCACCGGCGCCTGCTGGTTCGCGTGGCGCCGGCGCCTGGCGCGCCTGCCGGCCCCGGTGCGCAAGCCGCTGTGGGTGAGCTTCGGGGCCGAGCTGTTCTTCGTGGTGGCGCTGATGTTCACCTGCCGCGTCGCGGTGGCCGACTGGCCCAAGGTGCCGTCCGGCTCGATGGAGCCCACGCTGCGCGTCGGCGACTACCTGCTGGTCAACCACCTGGCCTACGGTCCGCGGCTGCCGTTCACCAACACCGCGATCGAGTTCGGCCAGCCGCAGCGCGGCGACGTGGTGGTGTTCCGCTTCCCGCGCAACGTCTCCGAGTTCTACGTCAAGCGGCTGATCGGCATGCCGGGCGACGTGGTGCGCTTCCAGGACGGCGTCGTCAGCGTCAACGGCACGCCGTTCCAGGCCGAGCAGGTGAGCGACGGCAGCGAACCGGGCGTGCGCGAGGAAGACCGCGGGCAGTGGCTGCAGAAGGAGACGCTGCCCGGGCGCGAGCACCTGATCAAGATCAACCCGTTCGTGCAGGGCCGCATGGCGGTCGACCTGCAGCAGCCCGACCTGGCCGCGCACTGCAGCAACGAGCGCAGCGGCGCCTGGCAATGCACCGTGCCGCCCGGCCAGTACATGATGCTGGGCGACAACCGCGACAACTCCGAAGACTCGCGCCGCTGGGGCTTCCTGCCGCATGCGCAGGTCTACGGCAAGGCGGTGCGCGTGCTGTTCAACTTCTCCGACATGTCCCGCTTCTGGACCGCGCTGTGATGGCCTCTTCCCTCGATCTGCAAGGCAAGCGCATCGTGCTCGGCCTGTCCGGCGGCATCGCCTGCTACAAGTCGGCCGAGCTGACGCGTGCATTGGTGAAGGCCGGTGCCTCGGTGCAGGTGGTGATGACCGAGGCCGCCGAACAGTTCATCACGCCGGTCACGATGCAGGCGCTGTCGACGCGGCCGGTCTTCACCAGCCAGTGGGATGCGCGCGAGGCCAACAACATGGCCCACATCAACCTGACGCGCGAGGCCGATGCGGTGCTGGTCGCGCCGGCCAGCGCCGATTTCATCGCCCGGCTGGTGCAGGGGCGGGCCGACGACCTGCTGAGCCTGCTGTGCCTGGCGCGTCCGATCGCGCAGTGCCCGTTGCTGGTGGCGCCGGCGATGAACCGCGAGATGTGGGCACACCCGGCCACGCAGCGCAACATCGCGCAGCTGCGCGCCGACGGTGCCACGGTGCTCGGGCCGGGCAACGGCGACCAGGCCTGCGGCGAGATCGGCGACGGCCGCATGCTCGAGCCGCTGGAGCTGCTCGAGGACGTGATCGCGTTCTTCGCGCCCAAGCGCCTGCGCGGCCAGCGCGTGCTGGTGACGGCCGGGCCGACCTTCGAGCCGATCGACCCGGTGCGCGGCATCACCAACCTGTCCAGCGGCAAGATGGGCTTCGCGATCGCGCGTGCGGCGCACGAGGCCGGCGCCGAGGTGACGCTCGTGGCCGGCCCGGTGCACCTGCCGACGCCGCGCGGCGTGCGCCGCATCGACGTGCAGACCGCGCAGCAGATGCACGACGCGGTGCTGCCGCTTGCGCCGCGGCACAGCGTGTTCGTCGCCACCGCCGCGGTGGCCGACTGGCGGCCGGCGACGCTGTCCGACCACAAGATCAAGAAGAACGGCAGCAAGGTGGCACCGACCTTCGAGCTGACCGAGAACGCCGACATCCTGGCCGCGGTGGCCCGGCTGCCCGACCGGCCGTTCTGCGTCGGCTTCGCGGCCGAAAGCCACGACCTCGCGAAACACGCGCGCGAGAAGCTGGAGCGCAAGAACGTGCCGCTGATCGTCGGCAACCTCGGGCCGGCGACCTTCGGCCGCGACGACAACGCCTTGCTGCTGGTCGATGCGCAGGGCGAACGCCAGCTGCCGCATGCCGACAAGCTGACGCTGGCGCGCGCGCTGGTGCAGGACATCGCGGCGCGGCTGTCCACTTCTTCCTCCGCAAAACCATGACCCCCATCGACCTGAAGGTGCTCGACCCGCGCATGGCCGAGCAGTTGCCCTCGTACGCCACGCCCGGCAGCGCCGGCCTCGACCTGCGCGCCTGCCTGGATGACCCGCTGGTGCTGGAGCCGGGGCAGACCCGGCTGATCCCGACCGGCCTCGCGATCCACGTTGCTGACCCGGGTCTGGCAGCGATCATCCTGCCGCGCTCGGGGCTGGGCCACAAGCACGGCATCGTGCTCGGCAACCTGGTTGGGCTGATCGATTCCGACTACCAGGGCCAGCTGATGGTCAGCTGCTGGAACCGCGGGCAGGCGGCGTTCACGATCGCGCCGATGGAGCGCATCGCGCAGCTGGTGATCGTGCCGGTGGTGCAGGCGAGCTTCCGGGTGGTGGACGAGTTCGGCGCCTCGGACCGCGGCGCGGGCGGGTTCGGGTCCACCGGCAAGCACTGAAACGGCTTTGCCGAACCTGCGGCTTGGTGCGTGCATCCCGGATGCCAATCCAGGACCGGAGCAAGCGCAGGGAAGCGACTGGGGGGCTCGTTTACCCTGCCGCAACATTCTTGTCGAAATGCTTTGATAGGCTAAGCATCTCCGTCAAGTTGTTCGAAGGCATCGCGCGCCGTGGCCTCATCCTTCAAGCTCGAATCAAGCGGCTCCGCCCCGGATGCGAGCCGCTGCGCCGCCGAGATCCTGAGCGTCGTGCCCGACGTGATGAACGCCATCCGCATGGGCATGCGCGGCAACCTCGACACCGGGCTGTCGGTGCCGCAGTTCCGCTGCCTGGGTTTCATCGGCCGCAACGCCGATTGCTCGATCAGCGACGTCGCCGGCTTCATGGGTGTCACGCTGGCCACCGCGTCGGCGATGGTCGACCGGCTGGTGAAGGCCGACTACGTCTCGCCCGCCACCGCCCAGGCCGACCGCCGCCGCACCGAGCTGCGCCTGAGCGCCGCCGGCAAGGCGCTGCTCGAGCAGATCCGCCGCGGCGCGCGCGCCGACCTGGCACAGACCCTGGCCGGCGCCACCGCGGCTGAACTCGCCGCGCTGATGCAAGGGCTGGCGATCCTGAAGACGCGGTTCGTCCATGACTGATGCCACCGCCACGCCCTGCGGCACGGACCCGGCAGCCCAGGCCGCGGCCTTGCTGCGGCGGCGCTTCCTGCGGCTGTTCGGCGCGGTCATGCTGCCGATGTTCCTGGCCGCCGTCGACCAGACCCTGCTCGCGACCGCCACCCCCGTCATCGGCCGCGAGTTCGGCGGGCTCAGCGACACCTCGTGGCTCGCCGTCTCCTACCTGCTGGCCTCGGTGGTGATGGTGCCGCTGTACGGCCAGCTCGGTGACCAGTTCGGCCGGCGCCGGCTGCTGTCGATCGCGATCGCCGTGTTCTCGCTCGGCTCGCTTGCCTGCGGCCTGGCCGGCGGGCTGGGGTGGCTGGTGGCGGCCCGCACGCTGCAAGGCCTGGGGGGCGGCGGGCTGATGACGCTGTCGCAGGCGTTGATCGGCGAGGTCGTGCCGCCGCACCAGCGCGCGCGCAGCCAGGGCTACTTTGCGATCGTCTTCACGCTGGCCAGCGTCGGCGGGCCGGTGATCGGCGGCCTGGTGGTGCACCACGCCAGCTGGCGCTGGCTGTTCCTCGTCAACCTGCCGCTGTGCGCGCTGGCGCTGTGGCGCCTGCACACGCTGCGCGGCGACGACGTGCCGCACCCGCGCCAGGGCCCGGCCGACGTGCGCGGCCTGCTGCTGTTCGCCGCCGCCATGGGCCTGAGCCTGTTCTGGCTGTCGTCGGCCGGGCACCGCTTCGAATGGGCATCGGCCACCAGCGCCGCGATGCTGGCCGCGGCGATCGGCTTGTGGGCCGTGCTGCTGAAGGTCGAGCGCGGCGCGGCGCGGCCCTTCCTGCCGGTCGACCTGCTGCGCCTGCGGCCGGTGCGCTTCGCGACCCTCACGGTGGTGGGCTTCGCGTCGGCGATGTTCGCGATGGTGTTCTACCTGCCGGTCTACCTGCAGCTGTCGCTGCATGCCGATGCTGCCGAATCCGGCCTGCTGCTGTTGCCGCTGACGGCCGGCATCGTCTGCGGCGCGGCGCTCACGGCACGCCTCATCATCTGGACCGGGCGGCCCACGGCCATTCCCGTCGGCGGGCTGCTGCTCGCGGCGCTCGGCCTGCTCGGGCTGGCCTGGCTGCCACCGGACAAGCGCACGCTGACCTGCCTCGGCTTCGCGGTCGGCCTGGGCCTGGGCAGCGTGATGTCGGTGATGCAGATCGTCACGCAGACGGCCTCGGGCCCGGCCCGGCTGGGCGCGGCCGCCGCGACGATGGCGCTGGCGCGCACGCTCGGCTCGTCGATCGGGGCCAGTGCGTTCGGCGCATTGATCTTCGGCCTGATCGGCAGCAGCGACGCGCTGCATGCCGCGCAGGACCCGCATGCGCAGGACGCGCTGCGCCTGGCGTTCGAGGTGGCGTTCGTCTGCGCCGCGCTCGTGTGCATGCTGGCCGCCTGGGCCGTCAGCCGCGTGCCGGGCTTGCGTTTCAATCCCGAAATGGGCGGTCGGGCCGATTTTTCAGAATGACCTTGGCGAGCAGTTCATGAACAAGAGCTTGATGGGATGGGTGGCCGCTGCGGCGGTCGTGGTGCTGAGCGTCGGCTATGGCGTGATGCGCAACAAGGGCGATGGTGCACCGGCCGCCGGCGCGCCCGCGGGTGCCGCGTCCGGCGTCATCAGCGTGACGACGGTGCGCGCGCAGCAGCGCGACTACGAGGTCACGCTCGAGGCCACCGGCAGCGTCACGGCGCTGAACAGCGTCGACGTGCGCCCGCAGGTCAGCAGCACCATCACCCAGGTGCACATCAAGGAAGGCCAGTTCGTGAAGGCCGGCGAGCTGCTGTTCACGCTCGACGCGCGCACCGACGAGGTCAACGTCGCCAAGGCCCAGGCCCAGCTCGAGAAGGACCTGGCCTCGCTGGCCGACGCGCAGCGCCAGCTCGCGCGCAGCAAGGACCTGCTGGCGCAGAACTTCGTCTCGCAGAGCGCGGTCGACAGCAGCCAGACCCTGGTCGAGGGCCAGCAGGCGGGGGTGTCGTCCGACCGCGCCGCGCTGGCCGCCGCGAAGGTGGCGCTGGGCTACAACCGCATCGTCGCGCCGGGGGCAGGGCGCGCCGGCGCGATCAACGTGTTCCCCGGCAGCTCGGTGCAGGCGGCCGCCACCACGCTGGTCACTCTGACCCAGATCGACCCGATCGCCGTCGGCTTCAACCTGCCGCAGCGCAACCTCGGCGAGGCGCTGCAGAACCTGGGCGCCGGCCGCGGCACCGTGACGGCCGTGCTGCCCGAGGGCCGCGGCACGCTGACCGGCAAGCTGCAATTCGTCGACAACAACATCGACGCCTCGTCCGGCACCGTCAAGGTGAAGGCGGTGTTCGACAACCGCCAGCAGACGCTGTGGCCGGGCGCCTTCGTCACCGTGCGGCTGGTGGTCGAGACGCTGAAGGACGCGACCGTGGTGCCGCAGGCCTCGGTGATCCAGGGCCCGCGCGGCAACATCGTCTACGTCGTCGACGAGGCCGGCAAGGCCGCGGCGCGCCCGATCCAGGTGGTGCAGGCGGCCGGCAGCGATGCCGTGGTGAAGGGCGTGCGCCCGGGTGAACGCGTCGTCGTCGACGGCCGGCAGAACCTGCGTCCCGGTGCGCCGGTGGCCGAGCGCGCCGCCAGCGGTGCCGGCGGTACGGGCACGGGCAAGGGCAAGGGCAAGGGCGACCGCGCTGGCGCGAGCGCACCGGCCGGCGCATCATCCACGTCTGCTTCCGCGGTGACGCCATGAACCTGTCCGAACTGTTCATCCGCCGCCCGGTGATGACGGTGCTGCTGAACGCGGCCATCGTCGTCGCCGGCGTGATCGCCTACACCCGCATCCCGGTGGCGGCGCTGCCCAGCTACAACACGCCGGTCATCAACGTGTCGGCGGCGCTGCCCGGCGCGAGCCCCGAGACGATGGCGACCTCGGTCGCGCTGCAGCTGGAGAAGCAGTTCCAGACCATCCCCGGCCTCTCCGTCATCAGCTCGGCCAACACGCTGGGCAGCACCTCGGTGACGCTGGAGTTCGACGAGGGCCGCGACATCGACGCCGCCGCCGTCGACGTGCAGGCCGCGTTGCTGCGCGCGCAGCGCCAGCTGCCGCAGGACATGACCAGCCCGCCGTCGTACCGCAAGGTCAACCCGGCCGATGCGCCGGTGCTGCTGATCGCGCTGACCTCGCCGTCGCTGAACCTGTCCGACCTGAACGACTTCGCCGAGCACCTGATCTCGCCGTCGCTGTCGACGCTGTCCGGCGTCGCGCAGGTCAACATCTTCGGCCAGAAGCGCTATGCGGTGCGCGTGCGCGTGCTGCCCGATGCGCTGGCCGCGCGCAACATCAGCCTCGACGAGCTGAACGCCGCGCTCGGGGCGGCCAACGCCAACACCCCGGTCGGCACGCTCGAGGGCCCGAAGCAGACGCTGACGCTGCAGGCCAACCGCCAGCTGCGCAACGCGGCCGAGTTCGGCGAGCTGATCGTCAGCAGCCGCAACGGCAACCCGGTGCGGCTGAAGGAAGTCGCGAACGTCGAGGACAGCTACGAGACGGTGAAGACCTTCGCCAGCTACAACGGCGAGCCGTCCATCACGCTGGCCATCCTGCGCCAGCCCGACGCCAACACCGTCAAGGTGGTCGACGCGGTGCGCGCCGCGCTGCCGGGCTTCCAGGCCCAGCTGCCGCAGTCGGTGCGCATGAACCTGGTCAACGACCGCTCGGTGTCGGTGCGCGAGTCGCTGCACGACGTCACGCTGACCATGCTGGGCACGATCGCGCTGGTGGTGCTGGTGATCTTCCTGTTCCTGCGCCGCTTCGTCGCGACCGTGATCCCGACGCTGTCGCTGCCGGTGTCGCTGGTCGGCGCGATCGCGCTGCTGTGGGGCTTCGGCTACACGCTCGACAACATCTCGCTGCTCGGCCTCACGCTCGCGGTCGGCCTGGTGGTCGACGACGCGATCGTGATGCTCGAGAACATCATGCGCCACGTCGAGCACGGCGAGGCGCCGTTCGGCGCTGCGCTGCGCGGCTCGCGCGAGGTCGGCTTCACCATCATCTCCATCTCGACCTCGCTGATCGCGGTGTTCATCCCGATCTTCTTCATGCCGGGCGTGATCGGGCTGCTGTTCCACGAGTTCGCGGTGATCGTCTCGCTGGCCATCATCGCGTCGGCCTTCGTCTCGCTGACGCTGGTGCCGATGCTGGCCAGCCGCTTCCTGACCGACGACGAGCACAAGAAGCGGCCGGGGCTGCTGGTGCGCTCGTTCGAGCGCGGCTTCGACCTGCTGCTCGATGCGTACTCGCGCTCGCTCGACGTCGCGCTGCGGCACCGCGTCGCCGTCGTCGCGGTCGCGCTGGTCACCTTCATCGCGACCGGCTGGCTGTTCGCGACCATCCCGAAGGGCTTCTTCCCGCAGGAGGACATCGGCCAGCTCAGCGTGCAGACCGAGGCCTCGGAAGACACTTCGTTTCCCGAGATGGTGCGGCTGCAGGATCGCGTCGCGAGCATCATCCGCGACGACCCGAACGTGCTCGCCGTCAGCTCGTTCAACGGCGGCGGCGGCGCGCAGAACACCGGCCGCATGTTCGTCGCGCTGAAGCCGCATGCGGACCGCCAGGACATGACCAAGGTGGTCGAAGGGCTGCGCCGCAAGCTGCGCGACGTGGCCGGCATCTCGGTGTTCATGCGACCGATCCAGAACCTTCAGCTCGGTGGCCGGCAGAGCAAGGCGCAGTACCAGTACATCCTGCAGAGCGTGCGCGCCGACGAGCTGAACGACTGGGCGCTGAAGCTGCAGGACAAGCTGCGTGCCGACCCGCTGTTCCGCGACGTCACCAGCGACTCGCAGCTGCGCGGCCTGCAGGCCTCGCTGAAGATCGACCGCGACCGCGCCAACGTGCTCGGCGTGTCGATCGACGCGGTGCGCTCGGCGCTGTTCAGCGCCTTCGGCGAGCGCCAGGTGTCGACCATCTACACCAGCGTCGACAGCTACCAGGTGATCATGGAGGTGGCGCCGGGCGCGAAGCAGGACGAGAGCGCGTTCAACAACATCTACGTGCGCTCCTCCAACGGCGCGCTGGTGCCGATCTCGAGCTTCGCGACGGTGACGCGCACGGTCGGGCCGACCTCGATCAACCACGTCGGGCAGCTGCAGGCGGTGACGGTGTCGTTCAACCTCGCGCCCGGCGCGGCGCTGGGCGATGCGACCGGCAAGATCGAGCAGTACCGCGAGCAGATCGAGCTGCCGTCGTCGATCATCACCACCTACGGCGGCGATGCGGCGGTGTTCAAGAGCTCGCAGGGCAGCCAGGCGATCCTGATCATCGGGGCGCTGCTGGTGATCTACGTGCTGCTGGGCGTGCTGTACGAGAGCTACATCCACCCGCTGACCATCCTGGCCGGGCTGCCGTCGGCGGCGGTCGGGGCGCTGCTGACGCTGAAGCTGTTCAACCAGGACCTGACGCTGATCGCGACCATCGGCATCCTGCTGCTGATCGGCATCGTCAAGAAGAACGCGATCATGATGATCGACTTCGCGCTCGACCAGCAGCGCACGCACGACATGGCGCCGGCGCAGGCGATCCGCGAGGCCTGCGTGCTGCGCTTCCGGCCGATCATGATGACGACGCTGGCGGCGCTGATGGGCGCCTTGCCGATCGCGCTGGGGCTGGGTGCCGGCGCCGAGCTGCGCCAGCCGTTGGGCCTGGCGGTGGTCGGCGGGCTGGTGTTCTCGCAGGCGATCACGCTGTACATCACGCCGGTGATCTACCTCTACCTCGATCGCTTCAGCGGCAAGGGCCCGGTCACCTCTGCGGAAGGTGCCGTCTCAGTGAAGGTGTGAACCCGATGGCGCGGTGGTCAGGATGCTGAGGGCCGGCGTGCCGACGCTGCCGGCCTCGATCTCTTCCTCGGTGGCCTCGCGCACGTCGCGCACCGTCAGGTCCAGGCGCAACGCGATGCCGGCCAAGGGGTGGTTGCCGTCCAGCACCACGTGGGTCGGGTAGACCTCGGTCACGGTGTAGACCGCATCGCGCTGCAGGCCTTCGGTGGCCGCGCCTTCGGGCGGGCCGTCGAACTGCATGCCGACGTCGACCTGCTCGGGGAAGATCGAGCGTTCCTCGAAGAACACCAGGTCGGGGTTGTAGTCGCCGAAGGCGTGTTCGGGCTCGAGGTGAAGCTTGGCTTCGAAGCCGGTCTCCTGGCCGATCAGCGCATCTTCGACCTTGGCGAGCAGGTCGTCGCCACCGACGAAGAATTCGACCGGCGCTTCCAGTTCGTCGATCAGCTGGCCTTGGGCGTCTTCGAGCCGCCACGTGAGGGCGACGACGCAGGGGTTGGTGATGAGCATCGAGGAATGATCGCACAATCACCCGATGCCCGAGACGACCCCAGCCCCCTCCACGCCCGGTGATCGCGCCGATGCGATCCGCCGGCCGATCCCCTTGCTCGGCGGCCTGTCGCCTGCCGCCTTCATGCGCCGCCACTGGCAGAAGCGGCCGCTGCTGATCCGCCAGGCGGTGCCCGGCATCCAGCCGGTCGCGCCGCGTTCGCAGTTGTTCGAGCTGGCCTCGCGCGAGGATGTCGAGTCGCGGCTCATCGTGCACGGTGCGAAGGGCTGGGCCATGAAGCGCGGGCCGCTGCCGCGGCGCTCCCTGCCGCCGGTCGCGCGGCCCGGCTGGACGCTGCTGGTGCAGGGGCTGGACCTGCACCTCGATGCGGCGCGCGAGCTGCTGTCGCGCTTTCGCTTCGTGCCCGAGGCGCGGCTCGACGACCTGATGGTCTCGTGGGCCAGCGACGGCGGCGGGGTCGGCCCCCACGTCGATTCGTACGACGTGTTCCTGCTGCAGGTGCAGGGCCGGCGGCGCTGGCGCATCGGGCCGGTGGCCGACGCATCGCTCGAACCCGGCGTGCCGCTGAAGATCCTGAGCCGTTTCGAACCCGACGAGGAATGGCTGCTCGAAGCGGGCGACATGCTGTACCTGCCGCCCGGCTGGGGGCACGACGGCGTGGCCGAAGGCGAGTGCATGACCTGCTCGATCGGCTTTCGCGCGGCCGGGCGCGACGAGCTGGCCACCGAGGTGCTGCAGCGCATCGTCGAGACTTCCGAACGCGCGGACGACGACCCGCTGTACCGCGATCCGTCGCAGCCGGCCACCGACGCGCCCGGCCGCGTGCCGCAGCGCCTGCAGGCCTTCGCCGGCGCTGCGGTGCAGCGGCTGCTGCGCGACCCGCAGGCGCTGGCCTGCGCGCTCGGCGAACTGTTGAGCGAGCCCAAGCCTCAGGTGTGGTTCGACGGCGGCGAGGCGCTGCAGGATCCGCAGGCCGTGCAGCTCGACCGCCGCACCCGCATGCTGTACGACGACCGCCACGTCTTCATCAACGGCGAGTCGTTCCGCGCGGCCGGCCGCGACGCGCGGCTGATGCACCAACTGGCCGACTCGCGTGCGTTGGGGCTGGCGGATGTCGCGCGGCTGAGCGACGATGCGTTCGGGTTGCTCGGGCAATGGGCGCAGGCGGGGTGGGTGCGCCTGCAGGGTTGAACATCGGCAGGAGAACGGACGATGGACGAGAACAAGCCGGCGGGCGACGAGAGTGCCACGCATCGCATCATCACCTCGCGCAGCGACTTCCGGCAGGCCTTGCGCGACGGCTTCGCGCTCGCCGCGCAACAAGGTTGCCGCGAGTTGTTTCTGAGCGATCCCGACTTCAGCGACTGGCCGCTGGGCGAAACGGCGGTGCTCGACCACCTGACGCGCTGGGCCTTCGCACACCGGCGCCTGACGCTGCTGGGCGGGCATTTCGACGACGTGCCGCGGCGTCACGTGCGCTTCGCGCAATGGCGCCGGCAGTGGTCGCACCTGATCGATTGCCGCTCGCCGGAAGAAGACGACGAGCACGAGGTTCCGACGATGCTGCTCGCGCCGGGGCTGTTCACGCTGCGCCTGCTGAACCCGGTGCAATACCGCGCAAGCTGGTCCACCGACGAGGCCGACGCGGTGCGCGCGCGCGAACAGCTTGATGCACTTTTGCAACGCTCTGTCGAGGGCTTTCCTGCGACAACGCTGGGCTTATAGGGTAAGCCATACGTCTGCGTATAATCATGGGCTGGACCGAGGAAATGCTCGAGCTTTTCTCGGTCTGAATGCGTTGGGGATCTGCCCGGATATCGATAGATCGGAGGGTTCCCACAATTACCGGTAATTGTCTGAACCTTTCATTGAGGATAAGTATGAAAAAGTCGCTTCTGTTGGCTTCCCTGGTTGCTGCTGTTGCTCTGGCCGCTTGCGGCAAGAAGCCGGAAG
>Ga0209758_1000168_pt1 | contig 150965 bp, 144 predicted proteins | sample AraplaMF_Col_mMF_FD_184258 | JGI IMG/M metagenome (GOLD analysis project Ga0209758, IMG submission 184258) | Arabidopsis root microbial communities from the University of North Carolina, USA - plate scrape MF_Col_mMF (SPAdes) (version 2) | ecosystem: Host-associated > Plants > Roots >...
TCAGAGCGCGCACGCATCGACTCCTTCGTGACCGACTGGCTCCAGCAGCCCAAGGATATGCCTTGGGGCAACCGCTCGATGCTGTTTCGGGACCCGGATGGCAATCCGATCAATTTCTTCAAACCGGCGGCGCAGCCGTGAGGTGACGCCGGGCTCGGGTTATACGCGGCGATTGAGGCACCCGTTTTAGGCCCGGCGCCTCGCTGCAGAATTCAGCAGGCGCCAGATCCGGGTCAACGCGATCGCCCTGGGGCAAAGCATCGGATTTCGCGCACTGAAGTTCAATCGAGAGAGACGCGGATATAGTGTCGCCGTCCAGGACCGATTTTTACTTGTTAATCGCCGTCTGCAGAGCATTAATTTTCGTAAGGATGGCGTCGAAGCCGGGGGGCGTTTCATCAAACATCATCGGCGCCATCGCTTTGTAGTCAGCCCGAAGGTCTTTGATACGTGCTTCGTCCGGCATCAGTCGCAGTGTTCCAGGCGCGGCGGTGTCGTAGTTTGCCCAAGCCGACCGGAAAAATATGTTCTTGTGATTTGCGACCTGTGCAAGGAGGTCAAAGTCTCTCGCTGCCTCCTGACCTTCGGCGCTTTCGAGGAGCAAGGCGAGATCGTAATAGTGACGCGAAAAATATTGCGGCGTCGGAGACTCTTTCGGCCGATGCGCTTCCGCGTGAAGCGCGGTCGCCTTTTCCCAGAAGGTGCGGCGCGCAGACAAGACCGTGACCTCGCTGTCGGCGTCCTCGAAGAAGTTGGGAAAGTCGTCTGCGGCATAGGGCCGTATCGTCTTCCTCTCCGTTGGCCAGGGATCGCCGCGGCCGCCAAGCTCAAGCTTCACGCGAGGCGTGATGTAAGCCATGCCTTCATACTCTGACGATGGCAGTACGGTCGGGTAATGGAAATTGATCGTCTGGGCGTCGCTGGAATCGATCTCCAACGTCCACCCGGCCGCCTCGGGCTCGCCAAGCTGGTCGGTGATGGCGCCTCGAAGCGCTGGCAGCAGCTTGTCGGCGATGTGTCGCTCGACATCGGCGACGAGATCTTCGATCAGTTGTCGGGCCTTTTTCCTGCTGATGCCCTCCGTCTCCGGATCGCGATCCCCGGTGTAGCCGAGATCGGCACGGTCGAAGGACAGATCAATGTCTTCCGAAAAACGGCGAATGGCGCCGTAGGCCTTCGAGAGGGACGTCCCTCCCTTGAAGACAAGAGTGCCGGCGTCTTTGCCGGTCAACGAGAAGAGGCGCCGCAACGTCCAACAAACCCAGAAGTCCTTCTCGATGATCGTTTCCGCGACGCCGCGCATCGCTCCGGTTTCACCGAAGAGGGCGGCGCGATCCTTCGCATCAAGCTTCGCTACTTTATCCATCGATGGCCGGCGCCCCCGCGGTTGCGATCGACACGAGAGTTGGCTGCATCCACGCAGGGGCCCGGTACGCGGAAGTCGCGAGCGCCCGCTTGTCACTCGGTGACAATCTATGAGCAGCCACCTGAGCGACGTCGGCCGCGCGAACTTGGCCGACATGACGCAGCGCCTGGACCACCGTGCCAGCCGGACTTCCTGGAGCAATCAGATGCTTCGGCGAGGCATGCCGAAGATCAACGACGCGTTTGCCAAGGACGACCCGACGAGAGGGCCCATCGGTCAGATAAGTGCTCTTTGCCGGAACCTGGGTGGTGAGGCCGAGGGCATTCGCAGCGCGAGCCCCTGCGATCTGCACTTGCGACCCTGTCTCACGAGCGAGCGCTTGAGCGACATCGTCTGGAGCAGGTGACAAAGGGCCAAGCTGGGAGTGGATTTTGGGGTAGTCGTAAAGACCACGGGCAAGCCGGCGCAGCTTGCCAGACTTCACCAGCCGCGAAAGAGCCTGATCGACCGCTGTGCGCGTTGCAACATCGAGAAAGTCACTAGGCGTGTAGACGCTTCCGCGTCCGGTCCCCCGTACGCGCTTCATGATCCGATCGGGAACAGAGGCAACAATCGTTTTCATGTGTCAGAAAATAGGCTATATTTTTCTGACATTCAAGTGGGACGCCAGCTTGCTCTCTTATACTTGTCTGCACGTCATCCGCCACCTTTTCCAGTCTGGACCCTAACCCTTCGTGCGATCAGTGACTGCTCGTCTCAACGCGAGTTTCAGTTCCTCCATCGTAAGCGACTTCACAATCTCCCGCGAAAAGTAAAGGACGCCAGCATCGATGAAGATCGGTGTTTGCAGATTGGGGCGCTCCTCCAGCGGCAACGAGAAAAACTGACCAGCTGGCGCTTTATTCTCAATCAGAAGCGATATCCTGGCCGCTATAATGACTTTGACAATTGGATCATTCATGACTTTCACGCAATCCACGGCGGACGAGCGAGTTCCGTGTCTGCCTATCCATCCAGGGTCAGCCATACACGAAGTTCGCGGCGCATTTTGCCAATTGGCCCGTTGATAATTGTGACAGAGGCATTGTGATCAACGTAACCACCGGCCCTGAAGAGCCTCAGAAGTGTCTGCATGACCTCGATGTAACGATAGCCGCCGGCTAGAGCGACAGACGAGAAAGGACGGCGGCCAAAATCGGTCAAGCTTGCTATATGCATTCCGGGATGCTCGCCGGTCGGCATCACACGTTTCTTCGTCTTTTGCTGGGGCCAGCGGGTACCAAGGTTTCCAGCTTTCATGGCCGCAGCAATTTGGGGCGTCATTGGGACGTCGTAGGATGCAATGGGCGTGCTGGCCGCCCTGAACCCAAGATGGGCAGACAAAAAGGCAGACTGAGCCAATTCCCCCTTTGGATCGGTTGCACGTAGAGTCTGCCATAGTGGCCCATTGTAACGCTCTACCGCGGGAAGATACCGTGGCCCGTCTTTCTTCGTCGCCGAGCAAGCCAGGATCAAAAGCCTGCGAGAAGGATCCTGCCTCTCCCGGTCAGCATACTTTCCTTCTTCTTCTTCTTTCCTCATTTTGAAATCTCCGTCCGGAGACCGCGCCAGTCGCGGCTCGTTACGGAGGTCCGCCAACCGGGTGCCGCTGAGGCACGCACCCGAAGGGCCGAAACGAAGAGAAGGACCGCATAGCTGTTGCGTGGCCAGCGGTATCCGGTAGGACCAGCGTCGCAACGAGGCGCTATCGGCGCCCTATCACGCGGTGCCCCGCCGGGCCCGACGGCATTGCCAACGTTTTACTTCTGCGCCGGATTGCAGTTTTTTGGGGAGCTTGACAGCAAGTCAACAGTTATTTCTTGTGCCACGAGCGGCGTGCAGTTATTTTGCTACTCGAAAGTGATTTGCAGTATTTCGTGCGAGCTCATAGCATGACAGTTATCCTTACAGCTTGCACCATGCGCAAACGGTTTTCCCCAGATCCCGCTTTGATTGCGGCATCGCTATCGAAGGGAAGCCTTCATTCCGTAGGCGAGGATTGGCGCAGTCGCATCGCTAAGGCCGTCGGCGTCGCGGAAGCCAGGGATCTCTATGCTGGACGTGGCATGATGGAGGCCAAGAAAGCGGCAGCCGAGGCCGAAGCGACACTTTTCATCGCGTCGGCAGGCCTCGGGTTGGTCGAGGCGAGCGATGTGATTCCGAGCTACGATCTCACTGTAGCCAAGGGCCTTTCATCGTCGATCATGTCCAAGCTGCCTCCTGGCACGACTGAGGAAGGTTGGTGGGATCAAATTGCGATGAAGGAGGGGGTTACCCGTTTTGATGCTCGGCTAAAGAGAGACCAGGCCCACCTTCTTGTGGCTCTTCCGGCTAGCTATCTCAAGATGCTTGGCGGTTTTATCAAGGCGTTGCCCGCCTTCAAGGAAGGCCGACTACGCGTCTTCACTGGATCCGAGCACTATGAAATCGACCCGGAGCTTAAGCCGTATCACATGCCTTACGATCGGCGGCTCGATGGTGGCCCCGCTCCCGGCACCCTCGGGGACTTTGCCCAGCGTGCACTTCGACATTTTGTGACCAGAATCCTGCCCGTATCACTGACAGAAGATGCGAAAGGTCATGCGGAGCAAGTAACCCTAGCACAAGCCGGCTGGGAACGCCCTGCTTCAAAGTCAGGCGCTCGTCTAAACGATGAGGAACTATTACAGACCATCCGGACGGAGTGGGATTCCGTCCACGGCCGTTCGACGCAACTTCTCCGCAAATTGCGCGATGAACTCGGAATAGCGTGCGAGCAGGGCCGGTTTGCCAGATTGGCCGCAACGGTGCGCGCCGAAAGGGCGCGGCCATGACACAGGACAAGTCGATGGTGGTGCGAGCGGTTCGGACCCAACAGGGTTACGGGACGGACGTATACGCATTTTTCTTGCCCGGTTCCGCGGTCATGCAGATTGCCGAGATCAGCCGCATCAAACGCGATGAGGCCGAACTGCAAGGGTTTCAGCGCCAGGAAATCCGCAGCCACGTCAATTCCATCGTCGAGTTTTTAAATAGCGGACCGGTCCTCTTTCCCAACGCGATCATACTTGCGCTCTCGGATGCAGTCGAGTTCAAGGCAGCGCGCGGCACCAAGCCTTCGGACATCATCGAGGTTGGCACGTCCGGAACACTCCATCTCCCCCTCGGCAAGGACGGGAAGAAAATCGCCTGGATCGTCGATGGCCAGCAGCGATCAATCGCCTTGTCGCGAGCTGAAAACAAAGACATCCCGGTCCCGGTCATAGCTTTCGTTTCGCAAGATCTGGAAGTCCAGCGCCAACAGTTCATCCTCGTCAATAAGGTCAAGGCGCTCGACACGAGGCTTATCAACGAACTCTTGCCGGAAGTTAGTTCTTTGCTTCCGCGTGACCTCGCGGCCAATAAACTGCCAAGCGAGCTATGCAATCTGCTGAACAGTCAAAAGGCCTCGCCTTTCTTTCAGTTGATAAAGCGGCGTTCCGACCACAAGGCCAAATCCGCAGTTGTGAGCGACTCCGCGCTGATCGCCGCGATCAAGATCAACCTCAAAACACCTTCAAGCGCGCTCAGCCAATATCTCGGCGTCGATGGCGCCTGCGACCCCGACGAGATGTTTCACGTCCTGGTCAAATATTGGTCGGCTGTCCGCGATACGTTTCCGGACGCATGGGGACTGGCGCCGGAGAAGAGCCGCTTGATGCATATGGCGGGCATCAGAGCGATGGGGGCTCTGATGGATCCGATCATGGTGCGCGCCGATAGCGTCAGTGACGGCGAAGATGACATCCGCCGATCGCTCGCTCGCTTGCGCGATCATTGCTGCTGGACATCAGGCAAATGGGACGAACTGGGCTGGAAATGGAATGAAGTCCAAGGCACGCAAGTGCACATCGAACGCCTCACACAACATTTGATCCTGCTGGATCGCAAGCTATCGAAGGCGACCCGATGAAGTTTATTTTCGCAGACAGCCTTGACCACGTTGACCCCGGATATGATTTCCTTCGCGACCGGTATTCCGAAGGGCGGACGCCCTACTGGGATGACGCATATCCGCATGAGATCATGGGCTATGCGCCGTACAAGGGGATGCTCGTTTCGCGCGGTATTGTCGGCGGCGTCGCCGTCGGCGGAAAATACACTGAAGCGCAGGCCATGCGTTTCAGGCGAGTTGGGGCCCGCGAGTTTCTGCGCCTCGACAAGCCGCATTTCGAGCATCTGCCGATCTTCGGCGACTGCGGAGCCTTCACGTATCATAAGGAAGATAAGCCACCCTACACGCCAGAGGACACGGCAGAGTTTTACGATGACGCGCGCTTCACGCACGGCTGCTCCGTCGACCATATCATCTTCGATTTCGACGAAAGCCTGAAGGGCATGGACGGAGGCACCGAAGAAGCGCGGCGCCGCTTCGAAATCACCCTGGAAAATGCTTCAGCCTTCCGGACCGCGACCGCGCACATGTCGGCCCGGTTCACGCCGATGGGAGTCATTCAGGGGTGGTCACCCGGCAGTATGGCGGAAGGTGCTCGCCGACTCGTGGCGATGGGTTACGACTACCTTGCGCTCGGTGGTACCGTTCCCTTAAAAGCTTCCCAGATCAAGTCCTGCCTCGCGGCAATTCGCGACATGATTCCGGCATCAACGCGGATCCACATTCTCGGTTTTGCGAAGGCCGACGAGATCGACACCTTTGGCTCGTTCAACATCACCAGTTTCGATACGACCTCCCCCCTCATCCGCGCTTTTAAGGATGCAAAGGCAAACTATTATTTGCCATCCAAAAGCGGAAAGCTCGACTACTACACTGCGATCCGCGTACCCCAAGCTCTCGAAAATCCCAAGCTGATGCGGTTGGCCAAGCGCGGCGCACTCCACCAGGAAACGCTGGTCGAGATGGAAAAAAATGCCCTATCGGCTTTGCGTGCCTACGACCGCGGCGAGGCCGGGCTCGACGAAACGCTTGATACGGTGATCGCCTATTCGGCGCCTGCCGTGACGGGATCGCCCGTCGAAGAACTGCCGGATGCCAAGGCGGTCAAGGACCTGCGCGAAAGGTACAAGCGGACCCTCGTGGACCGCCCCTGGACAAAATGCTCCTGCCCGATCTGCTCGGCACTTTCAATTGAAGTCGTGCTTTTCCGCGCCAGCAACCGCAACAAGCGTCGCGGCATCCATAATCTTGGCGTCTACAACGCCCTCGTCGATCAACTTCCAAGCAATAGCGATAACAATGACCTTATTCAAATTTCCGGCGATCCGAGCGAAACAGAGCGAGACCCACACGGTTCTTTCGTTTGCAGCGAAAGCGTCTGACCTCAGGAATTTCGCCGTGATCGAACGCGTAGCGCGCGACGTCGACGGCGCATTGAGTGGCTTTCAGCGTCCGCAGATTGCTGGTCACATCCGCGAAATCCGCGATTATCTGGAGAAGCCTGAAGCGATACTTCCCAACCCGATAGTGGTCGCGTTTACGACTGGGATCAAGATCTCCGATGAAACAGCAGACGGCCGCTGCGTGGTGGAGATTGACGGTTCGGACGGTGCGCCCGGTCTCGTTGTCGACGGCCAGCAACGTCTGACCGCGCTCAGCCAGGTTGAGGAAAAGGATTTCCAGGTATTCGTTTCCGCGATTGTCTGCAAAGACGAAGAGGAGTTGAGGCGCCAGTTTGTACTCATCAACAATACGCGGCCGCTTCCGAAATCGCTAATCTATGAACTCCTGCCGACCGTCCGGGGCTTGCCGCGCCGGTTGGGCGACCGTTCCGTCGCCGCGGACCTCGCCGCGCGCCTCAATTACGATGACGGCTCCTCGCTCAAAGGCAAAATCTACCAGCACACGAACCCGACCGGGATCATACGAGACACGGCCATCCAACGCGTCGTCATCAACTCGATGAGCGATGGCGTCATGCGCGAACTGATCCGCGAACCGGACGGAGCGGATCTCAGCTTCCGCCTCATCAGCGAATTCTACCGAGCCGTACAGTTTGTGTTTCGCGACGAGTGGGAAGGCCATACGCCGAAAACGTCGCGCCTGGTGCATGGCGCCGGCATCATGTCGCTCGGCTACGTCATGGAAGTGCTCGCCTTGCTCGATGGCGCCAGGACTTGGGAGGATTTTTCCAAAGGGTTGGCGTGCCTGGTCGACAATACGGCCTGGACCTCGGGAGAATGGAACTTCGGCGAAAATGATCGCCGGAACTGGAAGTCGGTGCAGAACGTCAACCGCGATATCGTGACCCTGGCGCAGTACCTCATCGGTATCGTGCGCGCAGACGTCAAACGTCGTCGCGCCGTCAATGTCGAACCGAAACAAGCGAGCATGTGATGGGCTACGCGGTCAAGGAAATGTTCAAGACGTTGCAGGGAGAAGGCGCCCAGGCGGGCCGCGCGGCCGTGTTTTGCCGGTTTGCCGGCTGCAATCTTTGGTCTGGACGTGAGGAAGACCGCGATCAGGCCGTCTGCCAGTTCTGTGACACCGATTTCGTCGGCACTGACGGAATAGGCGGGGCGAAATTCAAAGACGCGGAGACACTCGCGATTGCAATCGCCTCGACCTGGGGAGACACCACGCATCGACGCTACGTCGTCTTCACCGGCGGCGAACCGTTATTGCAGCTCGATGACGAACTGGTCGCGGCCGTTCACAGGCAAGGCTTCGAGATTGCGATTGAGACGAATGGCACCCTTGAGCCGCCAGCCGGCGTTGACTGGATTTGCGTCAGCCCGAAGGCGGGCGCGCCACTCAAGTTGCGAGAAGGAAGTGAATTAAAGCTCGTCTATCCGCAGCCTAAGCTTTTGCCGGAGGCCCTGCCGGACGTTCGCTTCGAGCATTATTTCCTGCAGCCCATGGACGGGCCGAAGCGGGCTGAAAACACCATTGCCGTAACCGAGTACTGCCTGGAACATCCCAAGTGGCGCCTTTCGCTCCAAACACACAAGATGATCGGAATCCCATGAAAATCACCCAAGCTTTCACCTTCGAGGCGGCCCATCGCCTGCCGAATGTCCCAGCAACCCACAAGTGCCATCGGATGCATGGTCACTCCTATCGGGTCGAACTGCAGCTTGACGGCAAGGTCAATCCAGACACCGGTTTTGTCATCGACTTCTTCGATCTGGAAAAGGCCTTCGGTCCCCTTCTTGAACAACTCGATCACCACACACTCAACGAGATCGAGGGGCTCGAAAATCCGACAGCCGAGAACATTGCGACATGGATCTGGACGAGGGTTCGTCCCCTCCTTCCAGAATTGAGTTCCGTAAAGGTATTCGAGACGCCCATGTGCTGGGCGGAGTTCGACGGCAACTGAGAGGTAAAGGACGATGACGTCGACAGCGCTTGTTCTGTTTTCGGGAGGTCAGGATTCCTCGACCTGCCTCGCCTGGGCACTCGATCGATACGAACGCATCGAGACGGTGGGCTTCGATTACGGTCAGAGGCACCGGATCGAGCTTGATTGCCGTGACACCATACGCCGTGAACTGAGCGCTATGAATCCTGTCTGGGCCCAGCGCATAGGCGAAGATCATACGATTTCGCTGGCGTCGCTTGGGGAGATCTCCAAGACCGCATTGACGAGTGAAATCGCTATCGAAATGGAAGACACGGGTCTTCCCAACACCTTCGTTCCCGGCAGAAACATTATCTTCCTGACCTTTGCTGCGGCACTTGCCTATCGACGGGGCTTAAAACACATCGTCGGCGGCATGTGCGAAACAGACTATTCCGGATATCCAGACTGCCGCGACGATACGATCAAAGCCTTGCAGGTCGCGCTCAATCTCGGCATGGAAAAGCGGTTTGTTCTCGACACTCCCCTCATGTGGCTTGATAAGGCTGACACCTGGCGTCTGGCGGAGGATCTCGGAGGTTCTCGCCTCGTCGAAACAATCGTGAAGGAGAGCCATACCTGCTATCTAGGTGAGCGCGGCGACCTTCATGACTGGGGATACGGTTGCGGGACGTGCCCGGCCTGCGAGTTGCGGGCCAAGGGATATCAAAAATTTGTTGCAGAGCAGGTTTGAAACGAGGGCGAAGAGATGATCGCGACGGGCAGACAACGCATTGAAGGTATGCTTTTCCTGGCCGGCTTTATGGCCTGCATTCCCTTGGCGAACTACATGATTGGCCATGTCGGCACGGTGTGTGTCCCAAATGGCCCATGCATCATTCCCGTCGGTCCCGGTCTGACTGCGCCAAGTGGCGTTCTTCTGGTTGGACTTGCGCTGGTGCTGCGCGACCTCGTTCAGCGCCGGCTAGGTTTGACGTGGGCGTTTGGCGCCATCCTCGTAGGGGCCGCCCTCTCAACGACCTTCACGGCCCCTGCCCTTGCCTTCGCCTCTGCTGCTGCTTTCCTTTCGTCCGAGGTCGCTGACCTGCTGGTTTTCACACCGCTTCAGAAGAAAGGCTTGGTAAAGGCCGCCTTGGCTAGCAGCATCGCCGGCCTCGTTGTCGATAGCATCATGTTCCTGTGGTTGGCGTTCGGGTCGCTGGATTTCCTCACCGGACAAGTTGTCGGCAAGGCGATCATGGTGATCGCCGCGCTTCCTGTTCTTTTCTGGATTCGAAACCGAGACCGGCGATTGGGGCTAATGGCAGCATGACGAAAGAGGCAGAGGATAAATTGGGATGCATCCAGGCCGTTTTCGAGGCCATTACTGGCAAGGCCATCTCATTCTTTCCTCGGGTCGACGACGATCGCGCGCCGGGGGAGATGGGAGTTCTAGACTTTCAATTTAGCCTATCGAGTACCGCCCGTAGAATGCTAGCAGTTCCTTTGCCCGGCGCCCAGATCGGCTCTTTGCCGTCAAGAGCATCCTTCACGCAATAAAAGGCTTGGTGGCTGCTACTTTTCCAGGCGAAGACGAACAGGTCGGCGGTCTTTGCGAGATTCGTGAGCTGACTCGTTGCGACCAGATCTGAATTCACGACAACTTTGCACCCTGGGAACAGGCTTTCGAGCGCCACCTTCGCTCGGCTTCCAGCTGCTTCGGCCAGCGTGTAAATACCGATGGTCTTACCCTCAAGGTTCGGGTAGGAAACGGCGCCAACATCCTCTGCACCCTGCTCGCGCTTGAGGGCGCCGACAGCCTCGGCGTCGACGCCATAGTCTTTCGCCAACGTGTCGACCGCGACAAAGTCTGCCGGCGCTAGCCGATGAGCAAAACCGGCGGCTTGGCCAAGTACCTGCAGAAAAAGCCTCAGCCGGGCGTCGCGGCCCTGATCTGACGGGCTGGGAAGGATCGCGAGCGCTTCGGCGACGTCGAGGCTCCAAGGCAGATAGACGTAGGAGCCGATCCTCTTCTGCACATCTTCGAGATCATTCATCAGAGACACGTACTCGGATGAAGACAATCCTTGCTCGATTAGCAGTGTCGTCAACTGTGCGAGTAGGTCGAGGTCCGATCGTGAAAGCGTATCGCTCATCGCGATTAGCAGGAACAGCAACGACGCGATCGGCTTCGCCGTCGGCGACGCCTTCACGTCGTCGGGGAAGAAGCTCGCGAAGATCTGTGGAACGGCAGCGCGAGCGATATCGCTGGCCTCGCCGTCAAGGCCGCCGATGATATTCGCGAACTGGTGGGCGAGTGAACTGCTTTCTCTTATCTCTGACGCATTCCAGTTGGTCGGAGCGGATTGTGCGTCGCGCTCTGCGGCGACGAGATTGCGCCCCGCCCGCAACTGCTCCGCCCACCGCAACCAGGGGCTTACCGCGGATGCGGAGGTCGGTTCGGCTCGCGCGGGTTCGCCGCCGTCAGTCCGCGACTGCCTCAGCCTCTCGATTTTCGCCGCAACGGCGGGAGCCAAAGAATCGAGGATCGCCGGGTCGGAGCGTTCAATTAGCGCAAAGAGACGATTCTGAGCCTCCTCGGTCCCGATCGTGCCCACACAGGACACCAACCTGCTAATGGTCTTCCTGCTCGGCGGTAGCCGCATGTAAAATTCAAAAGCGCGATCAATCTGCCCATCGTCAAATGCTTCGTCGGCCTCGTCCAACGTCGTGGCAGATGACGGCTCGGGCTCTGCGACAGCAGCCGGCTCGAACACCGCGGTGTCCGTTCCTGCAGGTAAAAGGGCGAGCAGCGAGGCGACGATCGCCGGGTCGGGGCTCGGTTGCAGTTGCTCGAACAGAGTGAACGCCTTGACCACGCGTGGCGCACGAATGCCCCGACGCGACGCAAACAGTTTGGGATAAGGTGTTGCGACGTGAACGGTGAAGGCTGCGCGCAGCGCGGCCGGATCACCAGTCGCCTCCGCCTCGTCGACATACGTGCGGTAAAGCGCCTCGATCAGGTCTGCGAGGATCTGCGGCGGAAGAGCAAGATCCGAGAGCGTCTTGATGAGCCAGTGATCGCGCGCAATCTGCGGCCAGAGCCCGAGGCCAGCGCTCAGCCGCACGTCGAGATATTTGAGGTTCTCCTCGTTGAGGCGCCCGGTCTGTTTCAACTGGGCGATCATTGCCTCAGCCTGCGCCTCGTCGCCGGCCAGCAGCGCGCGCTCAAAGTCGCCACGGATCGCTCCGACCGGGCGGTTCTGGGCGCGTGTCACTTGCGGCTTCCGCTCGAGAAGCCCGGCAAATTCACTTAAGCGACCGGAGATCACCCGCTTTGCTTCGGCATCGGGTCCGGTGAAGCGATAGACAGTCCCACCAAAGCGGTCGCGAAGCGCGGCCGCCATGGGATCGAGGGCATCGCCCGGCACACGGTCTAAGCGGCTGAGCCACGTCGGCCCCAGCCACGCTTTGATCTCGTCACCGAGTTCATATCCACCGGCGGCTCCTTGTGTGGTGGCATACCAGCCCGTCACCTCTCCGCCGCGCACGAACGGTAGAACCAGCGGCACGTTGGCCCTATCAGCGCCGAGATGGGCGAGCCATCGCCGAACCTGATCCGCCTGGTCCGCAGGTGCGAAGCCGCCGAGAAGCGACCTCCAACTCAGCTCGTTCGGAGATGCGAAGAAGATTTTCAGCCATTCTTGCTCACTCTCGGGCAGATGCTCAATCATGCGGCCGCGCCCACATATGATTCAAAATTGATCCGCGTTTCGGCAAGCGTCTTTGGCGTGGTGTCGTAGACTACCATCTCGTCGTTTAATTCGAGGCCGTTGTAGGTGAGGTTCATCGAGCCGGTGAGCAGGCCTCGTTTGAGTAGTAAGCCCTTAATGTGAAGATGCTGTCGCCGGACGACGCAAAGCTTGTCGGTCAGACCAGTCTCGTCGGCTGCCGTCGTGAGCGCATCAATGAGCGGATCATTGTGATCGTCCAGACTCGTTGCAATGCCGAGTGCCGTGCCGCGCGCCATGACGTCGGTCAAAACCTCGACCAATCTAATCTCGCGGCTGCCCCATTCGGGATTGATCGACCCGAAACCGCCTGCGCGGTTGTCAAATAGCACCACGTTGCTGATCCAGGGGCTGACCAGCCAGGCGCGCTCTCCACCCGGCGCGAGGAGTTCGCCGAGGAGCATCATTTGGAGGAGTTCACGAATGAGATTCTGACTCGTGACCGCGCTCTTGAAGATCCGGCGTGTTTCGAAACTCATTGCAGCGCCTCCGCGACATCGAGATCGACATGGAAAGCGTTCTCCACCCGTCGCACCGCCTGGACGCGGGCAAAAACCGATAGATAGCCGGACTGCACCGGATTGGTCGCCAGAAAGCTCAGAGCGTCCGCCAGCAAAGGTGAAGCCGCCATCGGGCAGACCAGCGTCGCCGCGCCGACGTCGGCGAGACGATCAAGGCAAAGATCCTGCCAGCCGTTAGCCTGGATATCGACGAGCGCAGCATCCTCCGCCAGATAGGTCCGCACCAGCAGCGGATCAGGCGGCGGCAGGTCGGCAAATGGCGAGTAGGGCCGAAGACCCGATTGCCTGATATGGGCGCCGCGCGGCCAGAGCAGTCCGTAAATCACGCCGTATCGCCACTGATCCGGATTGACCGTCGGCGGATCGATGCCGGCCAGGGCAAGTGCCGCATCAATGTCGTCGGAGCGCGCGAGCCGGTAGGCGAGCACGCGGGCGTCCAACTCGATGCCAAGCCGCGCTTCCTCGGCGTTCCACAACCGGACTGCGTCGAGGAAGAAGGCGTCGCTGTCGCTGCTCGATCCGGGCCGGAGGATGCGGTTGGCAAGGGCGACGATGAACGCGTGAAAGGTGACGAACCCCTCCTCCGCGAGCGCGTGGCGCAACGCGGTGAAATTCGCGTGGCTTTCGACCGTGCCCGACGCATGCCGGAACGCATGGGTCGCGATCGGCAATGGATCGTCGTTGTTACCCTCCACGACCGCCTCGAGGAAGCGACCAAGCTGATAATCGCTGAGCGAGAAGTCATTATCGCGTAGCGCCGCCGTCATCAGGCTGAAGAACCGCCGGGGGTCCTCAACGTATCGACGCTGCGCCTCCTCGATCTGCCCATTGCCACCCGGCGTCATCTCGCTTATCCAGATCTCGCCATCGGGAGTGCCGGCGAGTACGTCATCCTCTTCCCGAACCCCGGCCGTCACATCGAGGATCAGACTGTCGCCGTCGATCTGCGGACATAGGCTGGTAATAGCGCTGAGCGCAGCCGCGCCGACGGTCGAAGCGTATCGCTCGCGCAGCCATGGCTCCCAACCCGCGTCGATCGGCGTCCATAGTATCTCAGCCAATTCAAACAGGCTGGCCACCACTTGCCGGTCTGCGAGGAAGCCGGCCAGATCCTGGCGTAGCTTGTCCTGCTGGTTGCCTTGAGCATTGGCATCATCGACGATCGCAGACTGGAACAGGATGTTGAGCGTCTGGTCGAGGCCGAGTTCGGCGCTCCCGATCGCCAACCGTTCGGCCGCTTCTCTCAACGAGACGCCACGCGCCATCGCTTCATTGCTGAGGGCTGCGAGCATAAGATGCGCCAACCACTCTCGTGCGAACGGGTTTTCTACTGGTTCGCCAAGCGGCCCATGCAATGCCTGATGGTGGAAGCGCGCCGTGCGCATCGCCCGATATCGCAGGTCCGACTCGGCTCCGAGGTTCTGCCACAAGGCCTCGGGGAACCGCAGGCGTATGCACATCGCATCGACAGCAAGACTGAACCCGAGGGCGGCCGCTTCACCGCCAACTTCGAAGTGGAACACCTTGGGGAGTGATCCGCCGTCGCGAAAGCGAATGCCCGCGTCGCTCCCAAGCGCCATCCGGCGTACTTCGATCGGGCTCACTCCTTCATGCGAGTAGAACCGCACGTCTTCGATCAACGATGTCCAGGGACTACCGCGCGGTGGATCGAGCACTAAGCCCTGATCACGGGCGACGATCTGACTGCGCCAGCGAAGTCGGGCGTTGGACGTATCGACGACATTAGCGGGCGGTGGCTGGACTTCGAGAACACGCGGCCGATAGACGGGGACCAGCCGAACCGAACCGGCCACATTGATGCGCCAATCGCCGAGGCGGTCGAGACGGGCGAACGGCTCGAGCGGCACGGCCTGCTCGCGGTTCTGGTTGAGGGCCGGGCATAACCAATGCCGCTCGAACGCATGGCTAATGCCGTATCGCCGCGAGACGCGGCCGGGCGCGAACTCGCGCATGGCCTGCGCAATCGGCATAGCAACCCGCTCGGGGGTTTCTGTGCCGGGTTGCGGCAAGACGATATCGACTTCAGGAAGGTTGAGTTCGCTGAACAGGTTGGCCGGCGCGAATTCAGGTAGAGGCGAGTTGAAGACCTGATGATCCTTGCCCGGCTCGCCCGAGGCGCGCCAGTTGCTCTCGAGCCGGCGAAGGGCAGTTGGCAGGACCTGCGTCATGAGTGGCCGGGGGTGATCCCAGAGCAATGGCGTGACCGCGCTTTCATCGATCTTGAGCGCCGAGGCGAGATAGGACGCATAGCGGTCCAGTTCGGCAGGGATGGTGAGGATGCGGCGGATCACGCCGGCAAGCGCTGTCTGCCGCGCCCGCTGGTAGTTGTTGTCGGTACTGCTTGACAGGTCCAGCCACACGCTTCCCGGTCGGGAGGGACCCAGCATTTGGCTCAGATAGTCAAGCGTCGCATAGACCGCCTGAATGCGCATCACATAGCGGTTAGCGATCGGCAGCGTACGCAGCGGCAACTCGGGGTCGAACAGCAGGTCATAGCCTTGATAGGCGAGACGGTCCCGGCCGTAGTCGGACAGCACTGCGACGGTCCAAGGCCGCATCAGGCGTGATCGGCCCGCGCGACCTTTGCGCTGGAGAAATTGCGCAACGTCGCGGGGTGCCTTGTGCTGGATGACCGCGCCGACGCGCGGATCGTTGAACCCAACTTCGAGCGAAGCGGTCGCGACAATGATGTCGAGATTGTTGCCGACGCCCGGATCCATCGACATCACACGCCCAATCGCCTTGCGATCCTGCGGCTGGAGAGTGTGGCCGATCTCGACCACCGCCTCCCAATCCTGCCCATGCAGCTTGCGATGCTGCGCCGGCAGCGGACGACGCAGCGAAGCCAGACCCCCGTCCGGCTTATTCGCCAAGTCGGGCACGCCGCTGCTCCGTCGGCCCTCTGCATCTAGCATGGCGAAATACATTCGATTGGTGACATCGATGTCATCGGTGAACAGAAACACACGTTCGCCGATGATGCCCCGGCTCTTGCGTTCATCCGGCGCGTCGAGAAGCCGGGAAAGGAGCATCCCCGTCTGGATCGTCGTCGACAGCAATGCTGTGCGCGACACGGGATCGCCCCGTAGCGCTAGCAGATACTCGGCACCTTCCGCGATCATTTCACTGCTGGAAGGGGCGATCTCGGCCGACGCCTGTTCGTACAGGCCAACCAATTGCGCGAAGAAGCGCGCACCATCCTTGAGCGTGGCGGACAACCCCACAAAGCTGACGTGCCGCCGTAGGAGTCGCCGCCAGCGACGTAAGAGGAAGGCAACTTGGGCGCCGGAACTACCTGCATAGGTATGGACTTCGTCCAGCAGCATCATCTCCACCGGTCGCTGCGCACGCTCGCCAATACCGAACAGATGCCGAAAACGGTCGTCCCCTATGCGCTGGTTAAGCATCTCGGTGGTTGTGAACAAAACGTCGGGCGCCTCGGTCTGCAACCGATCCCGGGTGAGAATGATCTCGTCGCTCTCGATGGCGGCGGAACATTCTAGGCATTCGAGCCGCTCACGCCCCGCGCGCCGGTCCGCGTCTCGCCACGCCATGTCGCCGTCACAACCCGGCGAGGGACAACGGAGGTATTCGCAGACGAGACCGGCGGTGTTTTGTCGCCAACCGCTGCGCGCCTCGTGGGCTTTTTCCGCGGACCTAGGCGTCGGACCGAAGAACGTTCCGATCAGGATCTTCCTGCGTCCGCGCGCCGCGAGCAACGCATCGAGCCGGCGCGCCTGGCTATAGACCTCGGCGAACTGATCCTTGAGAAGCTCGTTGCGCGGATAAAGGGCGAGGACCTTGACCCACCGGTCGCCGACGGCATCACGCTGTATATGCGAGGCGATCCGCGACAGCGCGGGCAGATAGAAGGCCATGGTCTTGCCGCTACCGGTGCCGGCGCTGACAAGCGTGGCTGTCGATTGCGAGTCCTCAAAGCTCCCAAGGATCCGCGCAGCGGCCGCGACCTGAAAGCCTGCAAGCGCAAATCTTGGCCCATAGCTATCGACCAGCGCCGAGAGGGCAGAGCGCGCGGCCTGATCGGGCGTTGCTGACGCAATCGCGGCGAGCGCAGTCGCAGCGTTGATTCCCCGCCGCGGGTATCGGCGCCGGCGCCAAATGAAGCGGAAGTCGGCAACGAGGGTCGGCGCGGCCTGCCAGCCGATGGGCCCGCGATGTTGCGGAAAGAGTTGGCGCAACCGGAACAGTAGACGCACGCCTTCCGCCATCCGCGACCGATATCGCGAGCCCGATACCTCACCGACGTCGAACAGAAGGGCACGATCGATCAGCGCGACGATGACGCGACCTGCATCCGCGAACGAAACCCCCGCGCCCAATCTCGGATCGTCGAGCAGTGCATCGATAATGCCGTGCAATTCGCCCGCCGAGACGTGGCCATCGACCAAGCCCCATGTCAGGAGTCGGGCTTCACGTTGCTCGATCTCATCGAGCGCGGCGAGCAGCAGAGCTTCATCGGCTTCCATCGGCACTCCCCGGCACGATACGGTAATTGTCGAACGCATCATTGTCGTTGAGCCATTTGAGGACCGCTACGGTCAGCAGGTCGAGCTTCGCTCCCCCGCTCTGGATGGCCTCAAGGAAGCGCTTCACGTCGATCGGCACGTCGAAGTCGAACTCCTTTGCCGTCTCGGTAAGTCGTGCCGCCAGCGCATTCACGCGTTCGATTGCTGCCTGGTCCACTGGGAGTTTTTCGAACTCGGCTCGGAACGTCTGGTAGAGTTGTTCATAGGTCTTGAACGCAGCATTATTTGCCGGCGTGAAGGCAATCCGGCCTTTCACCAATGCTGGCGCCTCGCCGGTGAACACGGTTTGTCGATATCCCTTCCAGGTACGCACGACGGAGTCGGAGACGTCTGTTGAGGCCGTCTCTATCTCCTTGAGCAGATTGGCCCAACCGGTGCCCTTTTTGAGCGCGGCTGCCTTTCGCTCCGCCGTAAAACGATCGAGTAGCGCCGCGGCCCGTTTGCGTGCCGGCTCGAGCGAGGGTGGTTCAGGCGTTTCGATGCCAGAACCGAGCAGCAGCGCACGGTGGTCAAGGGCGCGGCTAAGTCCGGCCGCGAAAGGTGCGAGTTCTGAGCGCAGGTCCTCGAGCAGCCCTGTTTCCTCGACATTCGCACCAAGCAGGTCGAGCGCAACCAGCCGTTCGCGAAGCGCCTTGGTGCGAGCAGGAAGCGAAGTGCTCATTCGGCGGCCTCCGCTGCTACGGGCGACTTTCCACTCACGCCTTCGAGCAGGCTAATGATCTCCGCAGCAACGGAGTTGGGATCCGATTGGCCGCGAACCGCCTCCTGCTGAGTGATGCGCGGCTGAGCCTGCGACACAATCTCGTTGGCGAGGGACAGGAACGACATGGTCCGCTGGATCAATCCGAGATCGAGCGACCCAAGCGCGTTGAGCAATTTAGGGATTTGCTCACGATCCGCTTCGTCTACGATCGTCGCCGTCTTTTCCACTAAGTCGACGAAGCGGCTGGTCTGAAACTCTGTTAGACGAATTTCGAACTCGCTGAGCTTGATCGTGACATTAGCGGGCCAACAGTTGGTCTTCTGCAGCAGCGGGATGATCTCGCGCAAGTCGGCAACGAAAGCGCCCTTATCGAAGCTCTCGTCGACGTAGTCAGCGATCTCGCTGCGAAAGGCACGAAGCTTGGCTATGACCGACTGCAGCTTTCCCCAGATGCGCGCATCGGTCATAGTCGGGATGAAGGTCCGCGCCTCATCCGGCAACCCGTCCGGAAGCGGCCCCGTCGGCGAATCCCCAGCAAGCACGTCGAGCAGCCGGGGGCTGTCGACCGCGAAGGGCTTGCTTCCGGTGCCTTGGAAGCTGGCGGTGCGATCGAGCAGTAGTTGCTGTAGGATCGTGCGCGTGCTGCGTCCGTTAACCGACCCCGTCGCCTGGGCGCGAAGCTGATCCCAGCCTTCTTCGAACGCTTGCGTCTCAACCTGCGGCGGCGGCGAGAAGAGGCCGCGCAGAAGCGGCTCGGCTCCAGCCGGCCGAACCGGAGGGGAAAGACCGATGATGCGCGATTGATTTAGTAGGGCTCGGCCGATCACCGCGGTCTGCGCATTCGCCTCCGCAATGAGCATTGGGACCAACTGCGCGACCAAACGATCGATGATCGCGGCGCTCGCGACATAGTCAACATCTGCCTCGGGATAATTCCAGCGATGACCGTTGAAGCCGAACCGCAGCGCACCGAGAAAGCTTTCGCGCAGCGTACCTTCCGGGTCGTCAGAGCTATCGCAAACGACTAGGATGCGACCGCCGACCGGATTGTTGCGCGCCCCGGCGATGGCGAGCCAAGTAGGCTTGATCTCCTGATCCGGAATGCGAAGTGCCGGCCAATTGATTGCGCCCTTCAGCATCGCCCCCAAGGCGCTTCGAAGCTCACGTGCGTCAGCCTGAACCAACTCGGTACCTGACGCCCAAGCATCCAACTTTTTCGACCATGCCGCGACACGCGGATCCAACTCATCCCGAGCCGGAGAAGGTGCGGAAGGCGGAGTTCCTTCGGGGGCCGAGCCTGCCGTCGAGGTTGGCGGAGTGAGTGAAGGTACAAACGCCACGTTGGCGAGTTCGGCGGGCGTTGGGAGCGAAAAGGTCGAGAAGATCGCCGGCGGCACATGGGCAAGCGCCGTCTGATCGGCCGCATTGCCGGCCCACACGGCAAGAGCGGAAGCCAAGCGCCGCTTGACGGGTTCGGGTTGGCTCGCCTGCCGAACCAGCCCCGCGAGATATGCGTTTGGGCGCAGGCCGTGAAATTCGGGCGGCGGAAAATTCCCGCTGACGAAAGTGCTCCGCATAAGCAGCGGACGGCGGAGGATCTCGTTGATTATCCGGCGCGGGTTAAAAATGAGCCGGTTTGCCTCGGTCAGATGCCGGTGGACGAGTTGCTCAATCGCCAGACGGTTGAATGGAAACAGCGCGTGTCCCCGAGCGGAGTAGCCGAAGGCCTTTAGCGCTTCAGCTTCCTCGTCTCTCTGCCCCTCGTCCTGCCAAACCGGCAACCAGCCGGTAAGCCCGTCGTCGGCTCCGCGACGGTCGAAACGTTTGCGCAGGCCGTCTTCACCCCAACGGGCCGCATTTAGATATGCACCGACCATTTCGATTACGGCGTCCTTAATCTCATCATCGCTCTGCTCGCGATGGCCGATCACCCAGACGCGTTGCGCGCGCGTCAAGATCGTGTCGCGCGAGGCGAGATAGCCGTCGGTGAGCGCCAGCGCCGTGCGCATGGTGGCGCGCATCTTCTGCCCGTCGTGTGTACCTTCCTGAACGCACACCTTGAGCAGCACATCCTGAATGCCCGACAGCGCGGCAAAATCCTCGACGAGCAGGACTAGGTCTTTGCCGTCCTTGAGCAGGATCTCACGAATGCCGAGAATGATATCCTGCAAGGTGATGCCGCCGGTGCTCTGCTCAAGCTGGAAGACATTGCCGATCGCCGTGTCGACGATCGTATTGAGAAGGTCGGCCGCAGCCTGACGGCGGCGGATATCCTGAACAGCGAGTTGGGTCTGATAATAGGTCTTTACCGGCAGCGCCGCTTCATTAAGATCGATCTCGTCGGGGAGCAGGAGATCTTCGGCGAAAAATTGTGATTGAGTTTCGTCTCCCTCCGCGCCGTCTTCCCGGCCTCGCAGCGCGCGCGCGACCACCCTGGCCAACACGGTGTCGTCGAAGTGGTCCCTGAGCGCCGCGTCGCCAAACAGTTTCGGCAAGTCTCGCGCGTGACCGATCATCACCGATAGCTCGGCGCGGCGTTCCTTGTGCTCGCGTGCCTCCACAACCAGCGCCTCTGCCCGGCTGGCCAGCGCATTCTCGATCTGCGCGCGGAACAGTACCACGGCCTTGCGCTTGTCGACCTCCGCAACCGCACGCGTGAGTTCCGATCGCGATTTCTCGAAGCGCGGATCGCCTTCCAAGGGCTCGAGGATGAGCTCCACAACGCGTCGGAGACTTGCGCTCTTGGGAATACGGATGATGTGGAGGCGGTCGCGCTTGGGAGAGCGCTGGAGTTGCGCGTCGAGCCAGCGGATGATGTGCGACTTGCCGACGCCGGAAGGCCCTGTGACCGGGAACAGCAGATATCCGCCCGGGACGTCGTCGGAAAGAAAAGCATCGAGCAGTTCATGCTCACTTACGGGAGCCTCTATGTTCGTACCAGCATTGCGCGTCGTGAGCGGAGTCGGCTGATGAACTGCTAGTAGGACCGACACGTCCGCGGTCTCAGCTTCGTTCTTGATACACGCGTTGACCTCTTCAGCCCCGGGCCAGTATCTCTCAAGCATCAACGCGCCTTTCCTGACTTCAAAAGGGCTATATGTGATACGTCCCGCCAAGTGCGCGCATTGCTGCCGGTGAGCGATACAACGCCTTCAGTGTCGCTTCGGTTTGAGAGCGTAATGAACCCCTCATGATCAAGTCGCTGGATCGCCCGTGACAAGGACGATGAGACGAGGCCTGCACGGAGCCTGGGCCAGGCGCTTTCCTTCAGAGCGGCCTCAACCTGGACCCGATAGGCCCCCCCGTCGAGGACCGGTAGCACATCGGCAGCCCGCTCCACGAAAGCTGGACCGGACAATTCTCGGTTTGAACCGAATATCTCGGAAAGAGTCTCGCGCAACGCCTGTGTGGGATCAACGACCCACTGCATGCCGTCGCGAGCAAATCCCAGATAAAGCATCCAGGTTTTAAGGCCGTTCCAGCGCGTATTGTTCTGGGCGATCTTCTGCGCGGCACTGTCTAACAGCTGCCGCCCCTCTAGTTCAGCCAAACGGTCTAAATTGGCGTCGAGCGTATAAACGTCCTGGGCGAGCATCCACGCCACGCCGCGCGACAGGTCCGCGCTCTTGGCTCCCTCACTCTCCCAAAATCGCGCGTTGTTTGCCGACTGCAACGCCACCGTGCGCGCCACTTTCGGAAGATGATCTTCCGCACCCTCGGCGTTCCTGCCAAGCGCAGAACGATAGGGCTCGGCGATGATAACAGACCCGTTGTCCTCACCGAACAAGCCAAGTTCGGTCCAGCGATTCAACGTTCTCGTCAACTGGCTGGTATCGCACGCGTCGGCGGCGCCACCACATGCAAGGATTAGATCTTCGCGGTTCTTTGGCCCAAAACGAACGAGCGCGCGGACCAGCACGATCAGCACATTGAAAAGCCCGTCGCTTGCTTGGTTGAGGAGACTCACAGACGCGCTCCGAGGTTGAATTGATCGACCGCTAGCACATTGGAACCGGCGTCGGCAATGCGGCGCGCGAAGTTCCATGGGTCCGGCGTCGAGGCGGATGCTATAATGACATGCAGCGGTCGCTTCATAATGAAAAGATCTTTCGGCAGCGTCCCGCCAGTCGCGTCAGCCCAGAGCGTCACCCGGGGAAGTTCGTAGGACGAAGGACGAAGCATTTCTTCTTCGAGCGTCTGCAGCAACAGCACATGATCCTCGCTCTGCTTGTGCAGGAGTGACAACGCCGGATTGCGCTGGCGAAACGACGTGGAAGTCGCGATCTCGCGGACGCCGAACATCGCGACGAAAGTTCGGAGCAAGCCGACGATCTCAGCATCGTCGACCGGGTCCTCGAGGGGCAGGATGATCGGCTGGTTCAAGGCGAGGTGCGGAAAACGATCGGAAAAGAGGCTGAGGTCGAACTGCCCGACCTGCTCGATCCCGTAGGCGGGAGGCGGCGGATAGTCGATGTTAGCCGTCCCCTCGCGTCGATGCGTCGGGCATCCTCCACATGCGCGCGACACAATTACCGAACGACCCGGGGCGTTACTGCGGTAGAGACGATCCAGCAGCAGCGAAATCTCGGTCGAACCGCTGAGCAGCTTGTCGAGCAGCGCGCTGTTCTGGGTCGCTGCATCGAACGAGCGCTGCCGCTCCCGACCGATCAACGCTTCGAAGCGTTCGCGGCTGAGGTGGCCGAACTCCGACATGCCGACGACGGTGCGTTGGAAATATTTAGACCAATGCTCATCGCTGCGGAGCTCAAAGGCGGTTTCGCTCTCGTCCTCCTGCTGTGCAATCCGGGAGGGCGGCTGCGATTCCAGTTCCAACATGCCAGCGCGAGCCATCATGATCAACGTGCGCATGTTCCAAGATTGGTTATAGTCTGACTGCCTCCGCAGCCGCGGAGGAACGACCGCCAAGTCTACCTCGAGCAACCGCCCAACGGTATCGAGTTGGGCGCTTTGACCATACATTGTCGACCACCGCTCGAACGCGAGATCGTTACTGATCAAAGACGGCGAAGCGATCTGGTTAGCAATCTCCTGGTCCTCGCGCGAGTAGATCAGGAACGACGCCGACGGACACCCATCGCGTCCGCCGCGTCCCACTTCCTGGTAGAAGCGATCGAGCGTCTCGGGCACGGCCGCATGGATGACCGTGCGCACGTCGCGTTTGTCGATGCCGACCCCAAAGGCCGAGGTGGCGACGATTCCATCGAGCCGGCCCTCAGACCACTGTTCGATGATGCGCAGACGATTGGCATGCGGCGTCTCGCCGTGAAAGCAATCGATTCGCGCATAACCTTCTCTGCGCAGCAGCCGGATCCATCGCTTCGCATCATTGCGCTTCGTCACATAGAGGATAAATGGGCGCGGGGCGTGCCGCAGAAGTTCGAGAACCTTACGGTCCTTTTGTTCGGGATCGTCTTCTCGGTGGACCCAGTATTGTGGTTCTGGCCGAAGATGGACGGAGGCGACCATCTGGACCGTGCGCGCGGGCCCGAAGAGCGCGTCGATGGTTTCCACCGTTTCAGGCGCAAGGGTCGCGGACATGAGAAGCGTCCTGAACCGCCGGCGCTCGGGACACGCGTCAAGCAGACCGCGGCGCACGCCCGCCAGCATTTGAAAGGCGGGGCGGAAGCCATCACCCCATTGGCTCAGCAGATGGGCCTCATCGACGATTATATACGAGATCAGCCCGCCGCGCGCCGCATCATAAAGTGAGGGCAGGAGCGCGCCCGTCACCGCCTCGGGTGAACAATAAAGAATGCCTTGGCGACCCTCGCGGATGGCGGACTTGATGGCGGCGCGCTCCTCCGTACGGAGGCCGGCGTGCCAGGCAAGGGCGGGCACTTCGCGTCGTGGGTAGCGGCGTTTGAGCATGTCTCGCATCTGCCGCGATTGATCAAGCACAAGCGCTGTCGTCGGCACAATACAAAGCGATAGACCGCCTTCGAGGCCCCGCGCAAGAACGGGGGCCTGGGCTACGAAGCTCTTGCCCGACCCAGTCGGCAGAGCGACCACCAAAGTCTCTCCAGGCGGGAGCAGAAAGGCGCTACGCACGGCTTCGCGCTGTCCCGGGGACACGTAGGTGTCGAAACCGCTGGCCTCGCCAAGAAACGGATCAATCGGCCGTTGCCAGTCGAGCCGAACATTCCGCTCGGCAAAGGCATCCTCGAAGACCGGGTTGTCGCTGTCTTCGAGCCAGGCCGCATGCCACGGTCGGGCTTCGATTAGGAGATGCCCGTTCGATTCATTATGGGCACGGATGCCAAACCTCGCCCAATCGGTTCGGCTCGGCCAGCCAACTCCGGACGGAACGCGCAACTGTGCCTGCTGACCCGCGCGCAGCGATTGCCGGCGCAGCACGTGCCGGAAAAGCGCCATCGCGTCCTGCGGACTATTCAGCCGTCCCGTTTCCTTCGAGGCTAGGAGCACCTGGGTCAGCCTGTCAAAAATGCCATCTGTGATCGGCGACCGGGTGTCAGCCTTCGCGAGGTCTAGAAGAGCGTCCTGCAAGCTTCCGAAATCATGCACGGCCATCAGATGCCGCCCGAAATTTGATCGGTCGCCGGTCGGCTTGCCGAGATGAAAACTGCGCCAATGGTATCAAGCCGAACACGAGGGACACGGACGCCTGCTCGCAGCTTCGCCGCGAGTTCCTCCTCAAACGCAAGCTCGTCATTTTCCCCTTCAATTGTCGCCGTACGTGCCCTCGCCCGCAACTGCCCGAGTCGGCCTTGATCGACGCGAACCGCACGGTGCTCTGCCCGGTTGAGGCTTGCGATCAGTTCGAGATCAGCACGAAGTACGTCCTCTGCGACTGATCTAGCTTTTCCGCAAAGCTCTCTCCAGTAGGAGAGTTCCGGAAGTTGCAACTGCAACAGATGCTGCCACCTCTTCGGGTTTAAGTTGAGATCGAATGCCCCGGTACGGTCGGGCTTGACGTTATACGGACGCCCTAAATGAGCCAACAGTGCCTCATCCTGAACGGGATTCAGTTCACGATCGAGCCAAATCGAGCGGTAGAATGGCGCCAACGCCATGTCGCCTCGTCGGCGAACAGCCGCTCGGGCCGCGCTCGTGTCACGACCATGCGCCGCCAACACGCCTATCACTGCGGCGGTGTCCGCCTCTAAGATGAAATCGAAGCGGAAATAGAAATCAGCAAGCGGGTCGCCGATGTGATTGGGCACGAAGCGCCACATCGCGAAGGCTCGACCTCGATCGTCGGCGGCCGTGAGCGCCGCCATTCCGCTGATCAAGGGATCGCCATAGCGTAAAAGACCAATGCCATTGGAGCGCTCGACACGACTGAGCGCGGTGCGTCTACGGAAGGTATACGGAATTGTCCTGACCGTCCGCCCGCCCCTTGACCCAAGTACCAGATCGAGGGCGTCTGCGCACTGGGCCATGAACTCTGGGAGCGAAATCAGGGTTTGCGGATTGGAGGTAGAATAGATGTAACGGAATGGTACCGCCCCGGCGGCAGGTAGGCGCGCCTCGTCGGCACGGCGAAACTGCAGTGTCTGTTCGAGCCAGGCTGCGGTATCGAGTGCGAGCGACTGCCAGTCCTCGTCGACTTCCGACAGCTCATCGAGCATATCGGTCGCAGGAGCTCCCAGCGCATCGAGGGCATCTTGTTGGTCTATCGACTTAATCTCGCGCTCTATCGAACCTTTGTCCCCTGCGCCGCTTGCTGTTAGATCAACGATAGCCTCAGGGCCATCCGCAAAAAGTGCCGGCTCGATCTCGCGAACAGTCTGCTCAATCAAATATTGAAGACTTGCAACCGATCGGTTGAATACCTTTAGAGCTGTGTCGAGATATCCTATCCAAGCCACTTCCAAGGGATCGTCTTCGCAAGCCAACACGAGTGAACGCACCGCTTCGCCGGATCCATAGCGGTCAACTCGTCCGAGACGTTGCTCGATCCGGTTTGGGTTGAGCGGCAGGTCATAATGGACAACCACTTTCTTTCCGCCCTGAAGGTTCAAGCCCTCCTCGGCGCGTCGGTCGCAGACGAGCACAGGATGATCGTCTGCCCCTACAAACATCGTCCATGCATCGTGCCCCGGATCGTGCCGGTCGACTTCGATTTTTAACCCGTCGCGAATGCGCTGCGCTAGGGCGTCCGCGGTTGGCGGATCGGAACAGAAGACCACGCACTGCACGCGACTGCGTACTAATGGAGTAAGCGCTTCAAGCAGCGCTTGTGCTCGGTCCTCGAAAAGGCCGTCGCGCCCGAGACAACGGTTGATCGTCGCTAAACGTTCGTGATCGTCGATTATTGCGGCCTCGCCACCGATAGGGCGAATAATCTGGCGGTCGGCAATTGCATAACGTGAGGCGTAGTCTAGCAGCGTCCAGAAGACTCGCGTGCGATCGCCCCAGAGTTTCTCGGAGCCGCCCGCGTCGAGTTTGACGGCCTCATCGAATCGCCAGTCTTCCAACGCGGCGGTCAAAGCTGCACGATCGATACTACGGTATCGGACGACCTCGGCGCCCGAACGTTCAGGAGTAAGCCCCCCGATGTTCCGCCGCCGATTGCGCAAGATGCGCCTGTGCAACCTATAAACTTCGCTGAGATGGGCGTGTAGCCGTCCGATCGCTTCGGCGAGAACAGGATCATCGGGATCGGGCATCGTGTCGATGACGCTGCGCAAATCCCCCGCATGCTCCAGCAATAACTCGTCATGAGGAAATAGAGTCACTAACTGCTCAATGGTATAGTCCAGATAAAGCGCGTTTTCGATCGTCAGGCCTGCAACGATCTCCGCTAGCGCTTGCCGGCTTTCGACTTTTCGTCGAAACGACTCCTCACCGTCGAGCCGGTAAACAGGGGGGTCGAGCAGGTGCAACATCTCTAGAAAGCCGCGCTCGTTATGGAGTGCTGGCGTCGCAGACAATAGTAAGACACGGTCGATTGATCGCGACGCTGCGGCAACATCGGCGTAAATCCGGTCACCCATGCCCGTCTTTTGCCCAGTCAGATGATGCGCTTCGTCGATCACGAGCATCGTCGCGCCAGGCAAAAGCGCGCGTATCCTGTCGTAATCATCTAGCGCAACGATGTGAAGGCTTTGATCGAGGCAGCGCCCGAGAAAAAATTTGTTCGCAAGCTCCCTCCGCCACTGATCGACGAGCGCTGCAGGCGCAATCACAAGAATTTTGCATTTTTGCTGCGTATCAATAATGCATTGCCGTATGATTACGCCGGCTTCGATCGTTTTGCCCAGCCCAACCTCGTCCGCGAGCATATAGCGTTGCACTGGGTCCTGAAGGATGCGACGCACCACCTCGACTTGATGCGCTTCGATTTCGATCGCCGACGCAAGTAAAGCCGACATTCCCATAGACGCGGCTCGCTGGCGCGTCTGCGAGCGCACGAAAGCACTGCGACCATCAGAAAACCGCGGGCTCTCATTAATCCGGTTGGCGAGGAATGGCGTTGGGTCCTCGATTGCGCGGGCCCACCGCACAAACACCGCCTCGACCTTCAGGTGCTTCGCCTTGCCATTGGGAAACTGGACGAGTTGGCTGTCGCCATGATCGTCGAGCAGCCGACCGATCTCCCACGTGCCCACCGCCTCATCGAAGTGATAGAGACGAGTCTGCCCAGCTAGCGTCACGCGCTGAAGCGAGCCGCTCTCAATCTGATGAATGATTGGTTCGGCGGTGGGCGCATCAAAATATTCGACAGAGCAGATCGACCCTTTTCGGGCGATCAGCTTGCCGATACCTAACGATGCGTACTGCCCCCCGTTCGACTGAACGAACACTTTCAACCCCCGCGTTAGCGCATCGCATTACTACATTAATGTTTATGATTCGCTGCCCAAACATTAAGATCGGTCAAACAAACGCAAATGGGTAACGTGGAACGGCCAAAGCTAGCTGGCCAGGTCCTCACCGGCGGTCTGCCGGCATTGAGGGCCTGACACTGTACTATGATGCGAGTGACATCCGGCTTCTGCCAGTGCACCAGATCGTGCACCGGCAAAGGAGGTCGTTGCGCGGACGAGGCAAAGCGAGCGCTGACGCGCTGCAACTCATGCCAAGATGACGGCAAGCCGCTCGGTCGCCGGGGTGAAGGTCCTTTTGACCTGGACGATAGCATCTTGACGTCGGTCTACCGGGTCTCCGTTAAAAGCACCGACCTGTATTCCGATGTCCACAAGAGATTGCGCTCACGCGGGTGTTGAAGCGGCCCGAGCCGGAGAGGCTGGCAAAGGATCTCTGTTGCATTCCAAGGAGGCAGCCATCAGCGCTAATGATGCGGCGATGTGCGGCTTCAAAATCAATACGGAGCCGAATACCTTGGCCAGATGTTTCACATTCTCAACGGGGCCGGTCAGTATTCCGTCACCACTATAGTACTTGTCCCCACTTCACCCAGCGTCAATTTGGCCAGTCATCCGGCACGAGTGCAGGAGGTTTTGTCCAAGGCTCCTCCACAAGAGAGTCTTGGAACCAATCGTTGCGCAAGTTGGCATGCTCGGTAACGATTATCTGGAAACCAGGCGCATCTTTGGTGCCGAAGTCATACAGCAATTTAAAGAGCTTCTCGACTGCTTGGAGATCAGCATCTGCCTCGGTTCGTTCAATGGAGCCGCCAGTGGCCTCATAGCTCTCTATGGACGGGAAATAGACCTGCGTGGGCTGGTCTATAAGTAGAAATCGCGGAATCGGCTGATCGTTGGTGCTCGCATATCTGTGGAGGGCCAGAAGTGCAGCAAGATGATAGGCAAGATGATTTGACCCGCCCCCCGTGCGATGCATCTGGATCGGCCGCACCGGACGATCTATGACAACCGTCAGATGCTGAAGGTCAAGACGAGCAGGGAACTCGCTAAACTCCCCGCCGAGCTTTTCGATATATCCCGACATATGTGCACTGATGTTATTGATGATTGACGCCAGCCGCTCAGCGGTATCGTCCAAACCAATACGTCGTTGGAGCTCCTCAACCTTACGACGGAGGCGACGGTCCTCAGACTGGTAATGACGGCGCGAGTCGTCCGAAACCAAGTTCTCGAGAAACAAGCTGATGCGTCCGACCACCTTCGCCGCAGCGTTATTTCGATCGCCTACGGCCGCTATCGCCTCGTTTGCCACAATCGCCGAAGCTAACTCGATTTCGCCTGTACGGATTTTATCAACCAGCGTCTGCACTTTTTCACGCTGTTCGGCGAGATAGGCGTCAAGATGAGGACGCTCGCCTTCAACCAACGTCATCTCCTCCGCAAGCGAGGAGAGCTCTGCGAGCAATGCAGAGGCGATCGGACTGTCCATCGCGAGGTTCTTCTCGGCGAACGGCCATTGCCAATCGCCGTGCTCATCCTTCGGTAGGGCTCTGATAGACGTCAGCCGATCTTTTTGTTCCGTTGCCTCGCTCTCGAAGCCTTGCGCCCGTTTGGCGTACTGCGTGGCTGCATCAATCTTTCTTTGAAGCTCCCGGCGCTCTTCGCGGTAATCGGCCAGTTCGCGCTCGATAGACGAAACGCGTTCTATGTCGTCCTCCGGAACCGCAGTTGGCTTCCAGGACAATGCGGACCGCAGCGTCTCAACAACGTCGCCGCGCTCACCATCAGCAAGGAGAATTCCCACCGCTCGCGCTTCCGACACCAGGCCGATGGCGCGTTCCTGCGCGGTGTCAACCGCATTATTCGCTTGCTCGAGCAGCTTGGCATTCAGGCGAAGGTCGCGCTGGGCGGTTCGAAGCTCTTGCTCAAGCAAATACCGATCACGAGCCGAAACACCGAGCAAAATCGGAAGGGTATCCTTTATCGCTTGAGGTTGGAACGGCTCGTTCTGTCGATAAAATAGCTGATCCTTGTTAGCGACAATTGTCTGCTTCTGAAACAGATAGTAGAGGCTGTGCTTGATGTTTGCGTTGTAGCTTTCGCGGCTATTATCGATAGGCACGTCTGTCATGTTTTCAGGAATGCCGAGCAGCCGAGACAGCAGAGACTCGACGGCGTCATCGTCATCCGTGAGACGAAGATCATCGGCGTTTGGCGCAACAATCTCCTTGCCCCGTCGCAGCATCACGGTGCTGCAACTCGTGAAACCAGGCTTCGGAGCTGGCTTAGCCACTAGAACCTGCTCACTTGCGAACTGGTAGATCACCGCGAACCAAGCAACCTTGTCCTGAATTACCCCCTCCGCAACGTTAAACGTCGACCGACCCATGCAGTATTCGATGATATCGGAAAGGGCCGATTTCCCGGTAGAAGATCTACCCGTGATAATGTTCAGCCCGTCGATGGTGAACTCGACGTCGCGCCTGCGCCCATCACGACTATAAATATGGATCGACTTAATTTTCATGGCTTAATTCCGAGGGAGGTGTAGATGGTCACACGGTCTGAAACGCGAGCGAATTCCCTTCCGACGAAACGAGCCACTCTCTGGATCTCCAACGACTCCGGCGTTCCGGTGAGTGATTTTCGAACCCGCTTTTCGATACTTTTCAATCTGCCATCTGCTGTCACCTCAAAGCATCCAAGCTGCATCAGAAGACCGAGTGCCTCGAAGGTGTATGACATCATGGCGGTAGTTCGCCGCGGGAGACCGACGAGAATTTCCGGATGTGTCTCGATCGCTTTCAGGAGATAGCTTCGAGATCCTCTGGCGAGGATCGATCGGGTCTCCTTGTGTAGACACAATGGGAGTATCAGCAGAAGCAGTGAGAATGGAATTCCTCGATCGTCATCCTCTTCGTAACCCGTCATCGCACGCGACAGGACGAGGCCGCAAAAGGCAGGATTGAACAGGTTGCGGATTTCGATCGGGCGCTGATGCCACGGCTTCATGCTTCGACCTCAAGCACGGCGGCAAGTCGATCCAAAAAGCGAGGATGCCAGAAGATACGTGGTGACGGTCGAATATTCGCGAGGATATGAAATGCTCCACGAACGACATATGGCTCGGTCACGCGCTCGCGGATACGAAATCTGTCTGTTTCGAACTCCGCCCACCTGTAAAGATTACGTCCCGCTGCAGAGAGCGCTTCTTCGCCACTGTGCTCATCAAGGCTTTCGAAGACGACGTCCTTATATCGGCTCCACTCATCGGCGAGGCGATCTTCGTACTCTTCAATCTCGCCGCTTACCAAAAGCGTTTCCCGCGCCCACGCCGAACGCTGCTCAAATGCTCTATAGTAATCAATGATGGCGCTCTGGATTCTGCTTGTCGAAATGCCAATTGATCGCAGTTGCTCCACAAAGAGGCGCGGATCGTTTTCGGCATCTATCCCGTCAGGAACCGCATTTCGGAAGGTAATCGGAAGGTTGTCCGACCGGTATTCCTCGGCAATTGCCGAAAGTTTGTCGGAGACTTCGTATCCAAAAACAGGATCGGTCCGGTCACCCGTCAGCATCTTGACCATCAGGTCGTTCCACCAACCCTCGAGACGTTCAAAAACATGAGGGCGGCTCTCTCTGCGAATCGTTCGCAAATGGCGTTCCTGGATGATTTTAGGGAGTTCCGTAATTCGCGGGCTCTCATCGATGATCATGACACGTGCCAGAAAGTCCTCAGCCTCGTCGTCGGATAGTTCGTCAAACATCTCCCTGACTTGGGACACCAATTCTGATTTGCTCTGCGCGAAGATGTCTCGCACAAGAGGTGCTAGAGGCTCCGACGGCTCTGCTCCATCGACAAAATTTGACAGAAAGGATGTCTCGGCAACCTTCGCAGTAGTGAAGAGGAAAAATCTGAGGTTAGACGCCGCCCGATCAGCCCGATTATAACTCGTCAACCAAACACGCACCGATTTCCAGAAGTCCGTCGAGAGATCGTTCAGCCGATCCCCCATTGCCTTATGTTTCAACGACGCCAACGACTTTTTCCCGCCGGCCTCAATGAAATCGAGGTCGTCTTCCTTTTCGATCAGAACGGCGGTGCTTTCGGCAAAATCAAGGATTTTCAGCAACGCAAAACGTGGCTGATAAATATAGCCCAGTCCCTGTGGTGCGGCTGAGTATGGCGATTGGTCAGTCAACATCGCAACCAGCCTGACCGCCCTTCCCCATATAAAGTATATGTTGCACTATTTCCCCCCGATCACCGAAGCAAATGATATTGAAAACATCAAGGAATACAACGTGAAATTGATTATCAAAGCCATTTCATTCTGAATGGAACCGGCAGTTCCAGATGTCAGGCCAGCATCAAACTAGGCTTCATCGGACTCCATACCGTCCGGCAGTACATCTTGAGCGGACTGAAGAGTCAGCAGGCCGGCATCCCCTAGTGCTTCGATGTCCGGTAGATCTCGCAACGTCTCCATCCCGAATGCCGAAAGGAAGTGCGCTGTCGTTACGTAGGTGTACGGCGCCCCCGGTGTAGGGCTACGCGGCCCGGAGCCGATGAAACCCGCGCCGCGCAGATTGCCGATGACGTCGCGGCTGACCTCCTTACCAAAGATCTTCGACAGCTCGCCACGGGTGATCGGCTGGAAATATCCCACTGCCATCAGCACCATCGCTTCGAACTCGGAGAGCGCTGCCGCGCCTCCTCTTGTCGGTGCCGAGGAGGCGCGGATCGTCTCGGCAAATCGTGGCCGGGTCCTATGCTGCCAGCCGCCGGCGACCGACACCAGCTCATACGGCCGATCTCGCAATTCCTCGATCAGATCATCGATGAGCAAATCGATGCTGCATTCTTTTCCCACCACCCGCGCCAGCGTCTCGCGGCTAACTGGATCGGCCGAGGCAAAAATCACTGCCTCAACCCGCAGCATCCATTCCCGCCAGCGCATCTCCGCCGGCAGATCCTCAAGCTCTCGATCAAACAAGCGCTCGCTTGCGACCTTTGTCATTTCCTTACGGGTTTGCTTGGCAGCAGGTGATCCGGCCATCGTCACAACCCGAATATTCGAAAGGAGGAGCGACCGGACAACTCCCGCACGGCCTCGAAACTTTCCAGACGCTCGAACAGACGGTTGGCCGCCCAGCGCGACAGTTTTGAGCCCGGCGCTGACGCCGGCACGGCATCCTCAGTCAGGAGTCTTCGGATCACCGGTTCGGCGCCCTTGGTTCGCACTTTTGGCGCTACGGCGAGCAGCCGCGTGGCGCGTCTATCGATGTCGACGGCGGACCGCAACGCGGCGTCGACGCCGTCAACCAACGCCAGGCAAATGGCTTTCGGGTACGCCGGCTCTCCCGGTCGGACACGACCGCGACCGCCGATGGTGCGAAAGGCAGAGCCAAAACGCTCGGGCAGCAGCAGCGGCACGGGTTTCGGCCAGTTCAGCCTGTGCGCCAGCACGAGCTCGGCGAGGCCAAGGGCCAGCACCTCGGTGTCTGGGCGAACGGCGGAGATCGCCGTTATCAGGTCCGCCATCGCGAAGGGTGCTGCTCGCCCGGACTGATTTGCAGAATCGACGATCTCAGGTATCGAGGCAAGCCTATCGTCCCACTTCATTCCAAGGAGTGCGGCAAGCTCCTTAACGAACGGTGTTGGGACCGTGCCGGATTGGCGCGCCAGCATTCGTGTGGCCAGAAACAGTTTTCCCGCCGGGCCGGGATCGTCGCCTGCAGCGGTCAGCAAAACCGCATCACGAATGGCGGCTTCTTCCTCGCCTCGCCCGAGCATCCTGGCGGCCACCGCCGCCGATTTCAGAGCAAGTCGATCGCGCCAGCAGCCGATCCATGACAGGTCGGCTCGGATGAGATCGTCGAGCGATTTCAGGGCGATACCGGCGACGAAGGCTGCATCGGACTCGGTGAAGTCGTGTGCTCGCGGCTGGGTCCACCTTGGCAAGTGAGATGACCAGACTGACGCGTTCAGAGTGTTGGGCGCAAGCGAATCCATGCGGCAGAGCATAAACCGCCTGTGCAGTTTGTGCCAACAATATTGCGCTAAACCGCACCGCATGTCGGCGATGTAATACGTCCGATAATCTTGCATTATCGGACGTAACTGTCATTATATAGAGAATGGTCCAAATCATCGAGCAGAACACCGAAAATCACGTCGAGGAGACCTCAGTGCCGTCTCCCAGCACGGCTCCCGGGCGCGATGTTTCCGCGCCGGAGGTGTCGAGCGACGGGCCCCTCCCCTCTGTTGTCAGCGAGTACGAGACACCAACTCATCTCGCCAACCTTGCCGACCGTGCCCGGGACTACGTCGCAGCGGCCACTTCCGCCAATACACGCAAAGCCTACGCAGCCGACTGGAAGCATTTTTCCGCCTGGTGCCGGCGATCGAACCTACACCCTCTGCCCCCGCATCCGCAGACTGTCGGGCTGTACATCACGGCCTGCGCCTCGGGTGCCGCGGAGCGCGGTATGAAGGCCAATTCGGTCTCCACCATCGAAAGACGCCTCTCCTCGCTCTCCTGGAATTTTTCCCAGCGCGGGCTCATGCTTGACCGAAGAGACCGACATATCGCCACCGTGATGGCTGGCATCCGCAACAGCCACGCCAAGCCACCGGTCCAGAAGGAAGCGGTCATGGCTGACGACATCATCGCCATGGTCGAGACGCTCGACCGCGGCTCTCTGCGCGGCCTGCGGGATCGGGCCATGCTACTCATTGGTTTTGCTGGCGGCCTCCGACGCTCCGAGATCGTTGGACTCGATCTGAAACCCGACCAGACAGAAGACGGTCGCGGCTGGATCGAAATCCTTGACAAGGGCATGCTGATTACCCTGCGCGGCAAAACCGGATGGCGAGAGGTCGAGGTCGGTCGCGGCTCGGCCAATGCGACCTGCCCGGTCGCCGCAATCGAGACCTGGATCAAGTTCGCCAAGCTGGCTCATGGCCCCGTTTTTCGTCGCGTGACCGGCCAAGGGAAAACTGTCGGGTCGGAGCGGCTGAACGACAAGGAGGTCGCTCGGCTTGTGAAACGGACTGCCATCGCCGCAGGCGTTCGCGGCGATCTCAGCGAAATTGAACGCGTCTGCAAGTTCTCCGGCCATTCTCTCCGCGCGGGCTTGGCCTCTTCCGCTGAAGTCGAAGAGCGTTACGTCCAGAAACAGCTTGGTCATGCTTCCGCGGAGATGACCCGCAGATATCAGCGGCGGCGCGATCGCTTCCGCGTAAATCTGACCAAGGCATCAGGGCTTTAGACCCACCGTACAGTAGCGCTCGATCCCAACTGAGGCTTACTCGGCCGAAGCGCCTAGCTCACTCAAATTGAAGAAGCCGAACGAAGGCCCGGCGCTCGTGCAAGGAAAAGAATGTGGAAATTGCTTCGTGACCCGCTTTCCCACGTGATGATGCCAAAGCATCTCGACATATATCAAGGCCTTCCCTCACCTGCGCTTCCGTCTCCCCGCACGAGATTAGGACGGCCCCTAAGGTATCCATCAACTGGTCTCTTTTCGTCGAAGCTTCGATTTTGCTCCGCCATTCCGCGACGAGCGTAAGCGCTTCCTGTCCGCACTGAGTGGTTTCTTCGGTGTCCTTCTCACCTGCACCTACCGGTTCATCAAAGGCTCGATGATAAAACGCCTCGGACAAGTAATATGCGTGGTTCAGTTTTGCCGCAAGAAGAGGGTCAGATGCCGATGGCTCCGACTCTGCAATCTCAACTATTGCCCTTGACCGATCTATGCATTCTTCATACTCACTTAGGGACATCAGAGCGTTGCATAGAAACACCTGAGCATTCCTGTATGTTTTATCGGTAACTGGTATTGTGTCGATCCAGTCGTCGATTAAACCTAATGCAAAGTCGTTTCGATCCCTCGATGGTCGAGATAAGGCGTAGAGGCAAACCAACCGACAGAATTCGTGGCTGGTCCCATTTTTCTCGACGTACTCGGTCAATAAATGGTCGAATTCCATGATCGTGTCGCTGTTGACTGGTGCCGTAGCGATTTCTTTTTCAATGTCCTTCCATCGATCCAGAATTGATTGAAGTTCCGGGTTGATGTCGGGGCCAAAGGTGCTGAGCAGGCTTCTCTGTGCAGCATCGCGGCGTTTTTTGTCTAGTGTCCAAGCCTGCTCAATAAGATCTTTGACGATCTCGCTTTGATCATCAACGATTTTTAGAATATGGCCGAGCTTGTCGATATGCATCTGCAGCCGCGCGTCAATATCACCTGGCGGCTTGTATGTAAGATCGTGGGTCTTCAGTCCCCAGCTTTTGGCAAACACGGTCTTGACCTGCATTTCCGCTTTGCAGGAGATAAACTTTCCCTTCCCGTGAAGCTCAAAGTGGTAAGCACGATAGTCAGATCGGTCAATTTCTCGGCAACTTTTTATCGAGAAGACTGTTTTGTATTTCTCGCTATTCTCCAGAATGTACCTTTGGACAATCTCAACATCTGACGGGTAGGGGCATGAGATCGTTAAGCCGGCGATGTCGTGAACATCTGAAACTTTAGCCTTGGGATTTGTCTTCCTCCACTTTCGCAGTTTCAACGCGATTTTTTTACGGCTTTTAAGAGGCTCATGCGGTGAGGAGGCTCGCGAAATCACATCATGGACTCGGTTCGATAGCTCTGGCTGTTCAGCGAACTCACGCAGTTTGTTCAGAATCGCGTCCTGATATTCCAAGTATCTCTTCGCCTTGTCATGGCCATCAAGGTAGTTGTTAACCTCGCCAAGCTCCGCATGATATATGCGCGCCATATTTCCCCTCATCTACTCATGCAGTTGATCAAATATTCGATGTGCTTCTTGCAAAGACCTCTGTCTAAAAGGCCCGATCTGTGGAACTTATAGATGCATTGGATCTTATGTGCTTTCAATGGAAAATTGCAGCTACACTCATAACGGGGAGTTTGGATTTGACTTGCCTAATAATCACGGATAATGGGCTTGCAAAAGATCTGGGTCCTTGAATGTGCCCGGACAACGTATTAATTTTGGAGCAAGCTCTGATGTGATAGGTTCGCTTCAGCGCCCTCGAATCAAAGGAGTTCCATAGAATGAAAATGGCAAATTATCCCGTAGGTTGGAGCCACACCGAGGTTCGCGGATATCCAGTTGGCTGGTAATGCGCTGAATGGCTTTCAAAGTTTAAGCGCGCTCCTCGAGCGCGCTTTTTTTATGTGTGATTAGACAGCTGGCAACTGGCGCGCCTTCGGTCGGCTACAACCGTCAGCACCAATCGCTGCCGACCGCCACGAGCGTCGCGAGTATCTCACGAGTAGTACGTCTCGACTTCCGCGGGAACTCCGTTGAGCGCGAGCACTCTTGCGAACGATAGAGCGTATGCCTCTGCACGCTCGACCGACTGGGACAGCGGGCTGGAAAATATCGCAGCCCCACCACGGTAGAAACGTTCTCCCCGCCCAGTGTTAATGAGCCAACGGGCAAAACCCTTTCTTGCATCCTTGATCACTACGCAAGCAGTGCCGCACTCGCCTTCTTCAATCACCTCAAACCCCTCAAGAACCATTGGGGTAGGCAAAACTGCGTCGTGAGCGTTCCGACCACATTCATCCCCCAGCACGAATAGCTTTTCCCACCATCCGTCACCTATCCTCTCCGGCCTGAGGACGGCAGGTATCGGCGGCTTGATTGCGTACTCGCTACGATCCGGTACAGCAGTCGATAGGCTCGGTATCTCGCCTGGTGCAAGCATCCAACCCGTGCGTAGGACACCAGATTTTCCTTTTCGGGAGGTCACCTCAACATAAATATTGAAACGTGCCCCATACCCCCTCTCCCACTTCCGAAGTTCTACGTCCCTTGGCTGCGAAATAAGTAAAGCATCGTAAAACTGTGCCGCTAGATAGCGCCAATCTTCTGCTTCAAAGCCAAGTTCATCCATCAGGAATTTGGCCTTCGGACCTCCGTCTTTGTGGTCACGATTGAAAAGGTAATGAGTGAATTTGCCATCCGGGAGCACCGCCTCCAAAATATCTCGACCGGGTTCAGCCTCAGAAAAGCTGAATGCATCACCCTTGGCATCGGTCCATGATGCATTTCGAAGCGTCGCGAATACCCTACCCTCCACTGAAACGGTCGATTTACGATTGAAGCGATCAACGGACAGCATGCCTCGCTCGGACAGCGGGACTTTTGGCACACGAAATCGTTTGGGTATCATGCCAAATTGATGATCCACCCATGCGAGACCATTTGGCTTGAACTGCGCTGCCCCCTTCAACGCCCAATCCTCATCACCTTCAATGGTGCGGTCTTGCACAACGGTTCCCGCATCGATTAGCGCAAGATGCATCAACCCGTCAAAAAAAGCGCGGCGTTGAATTGGGTTGCCCAAATCGATGGGACAGCAACCCAGATAGCCGGGTGTTTGTCTAAGTTTTAGATCGCACGATGCCCGAATTCCTGGATCCAGATCCGATAAAGCAAGACACTCTTCGCGGCGGGCGCCCAGTACCTTCATAATGATCCGATAATCTGGCGCTATCTCACCAACGCTCAAAGAAACCGCCATATCCCAAATTAGCAACCTGTATAGGCTCATGTCATGGCTTTGAGTGTGGCTAGATTTGTTCAAGCCACGGGAAACCGCCGTGATGCGCGCAGCAAAATCTGAAAGCTGTGGCAGACCGCCGCGAAGCTCCGCAGTGACTGTTCCTTCGGGATCTGAAGATGAGATTGATGCCAACAGAAACCCAGTGAACGTGCTTAGCGCAGGCTCCTCGATCCCTTCAGCATATCCATCAAAAAGGAATAAGCATGGCCCATAATTTGGATTTTGGTCCATCAAAATTCCGCCTCTCGTCCAGGATCCTTAGGCAATTCTGTACCAGTTGAAATAATCTAGAGAAAGCGGAATGGGGTAGCAATCTGATGCCGCCGCAAAAGCCCTGGCGAGTTGTCCGCTCATTACGTCCTGACAACCGGGAGCGCAGACGCGTTAGTGCCGCCCATGTCACACATCGGCCCACCACCGCTCCGGGACGAGAACGGGCAGTATTTCCATAGCTGATCGGGTGTGCAAAGGGGCGCGGCCCAGGTTGTCTCACAACCGATTCCTACGTTGCAGGATCCGTAAACGAAAGAGGCTTCTTCGGCGCGCGCTCATCAAACGCACTCGGCTCATAGAATTCCTCATGCGAGCGATTGAACAGTAAATCTTTCGGGAGATTATTGAACAGCGTGAAGAACTCGACATATTCTTTGAACTTTGCAGCAAGCGGGAACAGCCCGTTATAGAACAGAACGAGAAGCTCGAAATCCGAGAGCTGGGCGCGGAGGATCCGGATATAGCGAAGCTTGTTGACGTCACTCTCGTTGATGAAGCGGATGATGTTGTAGAGGTACCGATAATAGTGCGCGAGATCGTTCTGGTACGACTTCCAGAGATGATCATGCGCGGCCAGCGACTTCTTTAGCTCATCAGGAGAGCCGTCGGCGTCATAGAACGATTGCATTACGTCGCGAAAATGTTTGAAACATTCGCGGCCGCGCAGTTGGTTCTTAGACGGACCACGATCGACATCGATCGAGTTGACGATCGTGTTGTGTATCGAGACCATTTGAAAGAAAGTGTTTTCGAACTGCATGCGCTCGCTGCTTAAGCGGTCCGCGTGACGTTGGCTCTGAAGAACTTTGGCGTCCTCCTTGGCTCCATGGATCTCGCGTTGCTGCAGAATGATCGTGAAGAGCAATGCCATGAAACTCAGGAAAGTCAGTACGGGATTGAGCACCCCGCCGAGGAAGTCACCGAACGTCCCCCAGTTCTTTTCCGCAGCCTGGGCGTGAACCGCAACCACGAAAACGCCGCCCATCGCGGCAAACGCGAGCGACAGCAACGCCGTAAATACGCCACGCGAGTCACCGTCGTTTGGCGCAACGATGCGGTCGACAACGGTAGAGGTGAAGATCACGATCGACCAGGTCGCGGCGATGATGCCGATCGTCAGCCAGGTCTCAATGCCAAAATCAGTAACCGGCCGATATGCGTATGCTCCTCCCGCCAGAACTGCCAGTCCCGCCAGCCACAATCCAAATCGCATATTCTACCCTCTTCCCCAACTCATGAACTAACGGATCACACGCTGTCAGTACGGTTTCTCTTCTCTACGTTGGGCCAGATAGTTCTGTCCGGCCTCCGTAAGCTCGAAAACGAGTTGAGCGCCCATCAGCCGTGGTTTCACTAAATGTCTGTCGAGCAAAACCTTAATGACTCCCTTGTCCGGCCGCATCGATTGATCATCGAAGTCGAGACGTGCGGGGAAGGTATTTTCCGGCAGCTCAATCTTCGACAATCTGGAGAGCGCGAGATAAAGTTCCAGAGCACCAAGATGGCGGGCGCTGTCAGGACTCTCCGGCTGGAAATTCGTCGTCCACCAATCCATGCTCAGCGGATTATCTTCTGGCTTCACAATCGAGATTGGTAGGCTGTCACCCGAATAGAACGTCTGCGCCAGTCGCTTCGCGTATGACGATCGTTGCGCAATTCTCATATCTTTCCCCCATGATGTCCAACATCCAATTGCACTCTCAAGTTTATTCAGCAATTGGCAACGTGAACTCGTCCCCTATTCGCCGATGTGGGCTAGGTCTGTTGGCAGACTTAGAGTACCGAGGCCGCGATGTCAGATCGGAGGATCATACATGTTGAGCAAGCTTTCATCCCATCAAGCCGGAACGCTTGGCGAACTGATCACGGTCGCGAAACTCAACACGCTCGGGCTGGCGGCATACATGAGCCCAGAGGGAGCGCCTGGTCACGACGTCATGGTCGTTGTCGACGGCCTCCCCCGATCGATCGAGGTCAAGACGAGGCAATTTCTGAACCGGCCGACGGAGATCACTCGATGGCCTGTTGACCTTGACAGAAAAGGTGAAGCCGACTTTTTCGTCTTCATCGAATTGGATCTTCGGACTATGTCGCCTACTTTCTACGTGCTGACAAATGCACAGGCGCGCGAAACACACCGTGATTATGTCGGGGGAGGCAACTGCTATCCTCCTGCAGTCAGAAATATTGTCAAACCTAACGACTTTTCTGCTTTCGCCCACACGAACCACTCGGGCGATCCTGTCCTTTGCAATGCCGTCAACTGATCCGACGTCGCATGGCTGTCGGTCGCGGACATAAATCCATGTTCAAAGGCTGTAACCTTCTGTCCTAAAAGGGAAATTCGTTAAAAAAAACGGCTGACAAGTCGCCGCGCTAGCGCACGTGGCCATCCGGGTCGAATCCCCAAACCCTTGGAAGTGGCGCTGCCGCACATCAAGCCGTCTTTAGATTAGCGTCGCCGGTTGCCTTCAGGAGGGCCATCACCATCGGTCCAAGCGAAAACTCCCCGCGCTCGGAGCGCCTGGTAAGATCCCGAAGATATCCACCGGCAGATGTTATAAAATTCGACCGCTCCAGAATGCAGGCCATGGCCACCGCCGCATTTTCCGGCCCCATGGCGTTGCACGCCTCCTCGTAGGCAGAGGGGCTAACGCCGAGCATCGAGCGCACAACGATGGCCGCCTTCATGAGCTCGCGCCAGTGCTCGATGCGCCCGCCGGGCCCATAATCACTGATCTGGGGGCAGGCACGAAGAACCATTCCGAGCGGGAACGCCTTGATTTGTTCGCGTCTCGTCTTCTGTGTTTCCTTCGGCTCGCCCCTCGTCATAGGTTTGTCCGCCAAGCCTTCGCCCTGCTCTTCTTCAGAGCTAGGTTCAAGTTCATTTATGGATTCGGTATTTGAATTCTGTATGTGGCAGTCATTCTGAATGGCATTGCCGTGCGCTTCTTCCGTTTTAAGCTGAATTTCCAGGATGTTGAGGGCCTCTTCCCGCAGGAGCTCCATTTCATCGAGCGTAGTCTCGACCTGAGAGCGGTTCGGGTGGCGTGGGAGGCGGGCAAGGATGCTGACATACTCGGACTCAACATGGTCCCAGTTGCCGGCCGCGCCCTCTTCCACGGCGGCGGAGATCAACTTACGCACATCGCGACGGCAGATCGTCAGCGCTTCCCTTGCACGGCGGAAGCGCGCGCGTTCGGCGGCGACGTCCTGCGCCATCAAGGCGAGTTCAGTGGCACGAGCCAGTAGCGGCGTCAGGTCAAACCCGTAGGCCTGTTCGACCTCGCCGTCCCGGTTGCGGTGTGCATAACGTTTGCCGTTCGGGCTGTCGCGCCGGATAATAAGGCCCGCATCAACTAACGCGGCGAGTTGCCGGCGTAGGGTTGTCTCGGTGATCCCGTGGGCCCGAACAGACAGCTGGGCATTGGATGGGAAGACGACGAGACCCTGGCTCGGATCGAGCTGCGCTTGAGGGTGAAACGTCAAGAGGGCATCAAGGACGGCAAGTGCCCGGTCCTGGATTCCCAGGCGTTCCCGCGCCTCACATACATCGCGAAAGACTTTCCACTTCTCGATGCGCGTTTCCGGCCGCGGATTCTCGATCGCCATCTGGCTTCGGACCAGGGCGAGCGACATCGGCCGCCGCCCAAAGGGCGTCGTCACATGTCTCGTCTGCATTTTTCTTTCACCTTGCTTCAGGCAAAGGAAATCCGCTCACCAAATCGGCGCCAAGACTCTTGACTGTGATTCCGGGAAATGCGATTCTCGATCCTGCTAGAGATGACGAGAGAGGCTTCCACGGTTCGCCGTTTGGGGGCCTTTTTCTTTTGCGGTTCAGTCTCCGTTTGTTTCAGTTTTCGATCCTTTGTACTCCTCGTACAAACGACCCATGTGCGAAGACAGCCATTCGCTGAACGGCCTGGCTTCAGCATTGGTAAGCTCGATGGCAACCTTCCTTGCCTTCGCATTCATCACCATGTTCAACGCGCGATCGGTCGAGGTCCAGCCCCGGACAGGGGCTTCTGCCTTCGGCTTCTTGGCGGCTGATCTGGCCTTGTATCGCTTCAGATGATCATGAAGTTGGTCGAAGCGGTTGCCTTCTGGAAGCGCCTGGAAGTCGGCAGACTCCACGTGCTCACTTGCAACCTTGGAGAGGGCAGGGGCAAGGACAAGCTGGCGGAGGCTCAGCCACCGGTCGCGCCCGATTTTCTTGGACGCACCCAACGCCGCTATAACCGACGCCGGCACTGCCTCGACGACCGCGAGCATCTTCGAGAGCATGGCCTCGTCAATCGCAAGCGAAGAACGAACTGTCTCCTTGGTCATTCCCGACGCAATCAGGTTCTGGGCGAAATAGGCGCGCTCTATGAAGGACAGGTTTGACCGCGCCGCGTTCTCCTGGCCCTGAGCAATGGCGGAGGTGGTGTCGTCCAGCTGCTTTACGATTGCCTTGACCGGAACTCCAAGCTCGCGCGCGACCTTGAGGCGGCGATGGCCGAACACCACCATATATCGCTTTGGGTCCGTCGAGCTCGGACGAACCAGGATAGGCGTCGTCTGACCTGATTCCCTGATCGCCTGGAGCAGTTCCTGAAACTCCTCCCCATCGTCGGACAGACGGTCGGCAACGAAAGAGGCATCGATCAGTCGCGGATCAAGATCCACGATCACCTCGCCTTCCATCAGCTTCTTGGTGTTCTCGGCCATATCCTCGATAGAGCGGACAACCGTCTTGGCGGCACCGGTCATGCCGTAACCGGGCTTGGTCGGCGTCTGGCTTGCCGAGATGGCTGCCATGTCCAGCTTGGCGAATGGATTTTCACGCGACATCGCCGGCCTCCTTACAAACGTTCAATTGCGACAAGCCATTCACCGCGCTCTCAAAAACGGCAAAAAAAACGGCTGACAAGTCTCTCATTTTCGCCCCCACGCACCATGGATGAGTTGGACGATTTCCGCGTTGGCGGCATTGAGACTTTCCATTGCTCGGTCGTAGGTCGCTCGGACGAACTCGCCTCGCTCGACCTCGTATAGGGTCTGCTTCTTGATCGACGCATCTGATATAGCCGTGGATTTCAGGACGTGGTTTCTCAGCATCTGCTGCGCAAACATCGACTGCATGAACCCGACCATTTGGGCCTGGGGGATATCCGTCGGCTCAAAGCGGGTGATGAGATAGCGGAACCATTGCACACGCATCTCCGCCCCGGCCTCGGCAACCGGTCCCATGATCCCGCCGAGCATCATCAGAAATTGGCTCATCGACATGATGTCCAGCATCTGCGGATGGATGGTGATGAGGATGCCTGTCGAGGCCATGAGTGCGGTGATCGTCAGGTACCCCAGCTGAGGAGGGCAGTCGATGACGACGACGTCATAATTGTCATCGACCTGCTTCAGGGCACTGGCGATCCGCATGTAGAACAGTCGGCCGTCCTCGCCCTTCTTGGACGAGATCGCCAGCGGCACGTCATATTCGTACTCCTGGAGAACCAAGTTCGCCGGGACCACATCCAGTCCCGGAATGTTGGTCGGTTTGATTACCTCTGCGATCGACTTGCGTTCGTCATCGAAGCGAAGCGCCTCATAGAGAGAGGCAGTATCATCAAGCTCCGGCTGGATCCCGAAGAGGGAGGTGAGCGAGGCCTGCGGATCGAGATCGACCGCCAGTACACGATGGCCGGTGAGAGCAAGATACTGCGCAAGATGTGCGGCCGTGGTCGTCTTGCCGCTTCCGCCCTTGAAGTTTACGACCGAGACAACTTGCATCGGTTCGCCTTCCCGGCGCCTGGGCACGTAGTACCGCTTGTCGGACTTCTTGTTCGCCTCGAGATAGTCCCGGAGCTCGAGCATCTGGTCAGCTGTATAATACCGCCGTCCGCTTACCGACTCGATCTCCGGCCCCTTGCCATCAGAATGGAGTTGCCTCAGATGCGTCTGCGTCACCCCCATGAAATCGGCGACTTCCGCAAGCTGGAACTTGCGCAATCCCTTGCGGGCGTCCGGCGGGTATTGCTGGCTGCGCAACATATGCAATGCGCTTGAGATCTTCGACCCCTGCTGGGCGATCTCGATATCAAACCTATTTTGCAGCTCAGTGCTCATTTTGCGAACTATTTCCCGGAGGTCTTCACTTTCGAAAAAATGGCTTTGAGGCCATCATTTTCGAAACTATCGTCCGATTCCCGTCGCGCCGCAAGACATTTAAGGTTAACAACAAGTTAACGGACTTCTCGGGAATCGGCCCGGCTCAGCGAATCCGCGATATCTTTCCGCCAGTTAGGCAGATTCCATCAGTTGCGTATAGTCGGTGGAAACTGCAGATCTGCAGTTGCAACGGCTTCTCTCCCGAGCCCCAGGCGGTCATCATTGACCGCCGCTCCCTCATTCGACAGGTAGAATCACTGGCTGCAGATCTGCAGATAGCCACATCGTTTTCCAGATGATCTTTCTCCGCGTGTTCGAAACAAGCGGAGAAAAAAATGCGGATCCTGACCGTCCCACCTGATCGCTATGCCGATCATTCGAATCAACTGGCACAGATGCATCGTCTGCGCGCGAATGTGTTCCGCGGCCGCCTCGAATGGGATGTTACGGTCACCGAATCGGGAGAGTTCGACGAGTACGACCGGTTTGATCCTACCTACATCCTTGCGATCACCGACGACGCCCGCGTGGTCGGATGCGCACGACTTCTCCCTACGCAAGGCCCGACCATGCTGGAGAGAACCTTTCCCCAGCTCCTTGGAACCGGTTCACTCGGCGCCTCGCCAACGATGGTCGAAAGTTCGAGGTTTTGTGTCGACACGTCTCTTGCTGAAGCGAGGGGAGGGGGCCAGCTTCATCTCGCCACGCTCACCATGTTCGCCGGCATTATCGAATGGTCGATGGCCAACGGCTACAGCGAGATCGTCACTGCGACCGACCTCCGCTTCGAGCGGATCCTCAATCGCGCCGGCTGGCCGATGAAGCGCCTCGGGGAGCCAAGGGATATTGGCAACACGGTTGCGATTGCTGGTTCGCTGCTGGCCGATCCCGAGAGCTTCGACCGTGTCCGGCCAACGGGCTATCAGTCCGCCATCTCGGAAATTCAACGCCCGAACATCCGGAGCGCTGCGTGACCCAGCTCCGCTCCCATCCCCGTCTGGTCCGAAAGCTGCAGGATGCGCTTGGCGATCAGCTCTGTGTCGCGCTTGAAGATGCGACAGTGGTCGAGATCATGCTCAACCCAGACGGCAGGCTCTTCATCGAGAGGCTCGGGCACGGCGTTGCCCCAGCCGGTGCAATGACGCCGGCAGCCGCGGAGGTTGTAATCGGCAGCGTTGCCCACGCCCTGCAGTCCGAGGCAGACACAGATCGACCGATCATTTCCGGAGAGCTGCCGATCGGCGGGCATCGTTTCGAAGGATTGCTGCCGCCCGTGGTGTCCGGTCCGGCTTTCACCATTCGGCGCCGTGCGTCACGCCTTATTCCCTTAGAGGAGTACGTAAAGACCAAGGTCATGACGGAGGCGCAGGCCTCCGTCATACGCAGCGCGATCGATTCTCGCATGAACATCGTCATTTCGGGGGGTACGGGTTCGGGAAAGACCACGCTCGCGAACGCTATTATCGCTGAAGTGGTCGCTACTGCTCCCGACGACCGCATGGTGATCCTCGAGGACACGGTCGAAATCCAGTGCGCTGCGGAAAACGCGATCTCTCTCCATACCAGCGACACGATCGATATGGCGAGGCTGCTCAAGAGCACGATGCGGTTGCGTCCGGACCGCATCATCGTCGGCGAAGTCCGTGACGGGGCGGCGCTCACACTCCTGAAAGCCTGGAATACGGGCCACCCCGGCGGCATCACCACGATCCACTCCAATACAGCGATGTCCGCATTGCGGCGGCTTGAGCAACTGATCGCTGAAGCCAGCCAGCAGCCAATGCAGGAAGTGATCGGCGAGGCTGTCGATTTTGTCGTCTCCATTGAGCGCACCGGGAAGGGGAGGCGCGTGCGGGAGGTCATCCACATCGAGGGATATCGCAACGGCCGCTACCAGACCGAACACTATGCCCAGATCGACGAGGACAGCCATGTCGCATAAGTCAAAATTTATCCTGGCCTCCTTGGCATTCGCCACTGCAGCCGCGAGCCTTTGCGAACCCGCGCTCGCCTCCTCCGGGGGAGGGGGGCTGCCTTGGGAATCACCGCTGCAACAGATCCAGCAGTCGATCACCGGACCCGTCGCGGGCTTCATTGCGCTGGCGGCGGTTGCCATCGCCGGCGCCATGCTGATCTTCGGGGGCGAATTGAACGATTTCGCGCGGCGGCTCTGCTATGTCGCGCTCGTCGGCGGCGTTCTCCTCGGCGCCACCCAGATCGTCGCCCTATTTGGCGCGACCGGCGCGTCGATCGGCGAGCCTCCGGCACAGGCCGAGCAGCACACAGCAGAACCGCCTGTTACGGCAACCGCAGCGGGGGAGGGGGCTCATGGCTGAGGCCGGTTCGTCCCTGGCGCGGTCGCGCGTGCACCGCGCCCTGTCACGTCCCAACCTGTTGATCGGCGCCGACCGCGAACTCGTGCTGCTGACGGCGCTGGCAGCCGTCATCCTGATCTTCGTGGTCCTGACCTGGTATGCGGCGCTGTTTGGCGCTGTGATCTGGCTGGTCGCGGTCGCAGCGCTTCGCATGATGGCCAAAACCGATCCACTGATGCGTCGAGTCTATATCCGGCATATCTCCTACAAGACCGTCTACCGCGCGACGTCGTCGCCGTGGCGGCGGTACTGAAGGCGCACGGCATGGTCGCTCTTAAATCCTTTCGCCATTCCGGTCCGTCCTTTGCCGATCTCGTCCCGTACGCGGGACTGGTCGACAACGGCGTCATTCTCCTGAAGGACGGCTCGCTGATGGCCGGCTGGTATTTTGCCGGGCCGGATAGCGAAAGTTCGACAGACGCCGAGCGCAATGAGGTGTCGCGCCAAATCAATGCCATCCTGTCGCGCCTCGGTTCCGGCTGGATGATCCAGGTCGAGGCTGTCCGTGTCGCGACGGAAGATTACCCGACAGACCAGGCCAGTCATTTTCCTGATCCGGTCACCCGCGCCATCGACGCCGAGCGGCGTGGTCATTTCCAGAAGGAGAGGGGGCATTACGAGAGCCGCCATGCGCTGATCCTGACGTGGCGACCCCCGGAACCGCGGCGCTCCGGACTGACGCGATACGTCTATTCAGATGCTGGCAGCCGGTCCGCCACATATGCGGACAAGGCGCTGGAAGGTTTTCTGACATCTATCCGCGAGGTTGAACAGTATCTCGCCAACGTCGTGTCGATCCGGCGGATGATGACACGCGAAACGTCCGAGCGCGGTGGCTATCGTGTCGCGCGATACGATGAGCTTTTCCAATTCATCCGGTTCTGTATCACAGGCGAAAACCATCCGGTGCGGTTGCCGGAAATCCCGATGTATCTCGACTGGCTGGTGACGGCCGAACTGCAGCATGGCTTGACGCCACTCGTCGAGAGCCGGTTTCTCGGCGTGGTGGCGATCGATGGCCTGCCGGCGGAAAGCTGGCCGGGCATTCTCAATACGCTCGACCGGATGCCGATGACCTATCGGTGGTCATCGCGTTTCGTTTTTCTCGATGCGGAAGAAGCCAGGGCAAAGCTCGAGCGCACACGCAAGAAATGGCAGCAGAAGGTGCGGCCGTTTTTTGACCAACTGTTCCAGACGCAGTCGCGGTCGCTCGACCAAGATGCCATGCTGATGGTGGCGGAAACGGAGGACGCGATCGCAGAAGCCTCATCGCAACTGGTGGCCTATGGCTATTACACGCCCGTCATCGTGATATTCGATGAAGATCATCATCGCCTGCAAGAGAATTGCGAGGCGATCCGTCGCCTGGTGCAGGCAGAGGGTTTCGGGGCCCGTATCGAAACCCTGAATGCCACGGATGCCTTCATCGGCAGTCTACCGGGGGTTTCCTATGCCAATATCCGCGAGCCGCTGATCAACACCTGCAATCTCGCCGATCTGATCCCGCTCAATTCGATCTGGTCCGGCAGCCCCGTCGCACCTTGCCCCTTTTATCCGCCGGCCTCACCACCGCTGATGCAGGTCGCGACCGGGTCAACGCCATTCCGACTCAACCTGCATGTCGATGATGTCGGACATACTCTGATCTTCGGGCCGACCGGCTCCGGCAAATCGACGCTGCTTGCGCTGATCGCTGCCCAGTTCCGGCGTTACCCCGACGCCCAGGTCTTCGCCTTCGACAAAGGTGGCTCAATGCTGCCGCTGACGCTCGGTCTGAATGGCGACCACTATAACATCGGTGGAGAACAGTCGGACCGAGCGGAGGAGGGGAGGGCAGGGGAGGCGAGGGGGCTTTCGTTCTGCCCGCTGGCAGAATTGGCGACCGATGGCGATCTGGCCTGGGCTTCCGAGTGGATCGAAATGCTCGTGGCCCTCCAGGGCGTGACCGTTACACCAGACTATCGCAATGCCATCTCCAGGCAGTTGGCACTGATGGCCAAATCCCGCGGGCGCTCGCTCTCGGATTTCGTGTCGGGCGTGCAGATGCGCGAGATCAAGGACGCGCTGCATCATTATACGGTTGATGGACCGATGGGCCAGCTTCTCGACGCCGAAGAAGACGGCCTGGCTCTCGGGCCGTTCCAGTGCTTCGAGATTGAGGAACTGATGAACATGGGCGAGCGAAATCTTGTACCCGTTCTCACCTATCTCTTTCGACGTATCGAGAAGCGCCTGACGGGTGCGCCGAGCCTGATCATTCTCGACGAGGCGTGGTTGATGCTCGGACATCAAGCGTTTCGGGACAAGATCAGGGAATGGCTGAAGGTGCTGCGCAAGGCCAATTGCGCCGTGGTACTTGCCACCCAGTCGATCTCGGATGCGGAGCGATCCGGGATCATCGACGTGTTGAAGGAATCCTGCCCGACCAAGATCTGCCTGCCGAACGGGGCGGCACGAGAGCCTGGAACGCGGGAGTTCTACGAACGCATCGGCTTCAACGAACGGCAGATCGAGATTGTCGCAACCGCAATCCCTAAGCGTGACTACTACGTCGTCTCGCCGGAGGGCCGGCGCCTGTTCGACATGGCGCTCGGGCCGGTCGCTCTATCATTCGTCGGGGCGTCCGGAAAAGAAGACCTCAAGCGCATCCGCGCGCTCTATGCGGAACACGGGGCCAACTGGCCTCTCCATTGGCTCCAACAGAGGGGCATGGCCCATGCCGAAACACTCCTTCCCACCGAGTAAGTCTAAATCCGCGGCCGTCATCACTGCCGTTATCCTTTGCGCCGTTCAACCATCTCACGCCCTGGCCGGAGGCGTGACGGGCCAGGCAACGGAATGGACGCAGCTCGCGAACAATGCCGAGCTGATTTCGCTGGTCGGCAAGTCGGCAGAACAGGTGAACAACCAGATCACCCAGATTTCCCAGCTGGCCGAGCAGATCCAGAACCAGATCAACATCTACAAGAACATGCTGCAAAACACGGCGCAGTTGCCAGACCACGTCTGGGGCGAGGTCGAGAATGACCTGAAGAACCTGCAAAACGTCGTGGCGCAGGGGCAAGGGGTTGCCTTCTCCATGGGCAATGTCGACGACGTCTTGAAGCAGCGTTTCCAGAGCTTCGCAGACATGAAAAGCAACCTGCCTGACGGCGCAAGCTTCTCCTCGACCTATCAGAACTGGTCGGACACCAATCGCGACACGATCGCCGGATCACTCAGGGCCGCAAACCTGACAGCCGAGCAGTTCTCCAGTGAGGAGAGCACGATGTCGCAGCTCAGATCGATGTCGGAATCCGCCGACGGCCAGATGAAGGCGCTGCAGGTCGGACACGAGATCGCGGCCCAGCAGGTGGCTCAGATGCAGAAGCTGCGCGGCCTGGTCTCCCAACAGATGACGATGATGGGTACCTGGTTCCAGTCGGAGCAGGCGCAAAAGGATCTGGCGCAGGCGCGACGCGAACAGTTCTTCAGCGGAACCGAGCGTGACATCCGCGGCGGCCAAACGATGGAGCCACGCTGGTGAGCCCGCGCCTGATCCTGGCACTTGCCGTCGTCATCGTCGTGCCATCCGGCCTCGTCGTCGCCCGGTGGATCGTTCAACCGGCTCCGGTCCCATTGCCCGTCGCAGAGGGAGCGTCAGGCAGGGCCACGACTGACGCGGCTCGCCGCAAGCATCGGGAGGATTTCTTCGGCGGCAACCCTGAGCGCGATATTCGCAGCGGCCAGGAGATGAAGCCGAGATGGTGACCGTCACTCCGGCCAGATGGGCCCCGATCGCATCTATGGCGTTCGGCCTGCTCCTGATTACGGCGACGTCTGCGCTGGCACAACAGGGCCAGGTCCTGACGACGCTGGAAAATTCCGTGGTCGCGGCAGCCAAAGGCTGGGAGACGACCGTGATGAACGCGGCGCGGTCACTCTTTTGGATCCTGGCCGGTATCGAGATCGGCATTGCTGCAGTCTGGTTGGCGATCAATGCCGCATCACTCGACAGCTGGTTTGCCGAACTCGTGAAGCGGATCATGTTTATCGGCCTGTTCGCCTTCATTCTCGATCAAGGGCCGGCATTCGCGAAGGCCGTGGTCGACAGCCTCTACCAGATCGGCGCCGGCGGCGGTTCTGCTTCACCTGCCAATATTTTCGACGCCGGAATTCGTGTCGCGACCAAGATGTCGGAGCAGGCGAAGTTCGGGCTTTGGGAGGACAATGCGCTCGCGATCGCCGCCGTCTTCGCCATGGTGGTGGTCGTCGTCTCGTTTTCGCTCGTTGCGGCGATCTTCGTTGCGGTCATGGTCGAGATGTATGTCGGACTGCTGGCCGGCATGATCATGCTGGGCCTTGGGGGATCCTCCTACACCAAAGACTTCGCCGTCAAATACCTGGTCTATGCATTCTCCGTCGGGATGAAGCTGATGGGACTCGTGATGATCGCCAAGATCGGCTCAGATATCCTGCTCGGCCTTGCGGAGGCGCCGACCGCCTCCTCCGAACAGTTTATCACGACGCTCGCGATCGCCGGCATTTCCGTCGTTGTCTTCGTCATCGCCATGTATGTGCCGCCGATCCTGCAAGGTGTTGTGCAGGGCGCCTCGGTCTCCGGCGGCATGGAAGCCATCCGGCACGGTGGGCAGGCCGCGTCCTTTGCGGCTGGCGCCGGGTTCCTCGCCGCGGCGGCAGCGAGCCGGGGTTTCCAGGCCGCAAGCGCTGCCCGTGCCGGAGGATCATCGCTGGGTGGTGCTGCGATGCGTGGCATGGAAGCTGGTTTTGGAGGCGCCGCAGGTGCCGTCGGCTCGGCAGCAAAGGAAAAGGCGATTGGCTCGCCCGGCGCCTATGCCGGGTCGATGCTCGGCCTTGCCAACGCCAAGCTCGATCAATCATCCGGCCGGCCGGGTTCACCGCCTCCACCACCGCCGATCAACGACAGCAAATAAAGGGGGGGCGATCCATGGCCAAACAGAATATTCCAGATAATCCCTATATTGCCGCGCGTAATGAATGGAACGAGCGTTATGGCTCGTACGTCAAGGCGGCAGCCGCGTGGCGCGTCGTCGGCATTGCCGGCATGACCATGGCCGTGATCGGCTTCGGCTACGCGCTCTACCAGAGTACGCAGGTGAAGCTTGTTCCTTATGTCGTGGAGGTCGACAAGCTCGGCACCGCCGTCAATGCCGGGTTTCCGCAGCAGATCGAATACGCCGATCCACGGGTGGTGCGAGCGACACTCGGCAGCTTTGTATCGAACTTCCGATCGGTCACGCCGGATGCGGTGGTGCAAAAGCAATATATCGACCGGACCTACGGGCTACTGCGCACCTCCGATCCCGCCACGGAAAAGGTCAATGCCTGGTTCCGCTCGAACTCGCCGTTCGAGAAAGCCAAGAATTCGACGGTGGCGATCGAGGTCAACAACATCGTCGCGCTTTCGAACCAGAGCTATCAGATCGACTGGACAGAATTCGAGCGGGACCGCCGCGGCAAGGAGACGGCCGTCCGTCGCTTCCGCGGGATCGCAACCGTGACGCTGACGCCGCCGCAGGACGAAGGCGTCATCCGCCTGAACCCCATCGGTCTTTATCTCCGCGACTTCGACTGGACCGCACAGCTTTGAAAGGCATGGCCCTGAACATGATCATCCCGCGCACTGAAACAAAGGACACGCTGAGCGGCGCACTCGCTTTGGCATTGTCGGCGTCGTCGCTCGCCTTTCCGTTCCATGCCGTCGCGGCTGACGGCGTGACCGCCAACGAGGCGAAAGGCATGGGGATCTCGACGCAATGGCGCGGAAGCCGCGGCCTGGTGACGAAAGGCGCTGACGGAAAAGTTATCTTCCTCTACGGCGAGGTGCAGCCGTCCGTCGTCTGCTCACCGCTTCAGGTCTGCGACATCGAGCTCCAGGGTGGCGAGGTCGTTCGCGATGTGCTGGTCGGCGACACCGTACGGTGGAAGGTGGAACCTGCGACCTCGGGTGCCGCGGGCGGGCAGGCAATCCATCTGATCGTCAAGCCATCGGAGCCGGGTCTGGTAACATCAATGGTCGTGACGACGTCGCGGCGGACCTATCATATCCAGCTCAAGTCGCATGCCACGCAGTATATGGCGCGTGTCGGGTTCGAATATCCTGAGGACGTCGCGGCAAAGCTTGCCGATGTCAATGCGCGGCTGGAGGCAAGCACTATTCCACGTGCTGGCATTCCTGCCGAAAAGCTGAATTTTTCTTATTCCGTGTCGGGCAGCGCCGGCTGGCGCCCGACGCGCGTCTATTCCGATGGCTTGAAGACCTACATCCAGTTCCCGCGCTCGATCTCCGGCCAGGATGCACCCGTCCTGTTCGTCACGTCCGGCGGCGAAAACCGGATCGTCAACTATCGCATGAAGGGCGACATGATGGTTGTCGACTACAACGTCGACCGTGCGGTGCTCATCTCGGGCGTCGGTTGGAAACAGGAGAAGATCACTATCAGAAGGGGAGGGAGGTGATGACGATCGAGTTCTCCCGCTTGCGACGCCTGCGATCGATCCGCACCTTCGCCGTCGCCATCCTCCTTTCCGGATGCCAGTCGATGGACGCCGAAAGCCTTGTATCGAGCAGCGCGCCGCCCGAGATATCGGGACCGGCGGCGAGCGCAATCGCCGGCGATATGGTCAGCCGGTTTGCGGAGCAGATTGGGCCAGGCAAGGCGACTGTCGCGTTGAAGAGTGACACATCGCCATTCGGACAGGCCCTGGAAGCGGCCCTCAAAGGATGGGGATACGCCGTTGTCACCGACCAGAAGACCGACCAGGGCACGAAGGTCATCCCGCTCGCCTATGTGATTTCCTCGGTAGACGGTCAGGTGTTGGCCCGTCTTTCGACGGAGAGTGTCGAACTCGGCCGTGCTTACTCAGTGACTGCTGCTGGCGCGACGCCAGCAAGCGCGCTGACGCTCATGCGGCGAGGGTAGGGAGGTTACAAGATGCAGTCTCTTAATCTCAGTGGCTCGCACAACAGCCAGAGCCCGGCCTCTATCCCGCGCATCAACAGGTTGCCGATCATTGTCGTCATCGGGCTCCTGGTCGTGTTCCTCGGCATTATCTTCTACGGGCTTGCATCGCGCGGTCTGTATTTCGGAAGGGACAGCGGCCCTGACACGAGTTCGGGCAATCCGGCCTCAACCTATGCCGACCAGATAAAGCGAGGGGTCACGGACGGCATCATCGGAGAGCCACAACAGCAGACGACCTTCCAGCCGACCCCGGTCGAAACGAAGCAGGCCGATGAAAAATCGGCGAACCCCTTCACGCCGGAGCCGGAGCAAAGGACTGTTGAGCGTCATGGCCAGGAACTTGAGGCAGAGGCGGTCTGGCGCGCCCGCCTTGCAAGAGAACAACAGGAACAGATCCTGCGCGAGCAGCAGCGCCAGCGAATGGCGAGGCTGCAGGCAAACAACGCCGCCTATGACGCGCCGCTTGCCATCGACCGAGGCAAGCTCCGAAGCGGCGAAACGAACGATGTGACGGCGGATGCAGCAACGAGACCGACAACAACCACCAGAGACATCGCAGGCACAAGCGACCTCTACGCCGCCGCGCTGCGAGCCGGGTTGGGCGGCCAGAACACAGATCCTAATGGGCAGGCCTCGAAAGAGGACTTCTTCAACGCCGACCTCAAGGATCTCGGCTACCTGCCAAACCGTGTCGTGCCGCAGCAGTCGCCGTTCGAGCTCAAGCGTGGCTCGGTCATTCCTGCAACGCTGATCACGGGCATTAACTCCGATCTTCCGGGCAGGATCTCGGCCCAGGTCAGCCAGAACGTCTATGACAGCGCGACGGGGCACCGCCTGCTTATTCCGCAAGGAGCCAAGCTGTTCGGACGTTACGACAGTAAGGTATCCTTCGGACAGAAGCGGGTGCTTGTCGTGTGGACCGACATCATCTTTCCGAACGGCTCGACGCTGCAGATCGGGGGCATGTCAGGCACGGACGCCCAAGGCTATGGCGGCTTGAGCGACAAGGTGAACAACCACTATCTGAAGACGTTCGGCTCTGCGGTTCTGATAGCATTGATCGGGACGGGTATCGACATGGCTGTTCCGCAGAGCTCGACGCTCGCAACGCAGGACACGGCCTCAGACGCAGCGAGACGGAATTTCTCCGAGACCTTTGGGCGAGTAACCGACCGGACAATCCAACGCAACATGGATGTGCAGCCGACCTTGGAAATACGGCCCGGCTACAGGTTCAATGTCCTCGTGGATCAGGACATTGTGTTTCCGGGCAAATATCGCTGAAGAGTATAGACAAATTTCGAGCTAGCATAAGCTCAGACGACAGGTTGTTGAAGCTAAGACCCGGGCCTTCCAGCGAGGTAGCGAAAAAGTCGGTCACGCGTCGGACTCGAGCGGCAACCAGCCGACGTTTCGGCCAGACAAAGCTGATGTCTCTGGTAGCCTGGGCATAATCGTCGAGGATTGTCACCACGTCAGCATGCGAAAGCTCGCCGACAAGCGACGCCTTTGTGAACAGGGCAATGCCGACCCCGGCGAGCACACCTGGCCGGATCGTCTCCACACTGTTGGAGGTGAGGTTACCGCGCACAGCCACCTTGAAATGACCCTGTTGCCCGACGAACGGCCAATTCGCTGCCTCCTCGAAACCTCCATAAACGAGACAATTATGACGGGCGAGCTCGGCGGGCTCTGAAGGGACCCAGTGCTTTTCGAAATATTGGCGCGAGCCGACGCACACGACGGGAGTGCTTGCCACGCGTCTGACGACGGCGTCGCTGCTCGACAGCCCCCACTCTTATCACCAGATCGACCCGATCCTCGACCATGTCCCGTCGAAGATCCGATAAAATCAGGTTCACCCGGAGATCGGGGTATTTGGCCAGCAACTTCGGAATGATAGGAGAATATGAAGTCGACCGAACGTGGTGGGCACCGCGATGCGGATCAATCCCGACATGTCGGCGCGGCTGCGATGGCTTCTCGATTGACGTCTTCAATCTCCTCGAGCAGAGGTTTCATTCGGTCGAAGTATCGTCGGCCCTGGTCGGTCAAGGTGACGTTTCGGGTTCTGCGATTGAATAGAGCAACGCCAAGGCGATCTTCAAGCGTACAGATCGCTTTGCTCACTGCCGGCTGTGACGTGCCGGTCCTCCTGGCTGCTGCCGTGAAACCGCCCGTCTCGACAACCGCAAAAAACACTTCAAGCTCGGAAAGCCGGTCCATCCTAGCTCCTCGGACAATCGAGGATGGGACGGCGTCCGACCATTCTTGCATCTCGTTTTAAGCTCATATCGGTCCTCATAGGCTTCGGATCATGCAGCGACGGTAGTGACGATCCTTGCGCGCTAGAGGGCCCCGGCACGTAAGAAGGTTCTCTTTGATTCACGGACATCCGGCTCGGATCGCATCGATCACGACCCGGGTGGCAGCGGGCAGATGTCGTTGATGAGAGTAACTCAGGAAGAACCCCGGGAACGGCCTGCTCCACTCAAGCAGAAGCGGCACAAGTTCGCCCGCACGGACCAGATCATTGGCTGTATCCTCGATGCAGAACGTGATCCCGAGACCATCGGTCGCCAGTTGTAAAGCGGCGCGCCTGTCATTGACGACTACGCCAGCAGGAGGGCTGATCGAAAACCAGTGGCCGTTCTCATAGAATTCCCACGGAAACGGATGATGCTGGCCGGGCCATCGCCAGCAGACACAATCGTGAGAGAGAAGTTCGCGCGGTGTTTTGGGGGCGCCGTGCCGAGCAATGTAGTCCGGAGAGGCCACCGCTATCTGCCGAAGTTCACCGCCGAGCGGTACCGCAATCATGTCTTGACTGATGACCTCGTCGATCCTCACGGCAACGTCGAAACCGGCTGCGACCGGATCTGTGACTTCATCATCGAACGTGATGTCGAGCCGGACCTCAGGGTAATTCCGACGCAAGTTCGCCAGGACCGGCAGGATGAACTTCTCGCCTGCCGACCGGAATGAGACGACGCGAACCGTGCCCGCTGGCCGACCAGCCGCATCCCTGCTCTGAACAAGCGCCATCTCCATTTCAGTCAAGGCCGGGCGCATCCGGTCTCGAAGCAAGGCCCCGGCTTCGGTCAGCACCACCGTGCGGGTCGTCCGTTGGAAAAGCTGCTGGCGAAGATCAGCTTCCAGCGCCCTAACCGTCTGGCTGGTAGCCGATGACGTTATGCCGAGTTCGTCGGCAGCCTTGGAGAAGCTCAGCGTCTCGGCAACTGTCAGGAACGTACGGATGCGGGCGAAGTCGGCGGGTCTCATACCCATTACGAAGCACAGCTACGCAATCTTGTAAAGATTCTCTGGATTATCGCGACACCGGTATCGCCTTAGTCTCCGCTGCGAAAGGAGATCGGCATGAACCACACCTTCGAAAATCAGGTAGCGCTGGTGACAGGCGCGGCCCGGGGTATTGGACGGGCGGCAGCTTTGATGCTTCAGTCTAGGGGCGCACGTGTCGTCGCGACCGACGTCAGCCAAATGGTCCATGAGCTGGAAGCGGAAACCATCGTCACCTTGACCGGCGACATTGCTGAGGAGCAGACCGCCATCCGAAGCGTCGGCATGGCAATCGAACGCTTCGGTGCCCTCGACATCCTGGTCAACAACGCAGGTCGCACCATGAACCGGGCACTCATCGATATGAGCGTTGCCGACTGGGATGACATCATGTCGGTCAACGCCCGCGGTACTTTCCTTCACTGTCGTGAAGCCGTCCGCACCATGCAAGCAGGGAAGGGTGGCGTCATCGTCAATGTTGCTTCGATCGTCGCCCAGGTGGCGATGAAAGATACCTGCGTCTACGCAGCAAGCAAAGGTGCCATCGCACAGCTCACCAAGGTCATTGCCGTGGAATACGGTGCCCGGGGCATCCGCGCCAATGCCGTTGCTCCCGGCGTTGTCGAAACGGACATCCTTGAGGGCATCGTATCGGACAGCCGTGCGACGCTGGCAAGCTACGGCTCCGCCCATCCGATCGGGCGCGTCGGACAGCCTCAGGACATTGCCGAAGTCATCGCCTTCCTCGCCTCTCCCGCATCCGCAATCATGACAGGCTCTCTCGTCATGGCGGATGGTGGTTTCACTGCATTATAAAGGACAGCAATATGCCAAGCATTCTTATCATCGGGGCCGAACGCGGCCTCGGCCTCGGCCTTGCGCAGGCACTTAAATCCCACGGCTGGAATGTCAGTGGAACTGCTCGTGATGGCGCGGACACGACTGCGCTGGAGAAGGTCGCGCGTGTTGCGCATGTCGATGTGACGCGCGCCGATCAGATCGATCGCCTGAGGGGAGAAATCGGCGGTCCCTTCGACGTGATTTTTCTGATCGCCGGCATTTTCGGTCCTTTGCACAACTCTGTTGTTGAAGCGACCGACACGGAATTTGCCGAGATCATGCTGACGAACTGCTTTGGCCCCATCCGGCTCGCTTATCGTCTTCTCGATCGTTTGAACCCGCAGGGCACGATCGCCGTCATGTCGTCTCATCGGGGCAGCATCGCACTCAACACCGAGCCTGGGCTGAAGCTCGATCTTTATCGCGCCAGCAAGGCAGGCCTCAACATGCTTGCTCGCACGCTTCATGCCGATCATCCCGATCTGACCGTCCTTTCGATCCATCCAGGTTGGGCGGCGACCGCGATGGGAACCCTCGATGGCACCGTCGAAGCTGAGATCTCCGTAGAGGAAAGCGTCAAAGGCGTGGTGGATGTGCTTAAGGCGCATATGGGGCTGGGCGAAAACTTATACCTCGATTGGCAGGGCAATAGGCTACCTTGGTAGATGGCTGCCGTTCGGCTGCAGCCCGAAGGCCGAGTCTATGCCGCGCGTCACCGACGAATTAGATCAGTTCGCGCCGCGACGCTTCGGATTAGACGTGGCCCGCAAACAGGGGAAGGGGTTCGTCCCAAACCCCAATTTAAAGAGTTCGGCTAGATCGCGAGGTCCCAAACTGAAAGGTGCGGCCTATCTCGAATGCCATATACTCGGGCAGGACTGCGTTCTATCGAGACGTTGGTGGTCATCTCTCTCTGGCGTCGCCAAGCAGTCCCGATCCTACGACGCCACACCTGTTGTCAATCGTTCCCAATTGCGATGAGCGAAGTCCGCTTGCCCTCGCGGGCCTCTGAATGCCCTCGAGCGATGGAGATCCGAAGCCCGCGCACAGGCTCGTGGCGCTGCTCGTGGATGGGTTACGCTACCGCGCTGGGGGAGACCCACGGCTCTAGCATTTCTGATCTCACATAGCTTCGACACACATGGCGATGCCCATGCCGCCGCCGATGCATAGTGTGGCCAGCCCCTTTGATGTTCGCGATCGCCGTAGCTCATAAAGCAGCGTTACGAGCACCCGCGCCCCTGATGCACCGATTGGATGACCAAGCGCGATAGCGCCACCATTTACATTGACCTTGGTAGGATCCCATCCCATAGCGTCGTTTACGGCACACGCTTGGGCAGCAAATGCCTCGTTCGCCTCGACACGGTCGAGGTCATCAATATGCCAACCGGCATTTTTCAACGCTTTTTTAGATGCCGGGATAGGACCAGTCCCCATCAGAGCTGGTTCCACTCCAGCCGTTGCCCAGCCTGCAATGCGCGCTAGAGGGCAGAGATTGCGTCTAGCCGCTTCATCTTCCGTCATCAGGACAATCGCAGCCGCCCCATCGTTTAGCCCCGACGCGTTTCCGGCCGTCACTGTCCCGTCTTTTTCGAATGCGGGGCGCAATTTCTCAAGTGCCTCTCGCGTTGTCTCCGGCCGCAGATGGTCGTCAGTATCGACAACGCTACTTCCTTTGCGGGTCTCGATCGTCATCGGGGCGATCTCCTCCTTGAAATGCCCAGCGTGCTGAGCGGTCGCTGCTTTTCGCTGGCTCTCGAGCGCAAAATCATCTTGTCTTATGCGGCTGATTACGAATTGCTTTGCGACGTTTTCTGCGGTCACCCCCATGTGGTACGCTCCAAAAGCGTCAGTCAGCCCGTCGGAAATCATGGTATCGATGAGGCTGACATTGCCCATTTTTGCACCGGCGCGAAGCGCTTGGCAGTGCGGTGCAAGCGACATCGATTCTTGACCGCCCGCGACGATAATGTCAGCCGCGCCGCTCATTATCTCGTTAGCACCAAGCGCAACGGCGCGCAGGCCTGAGCCACATACCTGATTTACAAGAAATGCAGTGGCAAATTTCGGGATGCCGGCGAGCACTGATGCCTGTCGCGCCGGATTCTGTCCCGCGCCCCCGGTCAGCACTTGGCCCAAAATCACTTCTTTAACGCTGCCAGGATCGATGCCGGCCCTTTCAAGCGCGGCGGTAATGGCGACTGCACCAAGCTCATGAGCAGGGACTGTGCCCAGCGGTCCCAAGAAGCTTCCAACCGGCGTTCTAGCCGCCCCGACGATGACAACTGAATTCATATCGATCCACTCCTGAGGGCGACTTTTCGCGCGCTGTTGTGTCTGCATGTGTTTTGCTCGCCGGGACGGCGTTGTTTATGTCAGGTCTGCGAACGTGGCGGCCTCACATGTGCTGCCAAGACGTCACTCGCGACACGAACCGCATCCGACGCTGCCGGCCACCCGCAATAGCATCCGGCGTGCAACAGGAGTTCGCGTAACTCCGTATCTGTGACGCCGTTGTTTAGGGCTCCGCGAAGGTGGGTTTCCAACTCGCGTGGCCTATTTAATGCAATCAGCATGGCGACTGTGATCAGACTGCGCGTTTTCAGGTCCAGGCCTTGGCGCGACCATGTCGCGCCCCAACCAAGCGCCGTAACCGCCTGTTGCAGCGCCTGACGCAATTCATCTTGCTCAGCAGAGGCAAGGGATTTGTCGACATACTCGTCGCCAAGAACCTCACGTCGAATGGGCATTCCAACCTTATAGAGTTCCTCATACATTATTTGACATCCCAGCCATTCATGGCCTCAGCTAGATTAGAAGTCTCGCCATTGTCGCCGCGCGCAGTTGATTAAAGGAGATGCCGTCAGCCAACTCCACGACCTGCAAGCCGCCAGCGACGACATCGAGAACACCCAGATCTGTGATAATGCGATCAACAACGGCTTTGCCGGTCAGCGGCAGAGTACAAGACCTCAGGACCTTGGATCTTCCTGCCTTGTCGGTATGGTCCATGACCACCACGACACGTTTGACGCCCGCCACAAGATCCATCGCCCCGCCCATCCCCTTCACGAGTTTGCCCGGGACCATCCAGTTGGCGAGGTCTCCTTCTTCAGACACCTCCATTGCGCCAAGAATGGCCATGTCGATTTTTCCGCCACGGATCATCGCAAAGGATGTCGCGCTGTCGAAGTAGGCAGTCTGCGGTTGTTCAGTGATGGTCTGCTTGCCGGCGTTGATGAGGTCGGGATCTTCTTCGCCTACAATAGGGAACGGGCCCATTCCCAACATCCCGTTTTCTGATTGCAGCGTGACAGCTATCCCGGCTGGGATGTGATTTGATATCAGCGTCGGAATTCCGATCCCGAGGTTCACATACCATCCGTCCTGAAGTTCCTGTGCTGCGCGCGCAGCCATCCGGTTTCGATCCCAAGGCATCAGGCGAGCTCCTTCGGGCGAACGGTGAGCTGTTCGATACGCTTCTCGTGTACCCCTGAGACAATTCGATTAACATATATGCCGGGAAGGTGGATGTGATCCGGGTCGAGACTGCCTAGCGGCACGATTTCCTCGACCTCAGCGACGCATACCTTGCCGCAAGTCGCAGCCGGCACATTGAAGTTTCGCGCGGTCTTACGGAAGACCAGATTTCCGGAAGGGTCGGCTTTCCACGCCTTCACAATCGAGAGGTCGGCGACGATACTGTTCTCGAGAATGTGCACACGTCCATTGAATTCCTTGTGCTCCTTGCCTTCAGCAACGACGGTACCGACACCCGTCGCCGTGTAGAAGCCAGGAATGCCTGCGCCGCCTGCGCGCATTCGCTCGGCCAATGTGCCTTGCGGATTGAATTCCAGTTCCAGTTCGCCTGCGAGATACTGGCGCATGAATTCGGCGTTTTCTCCGACATAGGACGAAATCATCCTGCTGATCTGTCTTGTGTTAAGGAGAACGCCGAGGCCGAAGCCATCGACACCACAGTTGTTCGACGCGACGGTTAAACTCTTTGCTCCACTTCGACGTAAGGCTTCGATCAGGAGTTCAGGAATGCCGCATAGCCCGAAGCCACCAGCGGCAATGGTCATGCCGTCGAATAGCAGTCCGTCGACAGCCGCATCCGCATCAGGATAGGTTTTCTTCATTGGTTCCTCTTTAGAACGCGACACTGTCGGCGCCTTTCAGGCCGAGGATTTCTCGCGCTTCGTCGGGCGAGGCGATTTCGCACCCAAGGTCTTCGATAATCCTGCGGATCTTCGCGACCTGCTGCGCATTGCTCTCGGCGAGCTTCCCGCGGCTGACGAACAGGCTGTCTTCAAGGCCTACACGAACATTTCCCTTCATCTGGCTGGCGGTGGTAGCGAGACTCATCTGTGCGGCGCCCGCGCCGAGAACAGACCAGTGATAGTCATCGCCAAAGAGCCTGTCGGCGGTGCGCTTCATGAAGATGAGGTTGTCAATTTCCGGGCCTATGCCGCCCAGGATGCCAAAGATGAACTGGATAAAGATCGGCGCCTTGAATAGGCCGATGTCCATGCAGAAACGCAGGTTGTAGAGATGGCCGACATCGTAGCATTCGTGCTCGAACTTGGTGCCATGAGGTGCGAGTGTCTTCGCTGCATTCTCGATGTCGGCAAAGGTGTTGCGGAAGATGTATGTATCCGATTGGGTGACATAATCCCGCTCCCAGTCGAATTTCCATGTATCATAACGTTTTGCGAGCGGATGAAATGAGAAGTTCATGCTTCCCATGTTCATCGAGCACATCTCCGGCGAGAACCTGAGAGCCGGCGCGATGCGTTCTTCGATCGTGTTCTTCAGGCTGCCGCCGGTCGATATATTTATGACGGCATTTGTTGCTTGCTTTATCCGTGGCAGAAAAGCGGCAAAGGCGTTTGGCTCGATCGTCACACCGCCGTCGTGCGGACGCCGCGCATGGAGATGCAGGATCGCGGCGCCGGCCTCCGCCGCCGCGACGGCTTGGCTTGCGATATCATCTGCAGTGTAGGGCAGAGCATCGGACATGGTCGGCGTGTGGATTGCGCCGGTAATAGCGCAAGTGATAATCGTGCGTTGCATCTTGGTCATTTTGCCTCCTGCTCGTCGAGTATGGCGACTGCCCGGATGAAACCGGCCGAGGCGCCTTTGATCTTGAATGGAAAGCAGGAGACCTGGTACCCGCTGGATGGTAGCAGATCCAAGTTTGCCAGCTTCTCCATGTGGCAGTATCCCGTCGTCATGGAGGCGCGATGGCCTTCCCAGATGATCGACGGATCGTGGGTTTCGGCCCAGGTTTTCGCTGTATGCGAAAATGGTGCGTCCCAGGACCAGGCATCTGTTCCGGTTACGCGTATCCCCCGTTCCAGCAGCCATTCCGTCGCCGCCCGTCCGAGGCCGCAGCCGCGGGCAAGATAGTCGGCATGGCCGTAGCGGCCGCCAGCGGCAGTATTGACCAGCACGATGTCGCGAGGGCGCAACTCATGACCAATACGCTGCAGTTCAGCCTCAACATCCCTCGGTGTGGCGACATATCCGTCGGGAAAGTGCCGGAAGTCGAGCTTCACGCCGGGCGCGAAGCACCATTCCAAGGGTACCTCATCGATGGTGATGGCGCGGGTTCCGCCGTTCATGGTCGAATGGTGATGGTATGGGGCGTCGAGATGTGTGCCATTGTGCGTCCAGAGCGTGAGTTTCTCGATCGCCCAACCTTCCCGACCGGGGAGATCGTCGACGGTGAGACCGGGGAAGAAGGAGGTAATCTGATAGGCTGTCTCGTCATGTTGGAAGTACTCAATCTGTGGCAACATGAAAGCTGGATCGGACGGGAGTCCCGCTTCGAGCGTGACGGAGAGATCAATGAATCTTTGCATAAGGTCGAGGTCTCACGGGCTAAGTGTAAGAATACCGGTGGCGATGCCCGGGAAGGCTATCAACAAGCCAACAGCGATGAGCATGGAGAGGGCGAACGGAAACGCTCCGGCGAATATCTCGCCAAGCCCCACAGACGGGTCGTTCAAAGTCGCCTTGATGACGAACACGGATATCCCGAATGGAGGGGTCAGAAGGCCAATTTCGACAGCAACCACCGTGAGAATGCCGAACCAGATCAGGTCGACATTGAGCTGCGCTAGAATCGGCAGCATGATCGGCACCATGATGAGCATGATCGATGAGCTGTCGAGAATCATGCCCAGCAGGATTACCGCAAGCAGGTAAAGCAGAAGCACAGGAATAAATCCCATGTCAGATCCTGCGATGAGAGCGCCGAATTCCTGAGGGACCTGCGAGAAAGCCAGCATTCGAGAATACATCTGGGCCGCAATGATCAGGAAACAGATGGTCGACGTGATGATGCCGGTTTCCAGGAGCACGACCCGCAATCGACGCAGTGTCAACTTGCGCTTGGCGAGACCCAGGATAAATGCACCGGCGCAGCCGATGGCGCCTGCTTCAACGGGCGTGAACAGCCCGCCGTATATTCCGCCCAGGACACAGACAATCAAGAGAAGGATGGGCAAGGATTTTTGGGCAATGCTGCGAGCGGTCTCCTTCTTTGCGGCGGAGCGATCCGGCTTTCCGGTGAAGCCCGGGGTCAAGATGGTCATCGCCACGATCAGCAGGCAGAAGATGGCTGCCAGCAGCAGGCCGGGTACAACTCCGGCCAGAAAGAGGTCGCCGACCGATTGTTCTGTCAAAACCGCATAAAGGATGAGCAGGAGGCTAGGGGGTATCAGCATTCCCAGCACCGATGAGCCGGCGACCACGCCTGCGGCGAAACGGCGGGTATAGCCGTGACGCACCATCTCCGGCACTGCGACCTTGGTGAAGACTGCGGCCGAGGCGATGGAAATGCCAGTGATAGCGGCGAAGATGGCGTTGGCGCCAACGGTGCCCATGGCGAGCCCGCCGGTCAGGCGACCAAGGACGGCGTTGGCGACATCATAGGCGTCTTGACCCAGATCGCTTTCTGCCACCAAGAAGCCCATGAGCACGAACAGTGGAATGATCCCGAAATAGTAGCTGGCGATGGAATCGTTAACCGCCATGCCCAGCATCTTACCGGCCAGAACCGGAGAGCCCTTGATGGCCCAGACGCCGCAGAAAGATGTCGCGATCAGAGCGATCGGGACGTACAGCCCCGCCAGGACCAGCACGACCATGGCCGCTATGCAAATGAGACCGATGTCGAAAGGCGTCATTGTCCACCTCCGACCTGTCCCGAGATCTGTCGTGCGAGCTGCATCAGCATGACGACACAGGACACGATGACAGCGATCCGCACGGGCCATAGCGGCGCGGTGAACGTGCCGGTCGCTCCGATAAAGAGGTTGTCGGTGATGGCCTTTTCGGCCAGCGGCCAAGTGAATCGGAGGATGAGAGCAACCACGACCAGCGCCAGCAGATTGACTATGACCTCCATCCAACGGTGCAGGCTTGGGTTGCATCTGGCAAGCATGTCCGGAATTGCATCCGAACGAGTAAGTCGATGCTCGCGCATGGCGTATGGCAGTTGCAGAAAGACGATTCCGACGATGGAGAGCGCGACGATTTCCGGCACGCCCATAATCGGCTGATTAGCGAAATTCCGGAATGCGACGTCGGCGCTGACCAAGAGCACCAATCCTCCGATTAACACTGACCCTATAAGATTCAGGCTGTCGATCACGGCATCGAGTCCGCGTGAGACTGCGTTCAAGGAACTGGCCATGCCTTCATTCCTTGTCCCAGTCGCGAAGCGGCTTCACGCCGGCACTGCGCATGCGTTCCATATAGAGCGTCAGAACTTCCGAGCCGGGAAGCCCGCTGCTGTCGGCCTTCTTCGCCCATTCCTTCGCGATGTTCTTCATGCCCGCCGCCCAGGCCTTGCGCATATCCTCAGGAGCGACAGTGATGGTTGCACCTTCCGCCGCCATTTTCGCCAAAGCTGCGTCCGTGCCTTGTTCGAGCGACGTCAGATACCACTCACCGGCTACCTTGGCGCCCTCACGCAGTGCCTTCTGTACCTCTTGAGGTTGACTTTGGAACCATTCAGCATTGGCACCAATCGTACCTGCATATTGGGCGCCGAAGCCGACACGTGTGATGTACGGCGCGACTTCGTGCAGTTTGGCGGGTAATGCTGCGGTGGCAAACAGGATGACGCCTTCGTATACGCCAGTCTTGATGTCGTTGTAATAAAGCGGGATTTGCCCAGAGACGCCAACCGCACCAGTGCCGTCGAGCCAGCTTACAGCCGCGCCGGCTGTGGCGATTTTGCGGCCCTTGAGGTCATTGAGGGATTTTACTGGGAAGGTCGTCAATAGAATATAGTCATCGATCGCAAGCGGTCCGCCTAGAGGAACGATGTTGTGCTTGCGGAAAGCAGCTTGCAGCCGCGTGTCCGTACGCACCAACTCGTCCATCAATTCGTTGACGGTCCGAGGATCTGGACTGACGAAGGGGGTGTAATAAGTAACGTTTTGGAGCGGCATCTTTGCCGGGTCGAAAAGGCTTTGGATAATGCCTATTTCGGCCAAACCATCCTCGACCGTCTCAAGTTCTTCGCCAACGGCGGCAATTGACCCGCCGAACTGGTTCGTGAAGCTCATTTGGTGCCCGGTTCCGTCCAGTGCCTTTTGTACTGCCGGTTCGAAGGCTTCCGGAAACATACGCACCCACCGGAACACCTCAGGATGTCCCGCGACAACTGTGGCGCTGATGGTATCAGCCCATGCAGGGCTCGTGGCCATAGCGGCCAGGAATGCAACAACGAGTCGCATATTTGATCCTCCCTCAAGAATGCCGGTTCATTGATATGGCGGCACAGCCGACCTCCCGTCGGCTCGTAAAAGCTATCCTGACTGATCGATTAGTCAATGCATTTTTTATATGACGATGATAAGTTCTTAACCAGGATAGCCGTTTGTACGAGGAGGACCATCGGGATGCCCACAGCTCAAGCCATTGCTCTTGAAGAACATTTTGCCCATCCAGAATTTGTCGCGCGGTATGGTGTTGCCGGGCCTGTAGAAGCTTTGATCGGCCCCTTGGAAAACAGGCTGCCCGATATGGATGTAGCGGGAATTGATATTCAGGTCTTGTCCCATGCCCCAGGCGCGGCACAGTCGTTGCCCGCTGACGAGGCGCTCAGCTGGTCGGAGAGGATTAACGATCATCTCGCTGCGGCCATTGATGGGAACCGGCGGTTCGCCGGATTCGCCTCGCTACCGATGACGGCCCCAGACGCCGCTGCCCGTGAGCTTGCGCGCACCGTGGTGACTTTGGGTTTTCGCGGCGCGATGCTGCATGGTTTGACGAATGGTGTTTTCCCGGATGACGAAAGCCATTTCCCGCTTTACGCGGAGGCCGAACGTCTCGGCGTGCCGATTTATCTTCATCCGTCCTTTCCCCATCCGGCTGTGATGCGTGCTTATTATGCCGATTGGACAGAGCGTTTTCCGATGTTCGGCATGGCCGCTGCGGGATTCACCGCGGAGACAATGGTGATTGCCATTCGCATGATGCTGGGGCGAGTTCCCGAATTGTTCCCCAACTTGCAATTCATTCTCGGTCATATGGGGGAGGCAATTCCGTTTCTGCTGGAGCGAATTGATGAATCGCTTGCCCGCGATAACGGTGGCCAACGCTTTTTCCGTGAGCGTTTCCTGCGCCATTTTTACGTTACGACGAGCGGTAATTTCTCAAACGCGGCGCTGATCTGCGCACTGACTGAGATGGGGGCAGATCGCATCATGTTCTCGGTGGATTGGCCCTATGTCGCCAACCGTCCTGGTCGAGATTGGATCGATGCGGCGCCTTTGGACGAGCAGCAGCGTCTGTTGATCCTCAATGGCAACGCCCGCCGTCTTCTGCGTCTTCCATAGACCTCAAAAGGCCCATCGGTCTGTTACCATGTTCGGGGGCGGGAGGTTGGTAACAGAAGATGCGTTGACCGAGAGGATAAACGGCGGATAAGGTCTGACTGATCAGTTAAACAGCAGAGTATGGCGATCCATGAAAGCATCCAGTTCTCGTTCCTTTAGCGGGCCTAATCCGGACAATCGCGAAGCAATCATGTTGGCGGCCGAACGCGTGTTTGCAAAGGACGGGTATGACGGCAGTAGTATGCGTGACATCGCCAAGGAGGCGAACGTTTCGCAAGCGCTCTTGCACTACCACTTCGGGACCAAGGAAAAATTGTTTGATGAGATCTTTTCCTTTCGTGCAACCGAGATCAACCAGGAGCGCGGTCGGCATCTCGATCGTCTGTTCGCGGACGGTGCCATTCCAAGCCTGCCGCAGTTGATTGATGCCTTGTTTCGACCCACTGTTGAGCTCGGCCATGACCCCGATCGCTTCGGTAACTTCTTTTCAAGAATTCTGGCTGCATCCGCCAATTCGGATGATCCACATACCAAGGCCCTGATTGCTGAGCACTACGACAATACAGCCCTTCGCTTCATCAGCGCGTTTCAAAAGGTGTTGCCAGGGATTTCGCGGGAGGATGCTGTCTGGGCATATATGTTCTCGATCGGCGTGGGCATGACTATGATGGCGCGCACCGGCCGTACGGCGAGATTGTCGAACGGGGCCTGCGATGACAACGACGTCGAGCTTTTGCTGAGGAAGATCAGTCTTTTCGTTTGCGGGGGATTGCTCAATATGGCCCCAACTGGAAGGACGTAACCCGTCCTTCCATACCGCCGCCTTTCCTCATAGCCCTTGACTGATATGCACTGCACAGTATAGTGCATTAGATCGCGCTTGCCGCTCATTCCAGACGACTGCGAAGCGGCAATGACGTGATGGCCTATCGCCAGAACTCTCAACATTATGAAGGTGAGAGTGTTCTGTGCAGATGCCCGATGCTGTGCTGATTCTGAGGAAGAACCCAATGTTGACGACACCTGCTCCGACCATCATTTCGAGATGGTCGTCGAAAAATCCGGCTGACTTATTCGATGTCGATAATCCGGCAACCGGTGAGATCATTGCCCGTGTCCAGGGAAGTGGAGTGGCTGAGGTTGATAAGGCAGTCTCCGCCGCGCACGCCGCGTTCTCAGGACATTGGAGGGAACGATCCGCGCGCGAACGCGGTGCGCTGCTCATTGCGGCAGGCAAGCATCTGGAAAATCATGCTCAGGAACTTGCCGAACTTGTCTCGCGGGAAAATGGAAAGCCGGTGCGTGATGCGTTGCAATTCGACGTCGCCAGTCTAACGGGATCGTTTGCCTTTTTTGGTGCTCTGGCAGGCAAAAGCGGGGGTGAATATCTCGATCTTGGCTTTGTGACCTCGGCCACGGTCCGAGAACCATTCGGCGTGGTCGCAGGCATTATTCCCTTTAACTGGCCGCCTATTCACACTGGCGCAAAGGTTGCGCCGGCGCTTGCCGCAGGAAACACGATTGTCGTCAAGCCCGGGGATCAGGCGCCACTTACGATCATGCGCATCGTGGATCTCCTAAACGAAGCACTGCCGGAGGACGTCGTTCATTGCGTGACCGGTATAGGGCCGGCGGTCGGGCAAGCCCTGACGCAACATCCACTGGTGCGCAAGATATCCTTCACAGGTGCTCCTTCAACGGGCACCGCCGTTTTGAAGACGGCTGCAGAGCGCCACGTGCCCGTTTTGTGTGAACTCGGAGGGAAAAACCCGCTTATCGTTATGGCCGACGCTGATCTGGACCAGGCTGTGCGGGACGCCGTCGATGGCGCTTTCTTCAACAAAGGTGAGGCGTGCACGGCCGCTTCGCGTATTCTGGTCCACCAAGACATTCATGACGCGTTCGTCGAGCGTTTCTGCGCGGCTGTCAAAAGGTTGAAGACGGGAGATGGCGCGCTGGAAACGACTCATGTTGGCCCAGTCGTTTCGAGTACGCAAAAAGAAAAAGTTGAGAGCTATATCCGCATCGGTCAATCGGAAGGCGCTATCATTGCTGCACAGGGAAAATTGCCTGAAGATCCGAGACTGAAAGACGGCTATTTTGTTCCTCCGACTGTGTTCACTAATGTGACTGCGAACATGCGTGTTGCTCAGGAGGAAATATTCGGCCCAGTCACCTGCGTCATGAGGTTCGCAGACGAAGCCGAGGCGATCGATATCGCCAACGGGACTCAATTCGCCTTGGTAGCCGGCATCTATTCGAGAGACCAGGAGGTGGCCAATCGCATGGCCCGGCGGGTCGAGGCGGGTATTATTTTCGTCAACAACTACAACCGTATCGTTATTGGAACGCCGTTCGGTGGCACTAAATCCAGCGGATACGGGCGGGAGCACGCCGCAGCGACGCTCCACGAATTCACCTACTCAAAGGCAATTCGGACTCCGACCGGGAGGGTTCCCGTGCCGGAATGGAAAGCAGTGACGGATATCTTCGGCCAGTAAGGCCGTGGATCAAAGAGAGCGGCAAGCGGTTGCTGCTCTCCAAGTTGGGCACAAAAAAACACCTTGACTGCACTGCATTATGCAGTGCATATGCATCTATGTGCACTATATCGTGCAGTGCAGAAACCGAACGCGATCGCATTTCAGCAACGCTCATATCGCTGCCGCACGCAACAACCAGAAAACGGGAACGTAATGAAGCCAACAGAGAATGGAGTTCCGGATTTTATCTCACTCCGGGGCGTCTCGAAATCTTTCGAGACAATGTCAGGTGACATCGTCACTGCCTTGCGAGACGTCTCGCTTCAGATTCCAAAAGGCTCGTTTGTCACACTTTTGGGGCCTAGCGGATGTGGAAAAAGCACACTTCTACGGCTGATCGGCGGCCTTATCAAAAAGACCAGCGGCGACGTTTTGCTTGCCGGGCGAGACGTTGAAAGGCCGACGAACCAGGTTGGTATGGTCTTTCAGTCGCCGGTGCTGCTGCCTTGGCGAACCGTGCTGGAAAACGTTACGCTTGCGGCCGATCTCGGCAAAGTGAGCAAGGCAGAGGCCCGGGAGACGGCGCTGCGATATCTCCGCCTTGTAGGTCTCGAAGGCTTCGAAAGAAAATATCCGGGCGAACTTTCTGGCGGCATGCAGCAGCGTGTCGCGATTTGTCGTGCACTCGTCCACAATCCCTCCGTGCTGCTGATGGATGAACCGTTCGCTGCACTGGATGCCATGACCCGAGATCATCTTCAGGTCGAGCTTCAGAGCCTCTGGATGGCCGGTGACAAGACAGTCATCTTCGTCACCCATTCGATCTCGGAAGCCGTGTTCCTTGCGGACTATATGGTCGTTCTGGCTGCTCGTCCGGGGCGAGTTGTGGAAATCGTCAAGGTGGACCTGCCTCGACCTAGAACTCTCGACATGGTCAACTCTTTGGAGTTTGGCCGCTATGTGAGTCATGTCCGCGGCTATTTCGAGGCCGAGGAGCGCGCGGCATGACAGACCAGGCATCATTCGCGACGGCGTCAGCCGAGACCCTACGCAAACGGAAATCATCATCGAGCGGCTTCGATCAGGTTACGTTGCTATCGATTGTATTGTTCGTACTTTTCCTTGCCAGTTGGGAATGGGTTCTTATTCCAGTGACCGGTGTGAGCCCAGCTCTGCTTCCCCGCCCTAGTCAGATTGCGGTTTCCCTTTATCAAGGCGCCACGCAGGGGTATCTCCTACCCAATACCCTCATCACCTTGCAGGAGGTGCTGATAGGCTTTGTAGTCGGATCCGCGCTCGGCTTTATTCTTGCGGTCCCTGTTGCGGAATCGCGGGCGGTGGAACGAATTTTGTCGCCCTATGTTGTTGCCCTCCAGGCCATTCCGAAGGTTGCGATAGCCCCGCTTTTTGTCGTCTGGTTCGGTTATGGCCTTTCCTCGAAGGTATTAATCGTCGGCCTGATCACCTTCTTCCCAGTCTTTATCAACACGGTGGCTGGTCTCCGCTCTGTCGCTCATGAACAGCGCGAGTTGTTCATGATCTATAACGCGACACGCTGGCAGCGATTTCGATATCTGACACTACCGAATTCAGGCAGTTTCGTGGTTGCGGGTCTAAATGTGGGCGTCACGCTCAGTGTCATTGGCGCAGTGGTCGCCGAATTCGTTGGGGCGCAAGAAGGTCTTGGCTCGCTTATCGTCCGCGCAGGATTTGCCATGGACACTGCAGGCGTCTTCGCGGCGGTCCTATGCCTGACGGTCATCGCGGCAATCCTCAGCGCCACCGTGCAGGTAATGGGTCGGAAAATCGTCTTCTGGGCGAACGACCAGCGCCACTGATCTACCTCATCTTCAAAACCAACCAGGGGAACGATAATGGACGTTAAATGCCGTCTAGCAGGACTTTTCGTATCAACAGCTGTCCTTTTCACAGTTGGCATCGGAACTGGCAGTGCTGAAGAGCAGCGCAAAGTGCCTTTCGTCATCGGCAATCCGCTGATGATCCAGGCGGTCTACGAACTGTATGTGCCGCTTGCCATGGGCTGGTGGCGCGATGCCGGCTACGACATCCAGGTGCAATATATGCCAGGTTCGAGCGCAGCGGTCCAAGGCATCATTGGTAAAAGTGCCAGTGTCGGAATGATGAACACAACACCTTGGATGGTTGCCGACACAAAAGGGTTTTCCGACATACGCATGGCCGCCGTGATGACGAACAGTCTCTGGCGGGTCGTCACCGAAACGTCGAGCGACATTACCACGCCCCAGGACCTGAAGGGAAAGAAAGTCGGCCTCGCGGTCGGCGGGTCGGGTGGCTCCATGTATCTCGATTCACTGCTCGCCAATAACGGAATGGATCCCAATCGCGATGTTCAGAAGATCGTCATCGGTATGGGAGCACAGGCCCAGGAGATGCTGCGATCCGGCAGAGTTGACGCAAGTCTCACCTTCACGCCGGAAATCGCCACTTACCAGGCGCTTGGCGGTAAAGTAAACTTTATCTACGACGACGCATGGTTGCGCTTTCCGGACTATGGCTTCGTCGCGACCGAAGACGCGATCAAGACTGACACGAAAATGGTCGAGACGCTCGCGCGCGGCGTGGCAATGGCGCAGGTTTTTGCCGAGGCCAACCCCGAGTGCGTCGCGAAAATATACCGTAAGAACTGGGCCCCTGACCGAAACACGACCCTTGCGCAGGACACCTTGATCCTCAAGAGCATGCTTGAAGAGCGACGTCTGCCTTTCGAGGCCGCAGGCGGGAAACTGCACGGAAAACCAGCCGTGGCGGGACTTGGGGAGCTTCAGGAATTTCTTCACAAGAACGGTCTGATCGAGACACCCGTCGATCCGGTGCGGTTCGTCGCGGATGATCCTGAGTTCTACAGTCGCATCAATGACTTTTCCAAAGATGACGTCGTCGCCCAGGCGACGAAGTGTGAAGGCTACTGATAAATTTGTAACGAGGAGCATATTCGATGATCGAGATCGACCATATTTGTTTGGGTGCGCGAAACTTCTGGGAGTCGACCCACCGCCTGACTCAGGAAACCGGATTGGGGAATGCCGAGGGGGGATGGTTTCCCGAGTACCGACTTGCCAACCGGATCATACCCACTGGTGACGATACTTACATTGAGGTGGAAGGTGTGATTGATGCTCACGCGGTCGAAGCGGGGCACCCAGTCGCAACATTTTTTCACGAGGCGACGCGGGACGGCGATTGCTTTATCGGATGGTGCGCCCGTGTCGATTCTCGGACAGAACTGGATGCGATCGCGCGGCGTCTTGGAAGCGACGTTTTCGAAGGCACCATGCGCATGCGGGCGGACGGGTCGATGGGGTACTCGGCTCGCACGCCTGACACCTCTCGCGCCTGGAAAGCGGGATTGCCGAATTTCTTCTATATCGAAGACAGATCAGAGCACGCAGGTCGGCTTCAGGCCAAACATGGGACCACGACCGCTCGCGGCATTGCATGGATGGAACTCGGGGGCACCGCTGAGGAAATGAGCGACTATCTTGGCATGGATGCGACAAGTCTGGGCCTACGCTTCAATGGCGGTAAGCCGGGACTACATGCGATGGGCATTCGCACCGACAATGGTGAGGCCGTCATTCGCCGGCGCGTGATGCCGGGAACAACAGGAAAACTTTAAGCTGGAGGAGCCGTCCGGTTTTAGATTACGCCGCCGCCGATTATGATGCGGCGGCTTTTCCGTTTGTGCCATAGCGCGCGAGGAACGTGGCAACTGCCTCCTCAACGACCTGATGACGCCGGGCCTTCGAGGGTGCGCCACCGACACCAATCACGCGATACCAAAGCAGCGGCTCATTGACGAGCCCAACGAACTGCCGGGCCGCAAGATCGGGATCTTCCACCTTGATGAGCCCTCGGTCTTTCAGCGCGCTGATATAGTCGATCAAGGCCCGAAGTGCCGGCATTTTTCCAAGCCGTACGAAATTCTCGGCGAGATCCGGGAAGCGATTGCTCTCGCTGATGACCATGCGAACAAACGCGACGGCCTGATCCGGCGCCCAGAAATCCGCGATAAGCAATCCCACTTTTTTGAGTCCAAGACCTGGATCTTGGAGGGCGGCTTCATCGGCCATGATACTGACAACCGGCATATCCTTCCATACGCGCTCCACGGCGGCGTCAAAGAGCGCGTCTTTGCTTTCGAACTGATTGTAGACCGTGCGTCGTGCCGCGCCTGATTCTTGCGCCACAAGGTCCATGCTGGCTCCCTCATACCCCTGAGCCAGAAAGACGCGCGTCGCCGCATCCAGGATTGCCTCACGTTTGGAAAGACCCTGATCTCTGGAGATCTTTGGAGAGTTGCCAGGCACAGACAAAACGGCGGAGCTTTTCATCAGTTCGCTTGATCCAATAGAGGGTAGATTTCAGGTTCTCAGATCATGTAATCCTTTGCACTCCCGAGTGCAAGACGCCGATCATTCTTAGCTGAAATCCTACCCACGGCCGACGCTGACGCGACAGCCTTTTATGTTCCGGCTGCTCGTTTCAACTTGTGCCGATCTGACCTAATGATCTGGAGGCGCTGCAGCGAACCGCAATAGATTAGGCTCCGGAAGACATTGACTGCACTGCACTGTATAGTGCATAAGCTGACTGGGAGGTTGCTTATGTCCAAAGAGGCAGATTATGCATATTCGCTCAATTTTGTTTGTTCTCCTGATGATGAGTTGCGCTGTGTTGGCAACGGGAGAGCTCTATCTGACCATTCCTCTCGGTGCCGACATTGCTCGCCGGCATCACGTCGATGCGGGCTCCTCCGGGCTCGCAGGCACATTTTTCGGTTTCGCATATGCCGGTGGCTTTTTGGTCTTCGGCCCTCTGTCCGACCGGTTAGGTCGCTCCCGAGTCCTTCTATTCGGGTTGCTGGCGGCAGGAGCGGCCACGGCTTTGGTAGGTATAGCAGGCAGCTTTGCCTTCTTTCTCTCCGCAAGAGCGCTTCAAGGCGCCTCCGCGGCCGCAATAGCCGTTGGAGCCCTTGCTCTGGTTCCGGAAGCTCTGCTGCCCCACCACCGACCGCTCGGTGTGTCAGCGATGAGCTTGGCGTTTCTCGGCTCAGCTCCGATTGCTCAACTTGTTGGTGCCAGCTTGGCCGGAGGTGGCATTTCGACGATCATGCTTGCCTTGTCGCCGGCGTACGTGATCGTCGCGGTAGCTATTCTCCTGCTCAATGCGCATCCGAAGCATCATCATAAGCGGCGCGTGAGCGAGGCGGATAGCCACTCTACAGCCTCTCTCTTTCGAGACCGATCCATCGTCGCGGCCTGGGCGGCGGCGGCAACTGTTCTATTTGCATTTGTGTTATTTCAGGTCGGTATGCAGCTTGCCAGTTCCGATCTCCCAATCGATGCCCAAGAGCTTCGCTATTTCACCTTTCCACCGTTGCTTTTGACAATTGCTGCCGTACCGCTTGTCAAGCGAGTCGGCGTCTCGATGACTGCGCGCATAGGGTTGCTGTTGATCGCTGCCGGACTTTTGATAGCGGCTACAGCTTCGCGATTGGCTTTTATCTCCGGGATGATTGTCCTTACATCTGGGGTTGCACTCGCAATTCCGGGGTTAATCGGGCTCGTTTCCTCCCGGGCTGGCAATCACAATCGCGGTCTCGCGTTCGCAATCTACAGCTTCGCTCTTTTTGCGGGAGCGAGTCTTGGGCCGCTGGCAGCGCAAAATCTCATGCAGTCGGGTATAACAAGCCTGTGTCTGCTTCCGGCCTTTCTCGCGCTGCTTGCCTTCGTGATAGTGCAACGTTTTGCGATCGAAAATTGACCCAGCCGATTGCGAGACCGGTGATCTCAAGGGACGGTCCAAACCCCTGGGTTCGTCCCTAAGATCTGGTGCTTGCTCCGGTTTCACATTGCTCTCCGTAGGATGCGGGGTGAGTTCCATAAACCGGATTATGCAATCTTTGCTTGCACTAAATAATTACACACGCCAAAGAGGGGCGCCGCATGATTTGTCCCACCTGACATTTACGGAGCAAAATATGCAACATTGGCTTGACAAGCTAATTGACCTTGCTGCACTTCGGGGCGACGAGAATGTTCTCAAGAATGCTCTTGCCCAACTCGCCCAACAAGCGGGATTTTCCGGCTATGCCTATCTGTACATCAGACCGGGTCACACGATTGCCTCGTCAAATTACCCTCCAGAATGGCGAGCAATCTATTTCAAGCGAAAATTTGAAACCATCGATCCGATCGTGAACCGCGCTAAGTCGCTGAAGCGGGTCTTTACGTGGAGCGGAGAGACAGAAAGGCGACGTCTTTCGCAGAACGAGCGAGATTTTTTTGATCAGGCAGCTGATTTCGGGATCCGCTCTGGTATCACTATTCCCGTTAGAGCCGCCAACGGATCTACTTCCATGTTTACGCTGGCATCCGATGAACCCGCAATCGATCTCAAACGCGATATCGATCCTGTCGCCGCGGCCGCCGCCGTTGGACAGTTGCACACCCGCATGTCCTTACTTTCCCTCACGCCGGATGTGCAGCATCCGGCGTGGCTCGACCCCAAAGAGGCCGCCTATCTTAACTGGATCGCGGTCGGAAAGACGATGGAGGAAGCAGCCGATCTCGAAGGCGTCAAATACAACTCGGTGAAAAGCAAGCTCGAAGAGACCCGCAAACGGTTAGAGATCCATACGATGCCGCACCTGGTGGCACTGGCCATCCGTGCAGGGCTAATCTAGCGCAGGCTTCCTTAGTTGACCGACACCTTCGGGATATAGCCCAAAACCCCGACCAGCGTATGTACCGCGCTCATCTGCGCATGCATCTCGATCATCGCTTCAATATATTCGAGATGCTGCGCGCCTCCCGCAGACGTTCCGGTCTTAACGTCGTCAGGCAACACCTGGAACAGTTGATCTGCCCTCTCCACAAGCTGCCGGTGCAGCCGAATGGCATTGACCGTCAAAGCCTCGAGGTCTGCGCTTGAAAGTCCGCGTGTTAGCCCGATCACCGGCCGAAGTTCGCATGCGCCGGATACTTCGCTATCTTGAAATTCCATGGTGACCCAATCCAGCAGATACTGTTTGCGGTGCGCCCCCGCAAACATATACTCTGATCCCAAGCCGGGGGTTGGAAAACTGTATCTGGACAGTCCTGCGACCTTTAGCACCGGAGCACCTGGACATACGTCGCAGGCCCACCGGCCAATGGCCAGAGGATTTCGGTGTCGCCTCGGCCGACACCAGCCGCCAGATAGAGGTTTCCACACCTCGGGGCAGCGCGTACTGCCCTATTAGCCCTTATAAATGGCTCATGTTGCTTTCGCTAGAGCGATGGAAAGACAAACATTTTGCAGATCTGCAGAAACGTCATGGTCTTCCTCCTATTCCCGTCAAGTCAATCCTAATACTTGCCTTGTTCGGATCCGGCACGGCGGCTTCCGCTGAAACCTCGGATTCGCTACTGTTTCTCTCGGCCTTCGCGGGTTCGTTGCCGTTATCGGGCGTTTCTTGCGGTGGCTGCACGGGTTTCGCCTCACCCGGATCCTCCGCGCGAAACACCGCCACCCCTTCGAAATACCCCGTCTGCCAGGCAATGACCGCATCGTCCATGACCTGTGGCATGACCTCCTTCGATGTTGGATTGCCATACCATTCCGAAACGATCCGGTAGACCTTAGCAAACAGCGCCGTTCCCATGCGGATATTCTCACAGGGCTCGACCATATCCGGCTTCAACTGACCGGCCTCGACGATGCCGAGACCTGCCGGGTACTGGGTGATACCGACGCGAACGGTGTTGCGACCGAGGTTGTCACGGATCAGAGCCAGAGCCGCTTCGGGCGTTGTCGGCTTCGGCACCAACACCACTCGGTTGCCCGAGCGCACGGTGACAGTCAGCGGATCCTGCGATCCGCCCTTCGCGATGAATTGCTCGACAATCCCAGGCTTCAGGGACGGATCGGCGCATTGCTGGATAAGGACGGCATCAAGCATCCCGGGTACTCCTTATGTGTTGAATGCCATAACGACGGGCAGGCCAAAGAGCCTTGCCCAGGCTGCAACGCTCGCTTTCTGAATGGCGACGATCGTGGTGTTGTCCGTCCACCAGCCATTGCCAACCGCAACGATAACCCCGGGCGAGTGCAGCATCGATTGCAGGACCGGCCAGAGAATGAGCTGCTCGTAGCAGATCAGTGGCCCGATCCTCAGTCCGTCCACCTCGACCACCGGATTGCCGAAGAAGTCGGCCCGCGCGCCGCCACCCTGTCCGGCCCATTGCAGCCAGGGCTGCCACATCGAACCCGGGACCGGCATGCGCTCGTGATAGAGGACCTTCGCTGCATCGGCCGAGACCGCGACCATGACATTGTCATAGCCCTTGGGATCGACGACGGCAGCGCCTGCGATGACGGTAAGACCTGAGCCCCGCAGACCGTCCCGCCAGACACGCGCGACCGTCGGTGTCCAGAAGCCGAGCGTGCTTTCAGGCAGTACCACGACACGAACATCCTTGCCTGACTCCGTAGCCTTGCGCATCCTCGCGATCAGGTCACGGTGATACTGAAGCGAGGCATCGCGCCCGAGGTCTGCCCCCTGTTTCAGATCGACGGCCAACCATCCGGGTGTTAGCTTCGGGGGCGTCCAGTTCGTGGCGGACCAGACGTGAAGTCCTCCAAGGACTGCGACCGCGATTTGCCATCTTCGACCGGTCATGACGACCAACAGGATCGCGGTCGCGCCTAGTCCCCACCATCCCCAGCCAGGAAACAGCACCCCGGCTGCGGCTAGGGGATGCGCCCAACCGGTTATGCCGAATGGCGGCAGCCCTGTTAGCACCATCACCACAAGATAACGTACCACCCTCGCCGCGTCCGGCCTTTTTCTATCGGGACCGTCATCGCCACGGTGTTTGGTCCAGAACACTGCATGGACCGTAACGAAGGACGCGGAAGCCATTACCCAAAGCGCCAGACCGGGCCAGAGATCGGCGGCATAGAAGTTGGCGACGCCCTGCGGCAACCCACGGGAGGCCGCGAGGAAATACCCGGCTGCCACAAGTGCCGCGATCGTGCGCGACGGCGCCATCGCCCAGAGCAAGGGAAAGACCACGGCGAACGGGAGAAGAAGCACCTCGCCGCTCCAGCCGATCCACCCACAGGCAATGGCGCCGATGATCAGGAGGATGGTTTTCCAGCGATCCGTCATATGATCGCCACCGCGATCACGGGTCGAAGGTGAGGACCTGCCGCGCCAGGCCGAGAAGACCGGAATCCGGAACCGGACCAAAATATCGACTATCATAGGAGCTCGCAAAGGGTGAGTGAAGGAACAGATGATGCGGCGGTACGACACCGCCGGGATCTGACATGAGTACCCTGCCCTCACCGTCCCTGCGCCGCACGGACGATGCAGGAAGCGGGCGACCATCGATGAGCACGTGGTCGGTGATGTCGACATGCTGTCCGGGCAACGCCGCGATCGTCTTGATCAATGGCGCGACGCCGCCAGGGCAAAGCCCTCGCCGAAGATATCGGCGCCGCCACGCCTCTGCGAACATGGCTGTCGTGGGCGGGCACAGTAACACCAGATCGCCGATCGCAACCGGACGCTGAAGCTCTTCAATACGCCAAAGACCAAGCGGCTCGCTTGGGGTCAGGTTAAGGCGATAGCCGCCCGTGAACGCAGTCGCCACCAGTGCGGTCATGGTGACGGCGGCACCCGTCAGAAACAGAAGAATGCGCCTCCGCCTCATTGCTTCTGTACCGGCGTCTGGCGCTGTGTAAGACGCTGCTCCTCGACCAGCTTTAGCGACTGGACAGTGCGCTCGTGGGCAGCGAGTTGTTGCGCGGTCCGCATCACCGTCCAGGCTTGTTTCAGCTGCTCCTTCTGCTTCGGCTTCATACCCTCGCAGAGCTTTTCGTAGAGTGTTCCAGTGGGCTCGCGGGCCGCGTTGCTCAACAGCGTCCGTTCTCCGAACCGCTCAGTGATAGCCTTGTTGAAGCGGTCGATTTCGAGCTTTGTTTCGCGATTGCTGAGTGCGTAAGCCATCGCGGCTGGCAGGTCGTTTCGGTCGATGGCATCGCGCACGCGCTCCAACACCACGTGCGCCGCTGGCGACAGCGCCGGAATATCGATCGAGACGCGCTTACGCAGGGCCTGCTCGTCTGTTTGCAGCCTCTGCGTGACCGTTTCGCGCATCCGCAGATATTGCTCGAGATCCCGCCTCAAGGCCGGAACGTTGACCTCGGCGACGCGCCGCGCCTCACGCTCCGACTTCGCTGCGAGAATGCCGGTCTTACCCTTCAGCGGGCCGATCGATGTCGGTTCCCCCTCGAGTTTCTGCAGGATTTCTGGCGCTGCCTGTTTGTCAATGAGCACCGCATCGAAGTTCATCGCGCGGAAGGCGGTTTCGGGATCGGCGAAGACGTAACGGAAACGCGCCGAGACTTCCTCCCATTGCCGTTTCAGGGCGGGATCGTCGCCAAGCTTGTCACCAACCGTATCGGCAACAGAGCCGGAAAATGTCTTGGTGCCTGCGACCATGGGTGCGGCCTCCTTCATCGTTTGGGTCTTCGAGGTTTGGGTGAAGCCAAGGCGCGCGGCGAAGGCGGTAAGGCGCTGGCCAAGACCGACAAGCTTCGCCTTCTGGCGCAGGGTCCAGTCAAGCCGGTCGCGGACCAGCGTGCGAGCGACCTGGACGATGTGCAGGCCACGGTTTTCCGAAAAGCGCAGCGCCTCGCGATAGAGCTGACCGCGCTCGTAATCGAGTGTCGTCCCCTTGGCATTCTTTCGGGATAGAACCTTGGCCAGGCCACCATTGAAGGAGAAGGATCTGGTCCCGTAGTAGAGCTGCAGGTCCTCACGATGACGGCTCATCGCCACATAGGTCAGATGCCGATCCAGGGACAGCGAGGCCAGTACCTTCACGCGATCAACCGTCGCGCCCTGGCTCTTATGAATCGTCGTCGCGTAGCCATGATCGAGATTGTTGTAGAACCGCTGTTCGACGATCACCTGGCGCCGATGATCCCTCTCGCCGACCAGGGCCACAATGCGGTTCGGTTGAGCCTCAACGACGTGGCCGATCATGCCATTCTTGAGCCCAAGCGCTCCCTCATTCTTCAGGAAGACGATCTGGTCACCGGCATCGAAACGGCGCTCGCCATCGGCCGTTTTGAAAACCTGGCCTTCACCGACAACGCCGCGCTCGACGAGTCTCTCGCGGGCCATGACGTTGAGCATGCGCACGTCGCGGCGCAGGTGGGCAAGGATCAGCGTCGTCTTTGACTGATCGTAGTCGCGGTTCCAGTCGGCGATCAACCTCTCCACGGCTTCGGCCTTCAGGCGCGAGCCGAGCACCCTGCCCTCACCTTGATACGCAGCGAGGGCCTGTCCGACATTCCCGCGTGCAAGATCGAGCGACGCTTTCCGCATCCAGTCCTCGCGCTGGCGATAGATGGTTTCGAGCTCCGCATAGCCAATGCGATCGACGATGGCGCGGAAGGCAGCGCCCGCCTCGATCGGCTGAAGCTGCTCGGGATCACCGACCAGCACGATCTTCGCGCCCGCCCTCACGACGGTATCGACGAACCCGGCCATCTGTTTCGACGCGACCATGCCGGCCTCGTCCATGACGAAGATCGTCTTGTCGTCCAGAAAGTCACGGCCGCGGTTCCAGCGCAGCTCCCAGGACGCAAGCGTCCGGCTCTCAATACCTGCTTCCTTCTCAAGACCTTCGGCCGCCTTGCCTGCGAGTGCGCCGCCAACGACTCGATATCCCGCCAGCTCCCATGCCTCTCGGGCCGCCTTCATCATCGTGGTCTTGCCCGCACCTGCGCGGCCGACGACGGCGGCGATGCGGGCAGGTCCGGCAATGCGCTCGATCGCCGCTTTCTGCTCGTCGGACAGCCGCTCATGCCGCCGGAACGTCGCACCCAGTACAGCCTCGGAGACGGCATGCTTCTCCTTGGCCGACAGCCACATGGCCTGCCGTGCCATCGTCGCTTCGAGCCGGATCATCGCTCGCGTCGAATAACGCGCCGGCTGCTTATTGCCCGTCGCAAAATCGATGGTGTCGCGCTGCAGCCGCAACACGTCCGGGTTCAGGATGATCCTAATCATCAACTGCTGGAACACAGCGGGATCGTCGACATAGCGATGCACGACCTTGGCCACGTCCCGCTCGTCGAAGACGCTCTTTTCCCGCGTGATCAGGTCGAGCACAATAGCGGGATTCTTCAGAATCCGGCGCGCGTTTTCCGAGCGTCGCTGCTCGTTCAGCTCGATCCGCTCAAGCTCCGGGCGGACACCCTGCTCCGCCGCCTTGCGCTCGATCGCCTTGGCCCCGACGCCAAGATGGATGGTGGGCTCGAGAGCGATTCCCTGCTTTTCGTAGGAACGCCCGTCGATGCGAAGATCGATACCGCCAAGCGCCAGATGATGGTTCTGTCTCTCGAACCACCCGTCGCGCAGGACATTAAAGTCCTCGGTCGATCCGGCCCAGAGTTCATAGAGGATCTTGCCGGATTTCGTGCGGACCGGCTGGCCGTCCTCGCCGACGACAGCAACCTTCTTCGACCCGAAACCATCCTCGGATAGCGGCCGCAGCGTGGTCATCAGATGGATATGCGGATTGCCGGGATTGTCGTGATAAACCCAGTCGGCAACCATGCCCTTGGCCAGGATGTGTTTCTCGACAAAATCCCGGACCAGGGTGATGTTCTGCTCCGCCGACAGTTCCAGCGGCAAGGCGATCGTCAGGTCGCGGGCGAGCTGCGCATCGGCCCGTTTCTCAAAAGCTTCTACCTTGTTCCAGAAGGCCTCCGAGGCGCCGGCGACAGAACGATCAGCGGTCAGGCAGCGAACCCACTTCGGGGCGCCTGCGGGTATTACAAACTCCTCGTGCAGCAGGCCTTGTTTGCGCGTGTAGTCGATGGTGCGGGCCTCACGCTCGTATTCCATCTTCGCGCAGTGTCGGTAGGCCGCAGACAGCACGACGCTGCGGCCCGAGCCGCGGCTGACGATGCTGGCTGAGAAATGGGCGATGGCCACGGCGAAAAGCGCTCCCGGTTAGAACCATGTTCGTCGGGAGATACGGCCAAAAGCAACGCGTCGCATCGCGACGTATAATTGCGCCCTTGGAACCGCTCCTTCGGAACGGCGGGATCATTCACAAAAGCATCGCCGGTGGCGATCTGCAGATCTGCAGATGTCATTTCGAGCGCACCCGGGAGATTCTGGGCTCGCAAGAGCAACGCCCAGACTTCAAAGGAGCAACCGGAATGAAGAAGCCGTCATCGAAGATCAGGGAAGAAATCGCCAGATTGCAGGATCAGCTCAAACAGGCCGAGACCCGTGAGGCTGAACGCATCGGGCGCATCGCACTCAAGGCGGGTCTTGGGGAGATCGAGATCGACGAGGCAGAGCTTCAAGCTGCCTTCGAGGAAATCGCAAGGCGGTTTCGCGGAGGCAAAGGTCGAGCGACCGGGAAGAAGGACACAGGGGACGGCCGGGCCGCAAGCGGGTCGTCCACGGCGCAGTCGCCTGGCGCGGAAGCGGGCGGGCTTGGTGAGGCTTGAGCGGATGGCCAAAGCAATGACATCGGATACACGCAAAAAGGACACGCGCGAAAAGATCGAGCTCGGGGGCCTGATCGTCAAGGCGGGCCTGCGCTACGAGAAACGCGCGCTGCTGCTCGGCCTGCTGATCGACGCCAACAGGCGCATCAGGGGCGACGAGACGGAGAAAGCCCGGCTGGCGGCAATCGGCGCGGAGGCCTTTGGCCATGACGGCGACTAGGCTGCTTATGGCAATCCTGCCCGCAGCGATCATGATCGCGGCGATGGCCCTGACGTCAGGTTTTGAACATCGACTGGCGGCGCTCGGAACATCTGCGCAGGCGAAGCTCATGCTCGGACGAGCGGGGCTGGCCCTGCCATATGTCGTCGTTGCCGCCATCGGCGTCATTGCGCTGTTTGCCGCGAACGGGTCGGCCAATATCAAGGCAGCCGGTCTCAGCGTTCTCACGGGAAACGCCGCCGTCGTGATCCTCGCCATCGCCCGCGAGACCATCCGCCTGACCGGCTTTGCCGCGAACGTCTCGGCGGCACAATCCGTTCTTTCCCATATCGATCCGGCGACGATGCTCGGCTCGCTTGCTGCTTTCATCAGCGGCGTGTTCGCGCTTCGCGTTGCCATCAGGGGCAATGCCGTGTTCGCGACCACATCGCCAAAGCGAATCGGCGGCAGGCGCGCTGTCCATGGCGAGGCCGACTGGATGAGGATGCAGCAGGCTGCAAAGCTGTTTCCGGAGGACGGCGGGATCGTCATTGGCGAGCAGTACCGTGTTGATCGCGACAGTGTCGCCGCTCTGCCGTTTCGGGCTGATGACAAACAAAGCTGGGGCGCCGGCGGCCGGTCACCACTGCTCTGCTTCGACGGCTCCTTCGGCTCATCGCACGGGATAGTCTTTGCCGGCTCCGGCGGTTTCAAGACGACCTCGGTAACAATCCCGACCGCCCTCAAATGGGGCGGCGGCCTCGTCGTGCTCGATCCCTCGAGCGAAGTCGCGCCCATGGTCAGCGAGCATCGGCGTCAGGCTGGCCGGAAGGTGATCGTGCTCGATCCGACGGCGTCGCATGTGGGCTTCAATGCGCTGGACTGGATCGGCCGTCATGGCAATACCAAGGAAGAGGATATCGTCGCCGTTGCCACATGGATCATGACCGACAATGCCCGCACCGCGTCCGCCCGTGACGACTTCTTCAGGGCCTCGGCCATGCAACTCCTGACGGCGCTTATCGCCGACGTTTGCCTGTCAGGACACACCGACGAAAAGGAGCAGACTTTGCGCCGTGTCCGGGCCAATCTGTCCGAGCCCGAGCCCCAACTCCGCGCTCGTCTTACGAAAATCTATGAAGGATCTGAATCCGACTTCGTGAAGGAAAACGTCGCGGTCTTCGTCAACATGACGCCGGAGACGTTTTCCGGTGTCTACGCCAATGCGGTCAAGGAAACGCACTGGCTGTCCTATCCCAATTATGCCGGTCTGGTCTCCGGCGACAGTTTCTCGACCGATGATCTCGCAGACGGCGAGACCGACATCTTCATTGCGCTCGATCTCAAGGTGCTGGAAGCCCATCCGGGCTTCGCACGCGTCGTCATCGGTTCGCTGCTGAACGCCATCTATAACCGAAACGGCGCCGTGAAGGGTCGCACCCTTTTTCTGCTCGACGAGGTGGCACGTCTCGGTTATCTGCGCATTCTCGAAACCGCCCGCGACGCAGGCCGCAAATACGGTATCACGCTGGCGATGATCTTCCAGTCGCTCGGCCAGATGCGGGAGGCTTATGGCGGGCGTGACGCGACGAGCAAATGGTTCGAATCCGCGTCCTGGATTTCGTTTTCTGCGATCAACGATCCTGATACCGCCGACTACATCTCCAAGCGATGTGGCGACACGACGGTGGAGGTCGACCAGACCAACCGATCTTCCGGAATGAAAGGATCGTCACGATCCCGGTCGAAGCAACTCAACCGCCGGCCGTTGATCCTTCCGCATGAGGTTTTGCGCATGCGCGCCGACGAGCAGATCGTCTTCACCTCGGGCAATGCGCCTCTTCGATGCGGGCGCGCGATCTGGTTCCGCCGCGAGGACATGAAGGCTTGCGTCGGAGACAACCGGTTTCGCAGGTAGGCCATCAAACCGTCAGAGACCAGTGAGACGGACACGATAGGTATTGAGGAGATCAAAGATTGAAAACACGGCCGGCCTTTGCGACCATCGTCGTCCTGTTAGTCTGGGGTTTCCCATCGGCGGGTTGGGCCCAGCGATCGACTGAGAAATTCTCGATTTGCGGAGACGGGCGAAGGGTAACCTGCGTGGTGGATGGCGACACATTCTGGTTCCGAGGCGCGAAGATCCGAATTGCCGACATCGACACGCCAGAGCTGAGCCCTCCGAGATGCGAACGTGAACGTCAGCGCGGCATGGCCGCAAAGCAGCGCCTGCTCGAAATCCTCAACTCTGGACCGCTCTCGTTCAAAAGCACGGCGAGAGATGAGGACCGCTTCGGTCGCAAGCTCAGGTCCGTCTATCGGGGGGATCGATCTGTCGGCGACATCCTCATCGCCGAAGGCCTGGCCCGGAAGTGGGAGGGATCACGTCGCGGCTGGTGTGATTGACGCCAAGCAGACGGATCAACGTCATGAATCGGTGAGCCCCGAGCGATTCAAAACTCTCATTGGACGCCGGATTCAGATCGCGCGATTCTGTGCGCATGATCGCGCAGCCCTACCAACTCTATGTCGAGCGTATCGCCCCAGACAAGAACATGGCCCGCTTCTACGCGCTCGCCGTCCAGCCGACACTGTTTGGCGAGGTGTCGCTTGTGCGGGCTTGGGGACGGATCGGAACCCGTGGGCAGCAAATGGTCCACCTTTTTGACAGCGAGAGCGAGGCGGTGAGCCTGTTCCTTAATGTTCTGCGAGAAAAACGCAGGCGGGGCTACAAGCCGAAACGAGTTGTGGACATTCACCGGATCTAGGCCGCGCGCGCACGGTCGCCGATGACATCGTGGCCAGAAGCTGGCACGGATTTCGCATTGTTTCACCCTCGAGGAAATTTTCATGACCACCACCAACGAGATCGCTGACAAGATCGCTGCAGATAACGGCCTGACCAAGGTTCAAGGCAAGGCGATCGTGGAAGCCGTCTTCCAGGCTATTGCCGATGCGGCAACCACCGGAGCCGAAACGTCGATCCCCGGCTTCGGCAAATTCAAAGTGAAGGCGTCGCCGGAGCGCGAAGGCCGTAATCCGGCGACGGGCGAAGCGATGAAAATCGCGGCTTCCAACAAACTGACTTTCGCGCCTGCCAAGGCGCTCAAGGATGCACTGAACAAGTGACCGTTGACTTGGAGAGCCCCGCCCTGGCGGGCGGGGCATTCCGCATCAGTCCCGGTTGGAGCGGGACCAGATGAGAGAGAGGCCTTCCTCGCCTTCGACCTCGATCAGCGTTGCGTAGATTGGGGCCGGGAAGCTCGGGTCGTCGAGCTTGACCGAGAGATAGTCGCGCCCGTCGTTCGAAGTTTTCTTCCAGGCTGCGCCGAACTCCGTGGCCCCCGCCAGGATGCGGTAGTCGGGGCCTTTGTCGGAGGTGCGCTCGACGGTGCGGATGGTTGCCTTGACGTTTAGGTTGAGGGTCTTGATGGTGCCGGTGAAGCCGTTGCCGGAAGCGGCGAAAGAGCCGATTGTTGCCATTGTCGTATTCCTTTTCGGTTGTTCGGGCCGCGTCCATCGCGGCCTCGATGGCAGTCGATAGGACCGGAGACGAGCGGCCCGCACCTGTAAGGCCGAAACAATGTGGAGGACGGCCAAAGGGAAGCTTTCTTGGCCTCGCGAGGAATGGGCGCGAAACGCGCACAGGGGAAGAAAGCGATCCGGCCGTTGCGGATGCCGATCGAGCAGAGCACAGCGAGGCGGTCTTTGGTCAGACGTGCCCCATCGAGACCGCAGTGGACGTGCCAGCTTGGCGGATCAAGGGATACGACGATGGCGTCATCTGCACGCTCGCAGTCAATTGCGTACCTGAGCCGCCGACCCACTCGACTTGAAAGCGAACGTCGAAAGACGAGACGTGGTGATAAGAATCTACACAGGGGACTGAAACCCATACTGGCGGAGGGTTCGAAGCGCTCGCTAAATGAAGGACGAGACGGTGGGATGATTTCCGTACTTCAAGATATCGGCGCGTTACCCACGGATGCCGCAGATTGTATCGAGCGCCAGTATCTGGCGCCCGGTCTCTCGTCGTTGGGCCGGCTTCAACCGTACCGATCTGGGTTGGCGGCTACAGATGCTTCTCGGTGACCGTTGCAAGCGTTGCGGCCTCACCCTTAAGTGCGAGGCAAGCTCTCGGCCAACCGCGCTCGTCCGCACCCAGCGCTGTCTGAAGCCAGGCGAGCGTGAGACGGCGCGTCGCCTCCAGCACGTCTGGTGCTTCAGTCTCCGTTTCCTTCGCGTCGAGCGCCGCAATCCCACCAAGGCCATGCCCGACCCCATGCATCATCAGCATTGCTTTGGCGCCCGGTGCATCGTGGAAAGCATCTGCATGCCATTCAGGACCGCGGGTCGTAAAATGCGGGTTGTCCATATCACCGCAAACAACGAGGCTGCGTGTCGTCAGGGTCGAGAAGTCGACGTCGAAGAACGGAAACCGGACAGCACTCTCAGGCGTCATGTCCTCGCCGCCGCGTCCCGGCGTTGTCAGGAGAACGCCCGCCGAGATCCGTGGATCGGAAAAACCCTCACCGTTCACCTGTGCGCCGAGCAGGAGCCCAACCGTGTGGCCGCCAAAGGAATGGCCCACCGCGCCGACGCGTGCATGATCCATCCGACCAGCAACGGCCGGCGCCTGCCGTTCAATCTCAGCCAACTGGTCAAGGATCGCCTTCATCTCCTCGACACGTTCGCGCCAGAAAAAGGGCGCGCCGGGTGCGTCCGACGGGAGGCCGCCAACCCGCGAACTCGCATGCGTCGGCTGGATGACGACGAGCCCTCTCTCCGCCCAGAACTGGGCAAGGGGAGCGTAGCCGTCCTTTGAGGGGATATAGTTGGAAGGGCCGTAGCCATGCGACAGCAACACGATCGGCAGCTTGTCGCCGTTTGCCGGCGCAGTCACACGCAGTTCCAACGGCGGGCGGCCCGGCATCGAGAGACGGATCGGCGTGTAGGCGACAGTGAGAGTGGCGTCAGGCGTCGGAATATGCTTCGCGAGATTGATCAGATTGTTCATGGGGTCGGACCTTCAAAGGTTGGTTTCGGATGGTGATGTTCAGGCGAGCAAATGACCCGCTTCGCGGTACGAGGTTTCAGCGTCGGCGCCGGCGGGAATCTTCATCGGCGCGTCGATCTCGGTCACAGACCGCCATACGGCCTCTGCGACCGCATCCGCCGTCGTGACCTCAGTGCCCGAACGCAGCTTCGTTATGTAGTCGTGGACGAAGGCGGTATATGGCTCGGGAATTTCCATGCCCATCCGCGAGACCGCATTCTTGCCGAAGCCGGTCGTCGGTGCGGAGCCAGGCAAAACAAGTTTGGCGCGGATGCCGAACAGAGCCGTTTCGAGCGCTAGGCTCTCTGTAAATGCATTGAGGGCCGCCTTGCTGGCGCTGTAGACCGAGAGCGCGGGCAACGGCCTTATCGTGACGGCGGAGCTGACATTGACGATGACGCCTGAGCGCCGGACCCGCATCTGCGGAAGGACAGCTTTTGTCATCGCCATTGCGCCGAAGACGTTTGTCTCGAACAGTTCGCGAACCTTCGACATCTCCGAGCCTTCGAGCACATTGAGCATGCCGACGCCGGCATTGTTGACCAGGGCATCGATCGTACCGGCGGCTTCGACCGCCTCAGCAATGCTGTCGGCGCTTGTGACATCCAGCTGCAGGATTTCGAGCCTGTCGTTCGATGGAAGGAGGTCGTTTCGCGGCGTGCGCATGGTTGCGACGACGTCCCACCCGGCGTTCAAGAATTTCTGTGCGGTGGCGAGGCCGAAACCGGACGAGCAACCGGTGATGAGGATCTTTGGCATGTTCCGTCTCCTGACATTTAACTAGGCTGAAGATGGACCTGATCAGCCGGACCTACTATATGCATATGTCCGAGAGTGTTTAGCGGAAGTCCGAAATCATGACCGATCCAGTCGCAGAAGTCGTTTCCCTGCTGAAACCGAGCCCGTCGATTTCAAAGCTGGTGACGGGCGGCGGCGAGTGGTTGGTTGAGCGCACGGAGCTCGGAAGCCCCTTCTACTGCGCCGTGGTCGAGGGCCGTTGCCTGATGACAATTGCCGGTCGTAAGCCAACGGTGCTCACTGAGGGTGACTTCGTCCTGGTCCCGAAGATCTTCTCGTTCACGATGAGCAGCATGGAGCCGCCACCACGCGGCGCACTTCCCCAACGTCTGGAAACCAGCCCCGGTGTCTTTCGACTGGGCGACCCGGAAGCGCCGGCGGAGGTCAAGGCACTGGTGGGGCATTGTGCTTTCGGCTCGGATGACAAAGCTCTTCTCGTGTCGCTGCTGCCTGAGGTCATCCATGTTCATGGCGAAGAGCGACTGATGGCTCTCGTCCGAATGATAAACGAGGAGACGAGGGCTGATCGTGCCGCACGCGAAATGGTCCTCCACCGGTTGCTCGAGGTGTTGTTCATCGACGCGTTACGATCGGCAGCAAGCGCCAAGGCGCCGCCGGGCCTCCTGCGGGGCATGGCCGATCCGCTGCTCGCACCAACCTTGCGCCGGATCCACGCAGATCCGGGTCGCAGCATGACGGTAGAGACGCTCGCGCAGGAGGCGGCCATGTCTCGTTCGACCTTCTTCGATCGTTTCCGCAAGGAAGTTGGTGTCGCACCAATGGAGTATGCGACCGGATGGCGCATGGCGCTCGCGAAAGAGTATCTCCGCGAAGATATGGCCATGGCAGACATCGCCCAGCGCGTCGGCTATGGATCGACAAGCGCCTTCAGCGTGGCCTTTAATCGGCATGTCGGAATGCCGCCTGGGGCGTATTCTCGCGCAGTTAATGCTGCGGCTTAAAGCGCCCGACCCTTAACCACCGATATAGGCGGCCAGCTCTTCAGGTGTTCCCTTGGGAAAAGCCTGCTTCAGGAAATCGAGGAACGCAGAGACCCGTGCGCTCAAGAGGCGCCGCGACGGGTACAGCGCCCAGAGCGCGATTTCGGAATTCTCGACGTCTCCCCAGTGCATCAAGGAGCCGGCGGCTAGATCGTGGCTCACCAGCGAGATTGGAAGACGCGCAGCCCCGACGCCTGCCCTCACCGCGTCGCGAACCATGATGAGGGACGACAGGACGAGGACGGGATCGATCCTGATCTTTGCAGGCCCATTGGTGGTCATGACGTTCCAGGTCTCTGGACCTGCCCCTCCCCGAACTACGCCCGGAACGGGTTGATCGCCAGCGGGTCGCGCAAGATCGGGACGTGCCACGACAACCAAACGATCATGCAGAAAAGCTCGACCGACGAGACTTTCGTCCGGAGCCGGGTTGACGCGGATGACAAGGTCATAGCCCTCCTCGATCATGTCGACGGCGCGATCTTCCGTGGTGATCTCAAGTCTGACATCCGGGTATTTCAGCGCAAACCCGGCCGCGATCTTGCCCATGGCTGTCTGCGACAATAGAAGCGGCGCGCTGATCCGCAGACGGCCTCGCGGCTTTTCCGCACCAGAGGCGATCGCCACTGCAGTCTCGTCTAGCTCCGTCAACAGTACGGCTGTTCGCTCGTAGAGCGCCCGCCCTTCTTCCGTGAGCTTGAGGGTGCGAGCACCCCGCTCGAACAGCCGAAGTTGGAGTGCCGCCTCCAGTTCCGTGACACGCCGGGACAGGGTCGCTTTTGGCCGGCCGGTGGCGCGCGCCGCTTTGCCGAAGCCTCCGTGGCGGGCAACCAGGTTGAAGTCGGTAAGAGCAAGCAGGTCCATGTGTGTTCCACCCGTGAGACGGCGCGTCCAGATTCATCGTCTATCGGGTCGCGACTGAACCATTAATATTCGGGGTGTCAAGCAAACAAACCCGGAGATATTCCCATGACCATTCTCGTTACCGGCGCCACCGGCAATATCGGCGCACAAGTCATCAAGCACCTCGTCAACCGCGGCGCCGACGTTCGTGCCCTCGTCCGCGACCCCTCCAAGGCAGACTTCCCGGCCGGCGTCGCCGTTGTGAAGGGCGACTTCCTCGACGTGGACTCGCTGCGCAGCGCATTCGACGGCGTCTCCACGCTCTTCCTGCTGAACGCCGTCGTGCCGGACGAATTCACCCAGGCTCTGATCGCCCTGAACGTGGCGCGGTCGGCTGGCATCGAACGGATCGTCTACCTCTCGGTGATCCACGCTGACGTCTACGTCAACGTCCCGCACTTCGCGGGCAAGTTCGCCGTAGAGCGCATGATCGAGCAGATGGGGATGGCCGCCACGATCCTGCGTCCGGCCTACTTCATCCAGAACGATCTGAAGGTCAAGGACGTCATCACTGGCTACGGCGTCTATCCGATGCATGTAGGCGACAAGGGCCTCGCCATGATCGATGTGCGCGATATCGCCGAGATCGCTGCCCTGGAACTCCTGCGTCGCGAACAAGCTGCACAGCCGCTTCCGACCACCCGTATCAATCTGGTCGGACCCGAAACACTGACCGGAGCGGATATTGCAGCCATCTGGTCGGACGTCCTGGGACGCACCATACACTATGGCGGTGGCGATACGGCGGAATTCGAGCAGAACCTCAAGCAGTTCATGCCCGCCTGGATGGCCTATGACATGCGCATGATGGGCGAACGGTTCCTGACAGACGGCATGCTGCCTGAAGACAGCGATGTCGAGCGCCTGACGACCCTGCTCGGCCGCCCGCTTCGCTCCTATCGTAACTTCGCTTCGGAAACCGCAGCCTCCGCCTGAGGCAGGCCCCCCACATCTCAACAGAAGGACTTTCGTCATGATCTATTCGACCGCCACCGTTCCCGTAAATCCTGAAGGCGAAACCCGGCTCACCCGAGAGCAGGTCTGGAAAGGCCTTGAACTGAAAGCGCGCGATGCGCGCCTGTTTCTGCCACCGGGTCTCTGCACCCGCTGCGATGTTGTCGAAGAAAGTACGACCCATTTCGTTCGCGAAGCCACGATCGCTGGCTCAGACATCAGGGAGATCATTACCCTCGAACCGCAAAGCAAGGTCACGTTCTTTCAAGCGACCGGTCCGCGCGAGGGCGCCATCGTCAACGAGGTGTTCGAGGATGAAGCCGGCGCGCTGCAGCTGAAATTCTACTGCTATCTCGGGCTGCGCGGCAAAGAGCCCGGCGGACCTGAGGAGCAGGCCGAACAGGTGCAGTTCGACAGCGACAAGGGCTACAAGTCGGCCCTGCTGTCGACGCTCAGGCGGACCCGCGAACTCGTCGCAGAGGGCAAGCTCTGATTACCGCCTCCATCAAGATAGAATCGGGCGGCCTCTTGAGAGGCGCCCAGCCTCTCACAGGACCACTCCCATGCTCAACTCTCCCGCAGACACCCAGCCAACTGGCCCCTCAAAAATCCTGATCCTCGGCGCCACCGGCCCGACAGGCCGCCACATCGTTCGCCAGGCCGTCGCCCGCGGCTACGATGTTACCGTACTCGTCCGCTCACCGGAAAAAGCCGCAGACCTGAATGGGGTCGGCATCGTGGTCGGCGATGCGCGCGATGAAAACGCGCTACGTCAGGCGGTAAAAGGTCGCGACGCTGTGATCAGCGCGCTTGGCACCCCCGCAAGTCCGTTTCGCGAAGTCACCCTGCTTTCGACTGCGACCCGGATGCTGGTCGATGCGATGAAGGCGGAGGGGGTAGCGCGCCTGGTTGCGATCACCGGTATCGGCGCTGGCGATAGCGCGGGGCACGGGGACTTCCTGTTCGACAACCTGATCTTCCCGCTCCTCCTTCGCAAAGTATATGCCGACAAGAACCGGCAGGAATCGATCATCAAAGAAAACGCTCTCGACTGGACGGTCGTTCGCCCTTCGATCCTGAGCAACAAGCGCGGCGGAAAGACAGTACGCGCGTTGACTAACCTCCAGAATTTCCACGGCGGCTCGATCTCGCGTGAAGACGTTGCGACCTTCGTGCTCGATCAGGTCACCTCGGATCAATGGCTACGTCAGACTCCACTCATCACCTGGTAGCCCTCGCGACGACTAACGACCGGCGAAACAGCAAGCAGCACCCAATGCATAGCTGCACTGCACAAAAATGAGGTGCGGGTTGGTCAAAATGCGGGCATGATGCCTTCAGCTGGTGCACATGGCGGCTTCCTCCCAGTTCCGCTGCAGCAGCTGTTCCCCTCTGGAGGTCAATGACCTTCACACTTTATGGGCCGCGGTTTTTCGTCGGCCCTTTTTCTTTTGCGACGGAGGTCGGCATAGCGCGTCGAGTATTGAAAGGAGGCGGGGCCGAAGCCCCGCGATCGTCCTATTCGAAAGCCGCCATCTGGGTGGTTGCGGCTTGTCTGTCGATGGAATTGGCGGGCTGCTCGACCGAGCGCTCGTAAGGCTTCCACGCTTCGCCGGTAATGTCCTCGTAAGCGGAGACAGCGCCCTCCGCTGCCATGCGAAGCACGTGGGCCTGCAAGCCCATGTCGGCTGCGAACTCACGCTTGCGCTGCGCGCGGCTGTCGAACCCGACTGGGCCATCGAGGTCCTCGTCCCTGGTGTCGTTAGAAAGCTTCGTGGTCAGATCGCGGGCCTCGGTCACGGCGCGGCTGTAGAACTGACCCGCGCCGTAGGCGGAGCCGACAAAGGAACCGACGATGCGCTGCATGTGGATCTGCATGGCCTTTTCGGCGAGGCCGTCCTTCAGCGCGTCTGCGCTTTCGATCAGTTGGCCGCGGTGGAGGTTGCGGATCCCGTCACTGTCGATAAGGGCGAGGCCGAAGCTTTCTGAGATGCGGTGCGCCTGGGCCGCATCGGGGCAGGCGTGCCTGACCATTTCGAGGGTGGTGGCGCGCTGGGATTTGGTGGGACGGTTCTTCTGGTTGGAGCGGTTGAGCGGTGCCATGATCGGATCCTTTCGAGCGATGTTTCAGCGAAGCCCGGGGTGCCGGTTTTCGTCCGGCTCAGCCCCTCGGGTGCGGGCAAAAGGACATGGGCATCAGCGGCCCGGCCCAAGGTCAGGGCATTGCCAGAGAAGCGAGGGAGGTTTGCGGATGGTGCTGCCCACCACAGGCGGGCTGCGCCGGACGCGAGCCTGCCTTGCGACGAGGCGATGATCCTGCCGCAACGCGGCGCGCTAGCGGCCTTTGACCTGGACGCGCCTATGTCAGACCGCAGCAAAACCGAGGTGCTGTGCCGGCCGAAAATCAGTTCACGAGACAGACGATGATACCGCTCGAAAGGACCGGATAATAGCGGCGTCGCGAGTCTGAAGTTTCAGCCGTCATTGCCACGCCCCCGGCGATCCTCGAAGTCGATGCCGTTGATCCACAGACCTATGGCCGCTGCAATTACAGCCGCCGTCAACCGCCCTAAGTATATGTCCGGTGAAGTAACCCTGCCGGAAGTATCGAGACGAGCGTGAGGATGAAGTCTATTGCCACCCCTACCGACACAGGTTCCGCTAATTGCGCAACAACTGTTCAACCTCGCGCCCAACTCCAACTGGGCTCCAATCAACCTTCTTTAGCTCCGGTAGCTTTGGATGCAGCGGAAACTTGTGAAGGACCCTCAGCGTGAGCAGAGCGCAGTTACACGTCAGGCTGAACGTTTGGCCAATCGCGGTCGGAAACTCCGCATAAAGTGCGTCGATCTTTGCCGCGTCGTTCATAGCCAGCGCGATGCGCCGATCTCCGAGTTCGTCGAAGTCGAACAACCAACCGATTGACTGATTTGAAGGATGAACAATCGCGCACAGCCGATGATAAAGAGACAACGCCGACGGGACAACTTTTTCGATCAGCGCCACATACTCAGCATTAGCCTTCGCGGCGCGCACCGGGTCGCTCTTTTTTCCTGCCCAACCGGCGTGGATATAATGGTCAAGCATGTGCTCGAGAGAGGAGCAGTCCGCAAGCGCGTCGGTCATCTTACCGGCCAGCATATCGTTCAATCTGCGATGATATGTTGCAAGGGCTGCCGGAATGTTCAGCAATCCGTCGACGCTATCACCGCCGTTTTCGATGAGCCCGCGCAAGGCACCCGCGAAACCCGGATAATTTCCTGCTTCGTACATAATGCAGACCGCGTCTGCCCACCGCGAGATCCTTATTAAGGACGTTGCAGCTGCAAGATGTGCTTTCTCAAGTAGATCAACGGCAACAACAGCGTTCATCTCTGCTGGGGAGAGTTTTCCCTCATCGACCTGCTCTTTATACCAGTCGTCGCTGATAAAGGAGTACCGGTGCGTGACAATCCGAGGTATTACATTTTCCAACAACTGGAAATAAAGGTCAGCTTTGCTGAAAAGCTTTTTGCGAGTTGCGTCACGCGTTTGCATTCGGTTTGCTAATCTCCAATGGGTTTTCTTTTCCCTAACTAAGGCCACACTGAATTACTACGGCGACAATTACTCCTCGGAAGAAAGGTTGTGCATCTACATTGGTTTAGAAGCCGGCGACCGCTCTCATACGAGAGCGATGATGGCTTTCGTGCAACACGATCTCGTGGTCTACCTCGATCCAAAGTGTCTCGTCGCCCCTTTTTCCGCAAGTTAATTGCATAATCGACGCCGCCAGACCCAGCCGGCGACGTTGAGTTTAATTTCAGGATGTTTTTGCTATTCGGCAGCTTCGCGGAAAGCGCCGTCTGCCTCTTCCTCAATGTCGGGGTGGTCAACAATCTCACCGCCGGGAAGCTGGTCATCGAACGAATTGGGAGCGTCGTCGGCATCCTCCGATCCGCCCTCGACGCTTGCGTATCGTCCGACCCACGACCGCACGTCATCAGTGGATGGCGCTAGCAGCGCTGCCGGATACACAAGCTTGCCCTCGGCGAAATGCTCGACCAGAGCCGCACGGGTATCCTTCACCTTGATCCGACCGGGCACGCCTGCAGTTTCCGCGGTCTTCTCCAGCGCAGTGCGTGACAGGCATGAGAGGAAGTCCTCCGTCGCCATGTTCGGCAGGAATTGATCAGCGCCAACGGCGTTGCCGGCAATACGGGCGATCAGGCCGCTATCGGAGCGATTGCGCCGAAGAGACAGCACTTCGATCAGCACCGAACGTGCGGCCTGCACCAGTGTGTCGCGATCGAAGGACAGCTTGCCGTCCTCACCGATCAACGCGGCGGCATGTGGCCCGCATTTCGCATGACCATAGGGATTGTCGGATGCGCCGCTGGCGACGGTTACGTTCATGCCGGTGAAGGCGAGGATGAGCAGAGCCATCAGGGTGTCGTCCTCGATCGGCGCGCGGGCAAGCGCCTCGTGCAGAGCGTCGGTGCGAAGATCGCCGATCATGTCGAGACCCTTCTGGGTCACGTCGGGCCGCGATTTCGGTGCCTCGACTTCCTCGACGACGCTTTCGACGCCATCGGCATCCTTGACCAGCTTCGGCTTCTTCGCCTCCGGCATGCGATAGGCAACCGACTGAACCGAGCCGTCACGCGCATTGATGTACCAGCCGGTCAGGTCGCCCTTGCCGGGTTTGCCATAGACCTGTTGTGCCTTCGCGGGTAGCTTGGCCTGGCCATATTCGTTGGCCTCTATGAGCGAACCACGCTTGGGCAGATTGTTGGCCAGCCACTCCTGCTGCGCCCCTAGAAACGCCTCGACATCCGTGGTGTAGCGACTGTCCTCGTCTGCGGGTGCAAACAGGTCCTCAACCCAGGTGATGCCGTAGGCCTGTGCCAGATCATCACCGAAGCTTGCGTGCTTGGCGAGCATTCGGGTCGTGGTCAGTGCACGGGCAACCTCCCACCACGACACCTGCGGATCCTGCTTCTTCGGCTTGTACTTCTTCCAGACCTCGGCCTGCTCGTCCTGCCCGGCGGCCGCGATCGTGCGAAGCTGCTGCTCGTTCGGCATATCGCCACGGGCCATTTGGTCGAGCATGGCGGGCAGGATGTTGGACAGAAGTCGCAACTTTCGGATCTGGCGGCTCGGGAGCGCCAGCGCCATTGCGATCGACTCCTCCGTCCATCCCAAGGCCACCAGCCGCTCGACGGCGCGCCACTGATCGACAGGGTTCAGCGGCTCACGAGCAATGTTTTCCGCGAAGGACTGCATGGCACCGAGATCGTCGGACGGATCGGCCAGCAGGAGCGGGATTTCCGGGAGATCCGCAGCGATCGCCTGGGCCGTGCGGCGATGGCCGAAGACGATGATGTAGCTGTTCCCCCCTTCCGGATCAAGCTTGACGACTGGTGGCTGCACGACGCCGATGGCCCGGATCGATGCACACAACAACGCGTCGGACTGGGCCGAAGATTTCGACTGGCGGGACCGGTCAGGGTTGTCCTTCAGGCTGCGCGGATCGGCTGTAATCAACTGCATGGGAATTACCTCTTGAGCTTCGGGCGGACGACTGTCCTTGCCTCCTCATCTTCATTTCGAAGACATCTCCTGGACCGCAGGACGGGCCAGCGGCTGCAATTGCGCCGGAGCAGACCTGGCTTGCGGGAGAGCGAGGCACACCTGCCTTGCGAAACAAGCTGGCCCGGTCTCGGCGACCGGCGCGATTGAGGGGACCGGCAGCTGCCGGACAGGCCTCGCGATCAGGTTTCATTCCCCGTTCCTCACCTTGTTGGTCATCCTCCTTCTTCCAATTCCGGCGACGTCACGCGATTTTAAGCAATTGCTGCTGAACTCGCGCCATGACGAAACCGCCGCGCAAAAAATCCCAGCCGCTGTTGCGGGAGACAGACGCTCCGATCCGCTCACGACCGCGCAAACCCCGCGATCCGGCGCAGCCGCAACTCCCTTTCGACCCGATGCCCGATCGCATCGAACCGTGCCTGGCGTTGCTTAAACAAAGACCGCCGATCGGATCCGAGTGGATCTATGAGATCAAGTGGGACGGCTATCGCGTGGCGGTCCACATCAAGCCGAATTCCATGCGGATTATTACCCGCGGCGGTCACGATTGGACTGACAGGTTTCCGGCGATCGCCGACGCCGCGCGCAAGCTCGGCGTCGGGACGGCTATTCTGGACGGTGAAGCCGTTGTGCTCGACGGCGCGGGCCGCTCGGATTTCGGCGCGCTGCAGCGTTCGCTCGGAGGTCGGGGCGGCAAGAAGGCGTCGGCCGAAGCCATCCTCTACGCCTTTGATCTCCTGTATTTCGATGGTCACGATCTGACGAACATGGAGTTGTCCGGGCGCCGTCACCTGCTGGGGGACTTGATCGGTGAAAGCGAAGGCGCGATCCGCGTCTCGCAAGAAGTAGAGGCAGAAGGGGCCACGCTTCTTGCCGCCGCTTGCGAACACGGCCTTGAGGGGATCATCGCCAAGCACCGCGACAGCACTTACCGCTCCGGTCGCCTTGGCGACTGGCTGAAAATCAAGTGCGTCCAGAGCGAAAGCTTCGTGATCGTCGGATACGAACCATCCACTGCTGCACGCGGCGGGATCGGCAGCCTGTTGCTTGGCGCCTATCAGGGCGACGCATTCGTCTATGTCGGCTCGGTCGGCACTGGCTTCACAGAGAAAGAAGCGATCGAACTGCGCCGCATGCTGGACATGCTGAAAACCAAGCGTCCCCCGGTCGCCGTTGACAAGAAGGGCGTCGTCTTTGTCCAGCCGACGCTGATCGCCGAAATCGAATTTCGCGCCTGGACCGACGATGGCAAATTACGGCACGCATCCTACAAGGGCCTCAGAGAGGTGCAGGACAACGCGGCAATCTATAAACTCGGCGAATAGCGCCGGGATCTTAAAACAAAAAGGGCGCTCGACCCTTCCGGGGAGCGCCCTTCCAACCCGGACAGCTTCAAACGCGCGGCAAGTGCCACTGCAGGAAGTTGGTCGAAACGGGTGATGATCGATAAATGTGTATCAATCACGCCCGTTTCAAGTGACGGTCTACGGGTCCCGCTCATGCCGCCTGCTGACTATCCTCCTCTGGCTCATCGGCAGTTGCCGCCAGATCCCGCTCGATCTCGTCCAGTTGGCTGAGCTTGAGCTCAAGTTCTGCTTCTAAGGAGAAGCTCTCACCAAGGCGCGGTTTATACGAAGCAAGGCGGCGCTGCGCATCGGCGAGACGATTTCGATGGTTCTCGCGCTCCTGCTCGAACCCGCCAAGCGCATGCTCCAGTCGGGCGATTGCGCCAATCGGCGTGGTGGTCACGGCCAGGTCGATCTCATAGTCGCCGCCCGTGCGGCGGACGAGGGTCTCATATCGATAGCCGTCCTTGCCGAACCGCTCACCCTGGTAGACGAGCTCAAAACCGCCGAGCGCCGCAATGATGAATTCGTTCTCCTGCTGAAGCTGAACCAGCGTCAGGATTTCCTTCATGAGCGCCCGACCTGCGAGCTTGCGCTCATCAAAGTCGGCCTTGCCGACCTGCATCGAGAACGCTTCACCAGCGGTCGGTATACGCCGCTCGATGTCCTGACCCACTTCCCCAATGCGGCGGCTGGAGAGTTCGATATTCCGTTCGGCATCGCGGATCTGCCGGCGTATCGCATGCTGGTCATCGACATGAGCAGCGCGCAGCCGGTCAAGACGGGCGATCTCGGCCTCCAGTCCCGCCTTCTGCATAAGCCGCTCATCTCCGGACGCGATGGCCTTGGCCATGGCGAACTGGTTTGCCTGCCCCTCGCCCATATCCTCCAGCCGACGCACGCTGGTGTCGCCCGACAGGGCAGCGGCGATGAAGCGGGCCTTTCGCTCGTTGTTCTGCCACATGGTGGCGTCGAGGCTGCCAAGCGTTGCGTAGGCGAAAATGTCGACCTCGTCATGCTGGTTGCCCTGGCGGATAATGCGGCCCTCACGCTGCTCGATCTGTGACGGCAGCCACGGGACATCGAGGTGATGCAGCGCCTTGAGCCGCGCCTGGACATTGACGCCGGTGCCCATGGTCTCGGACGAACCGATCAGCACGCGGACCTTGCCGGCATTGAAGTCGTTGAACAGCCGCTGTTTGGCATCGGACTTCTTGTAGTCCTGCATGAAGGCGATTTCCCAAGCTGGCACGCCGAGGCGGACGAGTTCGTCGCGGATCCAGCGATAGGCGGAGAAGCCACGGGTCGCCTCTACGGAAATGGTACCGAGGTCCGAGAAGATCAGTTGTCCGGCGCCCGGCCGTTCGAACGGTTTACCGTCCTTGCGACGATATTCTGCTTGCGCAGTCTCCAGCCAGATCCGATGGGTGTTCGTCACGAGCGCGTTCAACTTGTTGGTGGCCTCATTGGCCATCGCCTGATCGACAAGGCGTAGATCGATGGCGGCGTGCCTGCCATCGGTGATGACCGAGAGCAGGATATCATCGCCGGGCTTAGCCGGACCGTCGCGCATCTCGATCGCCTTGATCCGGGCGTCGAGGTGCTTCTGATAGGTCTTGAATGCGGAAGTGGGCTCAGCGGTGACGATCTGCCGCTTGCCGCCCGCAACCTCCGGCACCTTCACATATGTCTTGAGATCAGACGGCAGAACCACGTCGGCAAACGAGCGGAACATCGCAATCAGTTCCGGCACGTTAACGAACTGGCTGAAGCGCGTGACCGGCTTGTATTTGCCGGATGGCTGCAATTCGAGTTCGGTTGAGGTATCGCCAAACGTTGAGGCCCAGGCATCGAACTCGTGCAGACCACGTTCCGACAATGCTGCCGAGTCCATCATCCGCTGCACGGAGAACATTTCCCCAAGCGTGTTGGTGATTGGCGTGCCCGACGCCAGCACCAGCGCCCTGCCCGGGTTCTTCGTCTCGATGAAGCGGGATTTGACGAACAGGTCCCAGGCGCGCTGCGAGCCGTTCGGATCGACACCGCGAAGCGTCGACATATTGGTGGCAAAGGACAGCTTGCGAAACTCCTGCGCCTCGTCGACGATGATCTGGTCGATCCCAAGCTCGGAGATGGTCAGTAAGTCGTCCTTGGTCGTCGCCAGCGCCTCTAGCCGCTCCTTGTGACCTTCCTTCATGCGCTCGATGCGCTTGCGCGACAGCCTATCGTCGCGCTCGACCTTGACGAGCAGTTCCTCGTAAAGCTCCAGCTCGTCCTGGATCATCTGCGCCTCGAACGCCGAGGGCACGGAGATGAAGCGAAACGCCGAATGGGTGATGATGATGACATCCCAGTTCGCGGTCGCTGCCCGCGACAGGAAGCGTTGACGCTTTTCCTTCACAAAGTTGGTCTCGTCGGCAACGAGGATGCGCGCATTCGGATAGAGCGCCAGGAACTCGCGGGCGGCTTGCGCCAGGCAATGGCCAGGCACGACGAGCATTGCCTTGTTGATCAGGCCGAGGCGGCGCTGCTCCATGATGGCGGCTGCCATCGTCAGCGTCTTGCCGGCGCCAACGGCGTGGGCAAGATACGTGGCGCCGGCGGAGATGATCCTCCAGATGCCCCGCTTCTGATGACCATAAAGAGAAAAGGCGCCAGAGGCGCCGGGTAGCTGGAGATGCGTTCCGTCGAAAGCTCGCGGCGCGATGTTGTTGAACGTGTCGTTATAGACCCGCGCCAGCCGATCGGTGCGATCCGGATCAGACCAGATCCAGGAGTGGAAGGCAGTCTTGATCTTGGTGAGCTTTTCCTTTGCAGCCTCCGTCTCCACGGTGTTCAGTATTCGTCGCTCGGTCTCGCCGTCGCGGATCGTGTCGAAGATCTGCGGCAGTGACGAATTGAGAGCATCTGAGAGGAGCTGACCGGCGTGGCGGCGGTGAGAGCCCCATTCCGTCGTGCCTGCTGCCGACCATTCCAACTGCCGGGCATTGACCGTCCAGGTCGCCAGTTCGGCCAAGTGATGAATGGAAATTTCGGCGTCCATGGTCTCCTTGACGAAGGCGACGACATCATCGGCGGGGATCCAAGGGGCTCCGAGGCGTGCGGTGATGTCGGAGGGCCGAAGATCGGCTGGCTGTACACTCTCAAGCGCTTTCACGTTTCGTGCGAAGGTAGGGTCAAGTTCGGCGGCAGCGCGAGCAATAGTGAGCTTCGATCGGACCGCGCCGGACAGATAGGCGTCAGCCATCTGCCAGGACCCGTCTGACGGATCGCGGAAGATCGCATCGTCCAGCTCGGTAAGCACGTGATCGACCTCACGATGCAGCAGCTCGGCGATGTGGTCGGGATCGACATGACCGCGCTCGTTCAGGACGACGGCAAGCGCATCGGACGCAGAGGTGATGATGGGTGCCGGTGGCGGCGCGATGACGCGTTCGGTAAAAATCGGTCCGGGCTTGGCAGTGTTGGTCTCCAGATCATAGTCTTCGATAGAGGCCACCAGCCAGCAATCGGGATCGTCGAGGAAAGGCGCAAGATTCGGCCTGCGATGAACCTCCCTGACCTCTCCGGTTTCCGGATCCTCCGATGTCGATACGGAGGTGAAGTTGATCGGACCGAATTCGCGCACGAAGCTCGACCAGGCGATGCGCAGCGAAACCTGCGCTTTTTGCCACGGCTGATCGCGCTCCTGAAGCTTGAGAATGAGCCGGACAGCATCGCGGATCGGGATGAGCTTGCGGATAATGAGAGCGTGCTTCGCGAAGATGCCGTCGGTGCTGCGGCCCTTCCTGACCTCGACCAGGACAGCAACTCCATCCACGACCTGCATCAGGGCTGTAGCCTTACCGATGAAGTAACTCCCCTCGCGCACCTTTGGATCGTCCGGGCGCTCTGCCATCGCATCCGCCACTTCATCCTCAAGGTCGAAATCGATGGAGGCGACCTCGCCGTCGTAGATCCCGGTTGTAAGGCGGTCGACAGCTGCGTTCAGGCTTGTTTCGAGATTGTCGACGGTCGGGAGGCATGTATAGGTTTCTCCGAAAGGGCCTGACGTAGTCGCATGGCGGCCCAGCACCATGTCGGGGTGATCGGCGAACCATCTGTTGACACGGATGCTAGCCTCCTCGCCAACCACCGAGGCATCCGCGAGATCAAGCCAGCTGTTGTTGCGAGCCGACTCGCCGGCGCGGCGCTTCCGGAAGAAAAGGATATCGACGACCACATCCGTGCCAGCGTCTGCCCGAAAGCTCCCCTCGGGCAGCCGGATCGCATCGACAAGATCGGCCATGCTCGCGATGTGCTCTCGGGCGCGGCCATCGCCCTTGTCCATGGTGCCGGATGAGGTGACGAAGGCGGCAAGGCCGCCAGGCTTCAGCCGGTCGATGGACTTGGCAATGAAATAGTCGTGCAGCCGAAGACCGAGAGAGCGGTAGGTTGGATCGCTCTTCACTGTGCGATCCGAAAACGGCGGGTTACCAATTACCAGGTCGAAGTGAGGCGGCAGGTCGGTGCGCGAAAAATCACCTGTTATGATTTTGGCGCGTGGCTGTAGCAGCCGGACGATCCTGGCTGTCGCCGGATCAAGCTCGATGCCGGTGATGTGGCTGATCCTCGACAGCGGCTCCGGCATCAGCGCCGGAAACATGCCTGTGCCAATTCCCGGCTCCAGGATCCGACCTCCTTTGAACCCCATGCGGATCAGGCCGGCCCAGATGGCCCGGACGATGAATTCGGGCGTGAAGTGGGCATATTGGGTGCAGCGCGCCAGAGATGCGTAGTCCTCGGCCACGACGGCGCTCTCAAGGCTGCCACCGAGTTCTTCCCAGCCGTTGCGGAAGGCTTTTTCGCCCGGACGGCGGAATATGCCGTTGGCCAAGTCAGACGCGCCGAAACCGGTGAAGCGAATTAGCCTGGCCTGCTGGTCAGGCCGGGCCGGAGAGCGGTGACGCTCGATCTCGTTGGCCAATAGGATGGCAGCGATATTGTCGCGTGCCCGGTCGCGCCACGATTTTGCGAGACCGCGAGAGCCCTGCAGGCGGAAATCGAGCTTCGTCCGTATCTGCGGTGTGGGCTTCGGTTCTTTGCGAATAGGTGCGGCCAGCGCCGGCGTCGATGGCGGCGGGTCGATATCGGACCCAAACTCTGCTGCGAAACAAGTCGCGCCGAGATCGAAGCCAGATGTGAGAGCGGTGTTGCCAAACAGGTCGATGGTGAAGGGATCGTCTTGCGCCATTGGAGAGACTCCTGTGAGTGGACGCGCCGAGGCACACGCGCAGGAAGACGCGGGTGTTGCGAAGACGCGGTGTGTTGAGACTGGGAGGCGGAGGCAGCCGTCAGGCGGCGATGGTTTCCGGGAGGAGGCGGAACTGCACGGGCAGTTTGGCCGCGATCTCCTCATCGGTCAGGTCATCGAGCAGCTTCCAGATTTTTCCCTGCGTTGCGGGATAGACGAGTACGATCTGGCGATTGCGCAGATCGGCCGGGAAACGAACGTCGGCATAGCCGCGAAAATCCGCACCGGTCGCACTCCAGATATGGTCGAGTTTTTCCCGTCGGTTCATTGCGCGCGCCGGGCGAGACTCCCGGGCAAGGACTTCGGCGCGCATCCGGTCGGGCGACTGACGGTCGCTCAGGTCGCAATAGCCATGGAACCAGCGCGACCGATCATCGATCGTCAGCGCGAAGAATACACTGGTGACGCTGGCAGCGAGAAACTCGCGCATGGCGAACATGTCACCACGATAGAAGAGTGGCGGCAGGATTTCGAACATGTGGTCGTGATCGGCTTCGGAGATTTCGAACCACTCGCCGACATATCGCGTGCCATTCATCCGATCATCGTCGAACGGCGCCTGGGAATGACGATTGAACAGGGCATACATTTCGTGGCGGCTGGCGACGCCTTCAAACACTTTGCGGTGTGCTGGTGAAACTAACATCTACGGCTCCTTCGGGGTTGCGGCTGAAGCGAAGCCCGATCGACCTCTCATTCAGCCTGTTCATCACCCCTCTCAGCCGGCGCCTCGCGGGCAGCGGGTCAAGGGCCGCCATAAGGCGGGCGGTAGCTTCACCCTTGATGCGCTGTTCGCGTATGCGGCCTTTCTCCTCTTTCCCTCCTCCGTTTCAATTCCTCATTCCAGTCTTCAGCCTTCGGCCTCAGCCGCGAGAAATTGCAACTGGCGTGGCCCGCCATCTGGCGCAGACGGTCGGCGAAAACTTCACCCTGAACATTGTTGTCGGTTGCGGCCACGAGCCACGCGCCTTCACTGGAAGCCAACACCTCCAACGCTTGGGCCGTTGTCGGCGACCAGCCGCCTCCGGTGCTCACGTAAAGCGTATCGGATCGGATCTGTTCGATCGCAGCAAAGCTAAGCGCATCGATTGCCGCCTCCGTGACGCAGATCCGGTAGGCATCTCCCTTTCCAAACCGGAAGAGCGCCTTGGCACCGCCGGTGGAAAATCCACGCCACTCCGGCCCGCGTTCCTCCCATCCGACCAACGCGCCGCCATCATCGACGTGCTTCGCCCACATGGAGCCGTAAGGTCCTTCCCGGAGGACGTCTGCGTCGATAGCAGCCGAGATCACCTGCCATGGCAGCGCACGGTGATCCCGAAGATAGGCCCAGGTCGCCGATGCGCGCGATGGCCGCTTCCGGTGGCTCCAGCGGTCGACGATCGAAGCAATAGCCTTGGAACGAGGGGGACTTCTCCATGCCGGCGCTTCGGGCTGAAACCCTACGAGGTCGGAGACGACCGCGAGGGTCTCGGCGAAAGCGATCCCATGCAGGTAGCCTGCAAGGTCAAACACATCACCCTTGGCGTCGGATCGGGCGTCGAACCAGCCCCTGTCTTCGTGGATCACGATGATGATGTCATCGTCGCGTCGAAACTTGACCGCACGACGAGTGCTCTCCTTTCGATCCAAAGCAAACCCTTGCCTCTCAAGAACAGCCGAGCATCCCACCCGGGCGCGCAGCTCCTCGATGTCCTTCTTTTCCATGTCCACTCCTCAATTCTTCTGCTCTTCCGGCTGCCAGCGCCAAGGCGCGAAGATGCAAGCGCGCAAGGGCGCGGGTCGCAACCTGCAGATCTGCGAGATCTGGTTCGCGGCGAAGCCTCCCTTGCGCGTGCAACAGCGCAAGCGGCATGCGCTCCCCGAAAGGGTTGATCGGCTCAGTGAGCCGATCCGAAAGCGAAGGGATCGTATTCGTTGATGATGGCGTCCTCGTCGCCGTCATATTCGGCGGAAGGCATGACGCCGATCTCTCCGTTAATCTCGAAGAGGATGACCGGGACCATTAGGGTCCGGGCAAGATCGAATGCGTGGTTTTGTGCAAGGTTGAGATCCGACACGTGAGGCTCCATCCAGTGGCGGGGCCGATCCCCGCTCGATGGCGCCCGTTTGAACCGGGCCCGGCCGCGGTCACCTCGGCGGCGCAGCCAGAGAGGTCGCAGCTTGCTCGCGAACCCCTTGCGGGTTGACTGTCCAAGGTCGGGACTGGATCAGGGATGCCAGACAAGAGATCTGGGTTCGGCAACGCCTTTGGCTGGAGCGCCTGCGTATCCGTCCCCACACCAAACCTTGCTTCAGTTCGCTCTCGAGAACGATGCTGTGATCATGCAGCCGAGACATGACTAGCTATGATCGCCTATTCAGGGTGCCCTCTCTGGCTCAGGTGTTCGATATCCGTGACTTTCCCCTCGAGGAAATGCGGTACTCGGGATAAGAGGCTCTTCAGTTCCGGCTCCGCTACCGCCACGGCGGCTTCGTGTGGCTTGAACCATCGTAAGCTGCGTTGACTTTTTTCTGGGAATTTACGGCCCAATCGTTCGACCTTCAAAAGGTGCACCTGGACGAGTGCGGGAACTCTCGCTCCTTTTCCAAGCGATTTGACATAGGTGTAGAAGCCGCAAGGTTCTTTTTCGGCGTCTCCAATGACACCCGCCTCTTCCCAGGCTTCTTGCTCAGCAACCTCATGAGGATCTCTGTTGCGCATGCCCCATCCTTTCGGGATGACCCAACGACCGGTGTCCCGGCTTGTTATGAGCAGAACCAGCGGCTCGTCGGACTTCCTGGATACTCGAACACAAAGCGCTCCATATTGACTGATGCTTTTCCCGTTCAGGATCTGATCGGTAACATCCGCCAGGCGCGATAACGCTCTGCGCCCCTGATCGTCACTCGGCATTGCGCAGTCTGCTTTCTATGAGGAGGCCACTTTCCTGCATGATTGGGTGGGCGACGGAGACGATATGGGCGTTGATACGCTTCAGGTCGCGTAGGATGTCGAGATGCAGCGCGCTTGTCTGCAAACTGTCGGCGCGGCCGTCGCGCAACCGCTCCAAATGGCGCTCGGAGGATTGCTTCTCCATGCGCCGGACCTCGACCTTCACTTCCATCATCTGCTTGGCAAGGTTGAAGTCACGAGTAACGAAGATCGTCTGGGCGATGCGTAGATTATCGACTGTCAGGTGGAAGAGTTTCGTCAGCTCCTCGATCCCGTCTTCGGAGAACTTCAAGCCAAGTGATGCCTTCTTCGTCAGCGGAGGCAAAAGCCCCTTCTCTATGATGTCGCCGATGTGTTCGAGGTTGATGGCGTAGTCGAGAACGACAAGTGAACGAGCGCTGTCCTCTTTCGTCAGGCTCTGACGCCCGAGTTTGGACAGGTAGATCTTCACCTCTTGCTGTAAGCTGTCGATGCGTTTCTCGAGGAAGGGGACATCCTTGAGTTTCGCCAGATCATTTGTCTCGAAGGTGTCGGACACACGCATCAGCATACGCTCGACGAGATCGCCAATGCCGAGGGTCTCGCGCGTGGCGTTCGAAAGCGCCACAACCGGCGTCGAGAGTTCGCTGGAATCGAGATATTTCGGTGCGTTGTCGGGCTGCTTATCTTCCGGGATCAGGTGGAGCATCAAGCGTGAAAGCAATCGCGAGAACGGCCAGGCGAGAGCTGCGAGCATCAGGTTGAAGCCCAGATGGGCATCTACCGGGAGCTTGGCGGGCGAGAGTGGCAGCATTGCCAGGAGATCCGCGCCAAAGCCTGCGAGCGGAAGGGCGACAGCGCAACCGATGCCGCGCACGATCAGATTACCGAGTGTCACGCGCCTACCCGAAGGCGGGCCGGAAAGCGAGGCGACGACGGGAGGAATGGCGCCGCCCAGATTGGCGCCGAGCACCAGCACGATGATCAGGCCAACCGACAATATTCCGGTCGAGGCAAGCGACAGAATCAAGACCACAGCGGCAAGGCTGGAGGAGGAAATGAAGGCGATTCCGGCGGAGAAGGCGAGCGCCACCGGCCAGGCATTGTCCAAGAGCCCGATGAAGGCGGCGAGTGCCGGCGATTGTCGCATCGGCTCAGTCGCGCTGCTCAAAAGATGGAGCGACAGCAGCATTAGGCCGATCCCAATCAGGGCGCTACCTCCGCCTTGGCGGGCGGTCGATCCGCTGCGGTAAAGTACGATTCCGAGAAGAATGACCAGTGGGGAAAGCCATTCAATGCCGGTTGCGACGATCCAGGCGGTGACAGCGGTGCCGACATTGGCGCCGAGGAGCACGATCTGCGCCATGCGTGGCTTGATCAGCTCACGTTCCACAAAGGACGCCGTCATCAGTGCCGTGGCCGTCGAACTCTGCAGCGCGATGGTGGCGGTCAGTCCGGTCACGAATGACCGCAAGCCGCTGCGGGTACCCGTTGCCAGCCCGGTTCTGAGCTTTGCCCCGAACGCCCGGGATACGCCCTCCTTCACCTGCGCCAGCCCGAACAGCAGCAAGGCGACCGCTCCGAACAGATTGATCATGACGATCGTCGATGTCATCTCGCCACTCGCTCTTGCTGGTTGGTGGACAGATCTGATCCTCAGATCGTGCGCTTACCATAGAACCGTCGCCCGCCCCAAAACAGGTCCGCCAGGGACGGGCGACAGCCTCTCTGGGAGGAGATGCTGGCTCTACTGCACCAGCCGGCAGACAGCAGCTCTTCAGCTGCTATTGGGATGTTCAAACGGGCCGTGCCATGGCCGTTCATTAGCGGCAGATTGCTGGGTGCTTCCAGCCATCCATCCATCATGAGCGAAGACCTCGCGTGCCAGCATTTGCCAGCTGTCCGGATCACTTGCAGTCAGCAACGTTCCGGAGCGTTTTGACGCGTCGTAGGGCGACCCGTCGACGCAAGCCACATAGGCTCCGGCCTCGGCGGCGATCAGCGTTCCCGCGAGATGATCCCAAGGCGTTAGGCGGTCCAGCATCACGAAATCCCCGTGGCCGCTGGCAAACGCACGGTACATGTGAGCCGCGCAACGGTGACTGGAAAACGCCCTTACCTTGGCGAGCCGCGCAAGAATCCCGGGTTTGATCTCTGGTGGCAGGAAATCGGTTGAGACGTATCCGACCATGTCGGGCAGTGGCGCTGGCTGTGACACCGCTAGCCGGCGTTCCGTTCCGTCAGGCCGGATAAGGAACGCGCCTGCTCCCTGCTCGGCCATGATCCAGTCGTCGCTCATGGGGTCGTAGATGACACCCGCGACAGCTTTGCCCCGCCGAACCACCGCTGCCATGACCCCAAACAGAGGCATGCCGGCCACGAAGTTGGCCGTGCCGTCGAGCGGATCGACCACGATTGCACTCTCGGCGTGGTCCAGACGCTCGAGAAGACCGGGTTCCCGCGATGCACTTTCCTCACCGACGAACAGCACACCCGGCATGATCCGTTCGAACTCGCGTTTCAGGAAGCGCTCGGCCTCTTCGTCTGCTGCGGTAACCAGATCGGTCGCATCGGCCTTCGAACGAACGTCGAGGTCGCGTACGGCCTGAAACCGCGGCAGGATCTCCTGCCATGCGGCCTGCCGAACCTTGTCGGCGAGTTCACGAAGATCGAAGTGCATGGACATCAACTCTCCTTGCCTGCTCGCGGCTGCCTAGATCCTGCCTCTGGCTTTCGTAGCCGCTCCAGTGTTTATCGTCTTGAGGTAGGAGCGCAGCGCCGCCATCTCGTCCGTCTGGATCGCGGAGAAGCCTGCCTTTAGCAGGCGACCCCAAATAGCGTCGGGATCTTCAAGTGCGGCGCTGTCTGTGAAACCTGGTGAGGCAACGGAATCGAGCGTATTCACCCAGAGCGTAATGCCCGCCTCATGGAAGCGATCCTGGATCGCCTCGACTTGAGACAGATCCCGAAACGACGCTTCGCAGATCAAAGGTTTCAGCTCCAAAGCAAGCTTCACCTGCATTCGCCAATCCTCATGCTCAAGGTGCGTGCGCGCGATGAATGGGACGTCCTGCGAGGTAATGTTGGCTCGAATCCAGTCGAGATCGGCCTCCGTCTTCAGGTCGGCCCAGAAATCAACCTGTTTCTCGACGCCCATCTGTCTCGCAAAAGCCAGAACCTCCGGAATGACATCTCGGTGCTTGATATCGAGGTGTATGAAAATCCTGTCTCGCGTGAGTTCAAACACGTCTCGCAGGCTTGGCAGCGTCTCGTCCGTGAAGGCATTACCGGGACCGCCCTCACGGTCTCGCAACGGAAGCGACGTCAGTTCGGCCAGTGTCGTCCGCTCTGGCTGGTTGTTTACACCGGCCGTACGCTCCAGCGTATCGTCATGCAGCAGCACAAACTGGCCATCAGCGGTCCGACGAACGTCGATCTCCACGACATCGTATCCAGCCTCGATGGCACGGCGGATGGAAAGAAGGCTGTTTTCGGGTGCGTTGGTCCAGATGCCACGATGAGCGACAATCGCGCACTGACGATGCGGATCGGCCATATAGTCGAAATAATTCATGTCTTTTCCTTGAGCGCGCCGGGGATGGCCCTGCCGGTCTTCGTGTCGAAGAGGTGCAGGCGGTCGGAGGGGAATGAGAATGCCAAGACGTTGAAATCAGGTGCGTCCGCGCCGAAAGGCGTGGCGATACGCAGCGTCTCACCTGCGAGATCCGCTGCGATGATGGAGTGCGACCCAAGATCTTCCCTGTAGCGCACCTGCGCTCTCAGGCCGGGCTGCGAACCAGAATTCCGGACGACGATGTCCTCTGGACGAACCCCGAGATGGAAGTCGCCGATGAGGTGGGAATCGACCACAGCCTGGCCGTCAGCCAACCGAAGGGCGGTGCCGTCGCCGGATACGGACAAGATATTCATCGGCGGAGAGCCGATGAACCTGGCCACAAAAACGGAGGCCGGGTGATGATAGATTTCCTTTGGCGTTCCGTATTGTTCGACTTCACCCTTATTGAGGATGAGAATCCGGTCCGCGAGCGTCATGGCCTCCACCTGGTCATGCGTGACAAACACGGTCGTTGCCCCGATCCGTTTGTGGAGTTCGGCAAGTTCAACACGAGTGTCATGACGCAACTGGGCATCGAGGTTCGAGAGTGGTTCGTCAAACAGCAACACGGCCGGCTCGCGGACGATGGCGCGACCGATTGCAACACGCTGGCGTTGACCGCCGGAAAGTTGACCGGGCTTGCGTGCCAGGTAGTCGGTGAGCCCGAGCATCTTTGCGACGACTTCCACCCTTGCCTGCCGTTCGGCCTTGGTGAAGCCCGCTATTTTGAGGCTATAGGCGATATTGTCGAACACGGTCATGTGTGGATAGAGCGCATAGTTCTGGAACACCATGGCGCAGCCGCGTTCCTTCGGCTCAAGATCCTGGACTTCGCGATCGCCGATGACGATCTTGCCGCCGCTGACACGTTCCAGTCCGGCAATCATCTGCATCAGTGTGGACTTGCCGCAGCCGGACGGGCCGAGAACAACGGTAAACTCGCCAGCCCTGAACTCTACGTCCAGGTTTGGAATGATGTTGAGCTTGCCGTAGGTCTTGCTCACGTTCTGAAGCTTGATATTTGCTGCCGCGATATGGATCGCCGGATCGATGGCGTTCATTGTCATTTCTCCGAAAGGATGAGGCCCTGGACGAGATACCGCTGCAGAAGAGCGATCATCGTCAGAGGAACGATGGATACGAGGATGGCGCCTGCCATGATCAGTGGATAGTCCGGCACGGCGCTATCTTCCACGATGAGACGCGCCAAACCGACGACCGCAGTCTGCGTGTCGGCCTTCGAGGAGGCGACGAGCGGCCAGAGGTAACTCGTCCAGCCGCTGAGGAACATCAGGACAAAGAGCGAAGCGAAGCTCGTGCGCGATAGCGGGAGCAGGATATCGAACAGGAAGCGGACTGGCCCCGCGCCATCCATCCGGGCGGCTTTGAACAGGTCCTTCGGGAGCGTCAGGAAGAACTGTCGGAACAGGAAGGTGCCCATGCCATGGGCCAGAAGTGGCGCGATCAGACCCAGTCGCGTGTCGAGGATGCTCCATTCGCCGTGAAAGGGGGCGCCGAAGATCTTCGCGATCAGGTCATTCAACCCGGTTGCGTCGAGAAGCGCGTTCAGCGGCGAAAAAACGTTGGATGCGACCTGATAGGTGGTCACGAAGCGCATGTCGAGCGGCAGGATGACGGTCGCGAGGATCAGGGCAAAGGCTGCGCCTGCCCATCGAACGTTGAAGTAGACGATCGCATAGGCTGACAGGAAGGACAGGACGCACATTCCGGTCGCCGTCCCGACCGCAACAGCGAGGCTGTTGAGCATCTGGAGCGGGATAGACGTTTCCGTGAAGATCCGCCTGATGTTGACGAGGAACTGATCGCCGATCGACCAGACGAGCCCATTTTGCAGCATGAATTCGTACGAATGCGAAGCAGTGGTCAAGGTCAGGTAAAGTGGGATCAGGATGTAGGCGATGCCGATGATGAGGATCAGGCTCGCGACGATATTGATGGTGCGTGCGTTCTCGACCATGGCTTAGCGCTCGTAATTGATGCGGCGGCCGAGCAGCAGGAACTGCAACGCGGCGACGCAGACGAAGAAGACCATCAGGATAACGGTCTGGGTGGAGGCGCCCGACAGGTCGTAGCTGGCAAAACCGTCGAGATAGATCTTGTAGACGAGGAGCGTCGTGGCGCCGCCAGGCCCACCCTTGGTAATTGTGTCGATTAGGGCAAAGGCGGATGTGACACTCTCGGTGAATTCCAGCACCAGCGTCAGGAAGAGTTGCGGCATGATCAGCGGCAGTTGCACGTCGAAGATCCGGCGCCACGGTCCAGCACCATCCATGGCAGCCGCCTGAATTACGGTATGAGGAACAGCGCGAAGGCCCGCCAGCAGGATCACGAAGTTGAACGGGATGTTGCCCCAGACATGCCCCGCGATCAACGTGACATAGGCGTCGAAGCTGTCGAATGCCGGATTCCAGAGGCCCGGAAACAGTTCGTTGAGCGGCGCCATGACGCCGACGAGCGGATTGAAGATGAAGGCAAACACTAGGCCAATCGAAGCGCCGGCAATACCCTTCGGCCAGACGAGGATGTTACGGGCCGGGAGCGACATGCGGATGCCCCGATCGGCGGCAATGGCCAGGATCAGCGGCACGAGCACGGCAAGCGACGAAGCGGTGACCATGAAGATCAGAGTGCGCCAGCTTGCTTTCCAGAACTCCGGATCAGACAAAACGCGGGAGAAGTTGTCCCAGCCGACGAATTCCGAGCCGCCGCCAAAGGGGCGCTCAAGATAAAACGACCAGTAGAACGCCTGGACGATCGGCGCATAGAAGAAGAGAAGGACGAGCAGCAGCAGCGGCGCTATCAGGATGACAGGTAGCCAGCGATGCCGGAACATGGTGGATTCAAGAAACATCGTACACCCCGAACAATGGGATGGCATGAGGCGTAGCCGCCCCATGCCAGATTAGCTGATCAGGGAAGTGTGACGCCCTTGTAGGTTTGCTGGAAGCGCCGCAGGAGTTCGTCGCCGCGCTTTTTCGAGTTGTCGAGGGCAACCTGCATGGTCTGCTGGCCCGCAAAGGCCTTCTGTGTCTCCTCAGTCCAGATCTGACGGAACTGGATGTACGACCCGAGGCGGATCCCGCGGGTGTCTGGCGTCGCCGGAGCACTCATCGAGTCGATACCGATGGAAGCGGTGGCGTATTTCGTCGACTTCGCATCCGGGCTTTTGCCGATCGCATCGAGCACATCGTTCGTGACGGGCACGTAACCGGTCGCTGCCGAAAAGCTCATCTGCTGTTCAGGCGTGCGGACAAAGTTCAGAAACGCCTTGGCACCGTCGATTTCGTCTTTGCTGTGGCCCTTCATGATGTAGATCGAGGCGCCGCCCACCAGCGTGTTGTGACGAGTTTCGCCCTTGTACATCGGCGTTAGGGACACGCTGAGTTCGTACTTGCCTTCGAACGCCTTGGTGAACGTCGTATAGGATCCGGACGAGGCCTCGATCATTGCGCATTCGCCGGACGAGAACGACGCAACAAGATTGCCGCCCTTCGTGTCGCCGTTCAGGCGGACCAGACCTTCCTTGCGCCAGTCGACGAGGTTGGTGAGATGTTTGGCGATCAGACCCTTGTTGAAGTCGTATTCCGCATCAAGACCGTCATAACCGTTGTGCTTTGTGGCTATCGGCTGGCCATGGCGTGCTGCGAACTGTTCGAAGACAATCCAGGGCTCTGCATTGGTGACGAACGGGCAGGTACTGCCAGAGGCCTTCAGCTTTCGCGCCGCCTCCATCACCTCTTCCCAGGTTTCCGGCGTCTTGGTGATGCCGGCTTTTTCCAACTCCGTCTTGTTCGTATAGAACAGCAAGGTCGACGCATTGTAGGGCTGCGCGAAGAGCTTACCCTTCGACGTTTCATAATAGGAACGGGCGGCAGAGATGTAGTCGTTCCATTTGACCTCAGGGAGTTCTTCCTGAACAGGTACGACCGCGTCGGACAGCATCATGTCGAGCGTTCCCGCGTCAAGCACCTGCAGAAGGACAGGCGCATTCTTGGCGCGATAGGCGGCAATGGCCTTTTGCATCAGGACTTCATAATTGCCCTGCCCCACGCAGTTGATCTTATGCGCCGTCTGCGACGCATTGAACGCATCGCATTGCGCCCGGATCGCGGTCTCGACCGGACCCGTATTGCCATACCAGAATTCGATGTTGGCTGCGTTTGTTGTGGACGCGCCAAGAAGCGCTGCGGCGGCAGCAAGCGATGACAGTTTCATAGAGACCTCCGTTGAGACATCGCCGAGCCCTCCTCGGTCGATTTTGCGATGCCTTAGTTACTCAGGCAGGGTAACAATAATATGACGGAATGCAAGTGGTTGAATGATGGAAAATTCAACGATAATGGTCAGGTGAGAAATCGGTGGTCGGGGAACTGTACTCCCCCTTGGTAATCTGGGAGAGAAAAATGGCGTATTCGCCGGATCGACTGATCGCGCCGCATTTCTTTCGACCGACCGACGACATCGTTGCGACGCCGAACGAGCGAACGATCTTGCGCGTGATTTGGCGTAATCCTCGCGTATCGCGCACAGAACTGCCGGGCATGAGCGAACTGGCGCAACAGACGGTCCATCGCCTGCTGGATCAACTTGCCGACAGAGGCCTCGTGCTATTGGGCGAGCCGAAGCCCGGCCTTGGCAAGGGCCAGCCGAGCCCGATGCTGACCCTGAACAGCCGATATGCATGGACATGCGGGATGTCCGTCAATACCGACGTCATCGACGTCTGCCTGATGGATTTTTCAGGCGGTCTGCTCGCCGAGACGAACGTTCAATTGGCGGAAAAAACGGTCGCCCAGGCACTTAAGCGGGTTCGCGCATGGGTAAACGAGCAGCAAAAAATCCTTCAACTCGATGATGAACGTTTCTTCGGCGTTGGACTGGGGATCGCCGGTTTCCACGTCAGCGGCACGAGTTTCAATGCATCGCTTCCCCTCCACGAATGGTCGCTCATCGAACTCGGACCACTCGTCACCAGCTATTTACAGAAACCGGTATGGGCTCTGAACGGAGGCAAAACTGGCACAGTCGCCGAGGCCATGTTCGGGGTCGGTCGCTATATCAAGGATTTCGCTTATCTCAGCTTCAACTACGGCTTTGGCGGTGGTCTGATTTGCAACGGCGAACTCCTGCACGGAGGCAACGGCAATGCGGGTGAATTCTCTCAGATGTACGACGATGAAGAAGTAACTCGACGGCCCGCTTTGCAGCTTGTTATGGAAAAGCTGCAGTCACGTGGGGTCGAGGTTCCGTCCATAACCTATCTCCGTCGCCATTTCGATCCCCGATGGCCCGGTGTGGAGGAGTGGCTCAACGAGATCACTCCGGCATACAATCGACTGATCAACGCGATCTGGGCCGTTTATGATCCCAAGGCAATCGTCTTCGGGGGGCAGATTCCAACATCGCTCGCGGACCTTATGATCGAGCGGACCCGATTGTTCGGCAAGCCGCGTTACGGCGTATGGCGCGCCAGCCCAAAGCTCATAGTCTCTGAAATTTTGCCCGATGCAGCGGCTATGGGTGCCGCTGCTACTCCATTCATGCTGACGTTCTTTTAGAGCACGCATTGCCCCTGCGGTGGGATCGCCGGTTACCCGTGCGGGCAATCTCACGGCACGAGATGAGGGACCACAGTGCGAACAACTGTCACGATTGCGCCGCTGGACAATCGTTTGCCGGTTCCTCTACTTCCGCTTCCGACGCATCGTCTGCTGGGTCGGGATCACGATCATCGGCAACCCGAAGACGCTTGATCTCCTCAACCGCGGCCTGGAAAACATCAGCCTGTCGCGCGCCGGAGACAACCGCCCGATCAACCAGGTTAGCAAGACCGCTTCGAAACTCTTCGCGCCAGTCAGTCATTTTTCAATTTCCTCGTTTTGATCGGTTTGTCGGTTAGCTCGATCCAGACGGGCGCATGATCGCTGGTGTGCTCCCAGGCGCGCACGTGTCTGTCGACTTCTGCTTTTCTCAAGCGTGCAGCGAGGTCGGGGCTGAGCAAGAAGTGATCGAGCCTCAGTCCGGCGTCGCGCGCGTAAGCATTTCGGAAATAATCCCAGAAGGTGTAGATGCGCTCCCCGGGATGCAGTTCGCGCAGTGCATCCGTCCAGCCTTGACCCACCAAATTATGGAATGCTTCACGCACTTCGACCCGGAACAGCGCATCGTCGGTCCAGCGCTCCGGCTTGTAGACGTCCAACTCAGTCGGCATGACATTATAGTCACCTACCAGCACGACCGGCACTTCAAGCTCCAGCAATTCGGCGGCATAGTCATACAAGCGCTGAAACCATCGCAGCTTGTAGTCGAACTTCGGGCCGGGATAAGGATTGCCATTGGGAAGATAGAGGCCGCCAATCACCACCCCATCGACGACGGCCTCGATATACCGGCTTTGCTCATCTTCCGGTTCTCCCGGAAGGCCTTTTCGCGTTAGGTGCGGCTCCTATCCGCGCGCAAGGATCGCGACACCATTCCAGGATTTCTGGCCATGCCAGACAGCACCATAGCTGGCGGCCCCAATAGCCTTGGCAGGGAACTTGGCATCCGGCGCCTTCAACTCCTGGAGGACGACGACATCGGGCTGCGCCTCGTGCAGCCACCGGAGCAGAACATCGAGGCGACCGTTTACGCCATTGACATTGTAGGTTGCGATCTTCACTTGCGCTTGTGATCGCCCTTGTCGCCCTCTCCCGGCTTGGCATCGTGCTTCGCGTCATGACGCTTGTCGGCGGACAGGGAGCGGCCGACATCGACTGACTCCTTGAACCTCCCCTCTTCGTCGCGGCGAACGTAACGTTTGTCGGTACCTGTATCGATGAGCTCACGCTTGGTCATGGTACTCTCCTCCGGTTGCGCTATGCCATTAACTCGCGAGCGTACAAAAAGATGCATCGATTCCAGCACCTTGCTCCGACTCTTCTGGTTGTACCTAAGGTTTGAATCAAGTCATTGAAAAAGAGTCGCTTTTCGTGCCGGAACGATTCGCATGGTGATTCGGTTGAATCGCCAAAGTTGCGTTCGGTATGGAGAGTTCGATGGCAGGTCAGCGCGCCCAGTGGAAGGGGTTCATCAAGTTCGGCGAGGTCTCGGCAGGTGTCGCGCTCTACACCGCGGCATCGACATCTGACCGCATCACCTTCAACACGATCAACAAGGCGACCGGAAACCGCGTCAACCGCGTCTTCATCGACAGTGAGACGGAAGAGCTCGTCGATAAAGAGATGCAGACCAAGGGCTTCGAGGTCGAGAACGGCCAATACATCGTCATCGATCCGGATGAAGTGGCCGCTACGATCCCGGAGAGCAACAAGACGCTCGAGATTGAGGCGTTCATCCCCTGCTCCGATGTCGATGACGTCTATTTCGACAAGCCCTACTACCTCACCCCGGACAGAACAGGCTCGGATGCCTTCGCGGCTCTGCGCGACGGGATGCGGAAGTCGAAGGTCGCAGCCATCGCCAGGACGGTGCTCTTCCGGCGGATGCGAACGGTCCTCATTCGCCCGCACGGCAAGGGACTGATCGCCACCACCTTGAACTACGACTACGAGGTCCGTTCGTCGAAGAAGGCCTTCGAGGAAATGCCGAAGATCAAGATCGAGGGCGAAATGCTCGATCTGGCGAAGCACATCATTTCTACGAAGAAGGGCGACTTCGATCCCGCCACCTTCGATGATCGCTATGAGGCCGCACTCGAAGAACTCGTGAAGGCGAAGATCGAAGGCAAATCGGTCCCGAAGCGCAAGAAGATAGAGGTCTCCAAGCCGAACGACCTGCTTGCTGCCCTTCGTGAGAGCGCTGGAATGATGATGGCTTCCGACGATAAGCCGAAACGAACTGCCGCCAATGCCAACGCTGGCAACGGGAGGCAGCGCGCCGCGCGCGGCGCGGCATCGAAGTCCGCCGCTTCGAAAGCTGCCCCGCACCGAAAGTCCGCTTGAGGAGATAAACCATGGCACTGCGTCCCTATTGGAAAGGCTACCTCAAGCTCTCCCTCGTCACCTGCCCGGTGAACATGACCCCAGCAACGTCAGAATCGGAGAAGGTTCGCTTCCACACTCTCAACAAAGAGACGGGCAACCGCGTCGTCTCACAATACATCGACTCCGTGACTGGCAAGCCTGTGAAGGACGAGAACGAGGCAAAGGGCTACGCCCGCGGCGAGAACGACTATGTCATCCTGTCCGAAGACGACCTCGATAACGTCGCCCTCGATACGGTAAAGACCATCGACATCGAGAAGTTCGCAGCCGCCGACAGCATCGAGTGGGTCTACCTGGAAAAGCCGCACTACCTGATGCCCGACGATGCGGTTGGCAATGAAGCCTTTGCCGTGATCCGCGACGCGATGAAGGCAGACAAGGTGGTCGGAATATCGAAGCTCGTCATCGGGCGCCGTGAGAAGGCGGTGGTTCTCGAACCCCGGGATGACGGCATCGTGCTCTGGTCCCTGCGTTTCGGCGACGAGGTGCGGCCGGAAGAAAGCTATTTCGAGGACATCGAAGACGAGGCCGACTCCGACCTTATCCCGCTCGTGCAGAAACTGATCAAACAGAAGACAAAGCGCTGGTCGCCAGACATGGTCAGCGATCCGATCCAGGAGAGCCTTCTCAAGCTTATCAGTGAGAAGAAGAAGGCGCTCAAACCGAAGAAATCGACCAAGAGCAAAAAAGCCGACGAGGTCGAGCCGAAATCCAACGTGGTGAACATCATGGATGCACTTCGCAAATCAGTCTCTGCCGAACTGAAGAACCGGAAGGCTGGTTGAGATGATCGGCGAGACAGCGATCACGCTGTGCGAACCCGCACCTTTTCTTTATCACGAGAACGGTCAGATCGCCGTCACTGACGGCTCGACCGTTTGGCTGGTGATCGTGACATGCGAAGCGATCAAAGCTACCGCTTCACCTCCGGAGAAAACGCTTCGACGGCTGATCCGGTATGCAGAGTTTTACCGCGACCTGGCTGCAGCCGCGATCGTCAGGGGCGAAAATGTCGATGGAAAGGTGTGGATCACCGAGGCGGCGGTGATGGCCTCGAAACCGCTTACGGCGCGGTTCTCGGCCTCGCAGCATATGGCACCTACGACATGACCAACCTGTCGACCCTAAAGGGGTGGCCGGTTCCACTGACGATCGTTGATCTGGTTTGGGGCACGGTCCTGACGCGGCGGCGAGTGCGTGCGGCTACGCGGCGGCGCGCCAGTTTGGGTAGCCGGCCGTGATCTTCTTCACCGGGGACACGCATTTCGGGGATCCTCGGGTTCTGCGCATCTACCGTCGTCCATTTCCCGACATGGCATCGCATGATGCTGCACTCATGGAGAACTGGAATGCCGTCGTCGGGCACGATGACGAAGTCTGGCATCTCGGCGACTTCATGTCGGTGAAAGGCGGAAACTGTGAGACGTTGCTCGGAAAGCTGAACGGCAGGAAGCACCTGATCGTCGGCAATAACGATCCGGAGACGGCGACCGGATCCGAGGGGTGGGCCAGCATCCAGCACTACGCCGAAATCCGAGAGGGCGGCCATCATCTGATCCTGTGCCACTACGCATTCCGAACGTGGAATCAGATGGGCAAAGGTTCGATCAACCTACACGGCCATTCGCATGGGCGATTGAAACCAGTGCCGCGCCAGTTCGATGTCGGTGTCGACGCGCAGGCGCTAAGGCCGGTGAGCTTGACCGACATCCTCAACTCCAGAACAAAAACAAAACGCCCTTCCGGCGGCATGTAATCTGTCGTCACATATCAACTTGGACCGTCGCGTCTCAGCGGCGTTCGCGACTTTCCAAGGAAGGTCTGGGCGACCTGCGTTCGGCACGCTCCTCATCGTCCCGGTCATCCTCATCGATCAAGTCCTGAAGAGTTTCGTGTTCATCCTCGCCGGCGATTTCATCCAGCGCCTGATCCCAGTGGCGGGCGGCCGCGCCTTCGGGGCGCCCTTCGTTTTCCCAAATTTCATAGGCTCTTTGCTGGATGCGCTCGTATTGATCTCTAGCCATCGTCCCAATCTCTCGGAAAGTTCTGAAGCCATTCGACTGGCTTGCGACCATAAGCATGCAGGCGCCTACAAGTTCCTCGTCATGGCGCGATCGTCAGGGTTGAATTCACCCGCCCTCCACCGGCTTGCGAACGATTTCTCTTCCCAGTCGTTTGACGAGTCAAACGATGGAGACAGAACGATGACCGCAGCATTCACAGCAGCAAAGCAACGCGAAATCCAGGAACAGGTCGCCGAGGCGGATCAGCAGGAGACCTCTCCCGAACCGCGTGCCATGCAGGCCGGCGCCCGTCAATATCCCGAACCGCCCTTCCCGGAGCAACACCAGGACAAGCCCGGCGACGAGGCAGCGCTTGTGCCGGCGACGATGTATGACGCGCCGTTCTATATCGGCTCGGCCAAGCTCAAGGACAAGGTCGCGCTCATCACCGGTGGCGATAGCGGCATTGGGCGATCGGTGGCGGTGTTGTTTGCCCGTGAGGGTGCCGATATCGCGATCGTCCACCTGGACGAGGATGCCGACGCCGAGGAGACGGCAGCCGCCGTCGAGAAGGAAGGTCGCCGCTGCCTGGTGATCAAAGGCGATGTGAAGGACTCCGCCTTTTGCCGCGACGCCGTCGAGAGGACCGTATCCGAATTCGGAAAGCTCGATGTCCTGGTGAACAATTCCGCGTTCCAGGTCCATACCTACGACATCGTCGATCTGACCGAAGACCATTTCGACGAGACGTTGAAGACCAATCTTTACGGCTATTTCCATATGGCACGCGCAGCCGTTCCTCACCTCAAGAACGGATCGGCGATCATCAACACCGGTTCCGTCACCGGCTTCGACGGCGAAAAGACGCTACTCGACTACTCCATGACCAAGGGCGGCATCCACGCCTTCACCAAGTCACTCGCGTCGCAGCTCATCCCCAAGGGCATCCGCGTGAACTGCGTCGCCCCGGGTCCTGTCTGGTCACCGCTCAATCCAAGCGACAAGGAGCCCGAAAAGGTCGCCGAATTCGGCTCGGGCACGCCGATGAAGCGTCCGGCCCAACCGGAGGAAATTGCGCCGGCCTATGTCTTCCTCGCCTCACCGCAATGCTCGAGCTACATCACTGGCGAGATCCTGCCGATCGTCGGAGGGTATTGACGACGGCAATGATAAGCGAACGGCGTGGTTCATGCCGATGCGGACAGGTCTCGTTCATTGTGACCGGACAGCCGAAACGGATCGGGATCTGTCACTGCACCGACTGCCGCGTCGAAAGCGGATCGGCTTTCACCTATTTCGGCATCTGGCCTGCAGTCCAGTTTACCACTTCGGGTGAGACGACAGTGTTCGAGGGCCGCAGGTTCTGTCCTTCCTGCGGCTCGCGGCTGTTCGCATATGATGAGACTGAGGCCGAGATCAAACTTGGAACCCTCAGTGAGGCGCCGACGGATCTGGTCCCGGTCTACGAGCTTTGGGTAAAACGTCGCGAACCCTGGCTCGCGCCGATCGAGGGTGCGGAACAGTTCGACGAGGATCGGCTGTAACGTCGTATTACGCTGCGACCTTTCTGGATTTCACAAGCCGCTTGATGGCCGGCTCGAGTGGTCGCTGGCCGTCACAGTAGTCCTCCCACGCCGTGCTTTTCTTCAAGAGGTTCGGCACCGTCCGGACCGTGAAGCGCTTGGGATCGAGATCGGCTTTGACCTGCGTCCAGTTGAGCGGCATCGAGACTGTCGCGCCCGGCCGCGCGCGCGGCGACAGGGGCGCAACGGCTGTCGCCATCCTATCGTTGCGCAGGTAGTCCAGGAAGATGCGCCCCTCCCGCTGGTTCTTAGCCATCTTGATCAGATAGAGATCCGGATTGTCCCGGGCCATCTCCTGGCAGACGTCATGGGCGAAGCCTTTGGCCTCGTCCCAGCTGAGTTTCTTGCCCTTCGGTACCAAAAGAGGCGTCACCACATGCAGTCCCTTGCCGCCGGTCGTCTTGCAGAAGCTGATCAGGCCGAGTTCCTCCAGGCGATCGCGTATCTCGCGCGCGGCTTCGACGACAGTGGAGAATGCGACGCCTGGACCCGGGTCAAGATCAAATACCAGGCGTCCCGGCACTTCCGGCTGGTTGGGCTCGCAGTTCCAGGGATGCAGCTCGACGCCGCCGATCTGGGCGATTGCCGCCAGCCCTTCGACCCGGTCGATCTGGAGATAGGGTTTCTTGTCGCCAAAGACGGTGACGAGTTCCAGAAGATTGGATGTCCCCGGCATGGCGTGGCGCTGGAAGAATTGCTCGCCACCAATCCCGTCGGGCGTACGAATGATCGAGCACGGCCGTCCCTTGATGTGGTCGATCAGCCAGGAGCCGACAGCTTCGTGATAGCGAGCCAGATCCACCTTTGTAACCGGCTCGTCGTCGCCGGCATCCGGCCAGAGCGGTTTGTCCGGGCTGGAGATCATCACGCCCATGACCTCGGCCCTCGCACCTTTGCGGAACCGCTTCGGCGCCGGCTTGTCGATTTCGGGATCCGGCACCTCGTTATCGACCGGTGACGCCGGCGCCTCGGCCTCGACCTCCCCGGCCGGCTTGTCCTCCCGCAAGCCCTTGAATGATGCCTGCCGGACCTGTCCGTCGGCGGTCCAGCCGGCGAATTCGATCTCGGCGACGAGTTCGGGTTTCAGCCAGACGATGTCGGATGACTTTTTGGGAGCCCCGATACCTGTGAAGGGCGACTTCGTAGTTTCCATGTCCCGCAACTTCGGTAGGAGCGTCTCGACGACCTTTGCGCCGTAGCCCGTTCCGACCCGCCCGACATAGACAAAGTGATTGCCGCGATTGACGCCGACCAGCAGCGAGCGGAACTTGCCGTTGGTCGTGGCATAGGCGCCGATCACGACTTCATGGCCGGCGCGGCACTTCGATTTAGCCCATGTTTCCGTACGTCCGGACTGATATGGAGCGTCCCCTTGCTTGGATACGATCCCTTCCAGCGAAAGGCGGCAAGCCGACTTCAGCACCGCATCGCCACCGGTCTCGAAGTGCTCGACAAAGCGAAGCAGGGGGTCGTCGCCAGCATCGGATAGGACCGACACCAGCCTCTCCTTCCGCTCCGTCAGCGGACGGTCACGTAGATCTTCATCCCCGACGAAAAGGAGATCGAAGGCGAAATATACGAGATCGTCGGTCTTGCCTTCCGAGAGAGCCGCCTGCAGGGCGGCAAAGTCCGGTGCGCCGTTCTCATCGAGCGCGCAGATCTCGCCATCGATGATGCAGTCGGGAAGAGAAGAGGCCGCGGCGGCGATCGCTGGCCATTTCGCCGTCCAGTCGAGGCCCTTGCGGGTCTTCAGCGTCACCTCACCATTCTCGACACGCATCTGGATGCGGTACCCATCGAATTTGATTTCGTGGATCCAGCCTTTTCCCGGCGGCGGACGGGTAAGGGTCTCACAGAGCTGCGGCGCGATAAAGTCAGGCATAACCGACTTGGCACGCTTCGTGGCGGGGCGTTTTCTCCCTTTGTCTGCGCCTGTCTTTGCTGCAGCCTTACGCTCCTTGGCAGCACGGCCATGACTGCTGTCCCAGACCGCATCCGCTTCAGCAGCATCACCCTCCAGCATGAAGGGCTTCGGCTTCTTGCCCTTGCCGGATGCTATTGCCTCCATCGTGCGGCCGGATGCTACGGAATTGGCGTTTTCTTCCAGGACTGCCGCACCGTTCTCCTCGACTGAATGTTCGTCGTGATGCTTGATCAACAGCCAGTTGGTGCGCTTTCCGCCGTCGCGATCATGCCTCATCCGCACGAGGACGAAGCTCCCTTGCAGGCGCTTGCCGTGTAGCACGAACTTGAAGTCGCCCTTTTTCAGCGCCTCTTCCGGCGACCTGTTGCCTTCAGGCTCCCAGTAGCCACGGTCCCAGAGCATGACGGTGCCACCGCCATATTCACCCTTTGGGATAGTGCCTTCGAAATCACCGTAATCAAGCGGGTGATCCTCGACCTCGACGGCAAGCCGCTTGTCGTGCGGATCGAGCGACGGCCCCCGGGTCACGGCCCAGGACTTGAATACGCCGTCGAGTTCAAGGCGCAGATCGTAATGCAGGCGGGTTGCGTCATGTTTCTGTATGACGAAGCGCAGGCGATTGGACGGCTTGATGCCCGCCTCGCCGCTCGGTTCCTTGGTCTTCTTGAAATCGCGCTTCGCCCGATATGTCGAAAGACTGTCAGCCATGATCTCGCAACTCCGCAACTTGATACGAACGAGCCGGTCTGACCGGCTCCTGGTTGATCACCGTCCCGACACCCGGATCGCATCCAGATCGCCAAAGCTCCGTTGTACGGCGACGATCTTCGTGTCTGCAATGTCGGCCGACACTTCGATCTCTCCCTCGAGCGGCGCATCGGTTCGCACGTCGCCATCGCGCCGGACGTCGCCTCCCGAGGGTGCAGATCCTGCCGAGTTTTCAGATGCGATCGGCTGCACGAAGATATCTGGTCGGGAAACCCCATGCTGCTGGACCAGATGTTCGATCGCAAGGTCTGCGGCCTCGCGGGTCTTGAAGGTCGCGCGGATGGTCGTGGTGCTATCATCAGACATAGTTTTCTCCGTCGATATTGGTCGCCGACTACCTAACGTCGCCCGGGTCATGTGGTTTCGGTCTTGATGGAAAACTCCAGTATATCGGGTTGGATTCATTCCGGTCAGCTGTTATGTTCTCTCTTTGTTTTCATCCGCGTTGAACGACCGCCATGAACGTCACGGCCGAACCACAAGCCCGCAAGATTATCCATGTGGACATGGATGCGTTTTATGCATCCGTCGAACAGCGGGATAATCCGGAGCTGCGTGGCAAGCCTCTCGCTGTCGGCGGAGCAGCGGCTCGAGGTGTGGTTGCCGCAGCAAGCTACGAAGCCCGCGAATTCGGGGTCCGTTCGGCAATGCCTTCGGTTACGGCGGCTCGTAAGTGTCCGCAGCTGATTTTCGTCAAGCCGCGGTTCGACGTCTATCGCGCCGTCTCGCAACAGATCCGCGATATTTTCGCGGAATATACGCCGCTGATCGAACCGCTGTCGCTCGATGAAGCCTATCTCGACGTGACGGAAAATCTCAAGGACATGCCGATTGCCACCGAGATCGCGCTGGAGATCCGTGCGAAGATAAAAGCCGTTACGGGACTCAATGCATCGGCCGGCATTTCCTACAACAAGTTCCTCGCCAAGATGGCGTCGGACCTCAACAAGCCGAACGGCCAGGCCGTCATTACGCCGAAGAACGGGCCGGCCTTTGTCGAGGGGCTCGCGGTCAAGAAGTTTCACGGCGTCGGTCCTGCCACCGCCGAGAAGATGCACCGCCTCGGCATCGAAACCGGCGCAGATCTTAAATCGAAATCGCTGCAGTTCCTGGCAGAGAACTTTGGCAAATCCGGTCCCTACTTTTATGGTATCGCGCGCGGCGTCGATGAGCGCCCTGTTCGCCCCGACCGGGTCCGGAAATCGGTCGGCGCCGAAGATACGTTTGTCGATGACATCGACGATCTTGGGCTTGCGACCACCGAGCTAAAACCTTTGGTCGAAAAAGTCTGGTCGCATTGCCAGGCAAAGTCGATCAGCGGCAAGACGGTGACCGTGAAGGTCAAATATTCGGACTTCACCCAGGCCACGCGAAGCAGGACAGGTTTGCTCCCGGTCACAGGCGTCGCCGAGATCATGGAAGCCGCATCGGCGCTGCTAGCCACTGTCTATCCCTTTAAGCGGCCGGTCCGTCTGCTTGGCGTGACGCTCTCTTCGCTGACCAACGATCAGGCAGAAGATGACGGGGAACAACCGCAACTCGATCTGGCTTTATGATAGGGTTCAACAAGAGGATCGATCAGGATTTCCAACAATTCTCGCCCCAGAGTCCGCGTCATCGATCTTGAGACCGGCGGCAATGGCCCGAACGATGTCTGTGAGATCGGCTGGCAGGATGTCGTTCTCGGCGATGACGGCTTGTGGAATTTGACCGAGGAGCGAGGCTCATTGCTCGTGAATCCCGGGCGGCCGATGACCCCAGATACGATCGCCGTACATCATATCATTGACAGTCAGGTCGCCGACGCGCCGTTCTGGAAGGAGATTGCCGCGAACGTGCTACGGCCGCCCGGCCGTGTCGATGCGCTTGCGGCGCACCGAGCGGGTTTCGAACAACGCTACTGCACGCCTCGCTTCACCGGCGGCACACCCTGGATCTGCACCTGGAAATCGGCGCTGCGCGTCTGGCCCCAACTGCCGCGCTTTTCCAACCAGATGCTGCGCTATCAGCGCATTCCGGAAGGTCTCGTGCATGAGATCGGCCTCCCGGCCCACCGCGCTATGCCCGACGCCTATGTCACTGCACATCATCTCCGCGACCTGTTGAACGCGACATCTCTGGATCAACTCCTGGCCTGGAGCCGCGAACCCGGCCTGCTGCCCCGTGTGCCCGCTGGCCCGGACCGCGGCAAAGGCTGGGACCGGATCTCTGATGAAGCGCTTCAGGACTTCGCGCGTGATCGAGATATCGACATCCGCTTCAGTGCTCAGACGGAATTGACACGGCGCGGAGAACGCCGGGAAACGGAGCCACTCGAACCCGCACAGCGGACACTTCTATGACGAAGCAATCCGACGGCGCAGCCTACCCGGAAACGCCGGATGGCCGGTATTTTGTGGTGCGCGGCAGGTTGTGGCGCAAGAGCAACCCGGCGCTTAACGAGGCCACGCGAAAGAAGCTGGTCAAGGACCTGATGTCAGCAAGACGTGCCGTCCGCGACGCGAAGGAAGACCCGGCGGCCATCAAAGCTGCCCGGCAACTGGTCGATCGGGCGAAAATTGCGCTTGGCGAGCGCGGCGCCCCCTGGTGGGACGACGGCTCACCGGATTACAACAGGCATATGGCGAAGAACACGCCCTACGCCGACTGGTTTGCAAACCTCTAGAAACAGGCTGTCGTCAAAGCAGCAGCGGCGCCTCCGGCGCAGCCTTTTTCTTTGCCCATAGCTCGCTTGTCCGCTCCATCGTCACCAACTCGGGCGGAAATGTCCGCTTCTGAAATGTCAGTGCGTCATCGAAGCTACCGTGAAGCCACTGTTCGTACTCCTCGGGATGCAGCAGGACAGGCATGCGATTGTGCACAGGTTGGATCGCTTCGTTCGCGTCCGTCATGACGCCGGAATAGACCGGCCCCCACTCGTCGCTGATCCGCCAGAGCCCCGCCCAGGCGAAGATCGGCTGGTCTTTCAAGGAGAACCAGGTCCGGGTCATCCTGCCCTTTTCGCCCTCGGCTTCGGCAAAGCCGGTCACGGGGATTAGACAACGCCATTGCGGTTTTCTGGCGAGGCCGATCCACATGCCTTTCGCAAGATCCGCAATGTTGTTGACCGGCTTTGGCTTGGCTTCCGGCTTCATTCCTTTCAGGCGCAACGGGAATCCCCAGACCATCGAGCGAAGCTCGCGCACACCCTCACTCTCCGTCACCACCATCCCCGGCGTGCCCGGATAGACTTCCTCCGGAGCATTCGACTGCATCGGGTTCGGTACACGGAAGTGCGCGGCGACTTCCGCGGCGGACAGACGGACGGTGTACAAATTGCACATTCTGCAGACCTTTCGACTGGAAGCCGAGGATGGAGACCTCGGTTACATAAGCATGTTGTCCCGACGCGGTGAAGCCTTGGAGGGCGAAACGCCGCTTTGCCAGCGATCGCGCGTATGCAGGATTTCAAAGTCATCGGATGCTGGCGGCTCGCGAAACTGGAAAGCGATAACGTCTTCGATCGAACCATGAAGCCAGCGATCGTATTCCTCTGGCTTGAGTAGGACGGGCATGCGGTCGTTGAACGGCCTGATCTTCTCGTTGGCCGTCATGGTCATGCCGGCGAAGACCGGTCCGAATTCCGGCGTATTCCTGCAGAAGCCAGCCCAAGCCGTGAGTGGCTGGCGGTTCAAGGAACACCACGAGCGGGTCTTTTCGCCTTTGACGCCGTCAGGATTGGCAAAATGTGTGAGCGGGATCAAGCATCGGTACCTGGGGTCGACGACGATGCGGTCCCAGAGCGGATTGGTGAGATCGGCAACAAGACCTATTCGGCTCGGGGGCTCGCCCTCACGACGCATGTCGCGGGTCTGTCGCGGAAAGCCCCATGGGATCGACTTCAACAGCCGCAATCCGTCCTTCTCCAACACGATCAGCCCGTTCGTGCCTTCGACAGTCTCGCTCGGCACCTCAAGGGCCGGCGCCATATCGACCGCGAAATGGGCGACAATCTCCTCCAGGCTTTTGGTGATTGCAAACAGACGCGACACACCGGTCTCCTCAGTGGAAGTTTCTGGATTTGATCTTCAGATTATCGATATGGAGATCAGGTATATAGATCTCGCGCGCCTGCACGACAGGCTTTGGATTGTCCCGTGGATCCGGTCCACCTCCATGTTTGACCTGATCGCCGCGACCATGGGGAAGCGGGAAATCGCCGAGGCCGCCGTCGCGGTTACCAACGCTTGCCAGCTCGGTCGAGAAATCGAAGAGACGCTGGGCAACAAGGTGAACGACCTCGCCCTCTCGCTGGATGCGTCCATTGATCTCCATCATGCTCGCGGTCATCAGGACCCGCCGCTGGCGTTCAAACAGCGATGGCCAGACCACCGCGTTGACGATACCGGTCTCGTCTTCCAGCGTCAGGAACATCACACCCTTTGCCGAACCTGGACGCTGACGCACCAAGACGAGACCGGCCGTCCACAACCACCGTCCGTCGCGTTGCGCCATCGCCTCGGCGCAGGTGACGATGCCCTTCCTGTCGAGATCCCGGCGGAGAAACGAGACGGGGTGGGCCCGCAGGGTAAGGCCGGTATGTGAGTAGTCCTCGACGACCTCCCTGCCCTCTGTCATCGATTTCAGCGCCACTTCAGGCTCCTGCATTTCGGCGATCACCTTGGCTTCGCGCTCAGCGGCGGCCGCCCAAAGCTCCAGCGGTTCGTCCCGGAGCGCCTTGATATCCCAGAGTGCCTGCCGCCGTTCCAGTTGCAACGATGGCAGAAAAGCATCCGCTTCGGCCAGCTTGACCAGCGACGATGGCGATACGCCTGAGCGTCGCCACATGTCATCGGCCGATGCGAACGGCTGGTCTGCCCGAGCCAGGATGATCCGGGCGGCATCGTTGGTGGACAATCCCTTCACGACGCGCATGCCAAGCCTGACAGCAAAACGGTCGGAATTGCCGATCCGCTCCATCGTGCAGTCCCAGCGGGAGCGGTTCACGCAGACGGGTCGAACTTCGACACCGTGGTTTCGGGCATCCTGGACGATCTGCGCGATGCTATAGAACCCCATCGGCTGGCTATTGAGCAAGGCAGCACAAAAGACATCGGGGTGATGGCACTTCACCCACGAGCTCGCATAGGCGATCAGCGCGAAGCTTGCGGCGTGGCTTTCAGGAAAGCCATAGGAGCCGAAGCCTTCAAGCTGCGTGAAGGTTTTCTCCGCAAACTCCCGGGTGTAGCCGTTCTTGACCATGCCATCGACCAACTTGTCCTTGAACTTCGAGACACCGCCCGTGAACTTGAAGGTGGCCATGGCGCGGCGCAACTGATCGGCCTCGCCTGCGGTAAAGCCGGCACAGGTCATTGCGACCTTCATCGCGCTCTCCTGAAACAGCGGAACACCCAGCGTCTTGCCGAGAACGGCTTCCAGTTCGGGCGTCGGGTACTCGACCTTCTCCTTACCTTCGCGCCGCCTCAGATACGGATGCACCATGTCGCCCTGGATGGGTCCCGGCCGAACGATGGCCACCTGCACGACGAGGTCATAAAACGTCCGAGGCTTCAGGCGCGGCAACATCGCCATCTGGGCCCGGCTTTCGATCTGGAACGTGCCGAGCGTGTCGGCCTTGCGGATCATCGCATAGGTCGCCTGGTCCTCCTGCTCGACATCCGACAGGCCCATCGGAATATTCTTGTGTTCCTTCAGCAATTCGAACGATTTCGCCATGCAGGTCAGCATGCCGAGCGCGAGCACGTCGACCTTCATGAACTTCAGCGCCTCTATGTCGTCTTTGTCCCATTCGACGACCTGGCGGTCCTTCATGGTCGCCGGTTCGATCGGCACCAGATCGTCCAGCCTGTCGTGCGTCAGAACGAATCCGCCCGGATGCTGGCCGAGATGACGTGGCGCGCCCATCAGTTGGGCTGAAAGGTCCAGCGCCAGCTTCAGACGATAGTCGGCGGTATTCATATTGTTGTCTATGAGCTGCTTCTCGCCGACACCTTCCGACCAACCCCAGACGCCTGACGAAAGCTGGGTGATCAGGTCTTCCGGCAGCCCAAGTGCTTTTCCGACATCACGCAACGCGCCTTTCGCGCGGTAACGGGTGACGGTGGAACAGAGCGCGGAGCGGGAGCGTCCATAGGTCTCGTAGATCCACTGAATGACCTCCTCGCGACGAGCATGCTCAAAGTCGACGTCGATATCCGGTGGCTCATCGCGTTCCATCGAGACGAAACGCTCGAACAGCAGGTCGCCTGTTTCCGGGTTGATGCTTGTGATGCCGAGGCAGTAGCAGACAGCCGAATTGGCCGCCGATCCCCTTCCCTGGCAAAGGATCCCTTGCGAACGGGCAAACCGCACGATGCTGTAGACGGTCAGAAAGTATGGGGCGTATTTCATTACCCGGATGAGTTCGAGCTCATGCAGGATTGCTTTGCGGACTTTGTCCGGAATCCCTTCAGGGTATCGGCTTGCAGCGCCCTCCCAGGCGAACTTGGTCAGGGACTGCTGGGCGTCCAGCCCCGGCACAAGCGCCTCTTCCGGATACTGATACTGGAGCTCGCTCATGTCGAAACGACAGCGGTCGACAATCTCGCGGGTTCGTGCCAACGCTTCCGGATATTCTGAAAATAGCCGGTGCATTTCTTCCGGCGCTTTCAGGAAGCGATCGGCATGCCGCTCGCGATCGAAGCCGACGCTATCGATCGTTGTGCGATTGCGGATGCAGGTGACGATGTCCTGCAACTGCCGGCGGCCGGGGTCGTGAAACAACACATCGTTGGTGACGACCGTTTTTACCTTGTGGCGAGCGGCCATGTTCGAGAGATTGTGAAGCCGCAAGCGATCGTTCGGGCGACGGCGCAGGCACAGTGAGACGTAGGCCCTGTCTCCGAAGATCGCAGCGAGCTTCCTGAGTTGGCCCGCAGTGGTCTCGTCAGCCTCATCCGGAACGAGGATGGCAATCAGGCCAGCGCTATAGGCTTCCACGTCCGACAGATCGAGGATGCACTTTCCCTTGCCGCCCCGGCTCTTGCCGAGCGACAGCAGGCGGGTCAGCCGCGAATAGGCTGGCCGATCGGTCGGGTAGACCAGGATCGACAGCCCATCGGAAAGATCGAGCCGACAGCCGACGACCAGTCGCACGCCCGTGGTCTTTGCCGCCTCCCAGGCGCGCACGATCCCGGCAAGCGAGTTGCGATCGACCACGCCAAGGGCGTCGATGCCAAGCGCTGCTGCGGTGGCAAACAATTCCTCGGCCGAACTGGCGCCCCGCAGGAACGAGAAATGCGTGGTGACCTGGAGCTCGGCATATCTCATCCGAACACCCCATGCAGAAACCAGAGGTGTGAGCCCGTGTCAGCATCCACGCCGTCACCCGCGCGATAGACCCAGTAGCGTTCACCCGCCTCGTCCTCGACGACGAAATAGTCGCGAACGGCGGCATGTTCTCTCGGACGAAGCCACCACTCGCCGAATATCCGCTCCGGGCCATCGGCTCGTTTCACCCGACGGCGCTTTCCGCGCCAGGTGAACACAGCCGGCGGCTGGTCGGGAAGCAGAGCGGTGACGTCGATCCTTTCCGGGTTTGCCAATAGCCGCGACGGCCTCGGCCATTTTGCGGCCCATGTCGCACCGGTCTCGTCAGCGGTCGGGCCGACGCGCATCACCGACCGCTCGGGAACGTCGGAGGCGACGGGCGTGAGCCGGTAGAGACGTTGGCCGCGGTTGCCGAGAATGTCGACAAGCGGTGTCACGTCGACGACGGGCTCTTCGATCAGCGAGGATGCAGCCTGTCGCTCCTCCAGTGGTTCGGCCATGATGGCGACAAGCACCAGGCGTTCGATGCCAAAGCCAGGATCGATCTTTTCGATGCGATCGCAGAGAAGTTTTGACAGCCGGGCAGGGTCACGGACCGGTTTTGCCAAGCCGGCTCGGATGCATTGGCGGGTATTGTCGACGCGGTGAATGACAAGATCGGAACGCCTGACACCGAGACCACGTGTCTCCAGCTTGGAGGTCAGTTCGCCGACCAGTCGACGCACATATTTTGCGATCGTCTCCGCTGCGCCGATCGGCTCCTGAAAGTTCTTCGCTGCCTCGACAAGCTCCGGAGTGCGCAGCGGTTCGATGGGTTCAGCCATTCGCCCAAAGAGCTGATCCAGCCGCCGGCCGACTTCTGGACCGTATCGCAGCGTCACGGGCGCGCGTGGCATTGCGGAGAGTTCGCCGACCGTCTCGACGCCCATCACCCGCAGTCCATGGATTGTGTCTGCTGGAAGACGCAGACAGTGGATCGGCAGGCCAGTCACCGCTTTCGCCACGGCGCCGACCGGGACAACCGTCGTTTCAGCCGATGTCACGCGGGTGATGGCATGCGCTGCTCCCCAGGTGTCGGCGACGGCGGCACGTGCGATCAGGCCCCGTCCTCTTAAGCCGTTGACCAGGCCGGTGATCAGCAGATCTTCGCCGCCCTGAAGGTGATCGGCGCCTTCGGTATCCATGACGATCCCGTCCACGCCATCGACAGCTACGACCGGGCTGTACTGGCGGAGCGCCCATAGCGCGAGGCGCTCAAGGGCAGCAGCGTCGGCGCCGGGATCAGCATCGATCATCGTGAGGTTGGCGACCACGGTCTGGGCTTTGCTCGCAGGCATGCCAACCTTGAGGCCAAGTGCGCGCGCGGCGGTATCGGCGGCAGAGATCCATCGTTTCGAGCCTGACTTCGAGATGACGACGAGCGGCTGGTCAGCTGGCACGGCTGCCTCGCCATGCCGCCTGATCCTGTCGGTGGGAAGATGAGGGAAGTAGACACACACGACCCTTGGCATCACAGGCTCCTATTTCAAACTCAGCACACTCGCCTGCTTTCACGCGCATCAATTCCAACAGCCATCGGGCCCGTCCGACACCCGCGACGGGCAGCTCCTCCGACGGAAGCACGCTCACCCTCCATCGTGTCGTTGAGGCTGTCGGATTGCCGAAGTCCGACGCTTCCGTCTGCCGCCGCCAGCGGCGGACAACGAGCCCCATGGTCCCTGTCTTCTCCGCAGCCAGCTGCAGCCGCCGGGATGCCACCATCGGCAATCGAACAAGTTCGCCCACCACAGCTGCCAAGCCACCGAAGGAGAGCCCTTCTTCCATGGAAGCCAGGACATCTTCCTCCTTGTCGCCTTCGCAGAAGATGACACGGTCGGGATGCAGGCCTGCCTGGGCGATAGCGGGGAAAAACAGGTCCGGTCTCGTCAGGCACCAGAGCACCTTGCCTTTCGAGCGCGCGGCAATGCCGGCGGCGAACAACGCGGCCGCCGCGCCGTCGACAGTGCCCGAGCCGCCACCGGCGACCTCGTGCAGGGCTCCATGGGAGAGACCGCCCCCCGGCAATCGCTCGTCGATATCGCGAACCCCGAACGGGAGGACGGCCGACCTTTTGGCCGCACCGGCTTCCAGATGGGCGATGCGATCGCGGAGTTCCTCGATGATCCGAGGGTTTTGGACACGCGACATCGTTCACGGACCTCCCTCGGTTCGTGTTGGACAGGACGTCATGTCCCGCAGAATTGCTAATGTTCTTCTTTTGTTCCGTCCGATTTCAAGAGTCAAGCCGCGGTTACGCGGCCTAAATCGGGCGCCTGTGAACCACCGCGACAAGAATCGTTTTGGAATCAGGGCCGTAGCCTCTGTCGCGGCAAACATCTGAAGCGACTCATTTTTTACGTCGCAAGACGCAGCATGGGTTTCAGTCGCAGCCGATGCTCGGTCGCAATCAAACAGACAGAAGGGCATACCAGCCGGAGCGGGAACCGCGAAGGCAGTTCGCCTCTCGCAAGACCGGTTAAACGGGTTGCCGCAGGAGGTTTAGCATAGCGACGGCATATGCCGGAAACCGGGACCGACAGCCCCCGGCGCGCGAGGCCGCATCAAAAGCTCACATCATTTCGCTCATGCTGTCATCGCATTCGATGACAGCCAACGCCTTACCTTGAGCTCCAAAAATTTTTGCAGCAGCCCTCTTGAAGCTCGTTTTTCTCGAAACCAGATCATTTCCGTCAGTCGCCGACAGGGGCTGGCAGAACCGGGGACTCGAGTTTCCGCGTCTCCATTCCATCTCGCTTTACGGAGGATTTGGTTTGAGAAACGATCTTGATTTTGCACCGCTCTATCGCTCCAGCGTCGGCTTCGACCGCGTGTTAAATCTCTTGAACAACGCGCAGCGCCTGCAGGCGATCGACACCTGGCCACCCTATGACATCGTCAAGACAACTGAAAACGACTACCGGATCGAAATGGCGGTCGCAGGCTTTGGCGATTCCGATCTCGACATCACGCAGGAACGCAACGTCCTTGTCGTGAAAGGCCAGAAGGCCGAAGCCAAGGATGGCGAATACCTGCATCGCGGGATCGCTGGTCGCTCGTTCGAGCGTCGCTTCGAACTGGCGGATCATGTGAAGGTGGAAGATGCTTCGCTAGTGAACGGCCTCCTGCGCATTCTGTTGAAGCGTGAGATCCCGGAAGCCATGAAGCCGCGCAAGATCGCGATCGGCACATCGGCCGGACAGGCGGCGCCGTTGCAGATTGAAGCGGAACGCCAGGTCGCTTGAAGGGCTCGCCATGAAGAAGCGATCTGTCAAAAACTTCGTGGTGGAAATTCGCAAACGCCGGGGACCCAAGCTTGGGGTCGGCGACGGAAATCCTATCGCCCGCGCGCTCGAGAAAATGAAGGCTCAAGCAGCCCTTCAGCCTTCCAGATGAATACAGCAGGGAGCGCTGCGGCGCTCCCTGCATCGTTTTGCACCGATCGGCTTCATTGACCGCCGTTATCGATCGCACCATCTAGGTGGCATGGCAAAACGCGAGAAGAACGACATCGAACTGATCAAGACGTGGACCTTGTCGGCGGCGGTCACCATGGGGTCATCCGTGCGCGCAAAAGGTCTTCTTCAGGAGATCCAGGCACGCCTTCCGGCAAACTCCAAAAAAGCGATCTCGTTGGAAGGTGTCGATCTGGTTCTGGCGATGCCAGCCGATGAGAAGCCCGCCTTCAATGCCGCGGTATCGGTCGTCTCCAAGGCGGTGGAAGAAGCGCCGTCCCTCCCCGTCATCCCGCGCGAGATCCAGGACATTCTTGGTATGAAGCCCACCGAGCGCCACCGCTGGCTTGCAGACGGTCGTCTTCCGAGCGCCGGCACCAGGACCGTAAGATTGGCAGGCCGCGCCCGCCAGATCACCTTCCATGTCTTCGATCCAAAGGTTGTCGAGGATCTCCTTGATCGTGGTATCATCGACGAGTGGCGGGTTGAGGATGCTGAGGCGAAGGCGGAGAAGAGAGCGAAGACGGCGTATCAGAGGAAAGTCACGCGGCTGTCGAAAAAGAAGGAGCAGGCGAAAAAGCCCGACGACGGCACCCAAGATCCCGCCTCGAGCCTGCAGGGCTGGGACGATTTCGATCTCGACGGGCTGCTGCGGTGATCAACAGAGGCGATATGCCCAGACGTAATGAGGAGTTCGAGCCGTCGCCAAGCTGCAATGGACCCCAGTCAACACAAGCGCAGGTCTGGTCGATGCGTCGAGGCTCCTCAAGGGGTCAAGCGTCGTGCTACGGGCCGACCATACCAGCCCGTGAAGAATCTCAAACACGGGATCTTTGACGCCTGGACGCTTGGATGCCTTTGAAGATCGCGGCACAACGGTCCACTAACTTGCCGATCCGGGGGATGATCCCAAGCGTACGTCATCGCTTCGGTTCGAAGAAGGGGGGCATCCTTGCTCGCCTGCCTTGCTCCTCACGCTCTTGAGCTTCGTCGACGCGCTCGCTCGGCTCGATCAAGGCGCGAAAATCCTCCGGCTTGATGACGAAATACTGATTGCCATCAGGCCATTGAACCCACGTCCCTTTTTCGACCATCGTCTCATATGCCGCCAGCATTTGCAGCTTCGCTTCCAATAAACGCATCGATGACAACCTCTTTTTGCCGAGAGGGATCTATAAACATATCACCCCAGCCGTGAAGGCGAATCCGCCTTGGCGCGACATGCGGTCTATCACACTCACAGCAACAGGCCCGGGAATGCCGCGGCCCGTGCACCTCTGCTGGCAGGCGTATTGGAAACACCGCAGACGGTGGCTTAAAGCTCAATCCTGTGCGGTTGGACGCACGACGATGCTCCCCACTTCGACATCGGCGGGCTGCTCGATTGCAAAAGCTATGGCGCGAGCGATGGCGTCTGGCGAAATTGCCAGTTGCTCCTTCTGTTTGTTGATTGCGGCTCTGACGTCCTGATCGGTGATCGATGAATCAGTAAAGGTCGTGTCGATGAACCCGGGAGAAACTTCCGTCACCCGTAAGTTTGGCCCTGCTTCCTGGCGCAACGCCTCCGTCGCAGTCCGTAGTGCGTTCTTTGTGGCTGCGTAGACGCCCATTGTCGGAACGATCTTGAGGCCTGCCGTAGACAGGACGTTGACAACGTGGCCGTGCCCTTGCCGCGCGAAAACCGGAAGTGCGGCTGCGATACCATAGAGGGTGCCGCGAAGGTTCACGTCGATCATGGCGTCCCAGTCCTCGACCCGCAGGGCATCGAAGCGCGAAATCGGACCGATGCCTGCATTGTTGACGATCACGTCCAGCCGCCCGAACGTGTCGCAGGCGCAAAGAACCAGCGACGCGAGGTCGGACCGGTTTGTCACGTCGGTCACACGATATGCCGCTTTCCCACCGGCCGCCTCTATTTCAGCCGCCACAGCCGAAAGCTCTGTTTCGCTTCTTGCGCCAAGTACCATCTGTGCACCTCGCAACGCGAGATGGAGTGCAGTGTGACGCCCTATCCCGCGCCCGGCACCCGTGATGGCAACGACCTTGTCCTTGATAGTCATGGAATCCTCCTGTGTAGCAATGGATCCCAAAGATATGGTGACAAGGTTGGCTCATCTATGCTTGAATGTATTCATGTTTGTCGCAATCGTCCAAAACTGATGAATGATCCTTTTACCGAAGTGCTGGCGGCGCTTGGAACACGCAGCGTTCGCGGAACGAGTTTGGAAGCTGGCGGCGACTGGGCGCTAAGCTTTGACGGAAGGGAGCGGCTAAAATTCGTGGCCATTATGAAGGGTCAATGCTGGCTCGTCCTTCCTGACAGTCCTCCTGAATCGCTGCGCGAAGGCGACGTGATCTTGTTAAGTGACACGCGGTACACGGTTGCCAGCGACCCAGCAATTGAGCCGTCCGATGGCATGACGCTCTATGCATCTCCCGGCCACAACACCGTTCGCCTTGGAGCGGCTTGCGACACCGTCCTCATCGGCGGTGGCAGCGGTTTTGCGGGCGGTTGCGGCGCCTTCGTTCTGAATGCGCTCCCACGGTTCCTGCGCATTCCGCCTCGTTCGCCAAGCGCAGAAGGCATTGCAACAACGCTCGCCGCGCTGAAGGATGAAGCAGACGCCGGGCGGCTGGGCGGAGGCCTCGTCGCCGAAAGGCTTGCGGATATCCTCGTGGTGGAAGCGGTGAGAGCTTATGTTGCATCTCAACCCGAAGACAACGCGAGCTGGATCTCAGCGCTCGCTGATGCGCGCCTTGCCCGGGTTATCAGACTCATGCACGGTGACCTTTCTCGTCGTTGGACGATCGAAACGCTGGCGCGGGAGGTCGGGATGTCGCGCTCGGCGTTGACGCTCCGGTTTTCCCAGAGGGTCGGCCGTCCGCCATTGGACTACCTGACGCGCTGGCGCATGATCTGGGCACAAAGGCAGCTGGCACAGGGGCGCAGCGTTTCCGAGGTAGCCAGTGATGTAGGCTACACGTCGCAAAGCGCGTTCGCCCATGCATTCAAGCGCACCACCGGAGGCACGCCTCGGTCGCGATAGGGTACCTCACGATCGCTAGCAGATATCAAAGGCTTTTCCTGTTTCTTGACGACGGGCGGCCGTGACTAGCCGGCTTCATGCTGGCGGGCTGCCTGTCCCAGGGCCATCGACCAATCGTATTCCCCAAAACCCATCTCCTTCGCCTGGGACAGGTTCTCGCGCAAGGCAGCAAGAAAGCGGCTGTTTAGCTGATTTTTCCTGGAGACCGCCGCCAGCAAATTCATATCCTTGATCGGCAGGGCCAATCCAGTTGCAGGAAGAGGCCGAGTACCGGTCACCGAGGGCGCGTAGTTTCTGTAGATCGGCGAGGAAAACAAAGTTTCGGTCATCAGCTTCATGAACGCATCGGCATCTGCTTTCTCCGCGTTCAGAATGCCGGATATTTCCGCCATGGCAGCAACCGCGGCGCCGATGAGAAAGTTGCCGCAGAGCTTCGCGACGTTCGCCTGACGGGGGTCGTCGCCGACTACCCACACACGACCAAAACTCTCCAGACAAGGACGCACCTTTTCAACGAGGGGTGCATCGCCCGCGACGCAGATGTTGGCCGCCCTTTGCTTTACCGCTTCCGGTCGGCCGAACAGCGGCGCAGAAAGATAGCCGATGCCCGCGCTTTGATGAGCCCGGTTAAGCTCGTCAGAAAGATCAGGACTTACCGTCGACATGCAGACATGCACGGTATGGTGGCTCACCGAGGCTATAACTTCCTCGGTGAAGATTTCACGTACCGCCTCATCATCAAACAGGACTGACAGCACGATATCCGAGGCAAACGCGTCTCGGACCTCAGTCAGCGGCTCCGCTCCAAGCCCAACCATTGCCTCGACGGCTGCCGGTGAACGGTTCCACACCCGCACCTCCCGTCCAGCGGACAGAAGGTGCGGGACGATAGCAGATCCGATCTGCCCAAGACCTATAACGGAAATCGACATGAGGTTCTCCCTGTTGCCAAAGCTGTACCGGGAGACGTAAGCTGTTACCATATGACTTTTATCCTGTTACTGCAGCAACACCTACGGAGTGTTCATGACGGCGGAACGATTGGCGCGACCAGCGGCTCGAAGGGAGCTCTCAGAGTTTGTCCGATATTGTCGCGAGCGCGCGTCACCCCAAGAGTTGGGTCTGCCCCCCGGGTCTCGCAGACGAACAAAGGGGCTTCGTCGCGAAGAGGTTGCGACGCTGGCAGGCGTCGGTCTCACCTGGTACACTTGGTTTGAGCAGGGGCGCGACATCCAGGTTTCGGACGATTTCCTCAATCGCCTCGCCCGGGGCCTTGGGCTTGACAGGGCTGAGCAGGAGCATCTTCATGCGTTGGCTGGTCGCACGACCCGCCAGGCCGAAAGACCGGCTGCCGCTTTACCTGCCGGTCTTTTGACCATCATCAAAGCTTTGCCGGGCGCTGCCTACATCCTCAACAGACGATGGGATGTCCTAGCGTTTAACGAGGCAGCGCTCGAACTGCTCCCGATGTTCGGCGAGCAAAAACCCAACCTTCTTCGTGTTGTCTTTTTCTCCGAAATTTATCGCAAGAGCGTACGCGACTGGGAGACGGCGGCTCGGATTATGTTCCTGAAAGCCCGTCATGACTACCTCACCGGCGGCTCCGATCCCATACTGCGTCGGCATCTGGATGAGATCATCGATGCGTTCCCACCTGCACAAGCGTGGTGGATCGATCCGGAAGTGGTCCGGATCGGCGACACCCGGAAGGAACTCTATTCAGCAGAAAAAGGGTGGCAGACCTTCCAGCTCAGTGTTCTGGCATACGAAGAACGGCCCGAAATACGGGTCGTCGTCTATGGGCAGGAATGTGCCGACTGACGACGAGACACGGATAACCAATGTCCTGGGAGATCCGGGTCCCCTCACTGCCGTCGCTCGCCTATCAGCTCTGCTACCGCCGATAATACATCATCGACCGGGATATCGCCGTCGGGCCCGTCAGTCCCCAGGCACCGGGACAAGCCATAGTCCTGCATGCCGGGCTCAGTATATCCGAAAACGGAAGTTGAGATGCATCCGGCGACCAATATCCGTCTGAAAGCTCGGGGCACCTGTCAAAGTGCTCACCTCGATATACGCCGCGACATCTGCTTTACTAAAAGTGCGTAATTGACCGTAGATATATACCGTATATCTTTCTCTTTACGGTCGTACCGTCTCTAGGCCGCCGCCGACCGGAACCCTCAATCGCCCGCGCGAGCATCGGCTGCGTGCAGCATTCGTGCGCGGGCGTTTCGTGAATCGAACGAACTGGAGTGTCTAATGCATCCCTCACCATTGAGGCGGGCGGTTACGCGCGCGCTCGTCATGACCATCCTCGGCTCTGCAACGTTGACTGCAGGTTCCACAGCCCCCGCTCTCGCCATAGAACAAGCGGCAGTATCCGGATCGGTGATCTCGCATACGCCGCACAAGATTTCCCCACAAATAAAGGGAAATGCCGAGCTCATCGTCCACACCATGCAGTCGGTGTCCGGACAACCGACAAAGGCTTCGACCCTTCTCTTCGTGCCAGAAGGACATGCGCCAGTTGGCGGTTGGCCCGTCATCGCCTGGGCACATGGGACGACGACGCCTGGCAACAAGCTGTGCGCACCGAGCCTGACCAATGACCTCGATGGTGGCCTCACCAAAGACGGCTTCAACAGCGATTACCTGTTCGAAATCTCGACGCTTGTGAACGCAGGTTATGCGGTGGTTGCTCCTGATCTTGAAGGCTTGGGTGAAGTGGCGGAAGTCCCATACCCCTACTTCAATGCCGGCAGCCTGGCCCGCTCACTCATCAGCGGGGTTGTTGCTGCCCACAAAGTGAACGCCAACCTTTCGAATGAATACGTCGCGGTCGGGCATTCCGATGGTGGTCATGCGGTACTCGGCGTCGAAGCCTATGCCGGTGAAGCCCCGCAATTCGAATTCAAGGGCACCGTTGCGATAGCGCCCTACACCTCGATCAATGCCTTCGTCAAAGAGCTTGGGCAGCGCGCCGCCGCGAACCCTGAAAAGGCAGGCGACTATCGTCTTATCCAGAATTTCAACGTCGCTCTCATGACGACCGGACTGAAGGTGGTCGATCCCTCATTCAAGACTTCGTCGGTCATGGGTCCCGATCTTGAAGCGCAGTTGAAGGAATTCACGACACGTTGCTCCGTTCCAGCCATCAACGGGCTCTCCAAGGCAATCACGGCAAAAGGCACGACGTTCGATGGCTTCAGACAAGATTGGGCCAGCGATCCGAAAATGGCTGCGTTTCTTGCCGCGAATGATCCGGCCGCCAACCCGAACTTCCGCCTCAAAAAGCCGACCTTCATCTCGCTGGGTCCCGACGACGCTTTTGTTTTCCTGAACACGACGCGAGCACTGGTTGCCCGATTGAAAGCCGACGGAACACCCGTGACGTATAACGAGTATCCGGGCACGGACCACTTCACCGTCATCCGTGCGGCGCAGCCGGACACCATGACCTTCCTGAAGCAACTTTTCGCAGACTGAAGTGCAGCCGCGACCGCCGCGATGGGAAGTAACGCGCGGCGGTCCGCCAGGAGACATTTGAGGACCTCATCCATGACAGAAATCATCAGACGGATCGTGCTGGCATCCCGGCCGGCCGGAGTTCCGACGCCGGGCAATTTCCGCCTCGAGGAAGCAGCCATGCCTGACTTGCCCGACGGCCAGGTTCTGCTCGAAACCATCTATCTTTCGCTCGACCCCTATATGCGGGGACGCATGAGCGACGTCAAATCCTATGCCGATCCGATCGCAATCGGCGACCTCATGGTTGGCGCCACGGTTTCCCGGATCATTCAGTCCCGTCACGGGGACTGGAAGGAAGGAGACATCGTTGTCTCTTACTCGGGTTGGCAGACCCATGCCCTCTCCGACGGAAGCGATTTGCGGCGCATCGATCCGGCTGTCGCTCCAATCTCGACCGGATTGGGTGTGCTCGGCATGACCGGCTTCACAGCCTATGCCGGCCTGCGCAACATCGGTCACCCCAAGCCTGGAGAGACAGTGGTGGTTGCTGCAGCCAGCGGTGCGGTCGGTTCAGTCGTTGGCCAGATCGCCAAGATCTGGGGAGCGCGTGCGATCGGGATAGCAGGTGGCCGTGAGAAGTGCGCCTTCGTGAAGAATGAACTGGGTTTTGACACCGCGATTGATCATCGCGATCCAGACTTCGCCCGTCGGCTTGCCGAGGCGTGCCCCGAGGGGATCGACGTCTATTTTGAAAATGTCGGCGGCCCCGTGTGGGACGCGGTCCTGCCGCTTCTCAACGATTTTGCGCGAGTGCCACTCTGTGGGATGATTTCCCACTACAATGATGATGCGCAGGCAAAGCCATCAGTCGACCGTCTTCCTGCGTCGATGAAAGTCATCCAGCAGAAGAGCATCACGGTTCGGGGCTTCATGAACGTCGAGTTCATTGACCAGCAACCGACGTTTCTGAAAGAGGCGACAGGCTGGATCGCCGACGGCAGGTTGAAGTACCGCGAGGACATCGTCGGCGGTCTTGAGAATGCCCCGGCCGCATTCATAGGTCTTCTTCAGGGGCGTAATTTCGGCAAACTGGTCGTCAAGGTGTCGCACTAGCAATAGAACGCAGCACGATCGCCAACGAGCTAATCTCGCTGGCGATCGTATTCTTCTTGCGCCCGCTCAAGCTCTGGACCGTAAGTCATAGACCAGGCGTAGAGCGCTTCGAACGGTTGCTGAAGGGAGCGGCCGAGCGAGGTGATTGTGTACTCGACGCCAACCGGCGTGGTTGTGGTCAGCACTTCGCGGCGAATGAGTCCGTTGCGCTCCAGACGCTTCAATGCTTCGGACAGCGCCTTGTGCGTGATCCCGTCGAGGCGGCGCATGATCTCGTTGAACCTGGACGGCCTGCTGCACAACACAGTCAGGATCAGCACGGACCACTTGTTGGCGATCTGCTCAAGAACCGGCCGCGCCTTCTCGACATCCAGCAAGGCCTCTGTGGAGACGGGCTTTAGTCGGCGCGGCGAACTAGCTTTGGTGGGCAGAACGTCATCACTTAAGGACATGGGTATACTCCTCGATATCTGCTTTACTTATAGTGCGTAATTGACCGTAGGTATAGAGCGTATATCACATCTTCATCATTATGGATGGAGTTCACATGAGCAGATTAGCAAACAAGATCGCCCTCGTGATCGGCGGTGTCGGTGGCATCGGCGGCGCTATTTCCCAGAGGTTCGCCAGCGAAGGCGCTCAAGTCTACGCGACCAGCCGCAAGGGTGGAGAGAGCACATCACAAACAGTGGGCTTGGGCGGCCTCCGGGAGATTCAAGCAGACGCCAGCGAAAAGGCCGATCTTCATCGTGTCTTCGAGCAGATCAGATCCCAAGAAGGCCGCATCGACGTGCTTGTCGTGAACGCGGGCCTGTCGGAATACGCGCCCCTTCATGACATTTCGGAGGATCATTTTGATCGGACATTTGGCCTGAATGTGCGGTCTCTCGTGTTCGCGGCACAGGGCGCCATAGACATCATGCAGCCCGGCGGAACGATTGTGTTGATTGGCTCGATCGCGGGCGATATCGGCACCAAAGGCTATGGTGTCTACGGTGCGACCAAGGCATCAGTCCGTTCGTTTACGCGCACGTGGGCTAACGAACTGGCTCCCAAAGGCATTCGCGTCAACGTCGTCAGCCCTGGCCCTACCGATACCGCGATGATGGCAGCAGCCTCACAGGAGGTGCGAGATTCATTGTCGAGCATGATCCCGCTTGGACGCATGGGCAGACCCGAAGAGGTGGCGGCGGCAGCCCTCTTCCTTGCCAGCGACGAGAGCAGTTTTACGACGGGCGCAGAACTGGCCGTCGATGGAGGTATGGCCCAGGTCTGACGCCTGACCAGACCACGTTGCCCGATTTCGCGAGGCCGGCCAATGTCTTCGTGATCAGGCAGTTGCTCAATGGACAGCTTGGTCGACCTGCGATCGACAGACCTGATAATCTTGACGGCGGGAAAATCAGTCGGACGGTCTGATATCGACGGGGGGAACTCCGGATTGAGCTTTGAACGCTCGGCTGAACGCAGCCTTGGATCCGCAGCTAGCGCCAAGTAGTTTCATCATTCCGACAACGCCGCCGGTTATTCAGCGGCGTTGTCGAAACCAGTTTTTGCCTTAAAGCCGATGTCGCGCCTATTTCCACTCCATGGAAGCGACAATCACCTCAAAGGTCTAGGCCACTATCGCGCGCGTCACCCGCGAAAACGTTCCTGCCAGTCCTTGGGCCCAATGCCCAATCTTCGCAAGAACACGCGCCGCATCGTCTCAGGAGAGCCAAAACCGCATTTGCGAGCGGCCGAAGCGACTGAGGTACCGGTTTCCAGCAGACCCTGCGCTCGTTCAAGCCGTATGATCTCCACGGCGTCCCCTGGGGTGCGGCCTGTCCTTAGCCGATAGTGGCGAGCAAAGGAGCGCCGGCTCATTCCAGCCCTGTCCGCAAGGGTCTCAAGCGTAAGCGAACCCGCCAGATTGGCTGAGACCCAGGCGTGAAGGTCCGAGAACCTGTCATCGGCCGCCTGAAGTTTGAGCGGTGCACTGTATTGTGACTGACCTCCTGGCCGCTTGAGAAACACGACAAGTTCGCGTGCCACAGCAAGCGCGAGCGCGCGGCCGTGGTCTTCCTCGACCATCGCCAGGGCGAGATCGATCCCAGCCGTAACACCTGCGGAAGTCCATATCGGTCCGTCGCGCAGAAAGATCGGATCGCGTTCGAGGCCGACCTGTGGATATCGCCCGGCAAATTCATCGCAGCGATGCCAGTGCGTGACTGCACGGCGGCCATCCAGCAATCCCGCCTCCGCCAGCAGAAACGCGCCACTGCAGACCGACGCCATCCTCCGAACGCGGGACGCGCTGTTGCGGACCCATTCAATCAGTGCCGGCCTGGTGCAAGCGATATTCACCCCGCGACCGCCGGCGACAATGGCCGTGTCCGGAATGATCCCGGATGCCATCGAACCATCGGCCAAGGGCCGGCAGCGCAGCGTAATCCCTGAATTGCAGGTCACCTCCGCCTCTTCCGCCACAAGCGATATCTCGTAGAGCGGCTCTTTGGCGGATCCTCGGAAAATCTCATTGGCGGAAGCGAAGACCTGTGCAGGCCCGGTCGCATCAAGCACCTGTGCATCGGGAAAAACGAGAATTTCGATCTGGCGCGTCATGACTTTTGGCATAAAACGAGGGAAGATTGGCATTCGTGCCAAAGCATTTCCTGTCATGGTCTCCTGGTCAAGACAGGAGAAGAACAATGTCCTTTCGCTTCGGTATTCTTTGCTTTCCCGGTGTGCAGCAACTCGATCTCACCGGCCCCTATGAAGTTTTTGCTTCAGCGCGAGACGCACAGGTCGATCTCGTCTGGAAGACTACCGATCCGGTGCGCTCTTCGACGGGGCTGTGGCTCACCCCCGATGTGGACTTCACCGACGCACCGAATTTCGATCTGATTTGCGTGCCGGGCGGCGGCGGGGTCAATCCTCTGCTGACTGACGAGGAGACTCTCGACTTCGTGAGGGCGCAAGCAAAAACGGCTCGCTTCGTCACCTCGGTCTGCACTGGTTCACTTGTTCTCGGTAAGGCCGGCCTGCTTGCCGGAAAACGGGCCGCGACGCACTGGAATGCGATGGATCTGCTGGAGCGGTTCGAAGCAATTCCGGTCGCTGAGCGGGTCGTTCGTGACGGCAACCTGATAACCGCAGGCGGCGTCACGTCAGGGATCGATTTCGGCCTTTCGGTCATCGCGGAACTGATGGGACAAGATGAAGCAGAAACAATCCAGCTTTCGCTGGAATACGCGCCGGCACCGCCCTTCGACGCAGGCCTGCCGGAACGTGTCCGTCCTGACATCCTGGCAGCGGCACGCCGTCGGATGGAACGGTCGCGGCAGGAACGCGAGGCACTGCTTCCACCACTCCGACAGGAGCGCAAACTTTAGCTGCCTCTTAACAGAGCATTTCAGGGTCCCGCAACACCGGTTACGGGATCAGGCATCGCCACAGCGGTTTACGCGCCAAAAGTGTTCCGTCGGGCCGGCTCGAAAACGAAAGCGTTCATCGCTAGTCGATACGCGCCGCATTGACAGCGGCCTCGACGGAGGCGTCGATCAGTCGTTTGTCGATCACTCCTTTGGATAACCAGCGGCAAAAGAACAGTGGACCCAGCGCCATCGCAATCAAATCGGCGGCTGATCTCTCCGGCTTCACTTCGCCTCTTTCTTTGGCTCGCTCGATAACGGCATGGAAGGGAGCCATGAAGCCCTTGTGCAATTTGGACTGCATTGCAGCAATTTCCAGATCGCGCTCCGCAGCGTCGATGATCGACGGATAGACCGACGCCCAGGTGGCGGTCTGAAGTTGCTCCGCGAGGTTCGTGACCAAAGCGTGAAGATCGGAGCGTAGGGTGCCTGTGTCCGGCGCGGTATATACGCTTCCGAGTCTGGAGCACGCATCGATCAGCAAGGCTGAGCGTGAGGGCCAGTGTCGGTATATCGTTGTCTTTGACACGCCTGAAACGCGCGAGACCTCATCAATGCTTACGCCGCCGATCCCGCTCTCTTTCAGCTGACGATAGGTTTCTGCCAGGACCACGGACTTGGAGCGCTCAACCCGCTTATCAAGAATCTCAGCCATTCCCAAACCTCATTGACAGTAACGATACGCTACCGTAGCGTATTATAAGTACGGTCCCGTCCCGTATCTGCGTTTATTGACAAATCCGACGATCGGAAAGGTCTTGCCTGTGAAATTCGCCTACACTCGTCTCATTACCGAAAATGTTCCGAGCCTCGCGAGCTTTTACGAGAAGCTTTTGGGTACGACACCCAAGGGCAATGACGATTATGTCGAGTTGCACCCGGAAGGTGCCATCCTCGCTATCGCCAGCAGGAAAGCCGTCAGTTACATGCATGGTGTAGACTGGCCTGAGGGCGGAAACCGCACGGCTATTCTTGAATTTGAAGTCGATGACGTCGACTCAGAGCGCGCACGCATCGACTCCTTCGTGACCGACTGGCTCCAGCAGCCCAAGGATATGCCTTGGGGCAACCGCTCGATGCTGTTTCGGGACCCGGATGGCAATCCGATCAATTTCTTCAAACCGGTGGCCTAGCCGTAAGGTGACGCCGGCCTCGGCCCATATTCGGTAGTAGAGGCAGCCGCTGAAGTTCTCACCCGATACCGCGCTGCAGAGAGTGGGAGCAGCCAGATCCGCGTCAACGCGCCAGCCCCGGGCGCCATAGCAGCGGATCGCGGGCGGCGGGACTAGGTCTGCCTGTGTTTTCCTGCCATCTAGGGGGTGTCACTAATATCCAAGCCCCTTACGCCTGTGGTGTACCAGCTTTGGTGAGCTGATCAGTCCCGAACATACCCAGTTAAATCTCGTATTTCATCAGAAGGACGAGATAACCCCGTCTCGAGGATGAGAAGGCAGGGAACTACAACATTGCAAAGTGTCAGAAAACTGTATATGTTTCTGACAGGAGAATTGCCATGCAACGACTGACAACAAAGATCATGGCCTATGCCGAACAGTTGCCGGAAGGAACGGCGCTGTCCGCGAAGGCCTTCCTGCATTTGGGAACCCGAGCCGCGGTAGACCAGGCTTTGTCGCGTCTGTATGAGCGCGGCGAGCTCGTTCGAGCCGGTCGGGGAATTTATTTCAAGGCGATCAAGAGCCGCTTCGGAAACCGGGCACCGACGGTCGAGCAGGCCGTCGAAGCCGTTGCGCACCAGCGTGGCGAGGTGATCGTTTCCAATGGTGCTGCGGCTGCAAACGCCTTGGGGCTGTCCACTCAGGTACCGATCCGGTCCGTCTATTTCACATCAGGCCGCAGCCGAACCATGACTGTCGGTAGCCAGACGGTCGAGTTGAAGCACGTGCCGCGCTGGCAGCTCGCCTTGGCGAACAAGCCTGCCGGCCTGGCTGTGCGCGCGCTGGCATGGCTTGGTCCGGAAAAGGCAGAAGAGGCACTTCCGAGCATCAAGCGGAAGCTTTCCGCCGAAGCGTTCGGCGAACTCGTTGCCGCCGCCCCTCAGTTTCCCAGCTGGCTTGCCCGCAGTGTAGGAAAGGCTGCTCATGGCTGAACAGTTTTTGCAGCTGTCTCGGGACGATCGAAGAGAGGTTCTCGCGGTCGCCGCCGCGAAAGCTGGGCGGCCGATCCATCTTCTGGAAAAGGACGCGTGGGTCGTCTGGGCGCTGCAGACCCTTTGTGGGACGGCGCTCGGTGACCACCTTGTCTTCAAAGGCGGCACGTCCCTCTCTAAAGCCTACAATGCTATTCGCAGATTTTCGGAAGATGTCGACCTGACCTACGATATCCGCAAACTCGCTCATGATCTGGTGGGCGAGAACGCGTTGCCGACAAGCAGAAGCGAGGAAAAGCGATGGTCGAGCGAGGTCCGCAAGCGTCTGCCGGCCTGGGTATCGGAAACCGTAAGCCCGCTCATTGTAGATGCAATCGACGCCCAGTCGCTTGCGGCCACTGTCCGGGTTGAAGCCGACAAGCTCTTCATCGACTACGAAGCGGTTGCTGGAGGATCCGGCTATGTCGCGCCAAGCGTCATGCTGGAATTCGGGGCCCGATCGACGGGGGAACCAGCAAGCGTTCGCGATATTTCATGCGACGCTGCGGGCATTGTGAATGACATCGAGTTTCCCA